>Ga0315914_1000830_pt1 | contig 42650 bp, 18 predicted proteins | sample MpolenodulesMG_FD_203920 | JGI IMG/M metagenome (GOLD analysis project Ga0315914, IMG submission 203920) | Medicago polymorpha root nodule microbial communities from Los Angeles, California, United States - elongated nodules | ecosystem: Host-associated > Plants > Roots > Nodule | place: USA... | reverse complement strand
GATATGGTAACTGGGAAATGTAACATCAACGGGAATGTTCCTACCTTGATTCGGCGCATTCGTGATCTAAAAAACATGAGTTGGCAAGTTCAAATCAACCATATATGGCGTGAAGGAAACAGATCGGTAGATTGGCTAGCAAATTTTAGTCTATCTTTAGACTCCTTTGATTTACATGTTATTGAGACTCCTCCTAGAAAGCTTCAATATCTCCTTTTTGATGACATTTCTGGCGCTTGCATGGCTCGAAATGTTCGTTTAATCGCTTAGTTTTTTTTCTTAGGCTCAACCCTCTTCTTATGCATAAAAAAAGAAAAAAAAAGAAAACATAATTAGAGAAGAAGAAAAAGTAATTAAAGATGCACTATTCACAATGTTTGATCATAATATTTTTTTTTTTTTACTATTATATAAAAATAAATTGTAGCATATAAAATATTTAGGAGAATGTTAACCAGTGTCTCAAGGGCATTGGATAAAAATTCAAAACAAGTAAATTTTTATGAAAAAGTGGTGTAATAATTACTTGATCAAAAGTAAAATCTTATATTGTTAAGACAAAATTTCTATTTGTAGATTCCTTAACCATTAATTTGTTTTGATAAATATTTTTAAAATATAATTTTAATTAATAGATTTTTTACAATAAAGAGTAATTTTAGGAGAGAGATGAAGTAGTGTTTATTGGAAACATAAAACAAGACAAGAAACAAAATAGAAAAGGCATTGTTATTGTTGTTGATTGAGAGAGAGTTCGTGGGTTGCCTTGCCTCGCTTAACATCGCTGTCGTTTTGTTTTTCAGTCCAAACACAATCATTCGTTCATTGTTGCCGTTTTACTCTCTTCTCTTTCTCTCTCTTTGAAATTGAATTGATCATTCAGCAACATGAACGACCTTCTTACTGTAAGTTCTAATCCTCTCTTCATCCCCCCAAAAAATTCAATTTTGATTACTGGGTTTTTTTTTTTACTTCCCTTTCTTAAATTCAATTTTCAACTGAGGTTTAATTTTTAGCTTCTTTCAATTTTTGCACTATGAATCTGGCATAATCATGTTTTGATACTTTGATTCTTGAAAGTTAAAATTGATTTCATCACTAATAGATCATAGTTAATCCCTGTTTAGGTTTTGGGTGGTTATGATTCATTCTGATATTGACTTAGGTGTTTTTTCTTTCTTTCTTTTTGATTTGACTTGGATTGAATTGAACTCAAGTATCATGTTTTTGTCCTTTTAAGATCAAATTCTAAGGATAGTTTTTTTGTTTGTTGTTGCAGGATTCATTTGTTAGTGAGGCTAATCATGGACAACCTTCTAGACAAGGTGATATCGAAATGGGATTGCAGGATCAAAGAAGCAGTTCTGATATGGGAATGGAAGCTTTTAATAAACAGGTCAACTACATGTTTTCTACTTAGTTTTAATCTTTTATGAAGTATAGATACACGGTACACCTCGGATTAGGCGTGTTCTGGTGTCGGATACGTATCGTGTCCGACACAGACACCACATCGACATATATGATTACGTTGAATTATGTCATTTTTTCAAATTATTAATCGTTGCGATGTGTTCGTGTCTGAGCCCGTGCTTCATAGGTCTTCTGCCAAAATTTGGTTTTGTAAAATTGATTCAGTTAAAAGTGAGTTGAATGTGAGGTGGTTTGTGTTTATATACATTCACGTATAAGTGAATTGAACAATACATTTGACTGTAACAATCACTTTTGGAGTCGAAAGCTACATATTCTAGCTTCGAGTTAGACTTAGAATCAATTCTAGACTAGAGACAAAATCAATTCCAATGGAAATCACTCAAACATGTTAAAATCAACTGTGTGTGTCTGGAATCACGTTTGACTTCCCCTACCGTGAAACCAAACATACAGGGTATAATGAAATTGAGAAGTTTTGATGCTTCAAGCTATTTTTGTTCAGTATGTCAATTGAATATCCTAAGTTTACTGGTATGTTTTAATTTTGTTATTAGATCCAAGATGCCGATAAACAAATTGAGAAGGTGTCCGCGCTACTTCAAAAGCTAAAGGTATCCATTTAGTTCATCGTATATTACTTTGTAGCAGCAATGTCTCCTTATAACCGTTTTGTTTTGACAAACTTATAACCGTTACTAAATGCACTTTTTGCAGGAAGCTAATGAGGAATCAAAAGCTGTTACAAAAGCATCTGCCATGAAAGGTATTGTAACTTGTTACAATGCAATGTCTGTAATTCTTTTAGTTGAAAGTACTTCAAATTGTCTTGCTAACAACAGGGACACGTTGATTAAATATTTCATATTTATTTCATTTGAATGTGAAATTTAGTGTTCTTTGTATGACTAATTAACCTCTTACACCATTCTCAGCTATCAAAAAGAGGATGGAAAAGGATATTGATGAAGTTGGGAAGATTGCACATGGGGTCAAAGCAAAAATAGAAGCTATCAATAGAGAAGTAATGTGTTGGTAGCTGAATATTGTTTTAGTGTGTGTTAGTTTGTTTTATAGATTTCAAATACGGATAAAAATTAATTAACCGGGATATGTTTTATGCAGAATCTAAACAATAGACAAAAGCCTGGCTGTGAGAAGGGAACCGGTATTGACAGAGCAAGAATGAATATGACAAAGTAAATTTATAGTACATATCTTTATTAGCATACTTGATAAAACAACTTAAGAAGCTGAAATATCTAGTTTTCCTTGAATCTGCAGTTCCTTGACTAAGAAGTTCAGGGATCTCATGACAGAGTTTCAGGTATGTTAATCTGAAATGCCTAACACTAGAAGCTGTTTTTCCAAGTTTATGTCTATCTTCTCATCAATGTGTATGTTATGTTGCAGACTCTCAGACAAAGAATACAAGATGAATATCGTGAGGTTGTAGAGAGAAGAGTTATCACAGGTATGAGCATTTTAGCCCCTTGATAAAGTTAACTGTGTTGCCCTATGGTAGTCCTATAGTTATTTATACCTAGTTATTTAAAAAGTATAAGGTCATCATGTCGTTGTGTTTTTAACTTTGTGATTGTTTGACTTGATTCTTCAGTTACCGGAACTAGGCCAGATGATGAGGTGAGTTTGATTCATGAATTTGTTACTTGCGATGAGATATCCGCTATGCATAAGTTTTGGTTTAATTGGCTGTTTCATGACTATGTTAGACGATTGACCACCTGATAGAAACTGGAAACAGTGAGCAAATCTTCCAGCAGGCAATTCTTGAAGCAGGCCGAGGACAGGTACTTGATCTATGATCTTTTATTTGACCCTATTTTTTAATTTTGAAAAGCCATCCAGATATTATGACTTCTCAATTTGTCTCTTCTTCAAACATAACCGTATATAGTTAAGTGATTTTTCGTATTTTCATCTCATGGACGAGATGTTAGTGAGGCGAGCGGACGTTAGCATGTTGCGTGAAAAATTGAAATTTTCTTCGTGTAAATGTTTAATTCAGAAAATTTGGGTTGTTGCAGGTCGTGAGCACTGTAGAAGAAATTCAGGAGAGACATGATGCTGTGAAAGAAATTGAGAAAAAGCTTCTTGATTTACATCAGGTTTACTTACAAGAAGATCTTGGTCTTCAATATTTATTTAGTTGACAATGGTAACATTTATAATAATATGTCTAATCCTATTTTATTATTTTTCAGATTTACCTTGACATGGCAGTGTTAGTTGATGCTCAAGGAGAAATTTTAGACAACATCGAAAGCCAGGTTTGTGTCTTCGCTCATCCTTGATTTTTCTGTATATATATATGTTTGTATGTAGAATGTAGCGCATGTTTAGTTCAATTTGCGTTAATAAGAGGCTTGTTCAGGTCAACAATGCAGTCGATCATGTCCAGAGAGGGACAACTGCACTTCAAAGTGCTAAGAAACTCCAGAAGAATTCTCGAAAATGGATGTGCATTGCCATCATCATCCTGTTAATAATAGTAGCTATCATAGTTGTTGGCGTTCTGAAACCTTGGAAGAATTCTTAGTCCCCTTGTCCATATATATAAGAGTTGTGTTGGTTGGGAAAGCATTTGCATGCGTCGGCGGGAACATCTTAGAGCAGGATTGATTTTTAAGACTTTTACTTATTTGTATGATGTTTGATTTGTGTGTGTGATTGTCTTTTGACTTGCTAATACATCGGTGTGTCTCTGTCTGACAATATATGAAAATTCTTATTCTTTGTAGCCTTAAAAAGTTTATCAGGGCTTCTTGTTTCCTTGTACCATTCTAAAGCTGGTTTTGTTGCCATTTGCTTGTGACATATATTGCATTGTTGTTTTTCTTCTAAAGAAACTACTTTTTTTTTCCTCTCATTTTGTTTTTCTCTTTATATGTTTTTTCGTTTTTGTTTTGCCACATTGTTAGTTCCTATTCCCACCCCCAACATGTGTCTGGAAGTATACTTACAAGAAAAAACAGTTTTTTTTGTTGGAAAGTATACTTCCAGACAGTTAGGTAGGTTCCCAAAAAAGAAAACAAGTTATCCAAACAATCTTAACTCTTGAACTCCAATGATTGATCAAGAGTTATGTTCGATAATCCAAAGTGTTATAATTTGGGGGGGAAGTGTAAGTTTATTTTACTATAATTTCCCTTTTTCTTTAATTCCTTTTCAGTATATGATATTAATATTGATATTTTGAGAATAAATTTTTTAAAATAATCTCGTGTGTGTATACAGCACAATTAAAAAATTCATAAAGGGTGTGATCAAAGAAAAAGGAACAGATTTCCGATCTATTTTGTCCATGTGTCAATTGCTACCTTTACTTTTATTGTCTTTTGAGAAAGAGTTTCAACTACAATAGTACCTCATATTTTTCATCTCAATTAGGATAGCTATAAAGAATAATTATTATTTTCCACATTATTTGCACACTACATTGATAGAGTATTTGTGATTATGAGAGTTCTATGAAAAACAAGTTCTTATATATACAGGGAGGGAAAGAGAGATTGGTTTAAAATGATTTTAAAGAAAGTTACTAAAACAAAAATTAACCCTCATTAAAGTATGGCCAGTTTGAGTTGAGATAGATAAATAGGTTTTAAACGAAAGTGAGTTTGATCCTCCTATCTAGATTGCTTAGAACAACTTCAACTAGGGTTCTTACAATGTTTTTAGGGGTTCATAGAGTTTGCCGTGGAAAACATGGCATCAAAATTGAAAAATCAGTTATTGGGCAAACACTCCAATTTTAGCATTATATAATGATAAAAAAAGATTTTTAGGCCCACTATTAGTTATAAGCTCATTAGTAATTGGGGAAGAAATATGCCATTCGTTGAAAATCAATCAAGTTTTATACAATTTAGTGAAATTCATTTGAATTTCAACCGATAAAAGTGTGTATTGAAGAAGCGTGTTAGAGAGTGTTGCCAGCACTATTCTTTATAACCGAAGAGGACAGTGGAGAATTAGAAAGTGCTCTGGGTGGTTTTGGGCTGAATAGAGAAGTTGATTCTCCCTTAAAATTGACTTATCTCTTTTACGGTATGTCCCACCACTATATGTGGATTCCATTTCCAAAGTGTAGGTCCCACATTAATTTCACCTTATAAAAGAGTGAGTGCTAGAGAGAGTGCTCAAAAGAGAGTGTTGTTAGCATTCCTCTTGTTTTAATGCTCATCATCGTGTGAGGAGCATTGCTCAAACCATTGATTTTTTTTAGTTAATTTCAGTTTATTTTCCAATTTATATAGTAATACACAAATATTTTCCTCTATCTGTTCTGGTTACTATTAGTTTTGTTGAAAGGAGAAAAAGAAACTAAAAGTAACTCAATATGAGAGCCATTGATGTTCTTAAATGTTACATCATTGAGAAATTCAGTTCCTTCCCCCCATATTGCTCAAAACTGAGACAAAATCTACCAGAATGTAGTTTTAGAGTAAAAAATAAGACACCAGAAGATTAGCTTCTGGTGGGTGATAGGTTTTTGGAGCAGTACGGGGGTATGTCACTTTACATACGAATTAATTTGCTTAAAAGTGATTGGCACGTAGGAACACATTTAAGCAAACACAAATTCAGATTCGTTTTCTTTCAAAATCAGTTTCTTTTGCCACCATCAAACTTAGATACAGTCATTTTGTGAAATAAAGCTTAGTCTCTTTAATGTATTACACCAATTCCTTTATTATTTCATTCTGCTAATCATTGTGTTGTCAAAATGGCATTCTGACACAAACAGGTGGCAAATGCAACTGATCATGTGAAGTCGGGTAACGATGCTCTACATACTGCAAAGAGTTTGCAAAAGAAGTCAAGGAAATGCATGATGATTGCCATTATATTGGTCCTGCTCATTGCCATCTTTATAGTACTCGGTGTTGTGAAACCATGGAAGAAGTAACCAGAAGAGTAAAGTATCTTGTACACAAGAGATTTTTCAATATTTCACATACATGTTTTTTCAAGTCATGTCAACCTACATTTGATACAGCATATAACAAGGTTTATGGTATCTCTATTTTTACAATTTTTACAGAGGTATCTATCTTTATTGAATTCGCTTTCTGTGCATATTTGCACGGCTAATGCATACTAAGATGTCAACTTTTATATACTCTTGAGTAATCAAAGGAAAAAAATGCACCTTTGCAATTCATGGCCATCATTTACTTGTGAGCATTGATGACTTTCTTACCGGAGAATAATGCTACTCACTTCAATTTGTTTAGCCAACTATTATGCTTATTTAACCAATGATCTACTTATGGTTAACCACCACTCTAAAAGGGATTTGGCAACTAGTAGTTACTCCCTCTGTAAGGAAATACATGTAAAAATAGGTCAAAGGTTTTTTTTACATAGGTAGTAGGTGGCTAAGCATAGGTAGGTTATTGTTGGATAGGTATGATTGAAAGTTAATGAAAGTGATGTGTGCATAAGTCTGTAGAAGTATCACTATTCTTCTTCTCTGTGTGTGTAAATGATTGATATAACTTCAGAAAAATAAAGCATGGTAGTATGTTCAGAAGTATGCATACAATTGAGGTAAGCTTGAATTTTGTGAAGTTATTCTAGATAAATAAGCTATTTATCTAATTAACACAACAGTTGAGAATGATATAAAGTAACATTGAAAAGGTAAATAGATGTCAAACAGTGGCACAACTTACAAGTTGGAGAAATTAATCTTATGGCCATCATTTTCTGTAAGAAATATTTGTGATCAGTGGAGGAGCTTCTGTAGAGCACATGAGACAGCTTCCCCAACCCCAAAACCCCTTTTTCGAAAAAATTAACATGAGATTTGAGCTATGTTGTGCCACCATTGATCCAAACTTAACAATTTTATAATCCCTTCGTCAATTGAGGTAACTGATGTCAAAGATAGAATTACCTTTTTATATAATCATGTCCCCATGTGTGCTCATTTCAAAGGCTTGAACATGAGCTAGCTTGGAGCTTAGAGAAAAAGCAAGAATTACCTTTTTATATAATCATGTGCTCATTTCAAAGGCTTAAAATGAGCTAGCTTGGAGCTTAGAGAAAAAGCAAGGAATACAAAAACTAATCACCTGCTTTCATACTCTGCCTGTTTCTATAATAGTATCTATAGCTAACACTAACATAACTTCCCTGGAGTATGAACATATTGTGTTTGTGATTGAAAGGTGAAAGAAATTAATCTTTGTAAGCTTATATTTACAGGAAAAGCTTCCCTAAAGTAAGTTTGCCTCTAATTCAAACAAGTATGGATGTATTTGTTTGCCACTTGCTCAGTTTAGAGACAGGTTCACTTTAGAAGTGCTTCCCTGAGTCACATACCAAACATTGATTTTATCAAAACAAGAAGGAATATATGTGTACTTACCTTTCAAAGCTGAACATTGTTTCAGTATCTTAAAAGTTATCACACCTTTCAACTGTTAGCAATTTTCTGCTATTAACATACACATCCACAACTCATCATTACCCTGAAATATTTAGTCGGTTTTTGCTACTGCTTGCACTATCATCATGGAATATCTCATTTATCTTGCATAATTCTTGGATTACTTTGAAATTTTCAACAGTCCAAGCACCTATTGTCTCCATTGCTAGCAATATCATGAGATGTCGCTAGTAGAGCACATACTATTTACCATTATCGGCTCATCTACAATAAAAATCTTCCATACGCATCAAGGAAAAAACAGCAAGCTAACACTAAAGTTTTGAAGGCATGTCTTGCATGAAGAAAGAAGAATAGTGGGAAAAAAGTTTCACCAATCACAATGCTCTCATTTATCCTAACAATGAATGGTCAGGCCATTTCATTTAGATATTGCATCTTCCTTCAGCATCCATAGGGCTTAACGAGGAATGGAGTCATTGAATGCCCTTAAGTTTTGATATTTTCATTGCTGAATAAGATATCCCTAATCACAATCAACAAAAGTTTACCAACTGCAAGCTGATATTGGCCAACGTTCACCACTAACCACAAGTTCCAATTTTAACTGTCTATTCTCGCTCTTTGAATATTGCCTCCAGCTATATTTGTAACACTTTTTTATCAATAGGAGAAAGAGAGAGAATAGTTTAATTTATTTAGGCTTTGTTTGCGAGTTTGAAGGGGAAGGGAAGGGAAGGATTGGAAACAAGGAATGAGCAAGTGGAAGAAATAGAGGAAAATGGGAGGGAGGGTTTAGGGGGTTAACTTTTTTTCATAATACTAAACCCTCCTCATTTGGGGAACTAAAAAATTATATTGGAGGAGGGTTTTGGGGGGATTTGGAGGGTAATATGAATTCTTCAAATTTAATCTATGTTGTTATATTATTTTTAAAATTAAAAATATAGTAATCATATGCATTAATTTATCATACTCTAAAAAAACTACTCTTTTAAAAAATTTGAAAGATTTCTCCATTTTCCCTCATATTTTCCACCCCTCAAAGCCTTCCCTTCCCCTCCCCTCCCCTCCCCTCCAAACTCGCAAACAAAGCCATGGGGGAGAGGAGAGGCAATAGGCCATAAATTCTCCAATGGGAATTCGAACTCTGTCTCTTTGGGTTGCAAAACTAGGCAGTCACCACCGCACTAGCACCCATAGGATTACTAGCAAGTATCAACACATTTCGCTTGTCTCTTTTCTTGATTAAATTCAAACCTTCTAAAATAATTTGTTAAATAAATATCAGGAATAGGAACTATACTTTTTTCAATTAGGCACATAATCTAGGAGAATTTTTAATTTTTTATAAAGGTGGAAAAAGTATATTAAACTTTCAGAATTTCATCTTTTCTTGATAGATGACTCACTCCAGTACTGCACAGTAGCAGATGGGAAAAAAAATAGCTATCAAAACTAAAACAAATTCATGGAGGTACACATAGCCACTTTTTATTTTGACCAAAAAGTACATATAGCCACTTGAACAACCTTTTTTCATTCAAATCAACTAGATGAAGGGAATTACAATTATTTATATCCCAACAAGTTTTCATATTTCTTGGCATCTTGGATTATTATGACTAAGGGCCTGCTTGGATTAGGCTTATTTTGAGCGTATGCTAAACAACTTATGCAAATAAATAAGCTTTTAAGTATTATGCTGAAGTTTGTCAATTTAGTTCATGAAAAAACAATTTATGAAAATACAATTTTTGTTATTGAAAACTTATAAATTACCATAAAAACTTAGTTATTTGCATAAGCTATTTTTCATAAGCTCAAAAATAAGTCAGTCCAAACGGGCCCTAAATTTACAACCGTAACATTTATTAGACCTCCGGCATATGAAATGAAATAAACATCAAGAATAGCACTATGATTATCAAACTATCAAATACCAAAAAAAGGCATGTCAAGCAGATTAAGCTTTGTGTGTGGTAAGGGACAGAAACATAAACCTTCAAGCAGGCAAAAAACTTCAAACAATCATGTGTCAAACATTATTAAGCAATCAATAGTTGACATTTTAATTTAGTTCCAAAGCAGTCCTTTTTTTTTAACAGGAAGTACTTTTTATTAAACAATGATAATCATAAACTTTACTCGGATACTCTTTGGCAGTTAAAAAATAACAGAATCTCACTGCATTCTTTTGTTATGTGGTGTCATCCACTGTCCAGTTTATCTGGTTACAGTTTCCTCTTCTAATTTTTTTAGCAAGGCCTATATGAGATAGAGATAAAAGTACTGATGGTACGCTCAGGGAAGAGTAATGTTACTACTGTATCAAATAGAATCGAAAGACATGAAAAACCTGCATAGCAAATATGAAAGTTCTACTCTGTCAAATCGCCTCTGCGTCTCAGAATCTCAACGCCTAAGTAATCAACCGGGCCCTGAATCGCCACATGAGGCTTCCCAACCTTCACACGAACAGCAGATATCTTTTTGTGAACTTCCAAAGTAGCGATTGCAATTCTTTGGGCCACTGACTCCAGAAGGTTTTGAGCTGGTCCTTCAATAACTTTCTTAGCTATAAGATATATTTCAGCGTAACTAAAAGAATCAGACAAGTTATCAGATTTTCCAGCTGGTTTGAGATCCAACCAAGCATCCACGTCTACCACAAACTTCTGTCCTAGTGTCCTTTCTTCCGCTATTGCTCCGTGAAAACCATAGAAAGTCAATCCCCTTAGAATAAGTTTGTCTCCCCCTATTAATGCATCAACACCTTCCATTCTATGCACGCGCGCGCACACACACACACAAAGATAAAAAAATTCTCATGATAACAAACAAGGGGGCAATAAAAATGTAATATTCGGCATCTGAAAAAGATCGAAGGACAACGATACAGTATACAGCATAGCAAGAATAAACTCAGATATCTAAGATCAATACTAGACTAACAACTGCATAGCTCAAACTCCCATTAACTGAAGAAAAACATGATTCTGTTTCAAAACGTCGCATTTGATTGACTGTTTTCATCTAAAATAAAGTTAGCTCCAAAATAAACGTCCGATAAAAAGTAAAAAAAAAAAAAACATAACTCTATGTAGAGTTGAGAGTTCCACACTTTCATTTTTACCGCAAACCTACTTTTTGCGATAAAAGTTTTCAACCATAAACCAATTCACTCGAAACATATGAAGCACAGGCACTCCTCGGACTAAGCGTGTCCCGGTGTCGGACACGCGTCATGTCCGACATCGACACATATAATTACACTGAATTGTGTGATTTTCTCAAATTATTAGCGGTGTCGGCGTGTCGTCCGTGTCTATGCTTCATAGCTCGAAACTAACATTTAAAACAATAAAATTTGCAAACACTCACCCAAACAGGCACTAAAAACACACTTTTTAAAGTTCTCCACTGAACCTGTGAGCTACTAAAACTGTTCTCCTATTTTCTTTTAGGATTCATTTATTTCTTAGGATGTTAATTCACATATATGCAATCTGCTTTAATAAAAATGCAGTCTTTGCATTAAAGAGAGAATCTCAATGTAAATTTAATAATTTGCTCACTTAATTTCCACATATAAATCACTTCATAAGAAATTATAATTAAATAAGATAATCCAAAATCAAATTTACAAAGGCTCAAGAAAAGACAGAAAATCCATGATTTAGAATCTCCACTGAGCTTTTGAGGATTTAAGATTTCTTAGGAAGTAAATTTACATACATGCAAGCTGTTATTATTATGAAGGAAAAAAATGAAGAGAGAGAAAAGCATATAATTTTAGTGTCATTATCATGAACCAAACAAACAGCATAGGGATAAGATCTAAGCAGAATCAGGAATATAATATTCAAAATAAAAATCTGAAAATAATACAATAATAAGAAACTAGAGGAGTTTGATTTGAAGATGATAGAAATAAAGAAAGGAATTGAAGTTTATACCTTGAAAAGCTTCGAATTTGATATTAGTGTATGTATGGTTGCAGAAGAGAGAGAAAGGTTGAGAAGATGGATCTATTTGCTGTGATTTGTCTTTTGAGAGAGAGAGAGAGAGAGAGAGAGAGGAAAGAGACGTGAGAGGATGAATTTTTTCTAAGGTTTTTTGTTTTTGTTTTTTGATTGATTAATGAAAGTAATTAGTGCGTGCTAAATCAACAACAATGGATTCACGCTAAGCTAGCTTCCATAAATTTTGTCAACAAGGTAAAAAAATAATAATATTGTCAACGAAAACAAGTTGACTTCCATAAGTTTTCTTATTATATTTTTCATTTTTAAATCTATAAAATAATAATCCACAAAAAATAATTCTCCTAAAAAAAAATTAATCCACAAATAATTTTATGCATACAAGTATATTTCATCATCCACATCATTTTGTGCATCGGTCAAAAAAATAATATATTTCATCATCCACATCATTAAAAATATTTTGAGAATGATCCAAGTAATTAAGGGTGTTCAAAACCGAACCAACCCAATAAAAAAACTGCAAACCAAATTAATCCGAACGAAAACTGCAAAAAACCGCACTTGGTTCGGATGAATTCAGATGTCTTTTGCACTGAACTGCACGGTTCGATTCGGTTTGCGGTTTGCATCTCAGCAACCGAATCAAACCAAATCAAACCGCAAGAATAATGTATTAGCCCAATTACATAGCTCAAGAATAATCTCTTTCGATTCAATTTTTCTATTGTTGTACCATGAGGTTCAATTCTAATTATTTTCCATCTCTTTCAATTCATTTTCAGTGATGAATTTGTTTCCTTTACTTCCCAATAATTTGTTTCATGCTTATGTTTCTTCTTAATTTTACCTATTTTGATATAAGTTTTACCTAATAAAATGTCCTATGTTTATTTTGTAACAAACTAGCAATATTAGAGTTAATGTAATTTTTTTTTATCTCGCGATAAACCGCACAAAACAAACCAATTCAAGCTGCATTGGTTTGGTTTGGATGACTTTTTAAAAATCAACCGAACCAAACTAAACCGCATGTTTTTTTATCTCGCAGTTTGAATGACTTTTATATTCAAAACCGAACCAAACCGCACCACAAATACCCCTAGATACAAGTATAATTATATTGAAGTAAATTAATGAATATATATATTTATATCAAGAGTGTATTATATTTTAAATAAATAGTTACGTGTTCAATGAAACTACAAAAATTATTCAAAGTACAAATGAAATGTATAATAAGAAATAGAAATGTTTTATGTACACCATTTTTTTTTGAGGTTAGATCATCTCCTTTTCTTACATTCCCAATATACGTTGTCAAAGACATTTTAAAAAAATTCTCTCACCAGTATCTCTTTCCTTGTCCTCTTCTCTATCAGAACACACACTCATTGACCCACCCACCCACCACCAAGTCACACCGACCCATTACCCTCACCGTTGTTGTCTTCATCTTCTTTCTCTTATTTGTCACTCACTGTTCACAACACTCCCCCAACAACAATAGTGTCACCTCCATTGTTTTCGTCACCGGATTCATAATCCCTAGCACTCGTCGTCATAGAACTTGCGAGACTTAATAAGGACATGTCACAATTGTGCATGGAGTTCAAAGAGATATATGCCACTTAAATGCATGTATATAACGGGACTCAATAAGAAATTAAAGATTTGTTCTTTGAAAAAAAAGAAAGATTTGTATCACGCTTCTAGAACAAAAAGAAAGTAATATGCTAGTTATATTTTTAAGAAATTAATATGCTAGTTATATGTTACTTGCCTTTTTTTTTTTTAACTTAGACTTTTTTATTCTGAAAAGTCTACGTTGAAAAAAATAGTCAACTAACATACTTCAATTATATTCTTGAAAAAGAAAAAAAAAACTTCAACTATAGACCAATAGGCAACATATATAACATGTGTTAAAATCTAATGCATCAACGGTAAGAGTTTTAAATTCTATTGTAAAATATCGATAGTGTCACTTAGTTTAATAAGAATAAACTGAACCAATTCGAACATAGTTCATAACTCATTTCGACAATTAACTCAATGATCTTGATTCATTAATCAAATGAGCTGAATTTGAGTTGAAAATTAAATTCGATAATCAAATTCATGAAGATCTAAACTTTATATTCGTGTCTATCCATTAAACGTCTCATGCTTACGATAACTTTAATTTTAAAAACTTAAAAGGTTAAAAATCTAAAAGCTTTGAGTATTTTTGACAAAATAAAATATATTTTTAAATTATGTGTTTCGAGTAAACAATCTGAATCTAACAAACTAAATCAAGTAGTTCAAAAATTTCAAACTAGTCGAACTCAAGTTAAAAAATTTCGTATCAAACTTGAGTTTCGAGTTGAATAAAATCTTATAGAGTTGAGTCGGACTCTAACGAGTTCGACTCATTTCCCGTTCCACTTAAATAAATAAAAAATAATAATTTTTTCTCCAATTTTAAAAAATAAAATGTAGTAGTTTAGTGCATCAGTGCACAATAGATCAATATTGTTGGATGATGGTGTTCACTTTTTCAAGTCTACTGGACAAGATTTAATTGGCATCTATTAATGAACTTTAATTAACCATAAATTGTTCAGAAAAATTCGAGTTTGTTTTCCTGACTTAAAACAATAATACTTTGTCAAGTTTTATTTATTTATCGGTCGAACTTCGGATTACTTGGATAGCCGGATCTCTTCCCCATGAATTGAGAAGAAAAGAACAAAAATAATTTCTATATGTGTGTTGGAAATTTATTCTTCAACCGTGAAGGTGGTGTGCATCAATCTACCTCTCCAATTTGCAGCTTGGTAATATCTCGGTAAAATTAATATAATTTGGATGCAAGATTGATCTTATCGACTCAGAATCGATCAAACGCACTCAATAATGCATGGCACAGTTTGAATATGCACTAGGTTTGAGGATATAATTCTATCAAAAAATATAGTTTTTGTCAAAATTAATGTGTTAATTACCATGATAAAATCAGTGTGTCACCATAATTCATCTTCAATCCGAATAACACTCACACCAAGCAACATTTAGATAGAGAGCATCATAGTAAAAAGATGCATTTTATTGTTGCAGCACATTTTAATTAATAGCCAACACCACAAAATTACTGTCTAAACTTCCAAATGCACTCTTTCATAGAAAAAAACTTCAAAATGCATGCACTCTCACTTTTCTTGTTTCAATTAAGAGTGAACACAAAAACACACATGCTGTATGAACCATATAGTATTTCTCTAACACTTCATTGGCTAGTGGAAGAGGATCTTGAAGTCCAGTAATTCTTTATTTCTTCAGCTGTTCTTCCAGGTATTCTTCCCGCAATTAAAGGCCACCTGAAAATTAATATATTATATTCAAATGGTTAATTTTATAGAGAGAAAAAATGATAGATAAGCCAAGTGTTGATTAGTTATAAAGGAAATATAATTTAATCATACTTACCTATCTCCCACTAGTTTATACATTCTGATGATAAGATCTTCCTCATCTTTAGAAAATTCTACCTTGGAATTTGCTTGAGTGTCACTGGAATTGGATTGCACTGCTGTATATAAATTTAAAAGCAAAAAATCACACACTTCCCCTCAATCTAAAGTAGTTTGTCATTTTTTTTTTATCAAACTAGGTAGCTAAGTGAAAAACTTTTACTTTGGATCATCATATATGTTGTACGCATACTTTATCCGATCACTATTATAAACAAAAAAAACACTTTTAAGATTAATTGAATATATGATGCAACTAGTCTATTTTATTGATCAGATATATTATTTATTCAATAAATTTAAATTTTTTTTCTTCTTATAATAATGATCAAGTACTAATTATCAATAATTCCTCATAGCTACATGCATGTTCTTAATCAAACATATATATGGGGCAATGAATGAATGAATTAATTAATTAATTAAAGGATACCTATAGAAGAATCAGAAGAAACTTCCTCAGAGGAGCATTCCACGTTGTCCATATATATCTTGCAAAGGGAAGTTTGGAAAAAGTTATTACTATATGGTATATAGTATTATATGTGAATTAATAGGTGGTGGTGTGTGTGTGTGTATATAGGGCAAAGTAATATGGAGGATCAGGGTTAGGGACAATAGTTGACAAGAGTAGTGAAGAATGGGTGGTGGAGAGGATGGGAGCAAAGTAAAGAGAAGACTGAAGGTTGGGGTTTGACCATTTAACTCTACTCTTCCTTTTGTTCCTATAGGTAGTTGGACATCATTGTTAGCTCAGTAATATTACTTCTGCTGGTTTAATTTAGCAAGTTTTTCTTGCTCAGTAATATTGTTAGCTCAGTAATATTACTTCTATTCATATAGTATGTTAGCACTTGTTTTGTGTTTTGTTTTGGTTGTATTATTAGTTTTTGTCGAATATTTTGAACCACCTCTCAAGTATAATGTTGATCTCCAATTTAATATCAACTTGCTTCATGTGCCTTCTTTCTAGACAACACATAAGATAATACTATTAAAACAAGTAAATTTGCCAATTCAACTCATTTTTGAGTTTTCCTTCTATATTTTTTTTTGACATTTTGTAAAGTGATCGTTCAAATAGTTTCACAGTTAACTAGGGAATACAAGTTATACAACCGTGACACATTATGTGAAATGAGACACGTCTAGTTAACGTGCAACGAGACAAGTCTAGTTAATGTGTTATGTCATTGCCTTTAATGTTTAGTTAACGTTTCATTTTATCTCTTTGAAAAAAACTTTTAATGGTAGAAGTCAATAGATAAACTATTTTGAGTGACATTTTATAATTTTAGGTATGAATTTGACAATTTATTAAAAAGACATATTATTCTGACTAATACTTACAATTTTAAATATCAATTCTGTTACTCATTCACTCTTTCTATTATATATTTAAGAGTTAAATTATATTGTGGAAGACACAATAAATAGGATTAAATTAGAGATATAGTGCGTCTTCTATACCAATTTTCTTTTTTAGAAATATAGTGAAGTAGTTAATTTAATAACTTTTTATATATAAAAAACATAGTTGTGATACTAGACTTCTACAACGTGATATACCAAGGTTCACATTTTGTTTAGGAGAGTTGTCCATGTCCAACATGCCTAAGACAAGATTACTTTTGATGGAGTGAAATTATGAAGGAAAAAAAATTGTTTTATGACTTAAGACAAAATTTTCTAGGGAAAATAGGAGTAAATTTGAAATTATAAAATTATCGTAATTTCTAAATATTTTAATTTTAATAAAATAAAAAATTATCAATACTATAATATAAATGTTAGACTGACGGATTTTATACGCTTTAAAATTATTCAATATATTTATATATTTTAGTGATTAAATTAGAGATGACATAATTTACGGGTTAAATTTCTTTAAAATAAAATAAAATTACGGGTTAAATATTTAGTGCATGGAGGTGGGTTCCATAGAGGTCAAGTTGAATGCTTTATGGGCAATGGCATGTCACAGTTTATAGTTTTGGAGGAGGAACAAGGAATAACATGATGATAGTTGTGTGAGTAATAGGGTCTCTCTGAAAGCTATCACTCAGAAACAATTGTGAAAACTAAATAAATTGAACTATAGAGAATATAAAACTAGCTAATAAAATAAAAAAAACATTTTTCCATTGGTTTTGCTTCCTTTTCCTAATGAGATGATACATTTAATATATAAAATATTTTAAATAGATCCTAACCATCTATATAACATAATCTTAACTCTAAGAAAGTACCTTTTTTTTTGTTGAAAATTCCTTAAGAAACTTAAAAGCATGGCAATTAAAATTAACAACTACTAATATATAAAAATACTAAATAAGGTATTTTAACTATTAGTTTACTTGGCTAACTTAGCCTCCTACCAGTGAGACCTCCTTCCTCGTGGGTCTTTCTAGTCAGATGGACACCACCTTGTATGGGGTAGGTAAAGCTCAATACATACGGTGCGACTAAAGGAGGTGTTGAGTCTGAGTGTGGCGTTATCATTTGTGGTTTTGAAGGGAGTGGTTGCAAGGTTTCAACAAAAATTTGGTTATATATCTTTGAAGGGTTTGAAGCTAACCAATTCAACAATATTTACTTATTTGTTGAGTTGAGTCAACGAGCTCATTCGTATGTGCTATGCTCTAACTTTTTTTTAATGGCAAAATATATTATATATAAATAGAGGATTATATCTTAAGTATTACACCAAAAAGAAAAAATAAAATTACACCAAAATACCTGGCGAAAAGTCAACAACACCGTTAATTTTCCATTACCACCAACGGAGTTCAATAAAGCAGCCGACAATAATTTGTTGTTTCAAACGATCAGATTCGACCACCACTCAACTTTCAATATGTTGGAGGAGATATCAAAAAAGCCTAAAAGTACTTGAGTCAAAAAAATTGGCTTCCGATCTCGAATCAAAAGTGATCGGCCCACTAGACTCTCGACACAAATAAAAAAGACACCCCTCAACTCACGAACCACCAGAGCAGACACCTGAACATGTCCAAAAACTCGGCCCACCAATATTCCGATGCCAATTTCCTAAGATGGAGAAAAGGTGGAACAACAGTGCAAATCAATCCAGCTCGAACAAAAACAAACCAAAACAAGCCACACAATCAACCACCACAAACACCACCACGAACACACCTTTTCAGCACCACCCTCTGGACCACTATACCGTCTTTCTTCGCGGAGGAGAGAAATCTCCAATCATCCAAAGACTGGATCCACCACAACTGCACGACCCTTCGCAGACCTAAAGGAACAATAATCAAAACACCAGCACGAAGGTAACTCGACAACGGCGACCAGCCCCCCACCAACACCACCAGCGACCTAGCCATAACAAACCACCAATAGTGCGAGAAACAATTGGAGCAAGAACAGCCCCGTAAGTACAATGAGCAACTACTACCGTCAACACGCACATCTATGTACCTAACCCTTTCAAGCAACATCAGGTAAAAGTCTTATTGAATCAAATTCTTGTATCCAACAACAACAACAACTTCCCAACAAAAAACAGAAACAAAACAAAGAACAAAAACCAAAGCCTGAGACCCACGAAAATAAACCTCCCGTCGACGGAAAAAATCTAGCGAACCCCGAACAAAACCAATCGGCGGCTCTCCAACACGAACACACGTCAATGTAGTCTCCATGATGCACCAAACGCACAAACAACCAGTTTACAAAAACATAAAAATAAGGAAAAATAAGTAAGAACAACACCAAACACAACACGAACAAACCAAAACGAAACAACAGCAACAACAACAACAACAACAATAGAACCACCACAAAACCACCAAAATAAAAAACCTCCTCAAACACACAACAACATATCCTCCTCACCACCACCATCTCATCACCACAAAAAGAGTAGCCACGACAACAACACCATATAGGAGGTCACCGGTGAGCAGCCATCCGCCACTCCGCAACAGATCCGATGTAGTGGCATAACCAAAAACCATCGAACCGCAAGAACAAGAGGTAGATGGAGTTGAACAAACATCCCAAAGCTAAAGATAACCAGATATAAGGCCACACCTCGACGAAAGAAACGGTGGTGAAGAGGGACAACGAAGAAAGAGAGAAAAACAAAATCTCCGGCGGACACACCACCAGTCGCAGCGGCACCGGCGACAGAGCCCCCATCTAGGATTTGGTAGTGGAAGCCATCAAGGATGAGCAACCACCACCAGAGACCAACTCAACATCTTGCTGGAAAAGAATTTGAATTTGGGAGAGAAAAAGGAGAAGATCGACGATACTGTCTAGAGAGAGGTGGGAGTGTTTAGTTTTAGAGAGAGAAGTTGTTAGCTTGTGTTATGCTCGAACTAACATGCAGGTCGATTGTAGTTGTTTTTTTTTTTAAATAGTCCAACAGCTAGAGAAATTTACCTTAAAGGTGAATAAGTAAGGTGTCTAGGGCTCGAACCTCAACCCCTACATATATTATACATATTATGAATTATCTTTTACGAAATGAGCTAAGCTCAGAAGACGCCGATTGTACTTTTTTAAGATGTGTAATTTATTTTTCTTTATTAAGAAAAATTTAGGGCGAGAGGATGTTGCATCAATTTATGGTAGTATAGTCTTTCGAACTCAATAGATATTTACAAAGATATATACATTTAGTCATTTATTTTTTTCAAATACATTAATAAAGTCCGAAAAAGGACCAATCAAATTTAAGATCTTTATTTTTATTATTAGACCAAATATTTCAAGTTGAGTTGTATATATTTTTTTTAGGCAAAGACAAAGGGATGTGATAATTTGAATATCGGCCCGAAAGTTAGACAAATAAAATAAAATAATTAGATTTATAATTTAACAATTAATTAAGTAATTAAATCAAATGGTTAAAGAGCTCTACAAATCGTTGAAAGAACCTAAGTTTTAATTTTTGAAACACTTTACCTATCCCTCGGACATAGACTCCAGTCTCTAGATTACATATTTTCTTTTGAGAATTGGAGAGTAACACCAAAAAATAAAAAATAAAACAATTAAATTCAAATTAAAATAAAGAAGATCAAAGAAAGAAAAAAAAAAATTAAAATTAAGAAAATCTCAAAAAACCTTAAAACTCCTACTTCATCTTTCTACCCACTCTCCGTCCTGAATAGTGAATGTACCTCATACCGTTTCAATCAAAACCAACCGGAACGCATTCCACAACCCGGCTTCCACCAAGTGCAAGTGCAGACTACCACCGTTACAGACGCGCGCCGCCCCTTAACCCTGCCGTGACCATTCTTCCGCTTCTAACAAGGTAAAAAATCACCACCTTCATTCATTTTTCATAACGCCATCTAACTGTTCGATGAAATGCCCCTTTGAAAAAATCACAAATTTTTCTCATTATTTTCATTGCAGGATCATTCAATGGCTTTCAGAAACACATTCTACAACGATCTTCTTCTATACCAAAAATTGGGTCGGTATTGTTTTGGGAACTGTGGCAGATTCTATGCTACCAAAGTGGATTTGAAGAAACTTCGTCCCATGATTCTCAAGAGAATTGAGAAACGTTCCCAACTTTACCCGGTTCGTGCTATGATTCCTGTTGCTAATGAGGTGTTACTTGCTAGGAATATTCTCATCCATGGTGTTTCCACTCTCATCAATTCGTTTCCCCTCATGGCTTGCAAGTGAGTTTTGATTTCTAATTACGCCCATTTTTTATCTGTGCTTTTTTTTGGGCATGTTTGGACTTTGGATTGACTTATTTGAGTTTATTTACTTATATAAACACTTGTGAGTCTCTTTGTGAGGGCTTTATAGTATGTCATTAACTTGTTTTTAGCTTATTTCCATAAGGTCATCATTATTATACTTTGAGGGCCTGTTTGGATTGACTTATTTTTGAGCTTATGCAAATAAATAAGCTTTTATGTATTATTCATAAGTTTGTCAAGGTAGTTTATGAAGATACAATTTTGGTTAGCCAGAACTTATGAATTAACTTAAAAGCTTATTTATTTGCATAAGCTATTTTTCATAAGCTCAAAAATAAGCCAATCCAAATGGGCCCTTGGTGTATGTTTGGTTTTACAGCGAGAAAAATTGAGTTTGAGTGAATTGGTTTTGGCGAAAAGTTAAGTTGTGGGTAAAGTAATTTATGTTCAATATATTCATGTAAGTAAAAGTGAGTTGAATATTTGAGTGTAAAAATCAATTCTAGAGAATTAGAAGCTACATTTTCTAGCTTCAAGTAGAATCAATTCTAGAGGCAAAATCAATTCTACTCTAGGGAAACCAAACATGTCAAAATCAATTCTACACCTCCAGAATCAATTTGCACTCTTCCAAAAGTGGAAGATAACATACACTTAGAGATTAAATTGATTTTTTTTTTTATGTGAATAGCAAGTGCCGAATTGAAAATGAATTTTAAGCTTTGGAACCAAAATTTATGTGTTTGGGGTTGGTGCTCTAAAATTGATGTTGGTACTTTTGCATTTGGAAGCTTCTTCTGTATTAGCATTGAATGAATAAAGTTGTAATCTTGTTGATACCCGTGGTTGCTTATGAGTAATGTATACTGGGTTTGTTTTGATACTTTTGATTTGGGTTCAAATTTCCATTTAGGGAGTAAGAAGATGGTGGAAGAAATACCTGAATTTTTTTTTTGGTGAGAGAACATAAGATTGACAACATAAGTGTAGAAAGACTTCTACTTGTTACTTGTGCTTATAAATGGTGAATGTCACCATAAATCATGAGTTATCCTTTTTTCTACATAAAATGCTTAAGTTATTTTTCATGAGTATTTGTAAGCTTTTGATCTCTGAGCGTGTTTGCCATTTAATAACTTTCTAGTGTCACTAAGAAAATTGTATTTAACTTCGACTTGTGGTCTTCTCAATGTTGCAAGCTCAAATTATTGATAACTACGGTCTTTTCTAACTCTGTTATGCATTTACAGATTTTGTCCAGAGATATACATTGGTGAGCAGGGGCATTTAATTCCGGCTTGCCGGGGTTACAAGCGACGTGCCAAGAACCGGGTTCATGAATGGGTCAAAGGTGGTTTGAATGATATACTTGTTCCTGTTGAGACATTTCATCTTAAAAACATGTTCCAAAATGTTATTAGGCATGACCAAAGGTTTGATTTTGATCGTATCCCTGCTGTTGTTGAGCTATGCTGGCAAGCAGGGGTTGATGTTCCCCATGATGAAAATCTTAATCCAAGTAGTTCGAACTTGGAAGCTGCTAATGGCAATGTTGATGGTCTCGAGTCTTTGTCACCAAATGATCTTGCCGTAGTAGCAAAGAAAACTTTAGAAGCTTGGGAGGCTCTCAGGTCTGGGGTGGAAAAGTTGTTGTTGGTATATCCTGTAAAAGTTTGCAAGTATTGTTCTGAGGTTCATGTTGGGCCGTCTGGCCATAAAGCTAGGCTATGTGGAGTGTTTAAGCATGAGAGTTGGAAAGGAGCTCATTTTTGGACTAAAGCTAATGTGGATAATTTAGTGCCGCCAAAAATTGTATGGAGACGAAGGCCTCAAGATCCTCCTGTACTTGTGAAAGAAGGGAGAGATTTCTACGGACGCGTTCCAGCTGTACTGGATTTGTGCACAAAAGCTGGTGTCGTTGTGCCTGCAAAATATAATATTTTGATGAAAGTGCAAGGTTTGTCTGGTCCTGCCAATTATAAGATTGCAGCGGCATTAGAAGGTCAAGCAACAAACTGAATCATAATCTGACACTCAATCATTTGGAGAAGAAATCTGAGAGATTCCTTTCATCTGCCATTTCCTGCATAATTTGATGTTGTCTGGGATATCTGAATATGGATCTCTGTGCCTGTTCTTCTGTTGGTTACAGAAAGAAATTTTGTTCCCGACCATATCTTGTGTCTCCCAAAATATTTCTGCTGAGCAAATTTGAATCTCTACATTTGTGTGACTGGACTTAATGGACCCGCTCTTCAGATTTGATGAAGGTAATTTAATGTTCTACTTCTCCAGTCAAAGATTCCACTTAATTTTCCTTTTAAATTATATTTGTCCAATAAGGAATCTTAAGTCCAATAATTGCTGGAAATATCAATGTGGGAGATACTACACTGTTGTAAATGTGTGTAAATTTCTTATTGCTGCCCAAAAAATGGCAGTTTATCGCTGAAGTTTCATTTTTCTTGAGATATCACACAAATAAAAAGATTACTTTGTTGACTGAAGAGCTTATTTTCTATCAATTATTAACTGTTTAGTTTGCATATCTGAGAAAGTATTAGATGCACTCTAGAGGGAAAAGCGTAAAGTTATAAACGTCAATTGAAAAATCAATGGATAAAATTGTGATAAATAAATACACGTCAGATAAATCACCGCAAGTGTATGTTAGGACTCATAAGAACCTGGCACAGGTGCTCCGCTATCTGAGTTGGTTTATGGCAGAAACCCCCCACCTTGATTTTATACTTATCCAGGGAAGGCTTTACTTTAGTAGAGGCAATGGCAAATGATTTATTGCATAGGGATATGATTCTTAAACAGTTTGCTTATCATTAGTAGTGAATCCAAAAACAAACGAGTCATTCCGCGAACTAACAAATAGGAGATTAGGCATGTCTTAAGTAGAGGTCAGACAATTAGCATTTAGTAGCTAGGCATAGGGGTTAAATTTCTAGCTTTTCGCAAAGTATTTTTGGTCATTTTAGACAGTGACTTAGGCAGGAGAAGTGGCCTACAAATTTCAATTTCTTAAAGGTTGTTAGGAACCCAAAAATTCAATTCCAAAGAAAGAACATTTTTATTAAGAAATAGGATAGAATGGGAGAGAATCTCTCCTCCAAGGGTTTCACCTTCACAATAGAGGTTTTACTCTATTCACAAACTTTACAATATTCAAAGATACTCTCTAACCTTTGTGTTCTCCTATTTTTATTTTTTTTAGTAGGCAAATGTTAGTTTCCGGGATCGAAGCCGGGACTTTCTTCTTATAACTCCTTCAATATCCCTCAGCTCACCAACCGAGCTACCTACGTGGGACGTGTTATCCTATTTATACACATACTCCCAAATAACTATAACTCTTAATTACATTCACTACTCTAATTAGCTATTATTCTATACCCTAACAAAGGTTCTTAAATTCACCCAATTTTCCATGTTTCTCTAAACTCAGTTGAAAACCGTCCAACCACCTAAAATGTTATAGATATAGGCATGTAGAACAGTTATTGGTAGGGTCGGGGGCTTTTTGAATTCATTGATTGAAGGAGAAAAGTTGAGGAAATCCTGAAATGTTGTATGTATTTTGATTATGAAGAAGATAGTTGCAGGTAGAAGTTTTGTTTGTATATTTGCTGAATCACTTGCATTAAGCACAGATGTCCTTTCACTGCATTATTTTGTATTAAATTGAAACGAAAACCTCAAGACATTCCCTCATAATTGTGAATTATCTAAGCCATCAGTGTAAATAGGAATGTTTGCATCTAATAAATAAGGACTTTCATCTGATTTAGTACATTTCTGTTTTTTCTTTGGATATTATTGGCTAGTTAAGCTATTGATTGATGTTAATAAAGTACACGGTTACATTAATGGAATCTTTAATATTTTGTAGTTATTTAATTTTATTGAATTTTGAAGAGTCATATAAATTTGTAAAAGTAGCAGCTTGTATAACATGTACAAATAGTAAAATCTTTTAAAATTAAAACACAATAATGAGTAAAAGTAAAACAATAAGATTTATTGTAGTTCAAAAAAAAATATTAATGCAGAATGTGTTCTTCAACTTATGATTCTAAGTAAATGTGACAAACAATAACAACCTATGACAAATAATCCATAACTATTATGATAAACTTCAAGCTCAGGCATACCCACTGCGACTAACCGTCCCTTTAAACACATAGAGCTGGTCTCCATTTTCAACTCCATGCCACCTAAGGCTACAACTATCACGCATGATCCTCTGCCTATGGATAAACAAATAATCATCAACTGGCAGAATTTTTCTGCTCAGCAGCAACTGCTTCAAGTCATTGACAGTGCTTGTATCTCTCATCTCCAATGGAATGGTGGCTGCATTAAGCAAACTAGAGGAAGTTTGTACCACAAAGTTCAGCTTTCTAGTTGGTGGTTCTTTTGTCCGGTTTGTGGTCTTGAGGAACACAATAATTTCAGAAAATTCACGAATACCATACTCATTTAGGTTTCGGAAATCTTCATTCAGTTCCCTCCCCAAAAAGAAAAGTTTCATTGATTTGATGGGGGTGTTATCAATGATGTGAATTTTTTCCTTCAAGCTATGGACAGTATCTGTCTTATCCACCTCTATGTTAATCAGTCTAGCAGAGAATTTTACTGTGATTTGCATTTTGTTAGGACGGTGAATGATATGTGGCTCCATTGGCTTGATGGTGAGGTCAACTTTTGTGCCTTCAGTGACTATTGGGTAATCTTCCATGTCTAATCCATCCAGTAGTTCAAACCCACACACCGCTAGGATTTGGTAAGCCACTGGAATACCATGGATTTGTTCTATTTTCCTTTTGATTTCTAAAACTGTTTCTAGGGTTCCCACTTCAATAAAAGATTTGTTTATTTCTGTGGCAATAATAATCCTCATGATGGAACTATGTTAAAGCCTGCAATTATTTGATAGGAAAAAGGGAAATTAGAACTGAAAGATTGAGCAGTTTTAGGATATATATCAACAAACAGCATTTCAAATGTGTTAATAACAAACTTTTAGTTAGCCTCATGAGATTATGAAAGAAAATGGACATTAATTTCATGTAACTCATGTTAAAGACATGAGTATTTGGCACATCTCTTATATATTTGTTCTCTAGTGTGGGGCTCAATATCACACACAACATCCCCCTTTCTTTGTGTGTGTAATCATGCATTCTTGGATATCTTTGAAACTGCAAAATCAGTTTTGACTAGTAACTGTATCGTTTTAATAGATAATATGAACACCATAATAAAGAAAGGGCATCTTGAAGTTTGTTTAGTCACAAATAGGCAATAGAATCGTTTTAGCAGTGTTATATCAATGTAATTGTACATTGATATTTGAGAATACACACTCAATTTGGTCTTCAATATATGCAACAAAAAAAATCAAGTTTAATGGGATCAATTCAGCAAATCTTAACTAATTTAACCATATTTAATTTAATGACATTATTCTTAAAATATGCTCTAAATGTAGGATTTAATATTTTTATGAAGCAAGTTTGTCTGAAGGGAAAATTAAGAAATGCAATTATTTTTAGGCGAATTATATGGTATACCCAACATTTTGAGTGTACTGGTGCACCAAAGCATTAAATTAATAATTAAATTAATTGTTTTTTTGAAGAAAAAATAATTATTTTCTATCATTGACAATTATAATAATTAAATCTTATTTACCAAAAGCGTCGATGAAATAAAATTTACTTTGTGTGAATTTTTATTGCTCATAATGAAAAATATTGATTATTTTTTATGAGAAAGTGTTAAAAATTTAATATAATTCTTATAAACAATGAAATGGTGTTTTTTCTCATGAAATTGTGTTTTCTAATATATATATATATATATATATATATATTGACAAATAACAACTTATTTCATAAAATGATCGTTAATTTATAAATTTATGAAGCAGGAGTATCGGTACACCTCAATTTGTGAGGTGTACCGTAGAAGTTCCCTTATTTTTATTATATTAAAAAAAGGGAACTACTACGATGCACTTGCAATTTGAGGTGTACTAGTACACTTGCTTCCTAAATTTATGAATTTTTAATAAATAAGAGTTAATTATTATAATTGTAAATGATAGAAAATAATTTATTTTTTTTCAAAAAACAACTCATTTAGCCATTAATTTAAGGGCCATGCAAACTTGTGCCCTAAAAGGCATGTTAAAAAAACCCAAAAGTAAAAACATTCTCTTAAATTTTGTGCATTCAATTAATCAAAAATAAAAAAAATTAAATTCAAATGCATTGTTTACAACACAATATTTCTACTTTTGACTCATTAATTTGTGCCTTAAGGGCACAAATTAACATTTCCCCCTTAATTTTAAGGGTCTTGCCAACAAGTGCTTTTAAGACATTTGTTAAGATTCTAAAATAGAAACAATTGATAACTTTCGTGTAGATTTTTTATTTATTTTTTATATTTCAATGTTTGAATACACAAATTCCAAGATAAATTTTTTACTTTAAACTTCTTTCCATTTCCCTAATTTAAATATTTGGTGTACCGGTACAATTGAATTTTCGAGTGTACCATAAATTTGCCTTAAAAAAAAAGAGATTATTGATTTTTCTTATTAAAGGAATCATTTTTCAATAGTTTTGCTGATGTTTTTAACTCATGTCCTACCATTTAGAACTTCCCAGCCAAGCACGGTCCATTTAGGGAGCTTCTTTTTCCATGGTACAGAGTTGTTATGTTATTTGAAAGTATACTTCTACATACTTGTGTGGTTTTGAAGAAAACACATGAGGGAAAAAAATATGCTCTCTCCAAGTTATAATTGACCTTCATTCCAATCTATATTGCCATAATATGGCTAGGCTCTATTATAGTTTTGGTGTTTCCTAATTAACAGCTTAGGCCTTACTTTATTTTTGTTTTGTGAAGGGAAATGTATGATCAAAAGAAACCATATATGTTTCATTTTTGACCATACAAATGGAAATAACGTGGCTGTTTTATACCTGCTAGAGAATTTTGTCCTGAGCAAACAAATGATTTCTCAAATTGTGAAATGATAATATGATATAGGGGTCAATTATGTTGCTACGAATTTATGAGAGTAAGGAGTCTTCTTAAATTGAGCAATACTTATAACAAATTAGTACAACAAGCAAGTCCTACAACAACGGATAGCCATCACCAATCTGTTTTCTTTATTTTTTTGTTAACTTAAAATTTAGATTAAGAAAGACAGGCACTCATGCAAGGTCAGAGAGTATCATTAATCTCATTAAAGATTTACAATAAAATTTATGTATAATATTCAAATTTAAATTCAAGTGACAACGGATGCGGGCCGAATGTCAATCATCTATGTCAATCTCAATTGATAGAATGTGCATGTGGGGGTATTTAACAAGAAAATAAATGGTATTTGTCCCTATATTTTTCTTGGTTTTATACTTTCATTCCCTCTAATATGGTGAATGTCATTCATTCCACTTAAAATATCCTAGTGGCACTAAATAAGACACATATAGCCCCATCAAATTGCCACATTATATTCTTTCTTTTCTCCAATCTCTCTTGCCTTAACCCTCTCCCTCTCCCATTATGCCACATTATATTTTGCATTTGCATTTTTTGGTATTATTAATTTACAAACTTCAGGAAAATGGGATTTTAAAGTTTCATATCTCAAAACTCCAAATAAAAAACATGTGGGACCAAAGATATGTGACTTTTTGTATTAATCCATACAACATTACTTGTTTCCTTATATGCTATTTTATCCTATAGTATAATATTAATAACTTAGCATGTTCTTTTTCTATTAGAAGGAAACTAAGAAGCAATGAGCATGTGGTTGTTTACCAATAATAACCATCCAGCTCAATTTATTCAAGATAGGGCCCTGCCTGAAATTTCAAGTGTTCCTGGTTAATCGATATGTTAGTGCCCAATGAATAGTTTGAACTTAATTTTTTTTTTTGCTGAACTGAACTTTCTTTCTCCTTGCATTTTTTATTGCAAAATCATAATAATAATCTTTTCATAAACAGATTCTCTAAAAAAATTAAATAAGTTTTTGATGGAAATCAATGTATGACTATAAATATCTTCAAAGAACTTGTTATTCACAAAACTTTATTTTGATCGAACAATTAAAACATTTGTAATGAATTCTTGGTTTGAATAGAATTCTATCATCAAGACCATAAGAATTATAGTATGATGATATTTCATTTGAGCTTGAAGAAACTTTTAATAATGATCTAAGACTTTCAGGGATAAACAAAAAATCTAAAGGTTTTTATGTTCTATACTTCTTAGAACGTCTATTAAGAAAGTCAATTTGTTTGTCTATAATACACATTTAAAATAGTGATCCATATAAGTGTGTTTACTAGACTCATTTTTTCTCTTTTGATTTCAATTAGTGTAGCGGGAAAATTCACACACATAAAATGTTAGAGAAGTGGAGAATTAACTGTATCATATTAAATGTTCATACAATAGTTTACTATTTGAGTTGTACTTTTAAAACAACAAACTCAAAGTTTTATTAAATGCATCCAGGAGATCTTAATCATATCTGTTTTTTTTTTTTTTTATAACAAACATTGAAATAAATCTTCTATTGTTTTCAATAGCACAATTCTCTCACATTCATCGTTTGCTTACATGCCTTAATGCACTCCATCTCCATGTCAAGAAAAAAAGAAGCTCCGAGTTGTACAAAGTGTGAAGGGACTCTAATGACTTAATTTATTTTATTTCATTCTTCAAAAAAAATAAAAATTGTAACTAGCGATGTCGCTATTTACTTCTCTTTCACCAATGATATAAGAACATTTTTCTTGAAATTTTAAGGGAAGTGCTAACAAGTATCCTAAATGCACTTGTTAAGATGTCTAAAGAGGAAGTTTTGTCTTACAAATGATGCAATCATCTCATTGAAAGTTTAAAAAATAACTTTTCTATATAAAATTTATAAATTATTGCTATTTCTGAATACAAGTGCCCTAAATTTTAATATTTATAATCCCATTGCACATACAAAATGATGCTCCTTTAAGTAGTGGGGCACCGGCGGCGTTTAACTTTTTAGATTGTTCTAGTTTGTAGTAAAGTTTTAATAGTTAGGGTTAACAAAATAAAATAGTTTTAGCTCAGTTGCTAGAACATTAATATATTATATATGTTGAGATCAAATTTTAAATATGAAATTCTTCCCTTATTCACTTATATTTAAGATTGAAAAAATTGTTGAATAAACTTTTACTTATCTTCCCTAATTTTTTTTTACTCATCTATCCGTAGACGAATTACTAAGACACTTACACTAAAAATCCAAAAATTAAGAAAAATAGACTCTCATAAAACATTTCGGGACAATAAATACAACCACCAATATTTTTTTTATCAAACAACCACTAATATTATTAGATAAATATTCGAAGCAAGGATAAAAAAAAAAAAGTTTAAGCAATAAAAACAACTTAAAAAATGGGATCAACAAGAGTTTTTTTAATACATACATATATACAATACATACATATAATTAATAATTAATGGTCGGAGTGTAATTATCTTTAAAAAAAACATTAGTCATCCCTCTCAAAATAAATGATCTTTTCGAGCATTTTTTTGACAAGACCATTTTAAATACATAAAAAGTATAAATGAATGAGAAATCATAGTAGTTTATTTTGAAAGAAATAATTAGTGTAAGTGAAATGATTCTTATCAAATATTGATACATTCATCATTATCAAATATTGATATATTTATCATTATCATAAATATAAGTGAAATGTATTAAATTAAAAGCGATGTAAGTAGTACTGCCATGTTTTTTTTTTTTTTTTTTTTAACTATAAGTGCCTATAAGAGTGTAAATCTTCCTAAACTATTCTTTTTAAATAGTGAGTTTATAAATTAGTGTAACTTGCATATAGATATATCTTTTTTTCTTAAATTTGTTTATGAATAACTTGCTAATGGATATATCTTCTTTTTTTTTAGTCCTTGTGAGCTTAGTTGAGTTGATATGAACAATGCATAAAATATGTAAGGTTTGGAGTTCAAACTCCGGCCACCACAAAAAAAAAAAATTTTTTTAATTTGTTTATTAATATTCTTTTCAATATATCTTTAATTAATTTCTGTTATTAATTATAAATCTTCTTTTATTTCAAAAATATATATATTATGAATCTTTTTAAAAGAAAATTTTGGAGCACACAGACAAATGACACGGTTGGCTGCCGACACAAAGATATCCCACGACCCAGTGTAATACAATAGGAATTATTCTTTCTTGTGTAAGCTGTAATGGATTAATTTAAGCTGCTGCAGCTCTCCCAATAAAACTACATACACAAAAAAGCAATTATTATTTCCCTTCTCTGTCAACATTGATAATATGTATTTGTATAAAGGTCTTCCTACTTACTAGTAATTGATTTTTAAGACCATGATTCAAAATTAAACATTAAAAATTTTAAGCATATATAATCGAAGAAAAATAGTAGCAAGTGCTTAAAGATATTGGTTAAAGAATAAAAAATTGTACAGAAAAATAACGTAATTATTATTTAATAATTTACTTGTAATTTTAAGATACAATTTCTTATTATAGTAGCTATTATTCTGTGTCTCGTATATACTCTCTCGCAACATGACAAACAGTTAAGTAAATTGCAAGCTCACAAAGCCTTCGCCACCTACTTATTTGAAAAACATACTTGATAAATAATGAACCTTCCTTTTCATTCAATTTTCCCTTTTTTGATTTCTTGTCATCACGTTCCAACATTGGAGACCAGGCCATTTCTTTATTGGTGAAAATCAATCATTGGTTTATTTGGACTACCCAAAACGTGATTGATTCAAAACCTTGCATGATTTAGGGGTTTCTATAGGCTTTGCCTTTTATTTTATGTTTAAGAATAATAACGTCGTAAATAATCTTACTTTTGATATGCACATGTATTTGGAGTTTGGAATCTGCTTTACAATTTATTTGCCAGCTTGCTATAGTATGCAACATATGTATGAGGACAAGAAGTGACATTAAACTGGTCCCATTAGACTTTAGTGACGTATCGTTCCATAAAATTCACTTCAATTTTAAATGCATGTATTGTACTCATAGTTATGTTTTACAATTAAATAGTCTCTGAGTTCTTTTGTGATTAATATATGATCCGTCCGGACTTGAGGTTTACGGTCTTGTGGTGATGGTTATAGTTCTTTGATGGTCGGACTCTAAACGATAGCTTCTTTCTCCCTAAAGGGGGTGATATGTTTGCAAACATTTCGACAATTGAGCAAAAAAGCATCAAATATGCGAGATTTTTAAAGTAAAAAGAGTGCGTACCTGAAAGAAGGTTATGAGTTATTCTTTATAGTGGTGAACTAGGGTTTTTGGTCCTTCTAACCCTAATCCAAACAGCTGTTCAAGAGGGACATCTATGACCATATTAGAGAAAACAAACCTTGGATCTCGAACGAACAACCCTGGTTGGCTTACATGGCTCTAATTTGATGAATTTAGGGCAGATCCATATGGTAGTTCGTGTATGCGCTAGTGGCTTGAAGTGACTCGATTCGTTAAGGAAATGGACCCTGACCTAGTTCGAATATAGACACACATGATAAAAGATCAAATTATATTGATGTAATATTATACCAATACTACATCATTATATATGAATTTTTTACGTAATTTTAAAACCTTTTGATACATTAGTTGTTGAGTTACGAAGGGAGCTGAATGGATCATTGTTGGACCAATAACAATCACACAAATGAGTTGAACATCATATTTTAACCTAAAACCTTAAAACATTACTGTTTATGGATTTCCTCACTTTATATATTGTTCTATCTTTAGTTTTATGTGAGACTTCCACCTCATATTTACTAAACATTACTGTTTATGAATATTAATTAAATGGTCTCTTATATATACATAGTGATAAAATGCCGCAAGTCCGCATTTTTTAATACCTAATGTGTGTGGATTTGTTCCTAAGTTTTTTGGAAAATAAAATAATTTGATTTTGTAATTTATATGTATGCTTTGTTTATGAATATTACTCACCAATTATTAGTATGATGCACATACACTCAATCAAATTCATGATGATGCTATTATTTTATGTTAGTTCCAATAATATTTCTACAAATACTATGTGTAAAAATAATTATGTTTGCAATATTGGACCATTATATGATTGGAGAACTATAAAAACAAAAATACAGCTAAGTTTTGTCAACATATGGATACTCATAATGAGTTTTCAGCACTTTCTTATCCACATCGGTCTGAAATTTGAGCCAGTCACTATTTGACATTCGACATATACTATAGTATATGCATAACCAAATTTTGTTGGCTATGGCAACATGATTTCCTCCATAACAGTAGCCATAATTGTGTCCAATTATTGACTTCTAAGTCTCATTACACTTAATTTTTTTGTCAAATTATTACAATAATTTCCCTTTCACTTATCTTGAGATAAAAGTATCACAAGTCCTCGACATTAACTAGCAAATGTAGATTAAACAAATTTTTACTATGCCCCACAAATTGTATGTGGGAATCAATTTGACTTTCTCTATACAAAAGGAACTCCCAAAATGTGTCTCTATCTTTATCATCACTAATTAAGTATTCAATTGATCAATATATGCTTATATTCTCTAAGATTTAGATCTTACTTGCAACATTTTTTTATTAACCTTTTACCCACTCTTTAATTCATTCGTCATAGTTTTCCATTTCTTAAGAATATATATGTCTTGCAGGTGGCAGCAGGTAATCATCGTTAATTTAATTTGAAAATTGGCTGTCTCAATGTGATGCATCGCTAAAGTAATTGACTCATAGCATAGGAGCAGGTAAAGTCCATACTTTCTTCTTCAATTCCTCTTGGATTCTAGCAAAAAGAAAAAAGGAATAAGGAGAATAAGTGATAGAAGTTTAGACTCATATTGGTCGGTTATTTTTGCAAAAGAGACTAATCTCTTACAACATTAACAAATCGTAGTTCTTTGCTATCAAAGACACTTACATCAAACATAATTGAGTTTGAGGAGGCACGTGGTTTCAGGGCGGACCTTGAACTTTTTAAAAAAATGCAAATATTCTGTTATATATTTTGCGTTTTGAACCCCTAAGTTATAGGGTTTTAGTTCCTCCGGCCACTACATGGTTCGAATAGATGATTAAAATAAATATATTAAGAAAAAATGATATAATGTTTGTTTCAAACATAGCCAAGATCCATGTTAGACCTAACTCGAATTCCGAGTCCATTGAGGGCTAAGGATTTCTCAACATAATCTCCTCGTATCTAACCAATAAACTCATACCTACTTTAAAAATGTAAACATTGCTCATTTACCCTAAATCTCGTGTCAGGACCGACAAACTCTTTAAACCATTTAACGCCTTAGTCTTGACCGATTAACAACCATGTGGTCGTTGATTCGATCTCCATAGCCAATGTCAATGTTCCAAGCTCAAGTCCTGCACTGATTTTTTATTTTATTTTATGTATTTGACTGTTTAAGTAACATATAAACCCTCACAATTTTTTCATTAGTTAAAAGACGTCTCAAATCTCGATGGATTGAAGAGCGTGAATGCATATAAACTATCCTTAGTCTCGATTCTCAAATAATGTGAAATTTTTTGGTGTACCATAAGAGAATCCAACACTTCCAAAAAAAGCATCAATATTCAATAGGTAATAAATTACTAAATAAATGAACTGACGTTATTGAAGCAGTCAGAAATCCAATAATATGGTACTCACCATATCTGTCCTACAGGGACATTCCCAACTAATCTATTTTAAATTAGACTATAAACTATTATTAAGTGCAAAAAGATACCAAAGTAGCATGTGTTATCACCTAGCATGTTAGTTAGCTGCATGGACCATCTCTATCGTTTTCTTTGTTTCATTTACCTAAACCCTAAACAACTATATATAAATCACTTACCACTGTTATGTATTCATCAACAAGAGAAATACAAGTTTTTCAATAGTATCTCATACTCTTGTAGCTGCCAGCTATATACATATGAAAATGAGAAATCACTGTAATTACTTCAAGGTTTTGATTCTTTGTATTTTGGCAGCATCAACTCATGCTCAATTGCAGCTAGGATTTTATACCAAGAGTTGTCCAAAAGCTGAACTAATCATTGCAAACTTTGTTCATGAACATATCCGCAATGCTCCATCACTTGCTGCTGCATTAATAAGAATGCACTTTCATGATTGCTTTGTTAGGGTATGAAGTTCAAGCTTAATTAAATGCTTATGCTTTCATTTAACTTTTGGTCATATAATGTGAAAATTGATTCACTAACATTAAGCATTTTAATTTAGGGATGTGATGGATCAGTCCTTCTGAACTCAACAAACCAACAAGCTGAAAAAAATGCTCCTCCAAATCTTACCGTTAGAGGCTTTGACTTCATTGACAGAATTAAGAGCCTTGTTGAAGCTGAATGCCCTGGTGTTGTTTCTTGTGCTGATATCATAGCTTTATCTGCCAGAGATTCTATTGCAGCCACAGTAAGTACTCAATTCTATCTTCAACAAACTAAGGCCTGTTTGGATTGACTTATTTAAGCTTATCTATTGTTTATAAGCTCTTTAAGTAGCTTAAGAATGCAAGCTTATCTACTGATACATTTGGTGATTTGTGATTTTAGGGTGGTCCATATTGGAAAGTTCCAACAGGTAGAAGGGATGGAGTCATATCAAATTTGTTGGAAGCAAATCAAAACCTTCCTGCTCCATTTTCCAACTTCACCACCCTCCAAACTCTCTTTGCCAATCAAGGACTTGACTTAAAAGACTTAGTTCTCCTATCTGGTATTATTACATTCAACAATTTCCTTAGCACTTTCGTCGTGCACGCTAGATCACTACAAGAAAATGTTACCGACATAAATTAGAGACAGAAAAAATGAAATAATTAGTGACAAATTTTTATTTCATTTTATCTTACCTCTAATTTTCGTCGCTGATTCAACATTTTCTAGTAGTGAACTATGTGGTTTTAATTTTATTGACCATGATTTTAATTTTTTTTTCAGGTGCTCACACAATTGGTATCTCCCTTTGCACATCATTTTCAAATCGTTTATACAATTTTACTGGAAAGGGTGATCAAGATCCATCACTTGATAGTGAATATGCAAAAAACCTAAAGACATTCAAGTGTAAGAACATCAATGACAATACTACAATAGTCGAAATGGACCCCGGAAGTCGAAACACATTTGATCTTGGTTACTATAGTCAAGTTGTCAAGAGAAGAGGTTTGTTTGAATCTGATTCTGCATTGTTGACAAATTCAGTTACAAAAGCTCTTGTGACTCAATTCCTTCAAGGCTCACTTGAAAATTTCTATGCTGAATTTGCAAAATCAATTGAGAAAATGGGACAGATTAAAGTTAAGACAGGGTCACAAGGTGTGATTAGGAAGCATTGTGCACTTGTAAATAACTAAGAATGTTTTGCTGTTGATTTGTGTTTTTGGGTTTGGTTTTTTATTTATTCCATGTCATGTTGCGTCTCAATATGTGTGCTGTAATAATTTTAAGAATAAGTGGGTTCAATCAATTGTAATTTTTATTTCCTGGTTTGGTGGTACATTATGTTCTTGTTGTAATAAAAGCAGAATTGATTGAGAGAAAATTTATAGTGCTAGCCAAAGCAGAGTCAATAATATATGTGTAGAAGGTTGGTTACATTAGGGGTGTACTTCATTTCATCTTAATTCAATGCATCTTTTTATGAAACTTATTAATTCAATGAGAAGTTCTCTAAACCAAGGCGTATCTTTAAATGGATCCTAGTATTTCAATACATTAGTTTCTTACAATGATCCTTGATTATTTTATTTTTGTCTTGAAGTCAACTAAAATAAAACCCATTTGTTAATACTTGATAATATTTTTTATTTTTATTTTTTATCACTAAAGTATCCATAATATTTAAGAATTTTGATTGTGCTTGTGTTTATGCATCTTAAAATAACTTGGATCTAAAAAGTATTAACTTTCTACTTTCTAGTTTAAATGAGATATAGTTTATACCAACTTTTGAGAAATAATATGATTTTAACATGGTCGTAAAAAGATAAAATTTAGAAAGTTAAGTAGGATTGCTTCTCGAGAATTTCTTTTCATATCATACTTATCTCTCGCATGTCCTCCAAAATTTCCATTTTGCCTCCATTATATTATATAGTTCAAACCAAAAAAACATGTTTCATATTTATATAATTAGAAACATGTCCATATATAAGCAAGACTCAGAACCCTCCCCTCATTTAATTACCCCCACATTATGCTATTCTTGAAGTAAGTATTTCATCAAATTTCAACCCTTTTCAACCACTAAACAAAATTTTATGTCGAATGATCTTGTGTTTTCTGGTGAAGTCTTTGCCGAGGATGATTTGGTTGATAAAATCCAATTTTCTCCGTGGTACTGGTTTTTTAAGAGACGCCCTGGTTCTCCTTGTTCTCACCATGAGTGGATGATGGAACATGTACTCTGTTGGAGTCTGTAGTCTTTTTGTATAGGGCCTTCCTTGGGAGTCTTTGAGCAGGGTCTCTTGGGATTGTTCATGGTTTCCTGTGTCTTTGTCCTGGGTGGTGTAGGCTTGGTTCATCGTTTCTTTGATTTGGGTTTTGGGTGGTGTGATGGGGGTTTTCTTTAGCTGCCTATTCTTGGGGCAAGTTTTGGCGGTTGTCTTTATTTTTGTTGGTGATGTGGGCGTTGTAGGTGTTTTTGCTGGTTTTGGGTTTGCCGTTTTGGCCAACTTTGTATACTCATTCTCCTTTCTTCATATTTTGCCATTAAAAAAAACCCAGATCATATTTCTTCATTCATTTATTCATTAATTTGTGTTTTTTTTATTGCGTTATTATGTTTCAGATTATATAATCCAAAACAAATTATTCAAGAATTCATATTATATAATCTGAAACAAAGTAATGTTGAATTCTGAAATTTGTTGATTTGTAAATGTGGTTTTTATTGCTTTTAGATATTGACCCACACCTCGATAGGCAACATGACTATCATGATTGCATCGGTTCGGCAAGATCGTGGAATGTAGAGGTGAATGGGAGAGAAGAGGCCGGTAAAGGAAGGAAGGGAGGGAGGGAGGGAGGGAGGGAGGGAGAGAGAGAGAGAGAGATAGAGAGAGAGAGAGAGAGGCAACGATGAAATTGAGAGAGGTGGAAGATTGGCGAAGAGAGTAGGAGAGGTAGAAACTTGAAGAAGAGGAAGCGTGAATCAAATAGAATATAAACGCAACGATTGAAAATGTTTGATGTGTTTGTAACCAAGTGTAAACTTAGGAGTATAAGAATATTAGTTGGCGAACTTGATTGTTTATTTTGTTCTATGATATTGTAGATTGGAAAATAAAAATGGATTATGGGTTTAGTCACTTAGTGATTATGGCTTTTCTTCCAGGGTTATTTTCATCTTTTGAAGTTGAAGTTTTCTTAATAACATGATATATCGTGTTGTGTTCAGATTCATTCCACCACTATCATCATGTCAACATTGAAAAAATCTTGATAAGAAACTTCGATCCTTCAAAAGTAAGCGACCTCATGAGTAATAGTATTTTTTACGCTTCTATTTTTGTGTCCATTTGAAACCCAATGATGAACCGATAATGTTTGTTGTCTTTGGAATATTTGAGTCTTCAGTTGTTTGAGATTCCTCTTCTTTTTTTTTTTTTGTGTTACATATGCTCTATTTTTTGGTAAGCAACGTAGGTAAGTTTAGTTTAGATGTGAAGTGAGACTTGACATTAAACTTAGAATGAACCAAATGGTCCGAAACTATATATCAAAAGAGTGTAGAAGCAAAATTATATATTACCATAGAAAAAAGTGCAGCACAATAACGAAAATAATGCTTTTGCTGATGAATTGGGGAACATCGCAAATACGATGTTATTCGCATCATAAAGCGGCAAAATCATAAAAAAATAAAAAATAAGAGTTGCAGTTCTCCAGTTATCGGTAGCATTGTGCACTCTTGCGATGAAGAGTTGGGTTGGTAAGAGAATTTTCGGGAAAAGGTTGAGCTAAACTTCTACTTTGTTATACATTTCCAAACAAGTATAGAACAACAACATCATGATTTTAAAGGTGAACAAGTTGTTCCAACAACATCATCATTTCCCACAAAATATATTGGTCATGTGTCGTCATTTTTCAGAGATTAAGGCTATTTGATTAGCTTTTGACTCACTAATTTCACGATCGAACATTTAATTTTTTAGAAAAGGGGAAAAAAGTACAAACTATCCCTTTGAAAAGATTTTGGGTTAAGGGGTTAGTAAACGTGTTAGCACCCTTTATGTCTGCAGTATCCTACGAGAACCTCTTGGTTTTATTTAACGTTTTGTGCTATAACTTGCTTGCTTTTTTAAAAAATGGAATTTAAAGTGGTAAAAAGAGACCTAATTTATCTACATTTTTTATTGTTTGGAAGGACGAGTCTTTTGCCTACGTACCCGTGAGGGATCAAAACTTCGTAGTTTGGGGTAAAAAATTGTGTTTGATTTGTTATGTGTTTTTTTATTAGTTTTGAAAAAAAATTTAAAAATGAAAGGCCAAGTGGCAAATGAGTATTTGTTTGTGTTTTTTAATATTAAAGAAAATGGACTCATGATAAAGATTAAATTGATTGAACATTTGATTAAGAAAAATAATACAAATGGATCACTTGATTTAGGATCAAGGTTTATTGTGAAAATATTTTTTTTGTGATTTTTTGGAGGTTATTTGCATGTTTTTTTGTTTTTGAATAATAATTAAACTAAAATTAAAACTATCGAAGCAAGAGAATAAAAGCGTAGGTACTTTGTGGTGACGTAGGATCACCACAAAGACCATTAACCTAAACTAGAAAGCATAAAAATAAAGCATACACCCACGCACGCACACATGCATGATTTACATTAAGCCTAAGATACATTCTAAATCTGCGAAAAAAATAAAAAGCATGATGAATTTACATTAAAGCCTAATATACATTCTAAATGACATAAAAATAAATATGCAATAAATAAATGAATGATAATTATGCAACCTAATCTAATAAACATAAAAATAATAAAATGAAAAAAAAATGCAAGAGAAATTAAGAGAAATTAAAATGCATGAAGAAGAAATTAAAAAAGAAATACAAAGGGGCCGCCGGTTCTCTTTATGATGAACCTTTTAACTTTGGAGAGCAGCCACTAGCGGCTAGCAACAATTCAAAGCAATTGGAAGTGGAAACCAAACAACCACGCAGCAACAATTAGAGTATATGTATAATACGACACAGTAGTAGCAGCAATGATTCACAATTGGAATTTTAAAGTAAGAAAGTGCATTGTACAAAAAAAAGTGAGAAAGTGTAACAATATGAAACAAGGGAATTGGGTAACAGCATGACAGCAACAAATTTTAAATTGAATGAAATGGAACAGGCAAAAATTAGACTATAAACTATTATTAAGTGCAAAAAGATACCAAAGTAGCATGTGTTATACCAAAGAACTTATATTTAAGATCTTTGAGTGTGGTTGTGTTTATGCATTTTAAAATAACTAGGTTCAAAATAAGGAGATTAGTTTAAATTAGATATAGTTTATTCTAACAGCTTTTGAGAAATAATATGATTTTAACGTGGTCGTTAAAGAGAAAATTTAGAAAGTTGAGTTTCACTATGAGCAATGCTATATCTCTAGAAAAATAACATCAAGAATTCTTCAAGAATAAAGAGCAGTCAATCACAATGCACTGTTTGCCACAATTCAAGAAGGTGTGGCTGAAAAATAGGAAGTGAATAAATAAATCATGCAATTAAAACTTGCCAACTGTGTCTTGAAAAATTCTTGATGCTATTTTTCTAGAGAAATAGCATTTTCCTTTCAGTATAGCATAAACAAACGCAAATAGACTATGCTTTACACATGAATCTTTAAATTATTTTATTTGAAAATTACTTTTTCTTGGTTTAAACAATTGAACAATATCAATGAATAAAATTATTTTTGTACATCCATTAACCATTCTACACGATAAATAGAGAGATTGATATGATAGATGTATGAATTAGTGATGTGATAGCAAAAGATAGATAGAAAACAATTTATATGTTTCCTTCAAAAATCCTTCTTCAAGGCCCCCACAGGTATAATTTCCTCTATCGAATCTATTTTTAAATTTTTTTTTTGGGGTGGTGGTGAGGGAGTTAGAAAAATAGCTTGGGTTGATTGGGATACTATTTGTTTACCGAAGGCGGAGGGTGGATTAGGTGTCCGGAGGTTGAGGGAATTTAATGTTGCCCTATTAGGAAAATGGTGCTGACGGATGTTGGTTGACAAGGAGGGTTTATGGTAGTCTTAAAGGCGAGGTACGGGGAGGAGGGGGGGCGGCTGAAGGAGGGTGGGAGTGATAGCTCGATATGGTGGAAGATGTTGTCTGGTATTCGGGGTGGTGTAGGTATGGGGGTGGAGAGTTGGTTCGATGACAATGTTCGGAGGGTAGTGCGTGGAGGGAGGAGTACATACTTCTGGCTAGATAACTGGGTCGGGGGAACACCTTTAAAATTGCAATTTCCCCGCCTTTTTGATCTAATTCTGGACAAATGGACGTCTGTGAGGGAGATGGCGGAGAGAGGGTGGACGGTTGATGGTGGTGCCTGGGTGTGGAGGAGACCGTCGCAGAGTGTGCGGCTTTGCTTTCTGACTTTGTTTTGCAGGACACTGTTCTTGACAGGTGGAGATGGGCTCTTGATCCTATCAAAGGTTACTCTGTCAAAGGGACCTATCAGTATTTTACGTCTTCGGAGTCTCTCGTGGAGCAGGGCACTTCTCATATGGTGTGGCTGAAGCACGTTCCGCTCAAGGTTTCCGTGTTTGTTTGGCGGCTTCTTAGAAACAGATTGCCAACAAAAGACAATTTGATTCGTAGGAGGGCACTTCAGCAGGAGAACAACAACTGTGTTGGAGGCTGTCTCACCCCGGAGACATCGGTTCACCTTATTTTGCGCTGTGACATTTTTGGCGGCCTGTGGAATCTCATTTATAAGTGGATTGATATCTCTTTCATATCACCAGACTTGGTTACCAATCACTTACACCACTTCGGCAATTTGGCGGGTCTACCGCGGTACACACACATTTATCTTCAAGTGATTTGACACTCTACTACCTGGGTCATTTGGAAGGAGCGAAATAATAGGATTTTTAAGAACAAAGCTTAGGATCTGATTAAGTTATTAGATTTTGTCAAGTTATTGTCTTTTTCTTGGTTAAAAGCTAAGTTGCTTTCTTCTGCTTTCGGTTACAACGACTGGTGGCGGAACCCTTTATTATGTATGGGTATTAGGGAGTAGTTTTATCTTAGTTTCTTTTTGTCTGTTGTCGAGATGTAAGGCAGCAGGTTATCAACTTTGTACTCATTTTGGGTGGTTTTTCTTGGCACACCTTGTGCTAGTTGAACCATTTTGATTAATATATTTCATTTTGGCTT
>Ga0315914_1000828_pt1 | contig 42669 bp, 30 predicted proteins | sample MpolenodulesMG_FD_203920 | JGI IMG/M metagenome (GOLD analysis project Ga0315914, IMG submission 203920) | Medicago polymorpha root nodule microbial communities from Los Angeles, California, United States - elongated nodules | ecosystem: Host-associated > Plants > Roots > Nodule | place: USA... | reverse complement strand
TGTTTGATTTTATCCGCTGGATTCATACTTTGTTTCGGACTCTAAACTCAACTCTGTTTTCGGTTTCAGACTCTAACCAATTTACAAACACTTAACTTCTTCTTCTTTTTTTTGAAAAAACCAACATACAGTTCAACACCCTTGTGTTTTTCTCACCTTCAAACACAAGGGCTAACACCTTCCCTTATCACTATCAGCCTCTTCTTTAACAATTATCCAACCTGAGCTGAACTCATGCTCGTGAGGTTTCATTCTATACGGTTGTCTATTTGGAATGACTTCGCCATGGATGATTTCAAAGACATGCATGTTGTTCATTTACATTGACGACGGGTCCATGTGGGACTTCTTCTGGTACAACATGCATCCACAAAGTCAACGAGTAGTATTGAAAGATATTTTATAGACACTTTGAAATCAACTTTTTATCTTTTAAATGGATGGATCGATTAAACTTTGATGTTATCGAGAGATACATGGATGTTATTCTTAGTATGGTGAGATATTTAGTATTGAAAGAATGGATGTGTAGTTGTGTATGAATTTATTGGAATATATTTTAGAAAATAGATACAATTTAATGTGATAAATTCACTAAATTTGTGACATCCACAAGTTAATATTTTTTTATGGAATTGATTTATATTTTCATCCCAACCAATTTATAAATGATAAATCAAAAATAAATTTTGTCCCAAAGTTGGCACAAATTTAGTGATTCCGTCAGCATTTTGAGAGACAGTGAAGGAGTCATGTTTTATTAAATAAATATACTACGTCCTGAATTTCGTCTCAACTATGTGGCGAATAGTAATATTCTGTCCCCAAAAAATTACGACAAAAGCATTTTGTCTCAAATTCTAATTGTGACGGAATTTTGAACTACCGTTGGACCGAAAATTCAATTCCAATTTAATATTTGTTCATCAAGCATTTTCTGGATTTGAATAATAGAATAAAGCACGTAGTCTTGTCCAAAAAAAAACTAAACACGTAGTCTAAAATTCTTCTACAATATCTTTGAATTGATGATTCCACTTCTCATGTTTCCCATTAACACATTTATTTACTACTCCTTTCACAAACAAAATCAATGTGATGTTAATAAATAAAGTCATGATTACGTTATAACTGTTTCTGGGTCAATACCATAGCAACCATCAATTTTGACTGTCCGGTAAGTTAGAAGCAATAGGCTCCCAGGTGATTTTCATTCAGCATGTGATTAAACAAAAAATAAGAAAGCTAAAAACTGGCGTTGGCGAGGAAATAAAAAAGAGCACCGCTAAATGCAGCAAAAAAAAAAGATCACGAAGATGTCCTGAATGGCTTGCCATTGTTGAATCCTGTTTTTCGCAGAAATCATGGGTGATTGGGTTAATAGAAATGATAATGCTACGGTTACAAAATTAACAAATTCAATCGGCCATGATACATTCGCGAAACAATTGTTCGCAGAAACAACATTAGCCAATAAAAAATCATAGAAAGGAAAGAGGCACCAGGATGCATCTTGTGTTATGCGTACAAAACTTGAACAAGACTCAAGCCAACCTCAATCGCACCATAAAGGTACCATAAAGTTATCTGTGTTGTGCTAGCTCAATTGCATTATCATATCTTAATCATTGTATCTTCTCTTTTCCTGGCCTTGATTTTTAGTACTGTTGTAGTTATATCTACACTAAGTAGGCATTTCTTACGCACCAAATGCAAACATAAATTAGGTTCCATCTCAATGAATTTACATAAAATTTATGCATATAATTGCATTCTTCTATACAGTAAAGCATTGAAAATCATTACTACCTTCAACTATGTTTGAGAACAATTCCGTATAAAATTTTATCATGAACCCAAAATAAACAATGCAGAATTTAGAAAACAAGAAAACTAATAAAAGTGCAGATATGAATAAATAATTAGCAAATGCCATCCGATGCGTTGTACTATGACATCAATAGAAGTTTAGAGGATCTAGTATGAATAAGAACAAATCGATGACTCATTTTTTTGAAAGGTAAATTATATTAAAAATACTGTTGCTGGAAATTTTCCCTCCCCCTTCGTCCATTCCTTCTACGGTTACGGCGACGACTCCCTCTTGCAGCCTTCACAAATCGATCACACTTTGTAAATATTATCCCTTGCTCCTTCTTGTTTCGGTTTGTTACTGTTTGCATACCTTTGTTCTTCATTGGCTTGAGGACTGTTGCTAGACATTGTTGGATTCTGCAAGCTCTATAGTCTTTGGCCAGCTTGGCCACTTCTGCATCAGATAGTCTTTTAACACTCATGTTTTCTAAGTGAAATTTCAAGGAAGTTGGGACGTTACCCCAATTTGAACTACCTCCATTTATCAGATTTACTGTATTGATCCCCCCTCTTTCATCCATACTACACTGCTGGCCCAACAGCTCTTCACTTACTATATTTTTTCCTTTTTCTTCCCCTATTGTTGTGCCTTGACACTCCTCTTCTTTCTCAGGAATCATACCATTCTTTGCCATCACAGCCTCGCATGACAAATCGAGAAGGTCCCTAATTTTTAGATAGTTTGCTGCCTGAAAAACCAGAAAAGAGCAAAGAAATATATAGAGCTGGCAAACACACTCAATATCCACAACACCACCAACGATAGACACGTGTAAAAAGCTATATAACTCTCACCATTCCTAATCTCCAATCCCAATATTGCTAATTCATGTTTCAATCAAATCTCTCATTGAGAACCAAGTTTGTTGTTAGATACTAGTTTTTAGGGTTTTAGCCGTGCACCTCCATGATTAAAATTTCTTTACGGTCCCTTGTTTTACCAATCTAGCAACCTACTTGAGACATTCGATCATGCAAATTATACTTGGGGTCATCCAAGTTTGATTTCGACTTTATTTAGCTTCCAACCAAACTAAGAATTTTCAATGTTCTTTTTTATTATTTTTTTTTTAAAAAAAATAGAGGGTTAAAAACCAAAAGACGCTAGCTAATTGTTCACGAGGTATTGTTTGTTTTGGGTGTAAGCCCTTCACGGTTTTGTCCTTCGTAAAAGGTGTCATGTTGGTGGAGGAGTGTATGTTGTACATAAACTATTTTCGCCTTGACTTCCAAGCAATTTGGGACTTTTTAAGGTGTATAGGAGCATTAAATAATAGGGTTAAATATACTTTTAGTCCCTATAAATATATTCACTTTTCGTTTTTCGTCCCTCTAAAATTTTCCTTCAACTTTTAGTCCCTATAAAATTTTCAATCATTACTTTTGGTCTATATTTTTAAGTTAATTTTAGTATTTTTTTTAATGAAATTGTGCAGATATGTGTAGAATATTGTAAAAATATTTCCCAAAAATATTTAGAATTTTTTAACAAAATATAAATTAAATATGAATTTTTAACCTTCAAAAATATAAAAATTCATATTAAATTCATGTTTTATTAAAAAATACTAATTTTTTTGGGAGTGATTCTTATAATATTATGAATTTTTATGCAAAATTTTATTTAAAAATATGAATTCTACATATGAGTTTACTTTAAAGTAGGGACCAAAAGTGAAGATGGAAAATTTTTTAATGGACTAAAAGTTGAAGGAAAATTTAGAGGGACTAAAATGAAAAGTTGGTATATTTATAGGGACTAAAAACATATTTAACCCTAAATAATATCATGAGCGAGTACCATCGCCAAGATATGTTAATATTAATTACTTCAACGAAAAATTGATTCCAGCTCAATATAAATTCTAACATAGCAAACAGAATCTCAAATTTTAACTCCAAAATACTTAAACTAACACCATGGTTACATGTAAAAAAATACGACATGAGAAAAGCAAAAATAACTAACCAAGACTAGGGCAAACAATGTGCTGCGGTCAACTTGGATGAACTCAAGGTCCCAATTACGGAGACTTTCTTCATTATCTCCAGCATCTGCATGTTTCTTCACGTACTCATTGATCTTCAACAGAATTTTGCTAGATATCTCTACTGCAAAACTGATCTCACAGTTCTCGCCCTGGCTGGCGCCGAAGAGACATACACTTAAGCATCCTCTGCTAGATATATTTTCTCCTATCAATTTTTTGACAGTAGAAGATGCATAAACCAAAGCATCTTCAAGCTTCAACACAACGCCGTCACAACACTTTACCTTCATCTTTCTTGAATCACAATTACCAGGGGTTCGATCTCTCTCTCTAAATACGTGAAAAGGGTTCGATAGGGTTCCTTGGTCACCAAACTACTAGATAATTGAATATATATATCAATATTTTCTCGCCCAATATATAGTATCACAATCACCGATACTTTCTATTTAAAAACAAAAAAAAACACCGATCTTTCATTCATGTATTTTGCAACAAACTAAGTCAACAAAATTTCCAAAAAACTAAATCGACAAAATCTAAAAACGGTATACATGCTATATCGACGGTATTGGATAAAAACAAATTGGGGTTTCTTCTAGGAACTAACAGATAAATTGGTTTTTGTAGTTAATAAAATAAATTTCGTTTTCTATTTATTCTTTGTTGAAAAAAGAAAAAAAAAGATCTTTCTTCTAGCGTTTTTTTTAATGAACAAACGGGCTAAAGTCCAACAAACCAAATTAAAAAAATCAAATTGAACAAAAAGAAATTAAAAAATCAAGTTAAGGTCGGTTTGAATTAACTTATTTTAGAACTTATACAAAACAATTTATGCAAATAAATACTCCCTCCATTCCTTTTTAAGTGTCTTTTTAGAAAATTAGCACCAAAATAGCAAAGTGTATTTTTGCACATTTTCTTCCTATTATACCCTCATTTTAATCCACCATTAAGTTCCTAGTTTTTTGCACACACTTTATTTTTCCAATAAATTTAATATGTTATCTTTCTCTCGTAACAAACAATTGTCGGTTATTATTTTTTTCTCCAACAAATTCCTAATTTTTTACGCACTTCTCTCATAATAAACAATTGTCAATTTTTAAAATATTGTGTTCATCTTTTTAATTATTTTAAGTCAATATAAAAATTATATCGATGAAACTTCTTCTTCTTCATTGTCGTCTTGTTCTTGTATCTTGTCAAATTAGTCTTTAACTATTGCTCCCTCTTCAATTCTCATCAGCAATTCCAACGAGTCTTCTACTTTTTCTTCCTTTTGAACATTCATGGAGTCTTTTATTTTTCTTCTCTCAAATCTCTTCTTTTATTTTGCATTTGAAATGTTTAACAATTGCTACTCATCTTATTTATAGAATTTTAAGTTTTATTGGAACCATTGTTTGTAACAAAATTTTGTTTAAATTTAAAGATAACAAGAAACAAACTTAGTTTTCCAAATAGATAGCATTAATTAGTTTTATTGAAAAAGATAAGAGTAATTGACAAAGGGTATAATTGACAAATCGTACCTTTAAAATACCAAAAAGACAGTAAAATAGGAACGAAAAATTCACCCTAAAAAGACACTTAAAAATGAACGGAGAGAGTAAGATTTTATGTATTAACTTAGTTTGTTAAGGTATTTTATGAAAAAACAATTTATAAAGATACAATTTTCTTTTGTGAGAGCTTATAAATTAAAATAAAAACTTATTTATTTACATAAGCTATTTTTCATAAGCTCGAAATAAGCTCAATCCAAACGGGGCGATGGTGCACTCCTTAAAAAAAATGAGGGTGCACTTTTTTTATAGGTTTTGTTTATTACAGATTAAAATAAGAGTAAATTACACTTCTCTCATTTCTTAAGTTAAAATATACACTTTAGTCTATTTTACTTATGGTGTGTTTGGATTGAGGGTTTAAGAGGGAAAGGGAGATGATGACTCACTTTTATTTTCTAAATTACGAATAATTTAAAATAGTTTTTTAAATAAATTAAGTGTTTTTGAAGTATTATATAATCATTTATCATGTTGTTAATTTAATTTTTTAAAAATCATTTTATAATGTCCGTAATTTAAAAAAGAAAGGTAAGCTCTCCCCTCCCTTCCCCTCCTAAACCCTCCATCCAAACACATCCTTAGACAAAATTATATTAAAACTAATTTAATTATAATAAATTCTAAATTGTTTTTAACTTATCATATTACCCCTTACCGACTTTGACATTTCAATACCCTAAATTATGAATATTGTGCTTCTCCTATTTGCAACCACAAAGGGCACCATCTCTCTCCTACACAACTTAATGGAGCATTGTATTCTATCTAATTAATCAATTAATTACGGATGGAAGATATAACAATTGCTACGATTTTTTTTAAGCTGGTATGAAATATGATTACGCTCTTAAATTCTCTTGCAACTAAATTTATATGGGGATTCAATCGTGTATACAACGGCTATGGCTATTAGCCTAGTACTACTAAGTTCACTTAATTCGTGAATGTTTTATTTGGCTAATTGTTTTATACAAATCTCGTGCGGAAGAATGGGAGAATAAGTAAAAGGGTATTTCAGTAAAAAAAAAAAGTATTACAATGACATATGATATTTTTTATTTTTTTTTATTACAATGATAGCGGTGTCTGGATTCATGGTTTTTTCGGATCTTGTGGTAGAGCTTTTAATTTATTGGCTGAATTTTCAGCTATATGGAGAGATCTTCAAATGGCTTGGGATCTTGGTTATATGTCCATCATCTTGGAATCTGATTCCCAGACAACCTTGGATTTGATTGCAGACACTACACATAATGATTTTCATCCACATGCAACATTACTCTCTTTAATTAAAAAGTTCGCTTCTCTTCATTTGGTGGTTTCCTTTACTCATACCTTACGAGAAGGCAATTAATGTGCTGATTGGTTGGCCAAGTTTGATGCTACCAACGCCGACTTCTTGAAAGTTTGGACAGCTCCTCCTCAATTAGATATCATTTTACTTGGCGATATCTCTCGAGCGTTAAGATAGCGAATTTCTTATTTTTTTTTTTTGTTGTCTTTTTTCTTGCTTTTCCTCTTAATAAAAAAAACATAGTATAGTGAACATGCACAAATTGGTTGCACGATTTATATTGGTAGCTAATTTTTTTCGTTTTTTTATACTTATTTAATTATTATTTTAAAATAGCTTGCTATATAAATTAGTTGTGTTTTAAACTTACTTTTCTATATAATAGGAATTAGAGAGAAACTTACTGCAATGCTTCTTTTTTATACAAAGCTAATCAAACAACAAGACGAAAAGGAAAACAGAGACAAAAAGCCTAAACTCTAAGGAAGAAAGTTCCCGAGCTGTTGTTCCTAAGAAGGGCTAGGAGGTCTTTAGGAGGAGATGAATGGATTAAGAAATCATCATTTGAAGAAGCTTCTAATTTAGCTATAAAATTAGCACATTGGTTTTCTTCTCTGAGAGAATGCTGGATAGAGAAATTGCGAGAAGATAGAAATGCTTTATATTCTGAACTAGGACAACATAGGCATGATATCCTTAGTAGCAAGCCAATTCCCATGTCCGCTGCGAGGAGAAGACCATGGTGAATTGCAGAGATTTCTGCCAGCAAAATATTTGTCGAGTTTGAAATGAAGTCGGAGAAGCCAGAGAGGTAGAAACCTGTGCTATTGCGAATAATACCCCCAAAGCCAGCTCGGGTTGGAGTTCCAATACAACTCTCGTCTACGTTGAGGATATGACAGAGATGATTATTGTTGTTCCATTTAACCATGCGATATGAAGGAGCAATACCACTGTTACCCTGAAAGCTCTATTTAATGGTAATTATGTTGATGCTAAGACGAGTTTGAGACCAAGTTTTATTACTAAGACACATCATATCATATTGCGATGAATAATAACCGAATTATGATAGTAAAGGAGCAAAAATTGGTGGGATTTTTTTTTTGGGTGGTGGCCGGGGTTCGAACCCCAAACCTTGCATATATTATACATTGTGCATATCAACTGAGCTAAGCTCACAAGGATAAGAATAATTGGTGGGAATTTGGATGAATAAGAAGATGGCACTTATAATTTTTTAATAAAAATAACATTACTTTAATAAAGTTATTGTATACACATATGTTGTCACACCATTTAATGTGTTTAAATTGACGTGATATCAAATTGATGCGCGTATGACATAACTTTACATTTTTTTTTTTTTTTAAGGAAAACCTATATAGGAATTAAACTCTATATTTTTAAGGGGGAAATAAAATTCTATTATAAAGTATCCTATACACGCAATCAAGGGGGAAAAAAAAAAGCGTATGCGTGCTATGTGGATGGTATTGGATAAAACACAAACTGGGTTTTTTTTTTAAGTTAAATTAATAGGTATCTGAGTTTGGTTGAATACTAGTACTCTCTGGTTAAAATTCATTTGAAATCTAAATTTGTTTTTAAAATAAATTAACATGAATATGACATAACTAACCAAACTAGAAAGGTACCATCCTTCAAAAAAACAAAGGTACCGGAATGTTCAACTTTTTTCTTATGGGAAAGTGTAATTTTGTTTCCCCTCTAGTTATATCATTTTAATGAAATTAACTAATTCAAAATGCCCAAAGAACCAAACCAAAAGGCTCTAGGAAACCTTGGTCATGAAAGGATCTATGTTTGCTCACGAATCCACTATACATACATATCAAAGAGACACAATCAATTTTTATAACCATCAATGAATGATCAAGTACATGTTTTTTTTTTTTTTTTTGTGGCCGGGGTTCGAACTTTGCATATATTATGCACTGTCCTTACCAACTGAACTAAGCTCACGAGGACGATCAAGTACATGTATATCTCAAAGAGATAAATTTTAAGTGAAGAACGCAAAATAACTTGGGCTTGTTTGTTTAACCCATGCGTTTAATGTTAAAAACTGAAGCGCGGTGAGTTGAACTGAAGACCCAGCATTAGCTAAGGTAATGCATACTGCTACGCCATGCATGAAAATGCAATATGTTAACAACACATTTTGTTCTTTCAAAAAAAAAAAAAACAACACATGTTGTATATATATTTAATTGTTTGTGCGTAGTATAATAAAAAAAAATACGATCGGTCCGCCCCTACTCGTACCATAGGTTGAAAAAAGATTTTAATGGATGTAAAGAGAAGAAGTTTTTCCTAACCAAGGTTAATGAAGAAGTTTATCAACATATTACTTTGAACATCAATATTATATTTATTTAGAAAGAAAAAGAATCTAATGATGATAAAAATATAACACGTTTGTAAAAATAAAAAAAAAACACGTTATAATATTTTTCCTTTTTTTTTAGGGAAACAAGCTCAACGCTTTTTATTATCTATGATATGTCGAATACATGACGTTACATCATCAAATGCGAGAGCTAACATTAGATGGGGTATCTTAGCTAACTCGTGAGCAACCACATGAGCTTGCTTCATATTAAACTCGGCATAAAAGTTTTGAAATCTACTTTAAAACAACAACCTACTTTAAAAGCTACCTTTTTAAAACAACAAAAGTTGTTGTTTTAAAGTAGAAAGGTTGAAGTTTTGAAATCTACTTTAAAACAACAACCTACTTCAAATTGATTCAAGTGTGTATGATCATAACATTTGGTAAAAGGGTGCTTAATGAACCATAACATTGATTCAAGTCAAAGGGGTGCTTTCTCGCATGTGAAAGGTCATATAATGCACTATAAATGTTTGGCATTTGGGCATTAGTTGAACAGAAAAAACACAACAGACAACAAGAACAAGAATTTTGTTGCATTAACAACATAATTCTCCCTCATTCTCTTAATCTAAATCATCCATCAATTCTCTAATGCATGAGTGAATTGCTGGAACCATAAATCTGTAAAATACTGTTAGGAGATACGCTTGGTGTGGTTGTGCAATACACGTCAAGGAACTCATAGTATCCTGAAGGGGATTCGTCGGTCACGCCTATTGCATCCAATATACAGTTATTGGTGGGGGCGAATCGAACCTAAAGGTTAGTGTGGCAACCCCATGCGCTTTGAGTTTTACATGCATAACCATTAAGCTTTTCAGGTTTCAAGTGCAGCAACATCTTCCCAACAATCAAGATATACAACAATCTTTGGAATTTATGTGCAGACTTCATCATGTTCATCTTCATCATCTTTTTGGTCAAGTTATTCCAGCAGACCCCCAACACAAGTTCCAACAGTTTTTGGCACGCAGCAGTGGTGGTCAAATCCTTTTGTTTGTTTGGGTATTAGCTAATGCTGTTCTGTTGTGTTCGTGTGCTTTGATGTAAAACTTGATTTTTTGCAGTAGTCTCAAAGGAACACCTTGTGCTTTCGGGATTGCGCTGTTTATGTTTATTAAATTCTATTTTGGCTTGTTCAAAAAAAAAAAACTACATGCATCTATTATACAATCGAACTCACTATTATCACCTACATCTGTAGTAAAAGCATCCACAACCTTCTTAGAATCTAAAACAAAATCTATATTATGAAATTGAAGGCCTGATGTCCATTCTAGAGTTGTATGCAAACCCACTGCTTCCCTTATATCAACATCAGAAAGAGGGGCAAACCAAGCTATTTTTGCAAGGACAAACTCCCCTGCATCATTACAAATACACATCCCAATTCCCACTTGGTTCATGGATGAAGAGAACGAGGCATCAATGTTGCATTTATATTGACCGGTTGATGGCTTTTCCCACTGTATCATCTTATGACAACTTGAACTCGGTTGGCTTATATCTGGCTGCACTTCACGACTTCCCTAGATAATTTGAGCCGATTTCCAATCTTCAAGAAAATATGTCGCTCGTTCAACTACCTGCATATTCGTTTCATTCTTTTGTTGCCAAAGTTTCAAATTCCTTCTCTTCCAAAGACTCCATAAAATCTTGACAAAAAGTTCACTTTGGCAAATAGTAAGTTGTTGCAACAGAGAAAACATGACTGCATCCATATTATAATTTTGGTGAAGTACTCTATCAATACTTTCCCACAAATTCACATCACACCATACCTGCACAACATTAGGATATTCCAAAAATATATGAATAATATCCTCATAATTACTACCACATATGACACAATCTGTTGGACAATATGTACCCCTCTACTAAAGCGAGTTCGAGTTGGAAAACATCCATGATACACGCCAAATGAGATTTTTTATTTTGGGTGGGACTTTGAGTTTCCAAACCAAATTCCAATGACCCGGAACATATAAATGAGAATTATCAACAATGTCACTAACACACATTCTATAAGCGCTACACACCAAATAATTACCATTCTTTTCACCTTTCCAAATCAATTTATCTTCCGTAACCAAAGGTTGTAGTGGCATGTTCAATATCAGTTGGGTTGTACCTGGATCAAACAAATTATAGATTAAGGGAGCATTCCGTACCTTTGAGGACTGATCAATAATGTCTTTCACCTTTACATGAGTTAGGGGCGCACAAATAGAACTGTCAGTTGTCAAAAACAGTCCGTTTTTAACCACGGTGCACCAAATAGCGGGATATTCTCACCTGTTCCAATTCGCCATCTTACTCCTTTTTTTACAACCATCTTTGCGCTAAATATGCTTCACCACACGTAACACGAACGATTTAAAACATAATATATGTGACCCTACATTGATGCTACTTCCCTACCGTTGGAAAAGTCCTCTCGTGATATAGGGGAGATTGATAGAGTTAATTAATCATGACAATTTAAAGTTTGAGAGACTTAAAATTGGTCTGAAAATTATTAAGAAACAAAATTATACAAGAGCTATAGCATAATTAATGGTTCTTAAGATTACACATACACACAACTTGTTATAACAAGAATACTACTTGTTAAGATTACACATACACACAATTTACAGAGAAAAAATATGTAACGTAACATCTTATGTTGTTCTAGAAAAAGTTTCTTCAGCTCGTGAAACTACTATTTTTTAATAAATAAAAATCAAACAATGGAAATATGGAATGGCCTAGGACACCAAATAATTTATTTTTCAACTTCTGCGACATTATTCGGATAGCAATTGGGTGACATTGGTGACATTGGTCAATCACAATGTCACAATGCTTGTGAAAGAGAGAGAAATACGAGCATTGTGACATTGTGATTGGTCAATGTCACCCAAGTGCTATCCGACATTATTCATAAGGTTCTTCTTATCAATTTGAATCTTTGGCAAACACACAATTATTAAGAGAAAATCTTATTGATTATTGGACGAGCTTTGCATTGTGCCTCCAATGGAATGGCCATGGGCAACAGAGTTCCACGTCCTTCAGTCATGTTAACTTCTTCCTTGCCAATCCTTTTCCATTCAAAGCATTGAATCAACGAGCCTAAAGTCAAGCTTAAAGTTCTGAAAATTGCTTTTCTAACATACATAAGTTCACAATAACACATGTAATTTACTAAAAAGCCTCCAGCGGTAGTTAACTACCGTTGGGCAATCCGGCAGTGGTTAACTGCCGCTGGTGCCAGCGGTTGTTAACTGTCATTGATCTGTTTATAAGACATAGGAGTTTTCAAAACTCCATTGTTGCGATTTTGATATTCCTAGGTGCGAATTTCACTCATTCCAAGCCAATTTCAATCACAAAATCAAGTAAGTGTTTTGAATCCTATTGCATTGGTTTTTTGTTATTGAATTGTTAGACTTTTTGTAATTTTTGTGACACATTTAGGTTTTAGAAATTGTTTTTTTTTATGATGATTTTGTATTGATTTGTTATATGTTGTTTAGAATAGAATTGTGTTAGAAAATGTTAGGAATTGTTAGAAATTGCTAGGTATTTGAAATTGTTAGGTATTAGAAATTGTTTTGATTTGATGATGATTTTGTATTGATTTGTTATATGTTGTTTAGAATAGAATTGAGTTAGGAATTGTTAGAAATTGCTAGGTATTTGAAATTGTTAGAAATTGTTAGGTATTAGAAATTGTTAGGTATTAGAAATTGTTAGAAATTAGTAATTGTGTTAGAAAATGTTTTGATCCATTGTTTGCATTGTGTATAAATGTCTCAGAAACAGGGCGATGACAAAAAGAGAGAAAAATCACATATGACATGGCACGGAATCACATGTGATGGTTCCGTAAAAAAGAAGGATTCGAAGGTGCTGGTGTACAATCAGTCGAGGTTGAGGAGGAGCGGGAGGACATGCTATTTTGGTCGTCAACCAAAAGCAGGTGCCCCAAGAACTGTCGCGGGCAACCCGATTGACTTGTGTGACGAGGAAGATGCTTGAATGCAGTGGCTTGTAATACCTCATTGTTTTGGATCTTATTTATGTTTTTTATATGTCGCGCGCATTTTGCTACATTTTCCTTGACATTATGGTGCTTTTGAATAAATCTAACGTGAATTCGAATAATTAAAATTGCGTAATGAATAAATAAATTCAAAAAGTGAATAAATTAATTATTGTTCCATTGAAAACAACATGTATTATGCAGAATCAACTATATATGTTATCACATTACATTACATTCGGGAATGTACCTTCCAACTACAACAATTGTCTTACCTCTGATTGGGGTAAATTCAAACTTGCTAAACAGCATGACTCAAACATTCGTCTGACATTTCTATTGTTCCATTCAAAAGATTAAATTCTTGTTAGGCTTGGTTTAAATAATGGTATTCAAATGTCAAAAGAATGAGGTACATTCCTTAACACTTCAATTCCTTCATTTAAACCGGCCTAATAAGAATTTAATCTTTTGAAAGGAACAATAGAAATGTCAGACGAATGTTTGACCGTTTAACAAGTTTGAATTACCACATCCAAAGGAAGACAATTGTTGTAGTTGGAAGGTGCATTCCCTACTTAACTACTTTAATCCTTTTGTTCAATCAAGTGAGCTACCCGTCTCGGTGACCAAAGACACTTTTTTCAACAGGTTTTGGCACGCAATTGATGATATTCCACATCTCATATTTTCCTTTTTTGAACAAGAAGAAGACATCTCATGTTTCCTATTAACACATGGATTTACTACTCTTTTCCAAAACAAACTCGATGTGATGTTAATCAATAAAGTCATGATTATGCAATAATTGTTTGTGGGTCAATACCATACCACCATGAATTATGATTATCATTTGCTTTGATTCTACTTTGTATATATCACTGTCATGTAAATGCAAAGGAGGAAGCATCTTGTGTTATGCGTACAAAAATAACACGACTTCTCTGCTTGGCTCAATTGCTTAATTGTATCTTCTCTTTTCTTGGCCTTGTTTTTAAATGTTGTTGTGGTTATATTATATTTACACTAACAAGGCATATCTTAACATAATGCCAACATACATAATGTTCCATCTCAATGAAGTCATACAAAATTTCTGCCTTATTGCATTCTTCTATAGAATAAAGCATTGAAAATCATAACTACTTTCAACTTTGTTCCAGAACAATTCTATATAAAATATTATCATGAACCCAAGCCAAGCACATCTTTTCCAATACACAAACTAAAGCATAGTGTTCCCCCATTAGCAAATTGAGTTAAAAGGGACATCAAGGTAAGTAATGAAATTGCATATATTAATAAATCTTTAGCAAATACTACCATCCAATGCATTGTACTATGACAATAAAAAAAAAAAAACGACAACCTTAAATTTGCATAAACTACTCTAATTTTAACATAGCAATGTTAATGTTTTTGTCCGACTCTTTTTCTTTTTTGAACGGAAACAAGTATTAAAAATACTGTTGCTGGAGGTTTTCGCTCCCCCTTAAATTCCTTCTACGGAGGGGACCCGCTCTTGCAGCCTTTACAGTCTTTGTAAATATCCCTTGCTCCTTATAACGGTTTGTTACTGTTTGCACACCCCCTCTGCTATGCCTCGCTTTGTACTTCATTGGCTTAAGGACTGTTTCCAGACATTCTTGGATTTTGCAAGCTCTATAGTCTTCTGCCAGATTGGTCACTTCTTCATCAGAGAGTCTTTTAACACTAATGTTTTCTATGTATAATTTTAAGGAAGATCTTGCATTACCCCATTTTGAGCTCCCTCCTTTTAACAGATTTACTGTATGGATCCTTCCTCTTTCTTCCATAATACACTGCTGGCCCAACAGCTCTTCACTTATTATATTTTTTCCTTTTTCTTCCCCTATTGTTGTGCCTTGATACTCCTCTTCTTCCTCAGGAGTCGTATCAGTCTCTGTCATCACAGCCTCGCATAACAAATCGAGAAGATCCCTAATTTTGAGATAGTGTGCTGCCTGAAAAACCAGAGAAAGTCAAACAATAATTAATACAGCCAACTAGAGATAGCTAGCATAGTCTCTAAAAGCTGGCAAACACACTCAAACTATATCAGATAAACTTCACAAATTCACGAAACCAAGTCTCCGTCAACCTCAAAAAACACCTGCTACTTTGATTTTAACTAGTCTTGCTGCAAGCACCGGAGCCACAATAACACCAACTCTAGACACATGTAAAAAGCTACATAACTTTCAATATTTTCAACCTCCAATCCCATGTTGCAAATTCATGTACTGTTTGTGTTTAATTTGAATAAAATTTCTCAACACATGCTAATGGTTGGACTCTACTCAAGTGAATTTTTCGGATGGGCAAACAAGTTTACTGTTATGATGCTAGTTTTTAGGGCTTGAACTATGTACCTCCTTTGCATAAAAAATTTCTTTATGGTCCCCTAGTTCACCAATCTAGCTACCTACTTGAGCCTTTCGATTATGCAAATTATACTCGGGTATCTAAGTTTAATCCTGGCTATAACTTTGTTTAGCTTATGACCAAACTGTGAATTTTCAATGGTCTTTTATTTTTTATTTTTTTTTAGAATATTGCAGTGACAGAAACTTAGGTAAAAATGTTTCTATTCAATTGATTTTCTGTGTGTATTTACAATGATTATATAGACATATAGGCATACAATGATACAAAAGAGAGGTCATGGCTATGTTTTAGGAAGTCGTTTAAATCTAATTAACTATACAATCAAATACAGTAAATCAGAATAACTCTAATTGATTGACACAATCTGCCACAATGAATGATAAATCTGACACAATAATTTACAGCAAATTAGAGAACTAAAGGGTTAAAGACCAAAAGACACTAATTGTTTGTAATATCATGAGTGAGGTACCATTGACAACATATGTTAATACTAATTACTTCAACCAACCAACTAAGTTAGGATATTGATTCTATCTCAACATAAATTTCACATAGCAAACAGAATCTCAAATTTTAACTCCAAAATAATCAAACTAACATCATGATGTTACATGTAAAAATATAAGTATGACATGAGAAAAGCAAAAATAACTTACTAAGACTAGGGCAAACAATGTGTGGCGATCAACTTGGATGAACTCAAGGTCCCAATTACGGAGACTTTTTTCATTATCTCCAGCTTCTGCATGTTTCCTCACGTACTCATTGATTTTTGACAAAGTTTCGCTAGATATCTCTTCAGCAAAACTGATCTCACAATTCTCGCCCTGGCCGCTGCCGAAGAGGCATCCACCAAAGCATCCTCTGCTAGATATATTTTCCACTATCAATTTTTTGACAGTAGAAGATGCATACACCAGAGCATCTTCAAGCTCGAACACAACGCCATCACAGCACCTTACCTTCATCTTTCTTCTATCACAGTTAGGGTTCAATCCTTATTAAAATAAATAAGTGAAGGGTTTCTTGCGATACGGTTTTTATGTAGAGAAAACCCTTTTCCTAATTATGTGGACAAAACCCTTTTCCTAAGGAAGGAGTCTGTTGCTAAATATTTATTCACGGCTCTAGGTATAGAGTTAGTTTTTTTTTTTTTAAAGAGTGTATGTCGTTCTTTTTTTTATAAAACCTATTTCTTTTCTTCTTTTTTTTTGAACAATATAAAACCTATTTCTAAAACATATATTTAAATAAAAATCAAATTTTTCCTCAAAAATAAAATCAAATAAAAATCAAATTTAAAAAATATTCTAAATCAATATCGATAGTGTTATATATATACACACACTATTATACTACTATCGTTTTTTTTTTTTTAAGAAATTATACTACTATCGTTTAGAAGTGTCATCTGCTCTTTTTATTGTGCTAATGCATATAACTTAAGAACAATAGTTTTTATAAAATTTTGATTAAATTCTTAAAAAAAAAATGATTAAAATTATTTTGATTTTGTTTAAAATTATAGGTATAGATAATAGATATTTTACACTTTAATATTGTAACAAAAATAGATATTTCAATGATGCCAATATTATAACAAGTATAATATCAATTCTTATCTTTAGAAATGACCCTAATAAAATAACATTTTTTAGTCAAATTTGTTTGAGGGTATAATTGGAAGTGAAAATATCAGCCTAAAACCATGTATTTTCTTTACATATGGTATAGATATATAAAGAAAATACATGAGCTTGTAAAAAATAATACATGAGTTTAGGTTGACTTTTCATTACCTATTTTACCTTTTATTTAAACTATTTTATTTACTATTTATCCTTTAATAATATTATTTTAAATTTTAATTAAGAAATTCAATCCCATTAAAATAGGAAATATACCACTACAATATGAACAATATTATTTATACAATATATGAAGGGCATAGAGATTTTGGGCTAAATTTTTATAATTCCAATTATACATTTAAACAAATTTTCCTATATTAATGTTATATTGTTAGTGATATTAAAAAAAGATAGGAATTTGTATTATTTTTGTTAAATTACTATTGTCATTGAAAAAGAGAAATTATAGTTAAATTTTGACGATGGATAGAAGTGGCGGGCTATTATCCATTTGGGTTTCTTATAGGTGGTGATGGAGTAGAGGCCAGATAAAAATAGTTGAGTGCGTGCTAAACATTTATGCCACTTGCGATTTCAATTTAAAAATATGTAGTTGAGAGAGATTTTGCTAGCAAAACAAATGTGGATGGCAGATTTTTGGTGTGTTATGGAGGATTTCAATACCATTCAAGTAATTAGGTACGAGAGAAAGAGGATAAATCTTTGAAGTAGATATAACAGTCACAAAAAAGGGGGTTTGAATTGTGACCTTTTTTAAAATTTAATCATTTACTTAAAAAAAATGCTTCTGATAGTTTTGTGTGTGATGTGAATGCTGCAAGTAAAGAGTAAATGGATAGAAGAATGGAACACACAAAAATTATACTGGTTCATCCAATGTAGGCTACTTCAGTCCTCACCTTAGGTGAGATTTTTCACTATGATACTTAAGACAACATTCTCAACTCATACACCTTACAATTATGTTCCCTTAAAACAATTACAACCTATATTCTTCAAGTATCAGCATGCTTAAAACTTTTTCTTGCTAAGTCATGCGTGACTTGACACTTTTCTACTCAACTAACACTTTAATACCCTTAAAGTTAAATGAGATTTTCTCTTACAATGATTTGGAAGTTTAAAATAAATTGAACAAGAAGAAGAAGAGGAAGAAGATTATCTTTAAGAAGATAAGAGAATATTGTTTACCCACCCTTTAAGATTATATGAATCTTTGGAGTTGATTTATGTAATTAGATTAGCTTTGAAGTTTTAAACACTTTTAATAAGTTGTTTAAGTATGCGCGCTTGTTAGTTATATCCTTCAATGTTGAGTCTTCTGTCCCTTTTATAGAGTTTATTGACCTCATGTAGTTGTTAGAACGTGTCTAATAGCCTTGTGCCACGTGTCCTAGTACTTAGTAACTTTTGCTTTAAAATATGAAACATTTTGAACTTCAGAATATTTGTGGATTCATCAAATGAACTTCAGAATGTTATTGGGTTCTTATGTATGAAGATCAGGTGAATTTATGCGTTCATCATATGAACTTTGTTCTTCGTATGAGCTTCAGTAAGTTCTTGAACCCATGCCTTTGTAGATCTATCTTAGAACTTGTGCAGGAGATAAAAAAATGGAATTGTCACTTCATGCTCATGTTTTAGGGGATTTGTTAGTCTTTGTACAATATCTGCTCCCATACGTGTCTAATTCTAATTGAATAAGACTTGTGTTTGCCTTTTGCTTTTGTTTTTGCTTATGTACCTACTGTACTTTTCTGTCATATAAAGCATGTAGCTGCTGGAACGAACCTTTTGAACTCAGAATGTTCATTTGTTTCACTTAGGATGATTTGTAGGACTTCCATTTAATATAATCAAATCTTAATAGTAAACATCAATGAAGTGCATCTTTCATAATATCTACGATGATATTCTTAGAACAATATTTCCTAATGTTTTGTACTTCATTTGTTCATAAGTCTTTGACTTAAATATGTCTATAGCCCCTGTAAATAGGCTTTGGTTGAATTTTAGTCCTTGTACTTAATAATTCTTCCAAACCTTCCCTACAAATATTAATCATTTGAGTTTTGGTCCTAAACATGTGACGCATGATTACTTATGTGGCAGTGACGTGGCGCCAGCTGTCTGTGATAGGACTATGTTGACTCAACATTTTGTACCCAAAGTGACCCTTTTACCCTTAATGATCCAAGACACATGTGAAAAGACCACACTGCCCCTGAATTCTTCTTTCTTCCCTGCCTTCTTCTCACCCATTCTTCTTTCCCTCTCTTTCCTTCTTTTCCACCACCACCACCACCACCAACACCAGATCACTTCCATCACCACCACCACACCACCATCGAACTCTTCAATCGACACAACCCACATCGTTCATTCTCTCTCCGCCGCACTCCGTCGTCTCCGCCACCGTTTTCGTTTAATCCTTCTCCTTTCCCTCCCTTTCTTCTTTTTCTTCTTCTTATTATCCCCACCTACTCACTCTTTCTTCTTTAATTTCCTATCTGCTTTTGCTTTCTCCGCCACACTTTTCTTCTCTCTCTCTCTCCCTCAAATTCAAATCACCACCGTCATCTCTTCCGATAATCCTCATAGTGAAACAGTGGAATCGACTGCGGAGAGAGAATAAAATTTCAAAAAACTCGAAAAATTCGTTCCAATATTATGGGAAATTGAAATTAGGGATTCGGAGGGTTTGAGTTTGGAATTAGGGTTGTTGATTGTTTGATGAATTGGTGAAGAAATTGAATTGTGTTGTTGTTGGTGATGAATTGAATTGGAATTAGAATTGAAAAGTTTATGATGTTGCTAGTTGGTTTGCGCAGCTGTTGGGGGTTTTTCTGCTGAAGAAATCGTGTTTTCTGGTGTGTTTTATGGGGAGCAGCTGCTGTGATTTTTGCTGGTTTTTTGGTTTGTTCCTTTCGAGATTTTGAGGCAACTGTATGCAAGTTTGGGTGTTTAGGGACCAGATTTGGTTGTTGCAAGTGTTGGTGATGATAAGAGGATCTCTTTGTGGAGAAATAATGGACAAACTATAGGGACTATTCTTGTTGCTGGTATTGGCAGTATTGATGTTCTTATGTTTCGATGGTGGTTGTTGAATCCGGGTTTTGAAGGAAGAAGAAGAAGACATGGGGTATTATGGTGATTTCACACATATCTGATCTCAATAAGGGCAAAAGGGTCATTTTTGGTGGTTTTTGTTGAGTCATCACTGTCCTAACCCATTTAGTGTGTGCCACGTCACTGCCACGTATCTAATCACATGTTACGGAAATGATTAATAAAATTCAAACGAGCCCTATTTGCAGGGAGTATAGACATATTTAAGCCTAAGTCTTTAATGAACAATGAATATGCCTTTTGACTTTTATCCAAATATATGCATTTAATCCTTGATTGATCTAAAGTCATAATATTTTTTTGACTTTTATTTATGTCATGTGAGCCTTGAATGTTATTGATATTCTTCATATGTTTTTGGGTTTGTTCTTGATAAACCATAAGAACAACCTTCTAAACTATCTTGAACCTTATGAACTCTAACCAACCTTTTGAACTCTATTTGAGTTGATAGGCTTTAATGTTTTTTGATTACTTGCTTCTTGGTTTGATTTATACTTTGTTTATGTCTTAGTTAATCACTCAAGAACACGTATTAAATATCAAGGAACTAATCAAAGTCTATTAATTCTTTAATCATCAAAGTTTGTTATCTTTAAAATTATTTAGGGATTTTGCCTCAACAATCATCTGCTTATTGATTTAGATTTCTATGTTTTAATAGGTTTGTCGAAGATTTGGGGTTGGTTGGTCTTCCACTGTTTGGTAATCCACTTGGATTCAACCGAATGGGAAATGTATGAGCCGACTTTGTGCTCAATTATGATTCACATGATTGGGGGCCAAATCGTTTTAGGTTTAATAATCATCATTGAATTCTCAACAAAGACTTCTCTTTAGTTGTCGAGACTAGTTGAAAGAGTATATTGCCATTAGTTTTTTATTTTATTTTAAGGATATATTGCCATTAGGTTGGATAGTGCATATCTTACATGAGAAATTTCAAGAAGGTCAGTGGGGAAATTGTCTCACATCTTCAATATATGCCATGATACCTTGTTTAATTTTTTTTTAAACGACAAATTTTATTAATAATACGCTAATTCGAATACAAGTCGTTATCGAATTGGGTTGCACTCAAAAGTAATAAAGAAAGTAAGAAACGCAACAAGCTCCAAAATAAAACTCGAACACAAGACTAGCCACGATGACAATATCAATCACCACACCGTGATAGGATACTTAGAATAATGAGTACTAATGTGATGACTCAGTTAGTTTTAGAAGTTATTATGACCCATCTTAATCTAGAAGGATCTAAAAGGTATCTTGTTAGGGGATAATATTGAGTATGTTAGGGATCACTTATGCCTTATTATGAGAATCAATGAAAAATATAATGAATTTCCTTTCTTTTATCTCTAGTTTCTCTCTCTAATTTCTGAAGTGTGGTCCCTACTCAAATTGCGTCGTCGCTGCAACATAAACCCCAAAGAACCTCCCACATGAACCCTAATACATCGCATTTATAACACAATTTCAATTCAAACATCGGATTCAAAATCACCTATTCAAACAACCATTGAGATCCCACCCCCACATAAACCTTTTTCTTCTTCCTGGTCACCAACCTTCTTTATTGGTGAGGCTTGTGTGGAAGTTGATTTTTTTTTTTTATCAAGTTGTCTAATGGTTAGAATTAAGCTGAATAAGTGGGAGGTTTGAAGTTTGAATTCTGACTTCTACATATAACAATGGATTGTCTTGACAACTGAGTCATGCTTACGGAGACATGTGAAAGTTTGGGTTGACAAATGGTATTGGTTTATATATCAATCCAAAATGTTATCGGTTAAATTATTGTATGTGGTGGCCCTTGAAACAAAATTCCTTTCAAACTATTTATTTATACACAGGGCCGTATCTGAGGCAGGGCGAAGAGGGCGACCACCCTAGGCCCCAGAAATTAAGTACGAAATTTGGGCCCAAAATTATTTTTTTAGCAGTCTATTAGGCCCTAAAAAAATTGTTTAGTTTTTTGTATCAAGTTTGATGTTTATATAGGTTAGTTAATTAGGACCCAAATTATAGGTTCGTTCTAGTCCATCAAAATCTCAGAGACGACACTGTTTATACAAAAACAAAAACTTTGTCAAAAAATACATCTTTGATGCACTTATTTAAAAAATCAGTTTAAATTATCTGTGTTGTACTTACATCTTGTCTGTCCAATTTTTTATTTTGTAATTAAAAATAACTAAAAGAGTGTCTTCGTATATTTTTTTTTGACTAAGTTTTCATTTGGACCAACTTTAGTCCAACAAAAAAAAAAGAATCAAATAAAAATATTTTTTTGTGGTAGTTGAGGTTTGAACCTCAACCTCTTGTATATTATAGATTGTGTCTAAGTTAAACGTTCATGAGAACAAATAAAAACAAAAGTTTTGAAAATGGGATCTCAAACCCAATCAATATTAAAAAAGAATCACAAAAACCCGACAAAAAGAAGATAAAATAAAATAAAAATAGAATAAAAAAGAAAAAATAAATGGAAAGAAATAATTTGATGAAAAAGAGAATCAAGTCAAAACTAATTATCCTTAAAAAAAAGTCAAAACTAATTAATTAAGCCAATTAAAGATAGAATCAAATAAAAAAGGAAATAAATAATTTAATGCAATCATTTTGTTAATCAGTTATAATGACTGGTTTTTTTTTAAAGTAGTCTTAATGAGTAATTGTCAATCAGTGTTAATTGTTAGTTAAGGCCCGTTTGTTATAGATTAAAATAAAATTTATTTTCACATAAAATAATTTAGAGATTATATTTTTGAGATTTTATAAAAAATTAAAATCTATTTTGCCTTTGTTTACCATGATAAAAATCACTTTTTTTAAACAAATAATTTAATTTGTTTGGATACAACTATATAAAAGAGATTTTTGTTACAAAATTAGTTTAATCTTTTAAACCATATTTTCTCTCTCCTCTAGAAAAAATATATTTTTTGAAAAGCTGCACTTAACAACTTTTCATTTGAAACTATTTTTAGATTTTGATTTTTTTTTTAAAACTGTAACAAACGGATGCAAAACTCTTAAAAGTGATTTTTTTTTTTTTAAAAGTGATGTTTTTCTTGAAATAAACTAGGGTTAAATAAGTTTTTCGTCCCTATAAATACAACGAATTTTGATTTTAGTCCCTATAAAATTAAATTGAATGTTTTCATCCTCACAAAAAAATTTATTTTGTTTTTCGTCCTTACTGGATATAATTTTGACGTGTTTTTGACATTTTTTGAACATAATATGAATATGTAAATGTCGAATATAATAAATGGACATAACATGGATACAATTTGAACATAAAAGAGTTATAATTTTGCCATTTATATGAACATAAAATGGTTATTAAGGACGAAAAACTTATTTAACCCAAAAAAAAACTATAACAAACGGGCTATTAATTTTGTGCCAAATTCATGGCAGCACCTTGGATCTATAAATACCCTTGTTTTGCTTTTGATATTGAAAGAAAAATACGTTTAAGAAAATTGATTGAGACAAGTAGAAGAAGATGGCTACACTGGTTGTACCTCCATTTCCCCCTTCTCCTAGAGATGATGCGATGCAACTTTACCGTGCTTTCAAAGGTACCCTCTTTCTCTATCTCTCTCCAAGTTTGCATGCTTTTAATCATGCCTTATGACTTTTTTTAGGGTAGTAGAATGTTTGTAAAAATTGATCCTTATTATATTATGTATACTCTTGGAATTTTATTTTATCTAATTTCATTGCACAAAATCAGCTTATAAGATAATCGTTGTTGTTAGTGTCATTGGGTGAGATAAGCCTTAAACATGAATTTATAAGTGGAGTTAGTCTTAATTTTACACGCCATAAGGTTGATTTCGGCTCAACCCAAATCTTCATATAGTATTAAACCCTATACAAGATATGTTGGTCCCTGCTATTGGGTCACCCTTCTCACATCTAGGAATGGATATATGAAGTGTGACCCTCACTTATAGCCATTATTCAACGTATACCCAAATCATTAAAAATTGAATTGTATCATAGATTGCATCAATTTTTTGTAAGACTGAAAATTGCATTAACTTGGTAGATATATTAAATGTTTGCATATAGATCTACATTTTTTGTGAGGAACAAGAGGAAATGGTGAAGACTGAAGAATGAGCTTTCGAAGTTTGGAAGAAAGTAAAACTCTATTAATGATTTCATTGATTTCTACTATAACTCACTTTTATTCTCCAAATAAGTATTTTTCATCTAATTTCATTATAGAAAGAAGTGTATGTCGATATGTGGTTCTATTCCAGGGCTTTAGCTGAATTATTCTTTGTATAAAGAGATTACTTGTAAGGAAAGACTATTGGTATATTCCATGAAACCTTTATTTCACTCTAACTTTATGGTTTCACAGGATTTGGCTGTGACACAAATGCTGTGATCAACATTCTTGCTCATCGAGATGTGAATCAGCGTGCCTACATCCAACAAGAATATCGAACAACATACTCGGAGGAGCTTTCGAAACGCTTGGTTTCGGAGCTGAGTGGAAAGTTAGAGGTACTAAATTACTAATGAGTATACACTCAATGATCATGTTATTCAAATTACATGACTTTTTATTTTCTACTTAATACATTTTTCATTGTTTGTTTATTTTTCTGTAGTCTTATAAGTAGATAACTTTGTAAAGTGTGTGTTAAAGAAGAGATCAATCAAAACTATAGATCAATCTTTTACATTAAAAAATTTAATAACTTTTTGTAAAATGCAAAATCAATCAATCCAACCTTTGCAGTGAAAGACCATACAGAGAAGATCAGGTTTTCAATAACCTAGTACTTCTCTCTTCAGATTTTTGAATTTTCTACTGGATATTTTTTTGTATAATATTTTGTTGTTTCTCTTACACTTTTCTTGTTGTAAGACTGCTGTTCTACTCTGGATGCCTGACCCTGCAGGGCGTGATGTGGAAATCATCAGAAAGTCTCTAATTGTGGACAGAAACCTTGAAGTTGCTACCGAAGTAATCTGTTCGCGCACTCCATCCCAACTACAATATCTAAAACAGTTATACCATTCAAAGTTTGGTGTTTGTCTCGAGCATGAAGTCAAATCAAATACTTCTGGGGATCTTCAAAAGGTAAGGCTTCTATTAGTAGATGCAGTTTATATTGAGCCTTAGTTATCACATCACAAATTAGTCACATTATGGATCCTCCTATCATGTTACTTCTGATTATAGTGTATGCCATCTGATACTACTAGAAAAAGTTGAAATAACAACAGAAATTTAGAGATGGAGAAATGTGAATTCCGTTTCTAATCCGCCACTAAGTAGTAGAGGGTGACCAATTTTGTTTTTTCCATCTCTAATTTCTCTTGTTATTTCAACTTTTGCTGATAATAAGGTACACACTTTTAAGTGTTTATGTCTTTCTAAATTCAAAATGTTGAAGGTCAAATTGACCAAAGTTCATAGGTTTTCCTAATAGGATGCAAAAAATTTGTCACATTTGATTGCTTGATTGCTTGATTGCTTTCATGATAATGTCTTAGTTCTTTGTTTTCAAGTTAATAAAACAAAGGAGTTGTGGACTACTAAAAACAAATCCATCTATGTAAAAAACTTGTTTAGATTTTGCTTGCATATGTAAGCACCCCTCGCCATGAAGGCCCTGAGGTTAATAGAGAAATCGCTGAGAAGGATGCAAAGGTTCTCTACAAAGCTGGCGAAAAGAAACTCGGAACTGATGAAAAGACTTTTGTCCAAATATTCAGTGAAAGGAGTGCCGCACATTTGGCTGCAGTCAGTTCTTATTATCATGACATGTATGGTCACTCATTGAAGAAGGTATTTTGATCACATTAATCTTATTTATTCAACTTCATTTATCTATTGAAGTATTCATTTTCAAGCTGAAATCATATCAGGCAGTAAAGAATGAAGCTTCAGGGAATTTCGGTAACGCTCTTTTGACAATAATTCAATGTGCTACTAATCCAGGAAAGTATTTTGCAAAGGTATTCATCTTCACTTCAACTTTTGGAAAATGCTACTTTTAGTCTTTTATGCAATAGGCACAGTTTGTGTTCCATAAAAGTGTGCTTGTGTTTTAGAAGCAGGAAACAGTTATGAAAGGGTTAATATTTCCAAAACCAGACTGTGCTTTTAGTCTTACTCCAATTAAAAAGCTCTCAGTTTATTGCCAGAAAAAACCCTCAGTTTAAATTGTTTCTATTTTACTATTTGCTTTTTTGTATACATGATATAATAATTGAGTGCATCATCATGATGTAGACTAGTACATTAGCATGGACTTTTAGAAATAAATGATATTATATAGTAAATAACGTGAGAAACTTTTCAATAGAATTTCCTTTTTATCCTTCTCTTATTTTGTAATAAGAGAAACTTATTTTGTAATAAGAGAAATTAGAGTATACTATGCATAACACAATTTTATGAATTAACCTAATTCATTAAAATTTTGTGAGGGCAATTTGTAAGAGTAGGGTGAGCCAAATGTATTAGCTAACCCGTTTAAATTTGTGTAACTTTGGCTCAAGGTGGCATATTACCATTACCATGGTAGTTGACTAATGTATTAGCGATGTCTGACTCAAAAGATGTGGTTAAATTCAATCACTTTTATTTTCTCAAGTTATTAACGTGTGAGTGTCAGAGTTCTGGTGTATGTATCAGTGTTTCATAGATTAAGAATACCATAAAATCTTTAAATGTCTTAATTTTCCTATGCACAAAATTTGTGTATTCACACCTTAGTAACAATGCAGGTATTGTATAAGGCAATGAAAGGTTTGGGGACTAATGATAACACACTGATAAGGGTAATTGTAACAAGGACTGAGATTGATATGCAATATATCAAAGCTGAATATGCAAAGAAATACAAGAAAACATTGAACGATACAGTTCACTCTGAAACATCTGGCACCTAAAGGGCTTTTCTTCTCGCACTTTTGGGTCCGAATCATTAGTCAAAGATGTTCAATCATGTTTCATTTCAGGATATTTTCAAACTTGGATGCTTAAATGTTTTAAACTTGGTAGTTTTTTGCGCTTTGTAGTTTGTAATGCATTTGTAAGCATTATCATGAACTTGCATTCGAGATTCAGTTATGGACTTGTGTATTGTTGTCAGTATAATGCATGTTGTTGAGTATGATTATGGCTCATATATACACTTGCGATACCTTAACTAAATTTCAGATGCCTATGGTTCATTTATTTATTTTTTCCATGTTATTTTTATCCTTTTAATATGTTTGCTTGCATATGGATTTTTAACTCATGTGTAAATATGGATGAAAGACTGGATTTGAAGTCTGAGTGATCATAGAAAAATAAAATCATATATTTTAAACTTTAAAATTGTTTTTATGAGTTAAATAAATTCATTGTAATTAATGTCTTGACATAATTGGCATATTCAAAACGTTTTTCTTTTTTTAAGAGGATATTCAAAACGTTATATTTGATAATTGCATTTATGCTAAAATGCACCAAAGATGATAGAACTTTCTGATTTGACCTACTTGGTTGATAAATTATATGTGAATTTATTATTTTTCTTTTAATTTTTATTTTTTTAGTTTATAGAAAAAAATACATAAATTTTATCGTTAATTTTACTTTAATTTGACAAAGTCAAAACAATATTCATTCATTCAAATTGTTAAAGCACATCAAATACAACCACATATTCAACATCGCTAATACGTAAATAATGAATATGAAAAAAAAAAATGATATCTTAATGTTAGATTATTAGATAGAACAAAAGTGCGGTCATATTTATTCAATCAGAACATTTATCCATCAAGGATGAATTATTAAGAACTCGAGTTAAATTATTAGATAGAACAATATTTGGTCGTACTTTTCTGGATTGAACTCCGAATTATAAACCTTTTGTCATCAAAAAGGATGGTTAAAAAAAAGAAAAAAAAAACTATACATACAATTTATTGTGTTGGGAGAAATAGGATAAAATGGATGTTATCCTTTTGCAATGAGAGGCCCAAACGTTCCATCAACTCATCTCTTCCCCCTATCTCATGTCCTCACATTAACTTCAAATAAAAGGATCCAAATCCTCTACACATCATCATTCCATGATCAAGCAACCAAAAAGTCAAAGTCTTATGAATAGATCAATTTGATTGGTCAGAAACATATTAATATTATCCACAGTTTCACACCGAATCACTCAACAATTCTCTTATATTAGTATTACTACTACTGTAAGCAACAAAGCAAAGCCGTTACGAAAAGTTCGTTCATCACCATCTTGACTCACGCATTCAATGGCGAAACCAGTTTCAATTGAAGTATGGAACCCAAATGGAAAATACAGAGTTGTTAGCACTAAATCAATGCCTGGAACTCGTTGGATCAATCTTCTCATTCAACAAGATTGTCGTCTTGAAGTAATCAATTCTCTGTTTTTTTCTTTATGCTTCATTTTTTTTTTTTTGAAATAACAGTTTCTAAGCAATGAATGTGTTTTTTTTTATTGAATTCAGATATGTACTGAGAAGAAAACAATCCTGTCAGTCGAAGATATCATTGCTTTGATTGGTGATAAGTGCGATGGAGTTATTGGACAGGTAATCATCATAGCATCAATTACATACAAGATTTTCATGTTTATCGTTGATCATCAAATTCATAACTGATCAAAATCAACGTTATTATTTATATTTTCAAATGATAGATTTTTTTGGTTTTATGTGATTTCTTTTTTTTTTTTTTACTTCTGGGGTTATTTATGATTTGAGAATACAAAATTCAATTCTAAATAGCATTTTTTTTATTGGTTTTCGTAATTTTGTTCAGAAAATTTATTTTATCTTGTATTGCTTTATAGTTTACAACACGATTTAAATTGTATGTTAATGATATTGTGAATCAAAAATAGTGGGGAATACCATAGTTTAAATATATTCAAATGTACTAAAGTGTTTATGGAGCAGGGGATATTAGATTTTAACATAAGCGGAAAGAGGAGTGTAAATTTTAACATAAAAGCAACTCTTGGGAGAGGGAAGTATAATTTACTTTTATTTACTTTTGCAGCTGACTGAAGACTGGGGAGAAGAGTTGTTCTCTGCTTTGAGCAAAGCAGGAGGTAAAGCTTTCAGTAATATGGCTGTTGGTTATAATAATGTGGATGTCAATGCTGCAAACAAGTATGGTGTTGCTGTTGGAAATACTCCTGTAAGCATTCTCTTTCATCCCTGTATCATTTTGACACTAATACTGTTATATTTACATTTTAAATCTATGTGGTTAGTTAGTCTTTTTTCGTAAGTTTCAAATTTATCATGTATGCTTGGATGAGGGATTTCTTTAGCCTTGTATTGCTAAACCTTCTGGTACATGCATGTATGTGTGATGCTGAATTGGTTTTAGTTATGGTGTCTGTGCGTGTTTATGAGAAATAGTGATAGTCTTGATCAGGAAGTTATTTTTATAACCTTGGTTTCATATCATTCATTGTGTTTGGTAGGGAGTTCTCACAGAGACTACGGCAGAGCTTGCAGCTTCACTGACTTTGGCAGCTGCTAGAAGGATAGTTGAGGCAGATGAGTTCATGAGGGCAGGATTATATGATGGCTGGCTACCTCATCTGTATGAAAATAAACCTTTATTGTTTCACTTAGGGTGTGTTTGGATTGAGGGTTTAGGAGGGGAAGGGAGGGGAGGGCTCACTTTTATTTTTTAAATTACGAACAATGTAAAATGTTTTTTTAAAATAAATTAAGTGGTTTTGAAGTATTATATGATCATTTATCATGTTGTTAATTCAATTTTTTAAAAACTATTTTATAATGTCCGTAATTTAAAAAATAAAAGTAAGCCCCCCCCTCCCTTCCCCTCCTAAACCCTCCATCCAAACACACCCTTAAGAGTTTTGTTAAACATTGTGCAAGTTCTTCTTCGTTAGTCTACAAACGTTGAATTCTGAGTGTGCTATACACTCTTCTGAAGGCTGGAATAACCGTTTTGATTTTGTTTATCTGGCAGATTTGTTGGAAACTTGCTCAAGGGACAAACAGTTGGTGTTATCGGAGCTGGCCGTATTGGATCAGCTTATGCAAGAATGATGGTAATTTTCCCATACATTTCACCTTTGCATTGAATGTCTATCCATCCCATTTCAGGTTCACTTGATTGAGTTTATTTTGTTTTATGCTAAAATAGTTGCTAATAAAAATTACTTGGCTTTTGAGTACTGACTTGGCATAAAATTAAAACGGCCAGCATCCTAATTGAAAGTTCTCTAGGTCAAATAATATCTAGGACAAGTTCAAATACATATATAATCTTTATTTGACTCTTTCTTTCAGGAGTATCAAATTTTGAAAGAACAGTCATTCTGTAATGTATTAAGCTAGTTATAACTTCTGTCAATAAAAAAAAAAGAAAAAAAGAGAAGCTAGTGGTAACTGATGATATTTGATTTTGTTCATATTGTCACGATATTCAAATTTGGCCAAGTTACTGGACAAGCCTTCCAAAAATCTGTTAACTTAGAATTTTGCAAGAATGTGCATTCTTTAGTTTGCAGATGTTAATGACTCTATGCTGACTACGATGTGATTCTTTTCTGCTGTATCAGGTTGAAGGGTTCAAGATGAACCTGATATACTTCGATCTCTACCAGTCTACAAGACTAGAAAAGTTTGTCACAGGCATGTCCCTATGATTTGTTTAAATGGATATTTGTTGACTTCAAAGAAAATTGACTAATTATTGTTTTTCCTTATTGCAGCATATGGTGCTTTCTTAAAGGCAAATGGTGAAACACCAGTGACTTGGAAAAGGGCAGCATCCATGGATGAGGTTCTCCAGGAGGCAGATATAGTAAGAATTTGACGCTAGGAGTTAAACTTTGTAGCCATAAACATATCCCATTTGATTTTTCCTAATAGTTTGGTTTATGACGAATGCTTTTGTAGATTAGTCTCCATCCTATCTTGGATAAAACCACTTATCATCTAGTCAATAAGGAGAGACTCGCCAAGATGAAGAAGGTAAGACTTCAAGGAACTTTTTTTTTTTCCTTTACATTACTCATGGCATCAAGTGGTGCAAATTCGCTGTTACTGATGATATATTCTTATTACAGGAAGCAATTCTTATAAATTGCAGCAGAGGACCTGTTATTGATGAAGTTGCACTTGTGGAGCACTTAAAACAAAATCCAATGTTTCGTGTAGGCCTTGATGTGTTCGAGGTAATTGAACCTTGTCTGATTTTGGATAATAGGATTTGTCTTCCGAACAACCTTCTCAAGACACCATGTGATTTTTTTTTATTAGGATGAGCCCTACATGAAACCTGGACTTGCAGAGTTGAAGAATGCCGTTGTAGTACCACACATTGCATCTGCTTCCAAGGTAATCAATTCTAACCTGTGCATTATGCTCTAAATATTTTTAGTTTTAGAAGAATCTTTTCATGTCCCTGCAGTGGTATGGGTTAAGACTTAGAATTAAGTGCAGGGTTTGATCTATACTGATTACAAATTCTCTTCTCCCTAATAAACTAACCAATAACATTTGCATATCTACCTTTTTTTTTGAGAGAATTTGCATATCCACCTAAAAATAGATTCTTTTCACAGCTGACTCGCTTTCAAAAGTAATCAATTGTTTCATTTCATGTATGTGTTTGCAGTGGACTCGGGAGGGAATGGCAACACTAGCAGCTCTAAATGTGCTGGTATATCCCTATGTCTCTCCATCTTGGATTCATTCCTATGATTGATCAATGTAAATTATGTGTCTTATATTGTAAAACTGATGAGCCTCCTTATAATACAGGGGAAGATCAAGGGCTACCCAGTATGGTTTGATGCCAATAGGGTGGAGCCATTCCTCGATGAAAATGCTCAACCTCCAGCTGCATGCCCAAGCATTGTTAATGCAAAAGCCCTGAGTAATAACATTTTTCACCCTTTCACTTGGGCAAATATTGTTGCAAAATAAAACTTGTTTAAGTATTAACAATGGACTTGTATATTTTATTTTTAATTGCAGGTTTACCAGTTTCAAAGCTGTAGTCTATGCATACGGGTGTGCTTTTTATCCTACAAGAACCTTCAAAGCTTGTTTTTGCATACTGATGGTGGCAGTGTGAATATAAAACTATAAATACTGTCTCGTTAGTATCATTTTATTTTTTTTGAAGTCTCGTTAGTATCATTATTATGTGCTTGTAGTATATTTATAATTTTCAATTGAACCAGGAATACTTTAAAATAAAATGAGGAAATTTTGCCATTGGGTTTTAAATTGTCAGTACTCAGTCCATTAGATCAGAAGAATGCAAGTGACAACTATATGAGTTATACAAAGAAAAATAAATTGTTCTTATTGAGGAAATAGAATAACAAGTTCATAAACTTTACAAGTACGTAAATCAGGAAAAGTTTGGAAGAAAGAAAAAAAAACAGCCGAAGAAAAAAATAACAGTAGTTTTTTGACATTAAAAAAAATAACAGTAGGAACTGAGTAACGACATGATGATAATGATCATATTAATTACAAAAGAATCTTCACATTTACATGATGCATGTAAAGAACTTTAGGCGAGTCAAGAAAGTTGTAAAGGTTGTAGTTTAAGAGTTGGGTGATAATGTTAATAGCTGATAATGTTAATAGCTCAGATTAGCATCAATTTAATGGTAGAATGTGGTAGGTGAGCCTCATTGCCTTGATGAGGAAGAATGTGTGTCCATCTTGACTTATGGTATGTTTGGTTGTACATTAAAGCGTGAATTCTTGCGTTTTGATGCCATTCTACCGTGAAATTATAGAAGCCACGGATTGTGACATCGGGTTGAACGCGTGTTGAGTGGACTCTCACCGCTAAAGCAAACATATACGAGGTGTGCATTCTCTTATTCTAAGAGCAGTTCATATAGTTAGTTACTTTGTTTAATTGTTCTTTGTAAGCATAAACTTCACTGATCCATTGAGAATCCTAAGTAGTTGTGCCTTGGATATCAGCTGGCTTCACAAACCATGATCTCTCTCCCAGCATCACGTACCTTTTCCTTATCACTGGTATATTTTAGGCTAAATTAATTTTTTTATCTTTCTAAGTTATTTTTAAATTTCACGGGTTTTTTAAGCTTGTTTTTGTTCCATGAAGTTACAGACATTGAATGTTTATCATCCCTTAACTTACAAAGATTAGATACTTTGGTCCTTGAGTTACAAATGTCAACCATTTTGATATCTATGTCAATGTCAACCCTAATGAAGTACAGTGTCAACCCTGATGGAGTACACTATATAAGAGAAGACAATAAAGGAACTGCTATAAATTGACACACAGTAATTGAATATGATGGGATTTATCTGTAAAATACTTCATCCGTCTCAAAATATAAATAAAAATTGGTTAACAAAAGTTAATGTATTTAGTTTAAAATTTGTACTAAATACATATTGTACATCAATTTATGTTGATATATTTTTACTTATATTTTAAGATGGACGGGTTATGTTTACAAACTTTACATTTGCATTTTATATAAACTAAAGGGTTAAACATGTCTTTTTAATGAGGTTAAATTTGATTGTTTGAATTTAGTCGCTATCAAAATTTTATTAATTTTTACAAAAACAAAAAGTAGTACTTTTAGTCCTATGCATTTACTGCTTATAAAAGTAAAAACATGGACTAAGGTTGTTTAGATTTTTGTAGAGACTAAATTTTAACAAATTGCAACACGAACTAAAATTATAGTTAATTTAACCAACCGATTAACCCACTTGGGTTGGCCTAGTGGTATTGGTTTGGGACGTAGGAGTATGCTCCTCCTCAAGGTTTCAGGTTCGATTCTCTCTGGTGCCAATTTGAGAGGGTTAGTTTGGCTTCTTAAAAAAAAAAAAATTAACCAACCGATTGAACTTAAGTAGTTAATGAGCTTCATCAAGGACAATTTAAGAGAAAGCTGAGTTTGATTCTTAAATGGAACAAGTTTTGGTCGGACCATTTTTACCTCACGTTCGGATGCGGATTATCAGAGTTCATTTACCCTATGAATCGGAGGATTAAAGCAAAAAAGAAAAAAAAAACCTTAAATTAAATATATATTTTTTAATATAACAATTAATTTTAATTGGTATTGTGTTAAATTGGGCATGATTAGGATTTAGGATACCAGAAGGAAAAAAAATATGGGTGAGGTTATTGGTTGGCTTTTGTTCATGTCTGTCCCTATTGTGAGTTTTTATTACCAATATTCCCTACTTGAAATTTTAAATACGTAAATGCCCTAGTTTAGATTTGCTAGTAGGAGTGTGCCATTTCATTTGGCGCACTCGTGAAGACCTTTTTATTTTATAATAATTTTTTTTTGTTATGTATATATTTTTTTAAATTTTAATTATTAAAACATAAATTTAAAATAATTTAAAAATATACTAATAAAATGCATAATAAAATATTACAAATAAAAAATTATTACGGCAAATAAAAACTACAAATGTCCGTCTGTGGCACATCCCCTACGTCTAATGTCACGAAAAGGATATCGTGGTTCTTCTAGTTGTATGTTGTCAATAGATGATTGCATAGAAGAACTGCCTCCTAGAAGCATTCCACTAAATGACTGAAAAAAATCCTCTTTCAACTTCAGGATCGTCTTGATGCCATACTTCGCGTAGAAAATCGTGATCACCTGTGCCTCATGTAGCGTTTAATGATGGACTGGAAAAATTAAAATTATGCGTCAGTGTGAAGTTATTATGTGGTTGGGTTTGTTGTGTAAACCGAAGGTCGAAATGTTCTTGAGGTGTTCGGTTTGCATAGAAGGTCTACGGGGTTTGGTTTGGGTAGAAGCTTTGGGGTGTTTGGTTTGTGATGAATTGGTTTTGTGGAGTTTTGTATGTGTAGAAATTTTGAGGGGTTTGATTTGCAATGAATTGATTTTGGGAGGCTTGACCTGCGTAGATGTTTTGCGGAGTATGGTTTGGATAGAATTGATGGTGTGACTTTTGGCTTGTGTAGAGGTTTTGAGGGGTTTGATTTGGGTAGAATTGATTTTGGGGGTTTTGGTTTGGGTAGAAGTTTTGGGCGGTTTGGTTTGTGCATGTGCCATAGTCAACCTATTACAGGCTTGCATCACTTTTTGCAGAGCGAGGAGAGAATGCGAATATCAGGTTAAAGACTAAGCATTGCATGAACACACTTAAAGCCAAAGTGATTAAGTCCCACACTCACGAAGTCAATCAGTTTGATCGAGAAATGCATACTTTTTCTGTCCTCGAAACTGTCGACCACAAGGAGGGAAGGCCAAAGGGAACTTTCAAGGTCAACTTGCATGCAAAGTGGTGTGATTGTGAGAAATTTCAAGCTTTCCATATGCCTTGTTCACGTGTCATAGCTGCTTGTTCCAGTTTTAATCATGACTACCAAAGATATCCATCAAGTTTACAGTTGTGATTGTGTATTCAATGTCTACAATACCAGGTTCGAAGTAATTCAACACCCTTCATATTGGATCCCATACGAAGGGGAAATTCTCTGCCACGATGAGACAATGCGAAGAGTGAAAAAAGGTCGTCCAAATAGTACTCGCATTATAACTGAAATGGACGCGGTGGAAAGAAATCGAAGGAAATGTGGAATGTGTCGTGAGAGAGGACATTCACGAAAAAATTGTCCTCTTACTAGACAAAACTAGTTATTTTGTGTTATTGGTATTTTATATTGTGCTATCTTTTAATGTAATAAATATTATTGTCGTTATATTTTATTATGAAGTTTATTAGTCTATTTTCAAAATATTTTTAATTTAAGTTTTTAGGTTTTAATAATTAAAATTGAAAAAAATAATTCTACAAATCCACAACAAAAAAAGAAAAAAAGCCTTCACGAGTCCGCCATTTCAATTGGCAAACTCGTTGTCACGTCACCTTCGAGTGCGCCATATGATTTGGCATACTCATGTTTCAAAAACTCAACTAGGGCAACCCATTTGGGTTGGTCTAGTGATATTGATTTAGGATCTGGGAGTGTGCTCATCTTCGAGGTCTCAGGTTCGATTCTCTCCGGTACCAATTTAGATGGGCTAATTAAATTTCTTCTAAAAAAAACTCAACCAGGGCATATTGGTATTTAATTTCTCAAATAGGGCAGATTGGTAATAAAAACTCACATGTAGGGCAGACACATGAAAAAGTCTTATTGGTCGGGTTCTATGGGGGAAAAGAGAAATACGGGTAGGATACGCCGAAGAGTATATATAGATTGAGGACTTTGTTTTTGACTGAAACTGATGAATGAATGTAACAATGAACAAGGGGAGTAAATTTTTCACCATTGCAGCATCACACTTTGAATCCCTCTTACGAAAATATTCAGCTTCAAATTCTCTTTCAGAAACCAGAAAACTTCACGCTTTAATCATCACCTATGGCTTATTCTCATCGTCCCAACTCTCCTCTAAGCTCGCCACAACCTATGCGCAATGCCACCATGCTTCCTACGCCTCCCAACTGTTCGATAAATTGTCCAAACGAAATTTATTCTCCTGGAACACTATGATGAGAATGTATGTTCAAATGGGTCGTCCCCATGATGCACTTAACATGTTTGTTGAAATGCTTCATTTGGGTCAGGCTATGCCGGATCACTTTACGTACCCGATTGTTATTAAGGCTTGTAATGAGTTGTTGTTTGTTGATATGGGTGTTGGAGTTCATGGGCAGACTGTTCAGGGTGGATTTGATTTGGACAGTTTTGTGCAGAATTCTTTGTTGGCAATGTATATGAATGTTGGGGAGAAAGAAGCGGCACGGTTGGTTTTTGAGTTGATGCAGGAACGGACAGTTGTGTCGTGGAATACTTTGATTAATGGGTTGTTTCGGAATAACTGTGCTGAGGAGGCATTGAGGGTTTATGGTAGAATGATGGATGAGGGTGTGGGAGTTGATTGTGCAACTGTGGTTTCAGTTTTGCAGGCTTGTGGGGTTTTGAAGAATGTGGAGCTTGGGAGAGAGGTCCGTGTGTTGGTTCTTGAGAAAGGGTTTTGGGGGAATGTGGTTGTTAGGAATGCATTGTTGGATATGTATGTTAAGTGTGGTGAGATGGAGGAAGCGCGGTTGTTGTTGAATGGGATGGAAGAGAAGGATGTGGTGACTTGGACAACTTTGATTAATGGATATGTTGTGAATGGTGATGCAAGAAGTGCTCTGATGTTGTGTCGAACGATGCAGTCGGAAGGAGTGAAACCGAATTTGGTTAGTGTAGCTTCTCTGCTATCAGCCTGTGGTGATTTGGTTTCTTTGAAACACGGTAAGTGCCTACATTCGTGGGCAATAAGACAAAACATTGAGTCTGAGGTAGTTGTGGAAACTGCCTTAATTGATATGTATGCCAAATGCAATGATGGCAACCTCAGTTATAAAGTGTTTATGAAGACCTCTAAGAAGAGAACGGCCCCGTGGAATGCAGTCCTATCTGGGTTCGTACATAATAGGCTTGCTAGAAATGCAGTACAACTTTTCAAAGAAATGTTAGCGGAAAACGTACGACCCGACAGTCCAACCTTTAATAGTCTTCTTCCTGCATATGCTATTCTTGCTGACCTCAAACAAGCAATGAACATGCATTGCTACCTTGTAAAATTGGGATTTCTTTGCAAACTTGAAGTAGCTAATACGCTAGTTGATATATACTCCAAGTGTGGAAGTTTGGGATATGCTCACCAGATTTTTGATATGATTCCTCTCAAAGACAAGGATATTATTATTTGGACTGCAATAATTGATGCTTATGGAAAGCATGGATACGGTGAAATGGCTGTCTTACTTTTCAATCAGATGGTCCAATCTGGAGAAAAACCAAATGAAGTGACTTTCACCTCTGTTCTACATGCTTGCAGCCATGCAGGTTTCGTTGATGAGGGTTTGTCTCTGTTCAATCTTATGCTTAAAAAATATCAAGTTATTCCAAGTGTTGATCATTATACATGCATAGTGGATCTTCTTGGCCGTGCTGGTCGACTGAATGATGCTTACAATCTTATTAGAACCATGCCTATTACACACAACCATGCCGTATGGGGTGCACTACTTGGCGCCTGTGTGATACATGAAAATGTTGAACTGGGAGAGATAGCTGCTAGGTGGACTTTTGAGCTAGAACCAGAAAACACCGGAAATTATGTTCTGTTAGCAAAGCTTTATGCTTCTGTAGGAAGGTGGAGAGATGCAGAGAGTGTCAGGAATATGGTAAATGAGGTGGGGCTAAGAAAATTACCTGCTAACAGCTTAGTTGAGGTTAGCAATATGTGAACTGGACGTGTTCTTATAGAGTGTGATGTCAAAGACTAGTTAGCCACAAACATGAAAATTCTATCCAAAATGGGTCAAGGCATTTCCTTCATAGAGGGAGAAGTGCCTACTACTTGTTGGCTGCCATTATGTTAATTATGATGAAGATAAATGGTGGTCTTGTAGGAAACACATAACTTTAATTATATTTGACAGCAAAGAGTTCCAAGGTGGAGAACTGGGATCCAATTTCCCTGAATGCACTTTGTTACTACCCAATTGTCAATACTGACTACTGGTGTTTTTCTCACACATTCATTATCTTACAAGTTTCTCAATTGCTAATGCCATGTTTGCGGTTTCACCAAAACAGTTTCCCAAGTATTTTCGTGATTGTACCTTTACTAAGGTTGTCAAGTCATTGTGCGCCCCTTAGTTCTGCCACAACCATTTACTCTCACATTCTCTTTATGAGTAGTTGGATTTTGTTGCTACTTCTAGTTGCTTTATGGAATCACTGAACAAGATATGGCGATTGTATGTTCCTTCACATTGACCGGTTTCTATGGAACTCATAACAAATTCATTTTATGATAAGCGTGTTCTGTTGCCAGATATCCGGAAATATCAATGGAATTTCCGTTTGTAAGATATGTTGAATACTTGAGTTGGATGAAATCCCATGTTCATAGTTTAAGAATGTTGAATGTTATTGTTGAATTGGTTCCTTACAAACTTTGCGCCAAGTCGAGAAAGGAGTTGAGTAAACCCATCTATCAGGTTGTGATCTTTGATATTTGTCCACTACATTAGGCTCAGCTCCAAGTTCAGTATTTGCTACACAAACGGGGTATAAATTGCAAGAATGCATAATTGAAACTTTTATGCCTACCTGAGGCTGATGTCATTTTATACAACATCCAGATGGTTATTCCCTATATCTGGGGTTGATAAATAGTGTGATTTATCCACATATTGGAGGCATATTCCATTCAGATCAATACCTTAATTAATTCACATGTATCTAACCTTTCCACCAAGGAGAGCAAGGCTTTCTGAAACGACAGTGTCAGTCACTGGTATATTGACAATGAAACGTTAACAGGCATGGTGTAAGTGTTGGGAAATTACCAAGTATATATGAGTTGAATGCAACCGGGAAGGCTGGTGTCATTTGCTTTCTCTCATCAGATATTTATATCATTTTTATTGCAAAAATATGTTCTGGTAAGCAATACCTGTGCTCTATGCAGGCAGGCTGGAATACCTCCTTTGAACCAATCTACTGCCCTTCTGTAACTTTTATAGTTGTACAAAAATGATATCATACTTTGTTATTCATAGACTTGCTACAGCGACAAGAGCAGTTCAGATAAGAGTGACATATATTGTCTGATAAGTTGGACATTCTTGAAATCCATTTGTACACAAATATGCATTAATGAGTCGGTTTTAAAAATTGTTGTCAAATAAGATTGAAGTTTTCTTTATATATTTTTTTGATAAAATAATTTTTCTTTAAACAAATAGACTTTCGCGAATTTTTGTTGATTCTAAAATTGTAAGACAAACCAAACAGGAGGATCAAACAACAATTCGTCGAGAGGGATAAGCAGTCATAGGTGGAAAAGACGTGTCAATTTGTGCCACTCAAATGCCCAATAACAGAATTATTCGAAGTTGCTTGTAACATGCCCTGAAGTTAATGTCTGCAAATGGTTTGAGCAAGTGAGATTCCTACTCAACTCAGCTTCATAATTGATCCAGGTCTATGACATTGTCATAAACAATCCAATCTACATCATAAAAAATTATTGCCATCTCGTATGTGATGAGGATTTTGTGTCATGTAATTTTGTCATATAAGTACAATTAAAATTGACCAACTACACTATAAGAAGAAAATTTGTGTCGTGTAGTTTTTTTAGTAAGAAAAACCTCATATTTTCTCTAACCTCTCTTCTTTTATATCCATCGAAGAGATATGGTTTTGAATTTTTTTTTTAAGGACAAAACTTACGAGTCCTTACGTGTTTTTTGTATGGTTCTTAACTAAAAATATAACTTTTTTGGAGATAACAAACTTTGAGAGAATTATGGATTTAAGAAAATCATGGTGAATTTAGTTAAGAACCATACGAAAAGCACCTAAGGAATTGTACCTAAGTTTTTTCTTTTTTTTTTTTATTTGGAATCAACTTTTTGCATTGTTTTTTCTCATTTTATTTAAATAAGGGTTATTCATATAGATTTGTGTTATTTTTGTAATTTTGTTGTTTGAATGTGGGGTTGTTGTTTTGTGCAACGCGGTTCGATTTTCATGTCTTGTTGTAGTGTTTGTTTTATTCAAATTGATAGATCAATTTCAACTCAATTAGATTTAACAAATGACGATTTGACCATCAATACAACAAATTTGTAGCCATGGATACACCGATCAATTACTTGTGTGGACATTTTGTCGTATTATGTTATTAATTTGAATGTTGAGTTTGTTTGTAAATTCATCCTTTTCAATTTTAACTACATTGAATTTATATCCATTCCATGTTATCCACTGATATTAACTGATGTCTTATTTTAGTAAAAAAAAAATATTTGTTTTGTTAATAACCAAAATGAATTCTTTGTAAAATATAAAACAAGTACATCATTGTCACTATTATAAGTAAAAATCAACATTTTAGATTCATTCAATTAATGATGTATATAGACTTTATTATAGACCATATACATCATTTAATAAATGAATCTAAAATGTTATTTTTTCTTATAATAGTGACCGGATGATGTATTTTAACATTGTTTCTTAACAAATTATTGCCCCGATCTTTATTCGAAACTAGATATATCATTTATTAAATTAAACTAAAAAGTGAACTATCTTTTATAATTATAAAAAAAATGTTTATTTTACATAAATCTAACAAATGTTTAGCATAAAAAAAAGACCTAAAATATATTTATAAAAAATATGAAATGACAAATAATCTTTAAACTCACACGTACAACAATTGAACAATTGGAGAGGTGAGGTTCAAGTTGAAACCAAGATGAAAAAAATAAAAAATAAAAAATAAAGTTAAAAAAAAGGTAAATTATATTTAAGCTGGGTGGAAGAACAAAGAAAAGCAATTAGAGAATCGAATCGAATCAACAATTATCTATCTATCTTGGTGGAGTTGAAATCTCGCTCATTGAAGATGGAATTTGAAGGATCATCGAAGAAGATGATAGCGACACAAGAAGAGATGGTGGAAGCTAGGGTTCCATTGGCTTACAGAGATCAATGCGCTCATTTGCTTATCCCTCTCAACAAATGCAGACAAGCTGAATTCTATCTTCCATGGAAGTGCGAGAACGAACGTCACTCCTATGAAAAGTGCGAGTACGAACTCGTCATGGAGAGAATGCTTCAGATGCAGAAGATCCGCGAAAATCAAAATGCTAATTCCAAACAACCCGTTTCAGAGGGTGCTGCTATTCCTCTCATCCCCAAACCTGCCAATGCTTGATTCGAATCTCCCTCTCTTTCTCTTGCTATGTAAGCTTCTTTTTCCTTTCAATTCATTTTCTTGTTTTTATCGCTTTCTTTGAATTCCAATTGAGCTTTTTTATTTCTTGTTTATGTATGATTATTTAGGTTTCTGTGTTAGGAAATTGATGTTGTTTATTGTATGGGTCATAAATTTGTGTATATTCCTTTTGTTGTATTTTTCAATTAGGGTTTTGCTTAGTTAGTTTTGGGGCATATTCTGAGAAGTATATAGTTGAGTGATAATTAAGTTTCTGAGCTCAGAATCGGCCATTCTATCAGCTCTTACACAGAACCGCTAGTTTACGTTGTAACGAGCAAAGACAAACTATGGGTTTGTGACTTGTGAGTTTTATTCTGCTCCCAACAAAGGAATTGTGATTTGTCAAAGGTGAACTTGTTCAACGCGAGGTTGTCAATGTCGTCTTAATTTTACAGTTTGTGTTTAGTACGGGGCGTTA
>Ga0315914_1000827_pt1 | contig 42669 bp, 21 predicted proteins | sample MpolenodulesMG_FD_203920 | JGI IMG/M metagenome (GOLD analysis project Ga0315914, IMG submission 203920) | Medicago polymorpha root nodule microbial communities from Los Angeles, California, United States - elongated nodules | ecosystem: Host-associated > Plants > Roots > Nodule | place: USA... | reverse complement strand
TACCCCCCCCCCCCCCCCCAAATTTTCTTTATACTACTGATATATTGCTATTTATGCTGCTATTTAACTAGAAATGTCAATGTGGTCCTTCCATCATTAGCACTTTCATTTGAAATCTTAAGTCTTGTATTATATGAACATTGAGCCTTTATATTTTATAACTGAAAAAGAATCCTTTAACTATATCAAGCATAAAAGCAACAATAGAATAAAATAAAAAAGCTACTCTTTTCACTTCCGTTTTTTCTCCCCAGCTATCCAAAAATACTAAAATAATTTCAGCGGTAATTAAGTATCATTCAAAAAACTTTTTAAATCAATTGAATCGATTTAAAAAGTAATTAACCTGATCTAAAAAGTGTCAAACGACATTTAACTATCGTTGGAGAGGCGAACGATAGTTAATGTCGCTCGACCAACGATAGTTGCGAAAATGAGAAATTTTGAAAGTGTCAAGAGTAACTTTCATAAAATAAATCAAGTAAGAAGTGAATCTAATTTTTCTATCTTCTCCCAATATTAACTTCAAATGTAGCTTAAATTTCTCATATATGCAATACATTTGAACTTTTTTTTTGTTTAATTAGAGTATGCTTTTTAAACTTGCTCTCCCCATTGTTTACGTTCTGACCAATTTCCTCTCTTTCTTTTTTCCTATAAATTTTTATCATTCCTCAACACTTATCATCTTTGACAATGAGAATGATGATTAATGGAAGTTTTCTTTTTTTATGAAAGATTATTTTTGTTAGTTACTTTTATAATTTTGTCAATTTTGTGGGATCTTACGATCATTGTTATGATCCTACGATCTACGCTTTTTCTATACCCTAACGATCTTTAGTGGGATCCCGATTTTGACAACCATGGTTGCAGTAGTGGCATTAGATATGATGGTGGACTCCAAACCGTTTAAAAGACCGAGAATAAGGGTGTGATTGTTGTCATATTCAGCTTCTAGGTGGTCCAAGTGTTCAAGAACGTTTTTCAGATCAGCCTGGATATCTTAGAAATGAGTGTTTTCCGCCATCGAAGTCAAGATGGAAGCACCAATTTTTTATGATTAACAAAACCAGTAACTCACAACAACAGAAACAATAAGCATAGTACATAGAAGAAAAATAAAAACTCACTTTATTGGTGAAGTTACTCAGCAGCAAGTACTCTAAATAGATCTTATGATAAAGTAACTAAAAGGTTCAATGGAATTTAGTGAGTAACACAATGAGGCAAGTCACAAAGAAGAGTAGAAATATGTCAGAATCCAATCATTGCCTAATCCTTCTTCTTCTTCCTTCTCCCTTTTTTTTCCTTTGACAGAACGAAACCTTCCAACATTGTGTTGGCTATCTTCGGCCTTCTACTCATCCTCCTCTCCTGAGTGTTTTGATCCACTGCCAGATGAAAATGAAAAATTTGTCAATTATTACATTCCTTAACCCAAATTTGACGTAGCAAAGGAATGTTTCTGTTATACGTTTTTGCAATGTGAAAAGTCTCATCTTGAAAAAACCAAGATGTATACTATCATTCCAAAAATTCATGGTGAAAATTCATGCCTCCATTAAGAACAAACACACATGACATTCTGCTTGTAAAAATTCATCCCAAAAAAGTGCCAAGAAAATGATTCTAAATGTATAGATATAATCATATAAGCACTTTTGAGACCATTTTAAAATTTAAAACAAAAATTGTGAAATAGTAAGAGTGTATAAAAATAAATCCACTGGCAACAGGATGGTTTATCTCTTACCCGCTGCATCAGTTCCCACCTCAGTAAAGACAGCAGCATCCTTCTCAGGCACAGATTCCTCGCCTTCCTTCACATCACCACTTTCGGTTGTGCTGGATGATTTTGAATCATCATCTGAATCTGAAAGAAACACAAATTGAATCAATTGTCTTGTTGACTTCAATTAAGAACAAAAACAATTGAAGTATGCCACCAAGGTTTCAAAAAATGAAACCCACTTGAGTTGGCCTGGTGGTATTGACTTGGCACCTGGGAGTGTGCTCCTCCTCGAGGTCTCAGGTTCGATTTTCTCTGGTGCCAATTTGAGTGGGCTAATTTAGCTTATTCAAAAACAAAAACAGATTTCAAAAAATGATCCACTTCCGCGACCAGAGTCGCAACATCAAGGTTTTTGATGTCTCTGCGATCACGATTGAATCTGCATTAAAGATTGCAACGCGACCGGCACCGCAACTACGGTTTAAACCTTTGTGTGCCACTATGCAGCTTTAATGTTCCTCCATTCCTTTTTACTTGTTGCTTTTGATTTAAAAAATGTGCACATTTATTTGTCGTTTTCAAAGTTCATTGTGACATTAATAATTATTGTTTTGTCAATAACATGCTTAACCATTTAGTGTATAGAGAAAATATGTGGAATCAGATAACAACAATTTAAGGGTTGCAATTGGAAAAGACATAATTTCATCAAAACTAACAGTTTATTGGGTTTTTTGGTACGTGTAAATAACCTTAAAACAACAACTATACAGGAATGGAGGCAGCAATTGATTAGCTCATGTATAAACCTACGGTCTACCCTCATATTTTTTTACCAGTTTCGCAAGCCTATGATCATAGACAAACATTATCCATTTTAAAAGTTCTGTTCAGAAATTTACCCTGATTAGCAGCTAACGAACCCGAGCTTGGTTGGTGTGGTCCCCCAGGAAGTGACAAGGCAGCTGATGTCTTCCTGGGACTGGAAACAACGGCAGTTCTTATTTTAGTTGATTCTAACAACTGCAAATAGAAAGAAACATAAGATTGATGTTCCAGGTTGTCATTGATAGTGTTGTGAATTCGATGAAAATCACACCAATAATAAACTTGATGTGTGGAGCAAGTGATAATCAAACAACCAAAACAAAGTGTATGGAATAATTATAATCACAAGAAAAAGTAGAAAACAGCAAGAGAAAAGAAAGAGAGAACACAAAAGAATTTGTTTACCCAGTTCGGTCCAAATTGACCTAGTCTGGGGGAGAGAGCAGCCCTCCGTTTCACTATAATGATGAGTAACGTAACAAAAGAGATATCAATGAGTTACAAGAATAAGTCTCCCGCCTAATTCTACCCAAAGCCCCAATCTCTTCCCGTAACCAAGAGACTCAATCCTAATAGTGTGAATCAACCCTCAAACCCTAGTGTTTGTTGCCAGGACACAAACTCTATACAAACCCTAGTTTTGTTGTTGCCTTTCTAAACCCTTGTTTCAACCCCCTCTATCTCCTGGTTTACACCGATAGAATGTCTATATTTATAGTAAAAGTAACCCTCATAAAATTGTAACAAACAGATAGCTTAGCTCAAAATCATATATAAACAGTAGAAACTTTCAGGAGGTTAACATGATGGGAATAAATCTTCACAAAGGGAATTTAGAAACCTATATGGCAATCAACTTCACAAGATGAAAAACAATAAATAAGTATCTAATATACTAATAATAAAGTAAGGTATTGCAGACTCCAGCTGAAAAAATTAAACTCGAAGTAGAAAATGTAGTTGTCATACACGCCACATTGGTCACTATCGTCTATCGGGAGAGGAACACACAAAAAAGAGGAATAACGTAACTAAATTATGGAGGAGATCTAAAGTCCCAAGAATTTGTTGCACTCTTCATCTCCAGCAGTACAGTGTCAGTAACGACATTGAAACTTAATAAAGCAGTGAACAAAACTATTTGATACTTCCATGAAACACATTTAAAATATTACATGTCCAAAATGCAAGAAACTTTCACAAAATTGATGAGAAATCCCGGGCCTGATAAGAACAACACATTCAGTTGATGTGATGATTCAGGAAAAATGAAATTCAACTCACCGGTCCGTAGGGTCCAACTCGCTTTTTCTGAGCATAGTTTACATACCGTATGAGCCTGCGATACGTGTTGAAGTACTGCTCGGTATCCGGACAATAGTAAGACTGCAACAGAAAAATACAACACAGTCAAGTGATAGACATTCATACCAAAAAATAAAGAAACATTGGTGAAAAGTATTCAAAAGTTTATTTCCTTTCTTTCAACATGAATACTAATATTAATTTGCTCTCTATGTCAGAGATATAAAGTAGAACTTCTGCAAATATTTCCACTACGATAATTCAACAAGAGGATAATTTTTTTATATTGATAAATAATTAAAAATGCTATTTGAAAGAATGATAAGAGATCATTCAGAAAGGAAAAATTAAAAGAAAACAACAGCAAGCAAACCATAGTGGATGAAAGTTCAACAAAGTTATTTAGTTTCTTGACATCCGAATACAGAAAAGTGCTTCCATCCAATGCCATTTGTGAATTATCAACAAAGAGTACACACTGATTCCAAAAATATCAGTAATTTTTGGATCATTGGATGTAGTTTCAAATATACCGTTACTCATCTGAGATTGGAAGACACGAGATCAAGAAAGTTTAATGTGAATGTATCAGTATCTAGTATTATGGATTACAGGAATAATGGATGCTATGGATGCTATTTAGTAGGCACATAGAAATAAATGGCAATTTTATTTCCATGATAAGACTAATAAATAATAATTCAAAATACACATTTTCATGTCTGCTGATGTGTATAATTTCAAAACATTATCTCAATTACAATGACTTTTCATACACTACATTTGTTTCTTGAGCAACTTTCACATTTTCTAACAAGGCTATTTTGAATCTTGAATACATCTAATATTTTCATACACTTTTATGTCACACATGTTTTCAAGACTGGAATCTATGTGATACTCTTAAGACATGTGCCAGACACTCCTCACCAGGTATCTGGAACACGCACCAAACATGGCTAGGACACCTCTCGGACACTTAGTCAACACTCAATGGCTTGACGCTTAAAGAACACACAAATCTAATAATTTTAATAGAGTCTAATTAAAATGACTTTAATTTGTATACACTATTGTAAAATAGTGGTTTGTTCAAATTCCACAATGCAACTGTGCTATAGTGCCGCTTTTTACACTATTTTGTACTAAATACTGTATCATGGGACAATAGCAATTTGTTCAAATCCCCGCTACCACTATAACCACTGTTTTTTTGGTGGTGACTATAGCCACTATTTAACAATAGTGCACATTTTTTTTAAAAATCAAAATGGGAAAATTCTTTGTTCCGGCCTCACTAATCTTTATGCGTTAGGTATTGTCAATTGAAACGGGGTGATCAGATTTTCCAGCATTTAATTAGCAGACATGACATTTACTAGCCAATTCGAAAAGCAAAACAAGCAAAACAATATCAGCAGGATAGTCTTTAATTCATAAAATGAAATAAACTGAATCAGCAACCATGTAAAAGATAATTATAGGCATGATCAATATCAATAAATTTCAAAATCTTGAATGGCATTACTAGAATTCGATAATTTCACCGAAACATAAACAGAAAATCTAAAGTAGATTTTTGTACCGTTTTAATCGAGCCATCTTTCTGAACTTCAGAATTAACATCCCATCCTGTCGGAATTTCTTTTCCCACAGGTGGACTTTCTTCTCCCTCAGATGGACTTTCGTCTCCATTAGGTTGACTTCTTTTTCTCTTAGGTGCCATGTAATCAACAGATTTTTCCCCCGAAATAAATTTGTGAAAGCTCTCTTCCGCCTCAACTTTGTTTGAAAGATTTCTTTACCCTAGGTTTGTGATAAGGAGATGAAAGGGAAAGGGGAAAGAATGCAAATAAAAAGGCGCCTCCTACTCCTCCAAAGTCACGTGTTCCCATATTCTCACGTGCCATAGTGAACAGTCGAATCATGGCCGTGCGTTACATTTTCGTTAACATTTATGGATTACGGACGAGATTCATTGTTCTAAACAAAATATTTATCATTATTCGGAAGGTTTATGAATGGATACCAATCAAGGAAAAGCATAACCAAAATAGGCCCTGCTACCATTTCTTTAAACAAATAGCTTACAATCACTAAAACTAATCAAAAGAAGTTGTAGCAATACAACAGCAAAAAAAGAGTGGGAACAATCTTAAATTTCAAGCACAGACAAATGAACCAAACATCACCACGATTTCACCTAAGATCCTTATCCATAATGAAGGAGGAAATAGTCTAGGAAATCAAATGTCATGATTAAATATATAAATAACAATAACAATTGTTTTTCCCCAAATAAAAACTGCTATTAAGTGTTAAAAAGAATTTCTGCTAGAAATTAAATACTACAACGCTTAGTCGCTTATCGTTTAAAAAGCACAACACAATAATATGCAATTAAAAAGGCTACCTCTAGAGAGACATGGACATGATCGTCATCTCATTTTCAATGTGATTGCTACATAGACGCCGTATAATCACATTTGGTTGAACAAAATGTGATCACAGCATCTAGAGAGACATGGCCATGATCGTTATCTCATTTTCAATGTGACCACAATGTAGACACCATATAATCCACAGTACCTCTTTGGACATTCATGTAAACTTCTCTTCAATGCTACATGCTACAATGACAAAGGCAAATCAAAATCATGTTACATCAAATGAGACTATCAAGGCAACACAAGAAACCATTTCATATTAACCTAAAACTAGGACCTTGTTAATAATCCATTCCTGCTGCATACATTTTTTTTCAACCAAACAACAGTTTTGGCTAGTATTTAACAAATTGCGACAAAAAATCTAAAGAAACTGAATACATTTTGGAATAAGTAGAGCATGATGAGTTCTAGCTTATTTTAGAGATATAATACACTCAAAGGCCAGCTAATAAATACTGATAATCTTAACTCTTCTCGTTTCATGACAATTAGCAACTAATGAAATAGAGAATTCACCCTTAAAACATGAATTTGATTAACAATTAATTGAATGTATAGAACACTTGATGAAAAGGTTAATCACAATAGAAGATTCAACCCTAATTTTGCTTATGATCCAAACACAACAAAGAAATTTGAAACACAACAAGATGAACAAATACAATGAATATGAATAATTGTGAAAAGTAGTATAACAAGAAATGCACACATACCAGTGGAAACAAACATTATTGGTCTTTTCCAAACATTGTTGTTGTCACAATACAGAGGAAAATGCACTAAGAACCAAAAATTTTTTGGGGTTCACTCAACAATTTCAACTTCTTTGACCCTTGGCTCAAATCAATCAGTGTGTTTTGGTTTGGTTTAAGAGTTGTTTAACATCCCCAGGGTTTAGTATCAACTTTTTTTTAATGGTGAATGTTAGTAATCAGTTGTTTGATTAGTTTTTACTCCTTCGTCCGACTTTGAACCCAATACCTCCAACTTCTTATCTCTTAGCTCAAACCAGTTGAGTATCGACTATGTATGGATACCCCTACACGGGCAATACATCAAGAGTTGCGGACCGAGTAGGCTAGCACCCGTACGACATACCAAGGCAAGTTGCGAACCAGGTGATTATGGTTTAACCTAAGGGTTAAAAGAATTGAAGTAGTTAAAGTACCAGAATTCAAACCCACAATGAATGAAAAAATACTAACATTACAATTAATTGACTAATATTTGTCTATTCGAAAAAAAGAAAACTAAAATTTGTTGTTTTTTCATGTATTAGAGTTAGCATGTGTTTGGTTTAGCTTTTTGTCACAATTGTTGTGCGTTTGGAGCTGTTTTTACTGTGATTTTAAGAAGCATATTCCTAGCTTCAAAATAAACGTGGATTGCTACCGTGATTTTGGCTGAGCGTGGAATTTCCACCCCCAAAGCAAACACATCATTAGAGTAGTTATAATTAACTTGTTGACTCTCTCATTACAATGGGATTTATATTTGATACACCTTTTTTTTTTTTATGATAGTATTTTCTCTCATGCTATAATTCGAACTTGGACTTTTAACTCCTTAACACCATTAATCCCTACACCAATTTTCTTATAGTAACAAAAATGCTAAACAGTCCACAAGTCCTAGCTCAAGTGACAAAAATACCGAAATTGCTATGCTGCGACGGGGTTCGAACCCTGACCTCTCCACTTGTGTATATGAGTTTCGATGGTTATTTGTAATTTCATCCTTCTACCAAAAACTCTAGTCTCTCCACTTGTGTATATGAGTTTCGTTGGTTATTTGTAATTTCATCCTTCTACCAAAAAAAAAGTTAACCAAAAAATATAGTATATAATTTCCAGATGAATTGCTTATAACACGTTGTATCTATGAGCTAGTTGATTAAGTTGATATAGTAGCTAAAAGAAACAAAGGATCAATAAATGAAAAACATAAACAAACATACTGTGCCGGATTGGTGGGTTGGCCATGAAAGGAAGGTGAGGCGTCGAAGCGGTGGTAAAAGCTAAGAAATGTGGCAGGGAGAAAAAAACTGCTCCTCATCGTGGTGGAACTTGGAATTAGAGAGGATTCTGCGATCGTTTCCTACGTGTTCTGCTCTGTTCTAATTTTAAGCCAAAGTTTTGTTATTGTGCATGTCCATAAATCATTTTGAAAATGAAAAGAAAAAAAAAACATTTGATTTCTTCGTGTTTCATATGCATTAATAAAAATGTATAAATAAGATAGAGAGATGTGATTTTAAGTACTGTCCTAAAGTATTAATATTGGTGCGTTCATCTTACCATAATTCTTAGAAATCATGGTTCGGCTTAACACAATTCCACAAGAAAATTGTTTTTTAACATCAAATACTTTATAATGATACATGAAAATGACATTTAACTGATTTTTTTTTACTGCATTCATTTTCTTAATCCTCGCACGCTAGGAGCCAAAGGTGGCTTTTGAGGCTTTCTTGGATTAGTAAACTTAATTTTTGTTTTCCATTAACATGTTCTAAACCTTTATCCACCAACAATTCTAAATTACATTCATTTACGCCAACAATAACACCATAATTTGAAGAACTGCTACATGATACTTCCATTCCATTTTTACCATTTTCTTATCCATCTGAATTCATAACCCCATTTAGCGACCAAGAAAACCATTTTTTGAATTTGAATCTCTCTCATCATTGCTTGTATCCTCTTTGCTTGTGTTTTCACCACTTTCAATGTCAAATTCAACCTCTTTTTCTTTTTGAATAGAATAGCACGACCCATCTAATTAGATCAATTTCAATCAACAATTAGAACAAAATCCATCTCACAATCATGCTAAAGTAAAAAGTAAAAAAAAAAAAAAATCAGTTTGCATGCTCCACGGTAGTTAACTACCGTTGGAGTTTTTTTTTTATGTTGTGTTGATATACAACGGTAGTTAACTACCGCCGGATCAATCCAGCGGTAGTTAACTACCGTTTGGGGCAAAAACATCATTTACATGTGTTTTTATGAAGTTTTATATGTCTCAAAAGCAACTCTCATTCCACAAATCGGCTTGTGAGGTGAGGATTGCTCCCACTTATAAACACATTGTCAGGCCATGTCCTGTCCGATGTGAGACTCTTAACACCCCCCTCACGACCAGCACTATTGGGCTTGGTTCGTGGACACAAATGGTAGGTGGTCCGATAGCGGAAACCTGATACCAGGTGGCACAATGGATCTTGAAGAGGCTATGATACCATCTTAAAAATCGTGGTTGAGCCTAACACAACCCCACAAAACTGGCTTGTGAGGTGAGGATTGTCCCCACTTATAAACACATTGTCAAGTCATGTCATGTCCGATGTGAGACTCTTAACAATAATTGCAAAGTCCAAAATATTAAATTAAAAAAAATGTAATTTGTTTCTATTCCAAATTATAGATTGGTTTAGAGAAAAACAATTGGCTTAAATTATATTATCATACGTTTATTTATTGTATTTCAATCATCTAAAACTATTTCATTAACCATAATTAATAATGATATTTTGATAAATGATACATATTTTATCATTAAAATCAATACTATTAATCATTTCTTAATAATCGTGCAGTAAAACTCAAATAAAGCAGTAATATGAAAGGAGTAAGATTATTTTTGTAAGTGTGTAATTATTGGGTGTGGATCCTCTCCCATAAACATTTCACTAGAGGAGGCCTAGTGTACAGTGGCGTAATTCTTCTTACAACGTGAAAGCAATCAAAAGTAAGCAACAAAGAAACAAGAAGAGACAGAGATGAGTAAGAAGAAGATATTGATTGTGGGAGGTACAGGTTACTTGGGTCAGCATCTATTACAATCCTATTATTCCAATCAATCTTTAACAGTCGCATTCACCTATCACTCTTCTCCTCTTCTTCAACCTTTGTTGGATGCATTTCCTCATTCTCAACCTTTCCATGTCGATTTGAAATCTGGCATTGGATTTGATGCCATTTCCAATGCTTTTGGCCAGGTTCTTTACTAACTTTTCTTATTGGGTCTGTCACAAAACATGATGATTTTTATTAATGGGGTTGATCTGATTCATTACAAATTTATACTTTGTTTAGAATGGGTTATTTCAGTTTGTTTTACTGCATAAACAATTTTGAAACTGTTTTTGAGAGGTTATAGAAACTGATTATGATATGTTCATAAGTTGTTTTTAACTTATTCTCATAAGCTGGACCCAGGATGGCTTATGAAAATAAATTACAGCTTATATGAGATATTTTATACAGAATCACTTATATGATAATTGTATAACTTGAAGTCATATATGTTATGTTTGAGATAAAATTTAGTCTAAATTTTTAACCAATGTATCGAAGGTATAATTTTCTCTAATATTAAAATACCAAAATTACTTTTGCAAGTAGGAAAATCAATGCAGTTTACTTCGAAAAAATATTTTTTTATTTCTTAGATTAAGCTCAAAAAAGTAGAAATCGCCCACCGTGGGGCTCGAACCCACGACCACAAGGTTAAGAGCCTTGCGCTCTACCAACTGAGCTAGACGGGCTTGCTTGTGTTAATTTTTCTTGTTATGAAACATAAAAGACACTATTAAAGTGAAAAATTGTCTTGCATGTTCATTGTTTCCGACAATGCATATCACCCCTAGCTAGCATTTTATCTTCTCTTCATTACAATGATTCACTTCAAAAGTCTCTCATCTTCCTATTAGCGAGTTAAAATGAATGCATCTTCTTATTTGCTAGTAAAAATGTACACATTTTATCTTCCCTTCACCCTAAACATGCACTAACTGCTAACTCTTACATGAATGAATGCTTAAAATTGTTATAAGTGGATTTTGATTTCAGTTACACGACTAGTTTTAGGACAATTTTGATAACCATGCCTTTCCTTGTTTAACATTGAGGCTCTGTGTGGTTTCCTCCATTAGCAGCCCTTACTTTAATTGATCCTTGAAGTTGAAAATAATTGAAAAAATCAAACGCTACATTTTCCTCTCAACTTGATAGTTATTAATCACTCATTATTCTTGCTATACCAGTATGAATATGGATCACACATGTGTTTGTGTGCTACGCAAACACATGGATCTTGCAGAAATAAAGAGATAAAAAATGTTTGGTTTGGTCTTCTATGTAACAAATTTTCAAACATCTATAAGTTGGATAGATGCCAGTTTCTTAGAAATAAGAGTTATAGAACATGTGAAGTTTATAGAACATAAGGATCACATCTACCATTTCACAACTTTATAGAACATTTTCTGTTACTTGTTTCATTATCATAATGACAATTGTGTTGGTTTGTTATTGGCAGCCTGATGTAGTTGTTAATTGTGGTGCCATCTCAGTGCCTCGTGCTTGTGAAATCGATCCTGATACTGCACATGCTATTAATGTGCCGTCATCCCTTTTAAAATGGCTGCAAAGCTTTAAGCAGAACAATACTCTTCTCGTTCATCTCTCCACAGATCAAGGTAAACCAATCTTATCGTAATCAATATATTGCATTGTTATCCATAACCATGTTCATTTGTACTTTGATAGCTAAATTGCAATTTATGTTTCTTCTCATTAGTTTACGAAGGGGAGAAGTCCTTTTACAAGGAAGAAGACGTTCCTATTCCAGTTAATGTTTATGGAAAAACTAAAGTGGCAGCAGAGAAGTTCATTTCAGAAAACTTCCCAAACTTTGCAATTTTGAGAAGCAGTATCATCTATGGGCCACAAACTGTCTCACCAGTTCCAAAATCACTTCCTATTCAGGTGCTTGTGCAGTATATGGAATTATACTTTTATTTGAAAACTAATGCTTCAAGCATTTGGATCGATGAAAATCACTTCCTATTCATGATGAATTCTTAAAAGACGGTGGTCGTGCATGGCTCACGATTTTTCAGTATGCAATAAAAATAACTGAGAAAATCTTTTATTAGTGCAGTGGATTGACAGTGCCCTTTCTAAAAGAGAAAAAGCTAAGTTCTTTCACGACGAGTTCCGTTGTCCAATTTTCGTTAAGGATCTCGTAACTATCATACTAGCTTTAACAAGCCAGTGGTTATCAGGTACAGAACTTTGTGTAAAATAACTCGTATATATTGTTTAGACATACGGTACGCTGCAGAAGAGTTTCTTAATGAAACTGATTTTCAGTTCGGTCTTTTTTAAGGTTTGAAAACTCTTATATTGGAGATGGTCAATCCTTATCTATGACATTTTCACTTTCTTGTGTTCTTTAAACTTGAGGCATCGAAAATTCACCTTCGTGGTTTGATTTCTGATTCTTGTCACAGAGGGAAAGCAAATGCAATTGTTACTTAATGTTGGTGGGCCTGACAGAGTATCACGCGTTGAAATGGCTGAGGCTGTTGCACAATTCAGAGGGTATGACACCTCATTAATCAAACCAGTCTCTGCTTCAACGGTATGTGTTATGCTTCATTTATCACTAAAATTTTGTGATGTGGAATTCAAAGCTGTTCATTTATCTTTTGATGTCAATTTGATCAGTTTAGTAACATGATATGATTTATCTTCTCGTCTTTGATTGTTCTTATTGCAACACTTTTGAGTTTTCGTTATTGTTTTTCCAGGTTGACCGAGGTGTCAAGTCCCCAGCTGACATATCCATGGATATCACTAGATTGATTCAAACTCTAAATATTAATCCTGTCTCATTTAAAGATGGTGTTAAATTAACGCTTACAACTGAAGCTCGGCAGTGAGGCGGAACTCTAATATTGATTCAAACTCTAATTGTTACTTCCTTGTTTAGCATTTGAGTGTGGTTGTTCACCATTAAAAATGACATGTGCTCTCAATAGTTGTTGCTGCATTTAGATTGTTGTAAAATAAATCTATGTAAATTCTTGAAAAAACCAAGTCAACTCATTTAGACATGTGCTTTTCACTGCTATAATTTTTCATGATAAATTGTGTGTTTGGACTTTGGATTACTTTATTTTGATGCTAAAGTGAATTTAATCATAAGGTTGCAAAAATAATTCTTTCCTCATATAGGCAAATTTGGTCCAAAGAATATACTTTGTGGTCAAGATTAAATGGGAAGAAGATTTTCTGATAGTTTTTCATTTCATAAAAAGATAAGCCTATCCAATAATTGTGGCCAGGATTAGATTATGGAACTATGCTATCCATCCCTCTTTCTCCTCTCACTAATGTTGTTTTCAGCCAATTTTCTAAACAGTTAGTTAAAAATGTCTTCCTTTGTTGCCCTTCATAGCCTTCATGGCTCTCTTCTTAGATCCAAGTTCTTAGGCCAAGAAAACCTCACTCATCTTTATCCTCACAGCAATAAAGCTTCCATCTTTCACAGCAAACCAACCTTCAAAACAGTACAAACATGTGCCAAATTCGACTTGATGCAGATCATGGGAGGCAGAGGTCTCTGCAAAGGAGAAGAAGGTCTTCAAAAAGAGCTTAAAAGAGAAGTTGGTCTTGATGATCAGAATCAACCAACATCATCAGAAGGAAGTGACAAAGAACAAGAAGACTCAAAATCCTTCGAAAGTGTTGCAGAAGAAGGGTTTGAGAAAGAGTTAATGGGGTTAACTGGAGGATTTCCTGGTGGTGAAAAAGGTTTGAAAAAATTCATTGAAGAGAACCCTCCTCCTAAAACTGTGAGAGGAAACAAAAGCCTTAAACTTTCTTCATCAGAGAAGGCAAAACCACCAGAACTTCCTATGTTACTTCCCGGAATGATTGCTATTGTGAAGAATCAAAATAACCCTTTTTACATGTACTGTGGTATTGTTCAAAGAATCACTGATGGTAAAGCAGGAGTACTATTTGAAGGAGGTAATTGGGATAGGTTGATCACCTTTAGGCTTGAGGAACTTGAGAGAAGAGAAAAAGGTCCTCCTATGAAGAATCCTAAGTCTTGTGTTCTTGAACCATTTCTTGTAAAGAAATCATAGTTTTCAGCTGTTTGTTGTTATTTTGTAACAAAACATGTTCACTTTTGTATCATATTACATGGTTCTGACAATTGAATCTTAGGTGTGTGTTCCATTTGCTACTTTGATCTTTTTTGGCTGACTAATAATACGTGGGTATAACTAGAAGTAAAATTGCTTAAGGGTAAAAAGATATGAAGCATACATATAGTAGACACTATATTGACACTGACACGCACCGGTACTAAAAATTTGAAAAATAAAAGTAATTAAACTACATCTGTTAGTGTCAGATATCGACACACCTTTGATGTGAAGTGGATGTTAAAATAATATTTCTTTGAGCTGAACCTGTAAATATGTATCAAACGATATTTAAGAAAAATGTTGTATAATTGTGTGATTTTTAGTATTATATGTGTATGTAAAGCTGTTTGGTACTTATGAGCATTGTGGTTTCCTCAAAATCAATTGTGAAACTGCTACCATTGGTACAAAATTAATCATAATTTTCTATTACAATCTTATGGTTACTCTTTTTTATAAGTGACAACTAAATAAGGATGTTGTTCTTAAGCAACATTTTGTTTTTGAGGGGACTTAAGCAACAGTTAAGAAAGCAAATGGAACTGAAACCATCAAAGATGAGTATGGATGAATCAGTTAGTGAAAAGAGTTTGCCTATAAGAAGCAGCTACCAAACAAAAAAGACAGCATATGGATGAATGTGGCTCGTTCCAGTTTCCATTAAAAACATGATGTAAAACTAACACACATTTCAGACAAATTTACTGCTCTAGCAACCTTTCTTATAGCCCATTTGGTTTGGCATTGGTATACTCTTTCACGCGTTCCAATGTGGTTTCAACGTGAATATTCAGAAGCTACAGATTGTAGCATTAAAGTGAACGAACGTTTGGTAAGATTGCAACGTGATAACAAACACATACTTAATACTCTTAATTTTTCGTACATGTTCATGTAAAAAATGGATGGAGTATTAACTAATTAAGGTTTCATTAAGAACAAAATCATTTTATACGCTACTTTCAAAGTTATTGCCATAAAGTCAGATATTGTAACAATATGATAATTTTGAATGATTAACGATATAGTTATTTTTTTCACATTACGACGGTATACACCAATTAATTTTGATATAAGATTCTTGAATTAAATTATTGAAAAAAATATTTTAGGATTAAACCTTAGACAAATTCTAATTATTCACTTATACAAAGTAAACATATTCGAGAGTAATGAGTTGGAACATCATATTAGATTAAACAATAACTTTAATATCTTCAAACAACTATAGTAGAGAGTAATTTTAACATAGAATGCTTTATTACATGTTGTATTTTTAACTTTTTCCACTAAGCTTGTTAGTTAATATTTTTCCTATCATTCATTGAAAAAATATTGTTCCTATCATTCTTTGAAAAAAAATATTGTTCCTATCATACTCTTATCTCTCACTTCCCCAATTTCATTAATTTAATCTCTCTAAAGTTCTCAATAAAGTTTTGTTTTGTTTTTTTCAAAATATTCTCAAAAAAGATATGTTTACAACCGATTTTACTTTGAGAATAAAGAATATTTTTGGGGAGTCGATCGATGTATATTAAAAATAAGCTTTTCAAATCGTTAGTGATCCCTTTAGACAGACTCATCAAAATCCCTTTAATAAGAAGTAACTTTATTTATACAAAATGGATTAGATAAAGGTAGAGTTGACAAAAATATAACTTGAGTTAAATATATTTTTGTCCCTATAAATATATTAATTTTTCGTTTTAGTTTCTTTAAAATTTTCCTTGAACTTTTAGTCCCTGTAAAATTTTCAATCACTACTTTTTGGTCCCTATTTTTAAATTAATTTTAGTATTTTTTTAATGAAATTGTGCAGAAATGTGTAGAATATTGTAAAACCAAGTGTATGCTTTGTATAAGGATTAAAATGAACATATTGATAAAAGAACTGATGGAGTATTCTTTATCCTTAGTCCGGACTATTAAAAGATGATTTCGTATGAGAAGAGTTACTAACACCGTTCAAGGACTATTTTAATTTTAAGGTTAAGGGATTAAAGTGACTACTCATTTCTCATTCAGGAACTAATTCCGCTATTTTTTTTTATATTTTTTGTTTTTTATTTTTTTGAGAAAAGAGCATACCGACTTAATAACCCCTTTCTGGAAAAGAATCAGAATCAGAACAGAAGAATACAAACATATAATTCCAAAGCTGAATTATGAGAAGAAACAAACGTGTGGTGATTAAAAATATGATAAAAAAGTGAAAATTCCAACCTGATCTACCATACCTGTAGCGTAGAGTTCACATTACATATATCGCTGTATATTCACATGCAAGCCACAATCCTCTCTGCTTCAACCCTCAATCTGTCACTCAACATCAAGGTAACTCCATTTGCAAGATAAAAAAATATATGTGATCTGTATGATTTCGTTCTGCGTTCAATTCCTAGTATTATTGATGTTTATGCATGAAATGTAAGCATGCTTCTTAGAATTAGATAGCCTTTTTATTCTTTATATTAGATCCATGCTACTATTGTTTTTTGAAAGTCATAGCTTTTTCTTGGAAACTTCTTCTCAATAGAATCCCGACAAGAATAAATCTTGCATGTCCAAATGTAAGCACAGACATTCCTAGGATTAGGCGTGTTCCGGTGTCAGACACGTGTCGTGTCCAACACCGACACATATAATTACACTGAATTATATGATTTTCTCAAATTATTAGCGGTGTCGGCGTGTCAGTGTCATGTCCGGTGTCTCCCCAAATTGTGTTTTATGTGATAACACGGCGGTGGAATCAGCCATCATCTTTTTCTTCATTGTGGAGTGGCGATGAATGTTTGGTTACAGGTCGTGTTATGATTGGGTTTCATTTATATCATTCCTTCAAATTTATTTATTCATTGGGAGTGTTGGAGTTAGGAGGCAAAGAATAAGAGGATTCAGACAGGTTATAGGTTAATTTGGAAAGCTAGGAATGACAGAATTTTCAATAATGGGGCTATTCGTGTTGAGGATATAGTCGAAAAAATCAAGGTTTTATCTTGGATGTAGAGTATAGGTAGAATGAACATTTCAGCTTGTTTGTTCTATGAGTGGTGTTGCAATCCTAGAGACTGTTTTTTTAGGCAAGGTCGTGCGGGTGGCGGTAGAAGAGGCTTTGAGGCAGGAATATTCTATATTGGATTTGCACTACTGTTCAAGGTCTTACTGTTGATGGAAAACGGTGTTTTTCTGTTTGGAATATGCTAGCCTCATTATTTGTTTGCTGAGCTGCTGTTTTCCTGCATTTTTTTCTTTTATCTGTCCCCTGTTATGGGTCTTGGATGTTAGTTTGTCTACTGTGTTGCTGTGCAGGTCTTTTGTTTTCCCTTAATGCTAGCTCTTTTGGTTGTGGTGCTGCATTTCGGGGTTAGGGTGGTTTGGGAAGGTGAACCGCATATATACTGTCCCTTTTTATTTTTATATGCACGTTTTGTCCGCAAGTTTTTGTGTGTCTTACACAACTCGACATGAATAATATTTTGCGGATTCAAAAAAAAAAAAACTATCACCTTTTCTTCAATTTAGTCCCTAAACTATGTAAATATGATAAGTAGTCCTATATAAAGTCTGTCAATATAGTCTTTCATTAAGATGTTAGGGACAAAATTAACAAATTTTTATATACTTTAGGGACTACTTATTGTATTTATACAGTTTAGGCACTAAATTGAAGAGAGAGTTATTGTTTATGGACTTGAGTGATGGTTTATTCATTGGTTTTCATTCATACGTAAGCATGCCACAGACTAAAAACTTGATGGTTGTGGTAAGAATTTTGTTGCTGGCTTAGGTACCTAAAAATCTTAAATGCAGTTCAATGATGCTCTCTATCAGAATGTGTTAATATTCATATTTGTACATAGGCAATAAGTTTTGCAAAATACTATTACTTGTACTTACATATTGTTCAGTTCAATCTATGTCCCTCTAGTTCGATGTTGTTGGTTTTTTGGATTCTGTCTAAAGTATTCTTCATTATGTCCCTCTATTTTGATAGTCTGTGCTCTATCTCACGTGTTTCCCCTCTCCCTGCTCATCATTTTCTGGTTTTTCTCTTCTCTTTTCATATAACTCTTGATTTCATATATTTAATAGTTTTTTTGACAATTTTTGTTGTTGTTATTTGTGTTCAATGGATACAGCTTCAGTAGCAAAATGGTGAAGCTGAAAATCCCGGAGCACCAGGTTGCCGGTCACCAAGCAAAAACTGGAATCCTAGGTCCACTGATAGACGATTCTGGAAAATTCTACAAACCTCTTCAAGGTGACGAACGAGGTTCCAACGAACTTGCTTTCTACACCTCCCTCTATTCCGATCCACGCATCCCCTCCAACATTCTCAAATTCTTCCCTTCTTTTCATGGCAGTGAAACCATTGACGCCTCCGACGGTTCCGGTCTACACCCCCACCTTGTCTTAGAAGATATTGTCTCCAATTACACCAACGCCGCTGTCGTCGATATCAAGATTGGTTCTCGAACATGGCACCCTCAATCCTCCGAAGATTACATTCGGAAATGCCTCCAGAAAGATCGAGAATCTTCTACGATAAAATTAGGGTTTAGAATCTCCGGGTTGAGGTCTGTGGGTCCCAGTAACAAATTATGGCAGCCTCATAGAAAGCTTCTTATGGATCTATCTGCTGATGATGCGATGTTGGTTTTGAGGAAATTTGTTTCGTCTGATGGTGATGTTGATGAGCCTGATGTTGTTTTTGGGTCTAGGGTTTTTGTTCCTGTTTTGGAGGGATTGTTGGAGCTTAAGAAATGGTTTGAAGTTCAAACTATTTTTCATTTTTATTCGTGTTCTGTTCTTGTGGTTTATGAAAAAGATGAAAAGGAGGATGAGAAAAAGGGTGCACGTGCCGTTGTTAAGCTTGTTGATTTCGCTCACGTGGTTGATGCTAAAGGTGCTATTGATCATAATTTCTTAGGGGGTCTTTGTTCTTTAATCAAGTTTGTTAAGGATGTTTTGGCTGGTTTAGGTGATCTTGGAAACAATGTTTCTAAAGATGAATGCTCAATGCTAAGTGAGAAAGAGTGATTATCACTGGTAAAGATCTCGTGAAAGATTGCTCTGATGTAGGGAACAAATGACAGGAAATGTAAGTGTAAAATTCCGCGATGTATATTAGCGGAAGATTTTTCTTAAAGCAGATAGATGGAAAGATGAATAGATTTGGTTTATGTTGCAATTAGCTCAAATTTGATGCTGATGAGTTAAACAAAGCTTTATTTTTCATGTTCTTTGACTAATAAGATGACTACTTTGTAAGGTCTTTTGAGACAGTTTACAGAGTTTCAAATGATGCTTTAATTTCAATTTGGATGACTAGAAAGTATGCTTGGTTAAATGTGGTTATTTTGGATGTATACTTGTTAGTAGCTGTTATCTATTTTACCTTTATTCTGTTGCAAGTCAAGTTGTCATAGATGCTGAGATACATCCTTACCTTTAGTCTGCTTCATCTATATGTGTTACCGCATTTCTCTGTGTACTTGTAAAATTAACCTTCAATGCTATTAATTAATCAAGGATTCAAGATTCTTTATATTTCATTCCATTTCATGGCCATCTGTTTCTGAATTATCTTTTGATGACCATTTGAGTAGTTTTAGCCTGATATGTGATTGTTCTTTGGCTAAGTCTACCATGTGCAAGCAAACGATATATCGTACCAATCATTGTATTCAAAAGTTTAGGCGACATGGATGATTTTAATCTCCATTGTGGCTCCAAAGTGTCATCAATGTTCTTATTCATACATCATATACGGTGCAGACCCCTCACTGTAAACAAGTTTAGTTCCCTGTCTTTTGTTTTTTTTAATGTCCCAAGTTTATTTGCTTGAAACATCATGTTTGTACCTTTGTATTATGAGTTTATCATAACATACATAAACTGTATATGTATGTTACGAGCTTTTGTCTGTTTAAAAAACTGATAACAGGCACCAATATTTCAATATGCTAAATTCCATCGACATTACAGCCTCCACATTTCAGAGTCCAGATTGAAGAAAAATGCATATGGAACATGTTCAGTAACATATTCAACCCCAAGTCCCAATTCCCAACAATGTCCCTAAATTTAAAATTGGTCGCTACATCTTTTTTCTTTGAAAATGGAATTGAGTCCAGGAATTAATTACCATTACAACATCATCAAAATTGTACTGATATGGCTAGCAAAAAGTATTATGAGAATTACCATTAAAACATGGTTTCCAAGATAAAACGTCCTCTTTAGATTTCTAAACAAGTGTCTTTATGGTACTAAAGACAGTTTATGTGCATTTTTTTTATGTTTTTTTCGTTTGGTTCCCAACTAAACAACTCATATTTCCTCTAATCAATTATTTTTTTCAAAGTTTGTTATAGCCACCAGAAATGTTTTTTTAGTTAAGAACTGTGTAAAAAACGTAATTAAATGCATTAAGGCCTGTTTGGGTTGAGCTTATGAAAAACAACTTATGGAAATAAATAGACTTTTATATTAATTTATAAGTTCTCACTAACAAAAAATTTATCTTCATAAACTACCTTAACAAACTTATAAATAATAGATAAAAGCTTATTTATTTGCATAAGTTTAAAATAAGCTCAATCCAAACGGACCTTGAGTTTTGTTTTTCTTCACTTTGGAGTTATTCATAGTAATTTTTTTAGAACCCATAGTTATATTTATATTTGTATTCGAGATCATTTTTTTTTTTAAAGAAATTAGGCGTGGCTACTTAAAAAAAAATAAAATAAAAAGGAAAAATGAATTAGGATGCTTGGGTACCAAGTATCACGAGTTAGGGAAAAAAGTAATAAAATCAAAACCCTAAAGCTCTGCGGTCAAACACACTGCCGGAATCCATCGTGAGAAAGTTCTCTTTTTCAGGTTTTCACTCCCAATTCAATCATGGGAAATGCTTTTTAGTGCGAACTAAATATATACGAAATTCAACGAATAACATGGCATGGCTGCATAGTCTCTCATAACTCATACGTGTCAAATTCAATTTTCCTTAATTCAATTTTTCAGAAAAGTGAACCCACCCTCTTCAACCTGTAGAGATGGTGGTTGCATTCTGTTGATGCAGATTAGTTACATTGTGGCTGTTGAAGATACTCTCTATTTTAGTTGTATAATTGAATCAATTCTGGCTTTTTTTTTTTTTAATTGAAACCATGTCGAAATTAGCTTTGCCGGTGTATTCATGAAATTTCTTTACATAGAGCTTCGCACTATTTAGCATCCCTCTTCAATCAAATATATATGATCCTTTTAATATAAGATTACGGTTCAGCATTTATCAAAGAGTGTTTTGTGAGACGTTTTCATTATAGTTTTGTATTATCGAAATTGCGATCATATCCTCAAATGTGTGTTAGTCAGTTTGGTTCTCAAATGTGTTTTTCGTTATTTAGTTAACTCCATAAAATTACAAACAAACAAGGACACTTGGGATGTATTTGCAATTTCGATACATTCAGAGACTATAAATGATCAGTGCCGCTCACATTGACCAAAATTGTTGTTTATCCATTGTTCAATTGATTTTATTTTGATGAATTTTACATAGAAATGTATCCATTTCACAGGTTAGAAAGTGAGAATGGAGGAAGAGAATAAAGAAATCAAATCATTTAAGGATCTTGGCTTAGATGAGTTATTAGTGGAAGCTTGTGAAAAAATGGGTTGAAGAATCCTAAAGAGATTCAACTAAAAGCAATTCCGCAAGCACTACAAGGAAAAGATGTCATTAGGTTTTCCCAAACTGGTTCTGGTAAGACCGGAGCTTTTGCTCTTCCTATATTGCATGCCCTCTTAGATGCACCACGACACGGGTTCTTTGCTTGTGTAATCTCTCCCACAAGGTTTGATACTTTGATACTTCATCGTAGATTTAATATTCATGCAATTCAATTTTATTAGATTAATTTTAAACGTTCCGCTTTTAGAATTGCCGACCGACCCCGCTTCCCAGAAGAAGGTCCTCCATCAAAATATCACTCTATGTCAAGCACACTTAACTATGAAGTTCTTATTCTTATTCATTTCAGTAGCTCAACACATAAGAAACTTAAGCGTGCTTGACTTGGAGTAGTATTTGGACTGGCGACCTTCTTAAGCGTGCCCGACTTGGAAGTTCCCAAAAAAGTGTGCGAGTCGTGCGAGTGAGGGCAAAACACGCTGAAAATACTCGTGTTGGTTTGTGGGGTCAGTCGGCGATCCTGATATCAGTCGGGCACGTTACAACTCTCACCAAATCATATTTTTTAACTAGTATATTTCTTCTGCTCTAACCTATTTCTTAATAAGGGAGCTTGCATATCAAATTGCTGAACAGTTTGAAGCTCTAGGTTCTGAATTTGGTGTCAAGTGTGCTGTGGTCAGTTTCTGATGCATTTTTCTGACATAATTAGTTATGCATGAATTTTATATCCTCCTGTTCAATTCAGAGCTTATGTTGTTTTGTTTTGTCCAATCATATGGTGAATCAAAACAATCTATTTTGATTGGTATCGTTTCCTTTTTCTGTAGCTTGTTGGACAGATGGACATGGTACAACAATCTATCGAGATTGGAAAAAGACCTGATATTATCGTAAGTTTTACTGTTTCCCTACACTTGCTTTGATTTCATTAGTTTATTGTATATCAAGAGCATTATGGTTATAGATGAGTGATATCAAAAAGACAGTAGTGCCTGTGTTGATTGAAAATTTAACTCGTGTTTTACTGGACGAGTGCCCTCTATTTTTGTTGTCATTGATGTCTTAATTGTTTACAGGTTAGACATGAATGATGCAAAATACGATTAATACAATTTGATGTCTGTATTTTGTTTTTTCTATTTATGATGATTTCTTATTCCTGAAGGTTGGGACGCCTGGACGAGTCTTGGATCACCTAAAAAACACCAAAGGATTTTCTCTTGATAGATTAAAATACTTGGTATGATTTCTACGTTATTTTGATTCAACTCGAGTTTTATTTTTGACATCCAATGGTTGAGTAGCAGTGAGTACATGTCTAGTGTAAACTAAATTTAATGTTCATGTCTGTTGATATTAATAGATACAATGATGTTTCCCTTGATGAATTTAGGTGAACCTTTTTGCTGGTTATAGGTACTATTGTTTTGCATGTCAAGCTAGAAAATTCTCATGACCCTGATTTGCCTTAATTAAAATGTAGTACAGGTCATAAAGAAATGTTCATGCACTGTGATTTCATTGTTCCATGTATCCAAAGAAAACAAAATTCTCATAAGTATTATAAATCTGATTGTTAATTTAGTTTTTAATACTTCAATAATGTCTCGAAGAATAACCCACAAAATTTCATATTAATCAGAGTCATAACTACAAAGAATATATTTGTACATGATATAGGCTTCTTATTAGACGCCTAAAAACTTTTGATTAAAGATCACACCGTTCCTTAACTCCAAACAGACTAAATACAAGTCATCCAAGTCAGTACTAGCCTCTCCCGCATCGCTCGACCACCATTCATCAACCCGCCAAATTGTCGAGTATGAATCAGACCATCGTTACTGAAGACACTATCAACAGATCATGTTCCTATTATACTATTTTCCACAGCCACTCCAAACCTGTTTGTTAAGAGCCAAACCATATAAACTGCTAAACCTCTCCTTCAAACGCCCCTCACTACACCACAGACCACACTCCACCCCAGCTTTAATAACCTGAATAACTATCCACCCGATTGAACCCCTTCTGGACTACCTATAATTTTAGTATCTAAATGTCCCCAACAGAAATATGTTTTTTCTGTTTGATTGGCTACAACATAGTGGATAGGGACGTGGCATATCTAGTCCTCATTTCCATATATCAAATATTAAGTTGCATTACTTCTTCCTTATCATAAAATGTTTAGTTTGGAATTGTTTGATTGTTTTGTATTTTGAGCAGGTCTTAGATGAGGCAGACAGGCTGTTGAGTGAGGACTTTGAGAAATCACTTACTGAGTTTTTAGGATTAATTCCTTGTGAGCGGTGAACATTTCTTTTCTCGGCTACGACGACAGAGACAGAGGAGGTAAATATGTAAGTTTATTGATTACAAGGCACTTAATAGTTATTGTTAACTCGTTTTTCCCTTAGCATTAGCCAGATATGATAACCTTTTTCTTTAAATATTGTGAGATATTGAACCCATTAAATATGGACCCTTTCAGAAAGCGTTTTAGTATCTAAGATTATTGAAGTTAACACCTTTTCTATAGTAGTTTATGTGTATGTGTAGCTGCGTAGTCAGTTATAAAAATTATTCTTATAGTTGTTGAGTCATCATATTCTGTTATAACTGAATCTGATAAAGCTCTCATTCTATGTATATTCATCTATTACATGGACTAAATCAATCAAGCTTTCTATTTCATATCCACCTAACACTAAGGGCACATTTATCATTTTTCTCTCTGATTAGATATTTGCTTTTCATTTCTCCTTGATTTCTTCAAATTAGTTAATCATATTGTTTTAGGTCAAATCTCATATATTTGTTTATGACAACACATTTCTCTGTTGTGCATCTTATGGTACGTATGATATAGGATTTATGTACTGCTTATATACTACAAATAATGTTTGTTGAAATGATGTAGAGTTTAAGCAAACTCGTTTTGCCTAACGTGAATTCGACTTGTAAACTCGACTTGTTATTGATTGTGTAATTTATTCATTTTTAACTTTGCAGTTGTAATAATAGAGAGAGTTTCTATTTCAGGTCAAGAGGCTTGGAAAGGTTCATTTAAGGAACCCTGTGAAGGTACCACACGCTATTTACAAATATCTTATTCAGAAGAAAAATTACACTTTATCCCCTGAAAGATTAATATTTGTTACACTTTAGTTAGTTTTAATGCTTTCTTAGGGACAATTTTTAGCCAAAATAAATCGCAGTTAGTTTTAGCTCGTGATGTCGTTGAAAATTGTAAAGAAATGAAAAATTCCCTTAGGTGGTTTGATCTCCAGCACGACCATTAGTTGTTTTATAAACCTTAAAATGGATTGTAGTGTAACATATTACTTCACCCGGAGGAAAATGTAGTTATTAAATTTGGGCAGTGTAATTTTAAGTATCTTTCAGAGAAAGTTGTTTTTTACTAGGATGCACACACATGTTATTCACAATTTTTCTATTCTATTTAGATTCAAGTATCAACCGAGAATTCTACTGTGGACACACTGAAACAGGAGCTTCTCTTTGTGCCAAAAGATCATCAGGTTTTTCTTCTTCCTTATCCAAATATTTGTGTATCTCAAATATTTGTGCTGTGTTGAGTTTCTTACTACTAGATTCTTAAACCAATTGAGTTGTTTAAACGCTATTTCACACTACTCGTGTTAAGGGATAAATTGTTTGAAATGTCGAGCCACTTTTATTCGTGTTTTTCAAACATATGCATCAGAGCCCTGCTTCCCTAAAGTGAGTTATACTTGATAAATGTGTCTTGACGACATTGTCAAAGATGTGATACTAAAGAAGATTTCATGAATGAATGGCCAATATGATGGCATTATATTTGATACATATGCTAGGAAAAAAAAAACAAATTATGATGAGTTTTGTTTAATTTTGGTGTCTATTAAAAGGAGAAAAGAGTTGGACTTAGTGGTAAATTTTGGTTTAGGACATCTGGTGGGGTGAAGAAACGGAGGGGAGGAGGAGATTATGGTGAGGAAGAGGAGGAGATTGACAAGTACTTGGGTCTCGTAAATAAAAGATCATCCAAGAAGTTTAGAAGATGATAATGCATATTAATTATTTTCTTTTCTAAACTAAGACTTTTTTTACTCATAAGTTTTCTCCTAGTATGTGTTTAGCATCCTAGAAAGATTATTGTGAACATTTATATTTTACAAGACATATGTTTGTCTAATATTATTTCATCTTATATGAAAATAAACTAAATTAGGCTTTGATCTAATTTTTATTACCTCTTTTTAAGCTATACTATGTCCGTCCTTACATATTGTATCCTTTTCACAATTTTCTTTGTTCCACTTGTATAGGACCTACATTCAATTTTTAATCATATTGATAATTTTTTAACTTATTTTGAAATGTACTTTTTAATGAGTTAATTGGATCTCTAATGTGTGTCATCAATTACTTTATTTCTTAGTACATGTTTTTGACTCAACTTAATTACATAGAATATTAAACAATGGTTTTTCCATCGATTGTTAACATTACGTAGCAAAAGAAGAATTAAATTTCCAAAATTGATTTTTTTTTGAACCACTTTTTTCAAAATTGAAATGAAAGATTTTAATACATTATAACCTCAAATAGAGAGTAACAGTTTCTCCAAACATATCCCTTAAAAAAAATCTCGAAACATAAAAGACTTTCACCACTTGTTGACCCTTCAAAAATGATCCAATAATAATAATAATCTAAGTTTGATATAGTAAAAAAGCATAAGATAATAAAAAAAAAAAAAAGAGATAAAAATTACGTGAGTCAAGCCAATACCTAGTCACAACCAATATTGTTTCTAATTTATCTACGTTAACAAAGTAAAAGAATGGACAAATATACACAAAAATGACTATATAAACGCTAGTTATCATAACGATGCCATATTGCATGAACATGTTTTGATTATATATTTTTTTGGTTACTACATGTTTTGATTAATGAAAAGTTATGAACCCGAAAAAGAAAAAGAAAAAACAAGTATGATCTATTAGTTTGTGGAAAAAAATCTTAATCGTGAGAGAAAACTAATACAGAAAAAAATATTTTGATTTTGATCATAGTAACTCATTTTGATTTTAATCATAGGAACTTATGATATAAAAACATAAAACTATTAAGTGATGAATTAGCCGTACCAAACATAACCTATAATTTTTTATTGAAAAAAGAAAGTAAGGTTGAGTTAGTTGGCACTCATCAATCAATAAGGTCGTACATTCAATCTCATGGCTTACGGCTGTTTAAAAATCGTTAACTAAATAAACTCAAATCAAAACCGTAAATATTTATATTTACTTCGGTGTGTTTGTGCCATTTTTTTGACTCAACTGTATGATTTAGTTTGATTTGTGCTTTATATTTTACAAACCGAATAGTTTTTTTTATAGAATGAGATGTTTTTTATTTGTGCAAATAGTAATTTTTGGTCCCTGAAAATGTAACAAATAACCACAATAGTTTTTTAATGTATTAAAATTTTAAAAAAATCATCGATATTGTGCACTTTGTTAATCAAAAATCAAAATAGTCCATGATGTTAAAATAATCCTTCAATATTGACATCAACTCTTTTCATATCGATACTGATATGATAATAAATAAATACTTATAACGACTGATATGACAATAAGTAAGTTTATTGAGGGATATGATGTGACAATATAAACGGAGAATTTTAACGTAAATGACTATTTTGACTAACATAGTACACAATCAATAACTATTTTGAAATTTCAATGTAGAAGGATTATTAGGGATACTCGTTACATTTTCAAAGACCAAAACGACTATTTCTTCCTTTTCTTTTGTTAAGTTTCTTTTTTGCTTCTTATTTCAAATGTATTTAGGTGCTTTAATTTGATGGGTTAAATATGTTTTTGGTCCCTATAAAATTGGAAACTTCTAAGTTTAATCCTTACTTAATTTTAATAGGTTTTTTTAGTCCTTACAAAAAAAAATTACTTCTAATTTTAGTCCCTGTTACAACAAAGTTTGTTTAATTATCCATAAACCCTTCAATTTTGAAACGATTTTTTTGAGACAAGTTTAGAACATTATGAAAGGTTCATTTACTAAAATTTAAATTTTTTTAACATGAAAAGATTTAAATATAAATTTTTTTATAACGACAAAAGTTAAAGATAAAATTAACAAAATCTGGATGTAGAAATCAAATTTTACGACAATTTTTGCAGAGGAACTTTTAATAATGTTCTTAACACGTCTCCAAAAATTATTCAAAAACTCAAGAGTTTAAGCATAAATTAAACAAATTTGAATTGAAAAGGGATTAATACTGGGTGCAGAAAAAAAATTAGGGACGAAAAGAACTATTAAAATTAAGTAAGGACTAAATTTAAAAGATCTCAATTTTATATGGACCAAAAAATAATTAACCCTAATTTGATATTACTTGCACTTTTGCAGATCTGTTTGCGTTAGATGTATCTTAAATCATAGAAAGTCAATGAGAACTTTAACGGTTTGTTTGGTAGGGGTGAAATAAGAGAGAGAAGTTAGGGAGAGAGAAGTTGAAGAGAAAGGTTAAACTTCTGTTGTTTGGTTTGAAGAGAAATGTGAAAGAGAGAAGACTGAAACGTGGGACCCTTTTTTAATTTTACATTTTTGCCCTTCTCTTCTTGGTCCAGTTCAATTTTAGATCTCAAAATTGCAAAGGTCCTAAAACATCTTAGTAATGGTTCTCAACTAAAACAATTCTTTCTATTTAATAGTTGTATTGGTTCTCCACTTCTCAGTAAATTTATCTGTCTCATTGAAACTTCAGCAATGATATATACATACAAATGGGTGACGATTGATTTAAGGAGAAGGGAACTCAAAACTCTTTTTTTTCTTATACGGAAAACTCAAACTGGTATTCAAACTAAATAATAGAGTGAAAGATTATAGGGGTGGGGGGACAACGACATGAACAACATGTGGGAGAGAAGGAGATCAAAATGGACTTTTGATTCATAAAACAAGCTTATGAATGGGTGGGTCGGTAACTTATGGAATTGATTAATTTTTTTAGATTTTTTATGTCAAGGTTATTTTTGTCCTTTTAAATATAATCAACACTTCTTTCCTTTTTATTTCTCATCTCTTTCTTTATATCGAACAATCCATTAAATCTGTAAGAGAATGATAAGATCCTAGTCTTTTCATTTTCTATCGAAGAGAGTTTCTTTTTGGTCTATGTTTTTAATCTGATTTATGTTGATGAGAACATTATTAGATGAAAATGAAATTGTAATATTGGATGAAATTTAAATCATTGTTTGAAATAAGTTGCTTTTAACTTTTTAACTTGATTTTTGTGAAAAAAATAAAAAAAATCTTAACTTGATTATAAAAAAAAAATTGTAAATGCAACAAGCGAACCAACTCGAACTGCATAGGTTTGGTTCTGTTTTGATTTTAAATAATTTTTTAATTTGATTGTAATGTTCAAATCAAAAAAGTGTATTATTTTCCAAAAAAAACTGCAACTTGTATAATTCAATTTTTTTTATCTTACAATTCAAATAATTTTTAACTACAAAACCGACTCCGGACTTATGAAGCCCGAATGCTCCAAAATAGAGACGCATTTGTATCAGATACCGATACTCCACGGATACTTGCAGATACGCACCCACGAAGTATCAGAATTAATTATTTAAATTTTAAAAAAAATATTTTAATAGATACTTATAAGATACTCCGCAGATACACAATGATAATTATAAGATACTTCGCAGATACGTATCCTAGAAAAAGATGAAAGGTAAAAGAGTGAGACAATGTTGTAAACATTAAGTAGAAATGTATATGATTCAATTTTAAATATGCATCAATAGAATTGTTTCTCTATGAACCATTTAAAATTATACTTCTTGTGGATGAAGGTAACGAGAGAGAGAGGTGATTCAGTTAAGCAACATTAGATAAAATTTGTGTTGAGTTCTTTTAATCAATGTTTATTTTCTTTAAGTATTTTACTTTTACATACATATAAGTTTTAGTATAAATTTTTTGTTAACGTATCTTAATCGTATCCTATCTTTAATTTTGAAAAATTGACGTATCTATACATTTGTATCGTATCCGCGTCCGTTTCCGGACTTCATAGCTCCGGACTCTAACTCAATTCACTTATATTAAACTTTTCTTTTCCAAACAAAAGTTAAAGAAAAGAATCTTTCGTAAAAAAAAAAAAAAGCCTTACAAATGATGACTTGTTACATGAACACCTCTCTTATAAATTGTAAAAACCTACTTCAGCTGTCTGCATCTCATCTCACTATCATCATCACTCATCAGCCGCCGCTTCAACTTAACCCTAATCCTTACAAATGATGACGTGTTAAATGACTTTGATGATACATTACTTCTTCTTCATTAGATCTGATGATTCCATTGAAGATACCATGATGCTATCTTTGAAGATTGTTTTTGTCTCTTCACCAATTGTAATTTCCTTGATTAATCTTCTAGCTAGGGATTATTTACAAAGACAAAGGTAGTTTAATAGTTGATTTCGTTAACCATTTGAAACTTGGTTAGTTGTGAGACATTTTGTTATTAAATAAAAATGAAAAAATAAAATAAAAAGGGGAAACGTGACCCTTTTGTATGTCGTATCCCAATTTTTTTCTACTCTCTAGCATCGTTCTTTTAACAAAAACATAAATAATTGTGAACTTGGATGTGTCCTCACTCTTCACTATATAAGAGGACAATGCTCAATCAGAATGAGCTGTCTAAGGGATCCAGTAATGACGATAATATCAGAATTCTATTACAAAGTTCTATGCCGGATCAATCAAAACCCCCTATGGGATTTCTTCCCGATAGCAGAACTCATACCAAATGAACAAAGTAAACATAAATGATGCCATGACTTCATGGTACATGCTCAAGAAACATGAAGACATTGTATATATATAAGCATCAAAACATTGTATCATATCCACTTTGTTTTTTCGCGTATGAACGGAGATCGAATTCCTGTTTATGAACAATTTTTTGTCTTTTTCCACAAAATCATTCTATATATAAGCTTGAGTTATGGTATAATTGTTCTTTATGTATGCAGGCTCAAATGGCCATGTGTGAAATTACATTGGATTTTGTTGATGATATGCTTGAGGTGAAGTTATTTGCTTTCAATGCAATGCTTCATAGTCTCTTGTCTGATGTTTTATTGTCCGGTTACATTGTTTGAGGATTCTGAAGAAACAAATTTCAGAATGTTGTTGTTATGAGCAGGTGGGTCACGACAAGAATTGCTTATGAGCCATTTTTCAGCATCATCCTATTTTGAAGGAAAACTCTTTCTCGGAAGGTTTCTTCCAACAATGGTAGAAGAACTAAAACTGAAAAGGGGTCTACCAGGTGTTAAAGGAGCTTCTATTTTTCTCAATTTTGTTGCAGAATCATTGTTGAATCTTCTGTTTTCTGCATTGGGATTTGGAACTGTTGAGGACTTTGACAAACTCAGGTTTCTCTTAGGTTCAACTTGCAAACAGGGTCAATGAAATCATCAACAATAGGGTTGTTTTGTTGTTGATGTTGCTGTTATAGTCTTTGTATTTGCACAAAAAACAGAATTATGATGTATTAGATAAATGCTAGTTTTATTCTTAAAAAATAAGTTAGTTGCATTCTGCCTGTGCACATGAAGCACTGTTGCATTTACATTTCGCATCCCTCCATCCTTCCAACAAGTGCTTCGCTCGTTCTGTTATGCCTATACTTGATTCTGATACTTGCTGCTGCCACAACTTTAAATCGTAGCTCTTCCTTATACTCCACATTAACATAGCTATCCGTTCGAGTTGTTGTTCAGGGGATTGCCACATGGGCTTGCTGCAGAATGTGAAAAGAATTCTGCTCTTTACCCAACAGTTTTTGCTCATTTCCAACTGAAAAGACCATTTTGCCGCTACGCATGTTAATTCACGCTCATGTTTATTAATTAATATGCAGATTTCTGTTCCCAACATAGATGTCAGTCACTGTTGAAGCCGAGGAACTTAATTCACCAAGGAATTTTGCCATCCATATGAAGCGCTTTCTCCACCTCAATATCTTTTTTCAATTCTCTTCAACATCTTAAAATGTATTATTTTCATCATATTCATATGGATGGGAAATTTTTTTCACACCATCGTATTCACCGTATTCTCTTCAGCATCTTTTTTCAATTATCTTCGGCATCGTATTCATATGGATGGAAAATTCACCGTAAAATTCACCAATCTATCCCATATTGAATTTTCTGTAACAGGAATTGATTATGTTACAATAAGGATTGTAGCATAATGATTATAGCACCGAAAAGAATATGAATTGAGGAATAATGGTTTTAGGTCAATTGAGGATTTGTATTCACCAAAAGTCATTATAGCTTCCCACAATAAGGCTTAGAATTGAGGAGAAATGGTTCGGTGGCTGAAAAGAATTGAGAAAAACTGAACGTGAGTTAACCACGCAAATTTAACACTAGCGAGAGTAGGAGTATTTTGGTCTTTTCAGTTGGGAATGTGTGTGGTAAAGAGCAGAGTTCATGTGAAAAATAGTCTTCGCATGTAAGATGAAATATTGCATCTTCTTCCTACATAGTTATACTAGTTTATACTTTGTTAAACATTTTGAAATGTCAAATTGATTTGTGAGGTATATAGTTTATTATGACATGAAATCATGTCTGGCATGTTTTTGAGTAAAATTTATTTTGCATAAAAAAATTATTTTTAGATTAAATATAAGATTTGAAGTTTCCACCTCTAATTAATATTTGGTCTTGAATTCATTATTCCACTCACTTTTAAGTTAACGTGTTTAAACGTAAACCACTTTACATTTAACACATTTATAATTAAAATCAATTTTACATAATTAATTCATTTTTTTTACAGATAGTCGAAATAATAATTTTTTTTAGGGAAAGTTGAAATAATAAATAACCATTGAAATTACATACAAGTGGAGGACCGATTTTCGAACCTCAACCATAACATCCGACCTAACAATTTTAGCATTTTTGTCAAAGTCGGTTTAAGACTAACACACATTACATTTTAAAGTACAAAACGCTCATCCATGATAGTTTCGTGGGTCAACTGATTTGAGGTAAGAGTTAAATAGTCAATGACTAAAGAAAAATCTAACATAACAATTAACATATTAATATTTTTTATAAAAAAAACTATAACAAATCCACCCCTTATTTAAATAATTTTTGCTTATTTGTAAACTCACTTTGTTATGAAAATTATTTGTTGAATTTATCTTGTGAGCTTAGCTCAGTGCCAGCCACATCGATGTGGTGTTAAGAAATAACCAACAACATTGTCTTCGATTACGATAAAGATAGCATAATTGTAAAATTCAGCTTAAGAGTATTTCAATTGTAAATGGAAAATTGAAATTTTTGTTTGAGTTCTGTGTATGCTTAGTAACTTTTATTTGTAACTTTGGTTTTTCAGTTTTTCCTTCCTATTCAAGTTCTGTGCGATTCCTCTCTATTATTGAAGTAATCACGTGGTTCTTCTATATCATGGAAGGTCCTTTCATTATATTTTTTATTTTATTTTAATATTTAGACTATGCTACTGAATTAGTGTAGCTAACTTAATTAGTTTCAGTTTGGTAGATATTAGAATTAGAATATTTTGGAATAGGCTAAGTTTTAACTAAAGTTGGAAAACAGAACTGAAACCATACACAAGCCGATGCAACTAATAGAAATACTAGAAAGCAGGATAATAAACAGCACATCAATAACATATCGAAAAAAGATAGGATAGTAATTTTTTTCTAGAATTTCAGTAATTTTGCCCAAAAATTATTTTCTTTCTCTTTTGTATGTAACTCTTACTTTGCCGTTTGCTGGTTATGCATTCCTTTAACTTCCAGCCACCAATGCAGCCACCAACTGCAACAATTAAGATGTCGTAGTTGGATGGGAGACGACCTGTGGGAACAATTGACGGTGTATTGGAAGTCCTACACTTTTAGAAAAACATCTGAAACAAATAAAATAAATCACAATTCTATGGTCAATGCATCCTTTCACACCGGCTGATCAATTACTCATTGTTTGCATTGGAATAGAATGGTATTATAAGTGTGTACAATTATATTTCATAATTTCGTATTTAAAATTAGTGGCACTAAACCTTCTGTTACAATTTACAGAAAAAGGTGTAGATCCATCATTGACCTAGTTTTATTTTCGTACTCATCGGAAAAAGGATCCAATTTTGGTGGGAGTTCATGCTGAATCTACATATGTAATGTAAGTCCTTATGCTATGTTGCTGTTTAAATGAATTTTATTTTTCTCACTTTGCTTATTAAGGGTGTCGCAGTATCCCTGAACTTATTTTAGGGATAGAATTCTAAAATACCACAAAACTGGACATAGTCAAAATCAATATTACCTTATTTTCCACAATTTCTACTCAAGAATGACCACACATATTTTAAAAAAGGTTAGAATATTTTAAACCTGAAATAGTTTTATCTTTGAATGTTACGAGTATTTTCTGGTTTTTGATTCATAATCTTTTTCATTATTAACAAGGAAGAGGGAGGCTGAAAAAGAGTGAGCTAAATTGAAATGTTTGGCTGCTTGTATATGGAGATAGAGTGGCAAAAGTAGGAAAATAACTCCTCACCATTTCTTGGCATGTTACAAGTTATCAACACAGTAAATAAACAACTTCGATATATAGTCACTAATTCAAAAATTTACCAGTAAGTAGTAGACATGTTCCCAAACATCTATACCAAGTAATGGAACCAAAAAATGAACCAGAGAAGATATGTATCCATAGAAGATAAAACATCATTTACAAAAGTTTAAAATAATTAGCACGAGGGAAGGGAAAAACTGTTAATAAATAAACAAAGTTCAATAAATTCTATATATAATTAAATAAAATATATTGAAAAGCGGAATACATATCTATCCCAAACACCACCCAACAAATCAAACGTGAACGAGAGCCTACAAGAGAACCACCCAACAAATCAAACGTGAATGAGAACCTACAAGAGAATAAGGTTTTAGACCAGATAAGCTGCAGTACTTATTCTACTTGTTCGACAAAATGCATTCATGAGGCGTTGGTACCATCTGCAATCTAAAGTTGTGAAATCTAGGCAGGGCTACTCTCTATCAATGGTTAGCTCAATCCTAAACGGGATCATTTGATAGAAGGAAAATGTCAGTGAAGCTAAGCTACTCTCAATCACGCATGACCGCCATTTCACATCTCTATCTTTTCCCCTTGCATCAAAAGGTTATCAATTTTGCCAACTCATGACCTGCCATGTGTGCTCCGTTAGCCACCATGGCGTTTTTGTTGACGGAAGCTGACGGCAAGGACCTTTTCCAAAAGGTTATCAAAATACAAGGTTTGTTTTAGAACAAAAAAACATACAGGGACCAAAACCTAAAATGCGCGAACTTACAAGGACCATTTACATATTTAAGCCTATATTGTGTTGGCTGCATTTTGTTAAAACAATATGTTCTAGCAAGATGTTGTACCAGATGTCTTAGACATGTAAGTATGACATGTTAGCATAAGGTGTAGTGTTTTATTTTGCATTCTTGGAAGATTGTGTTTTCGCGTGAGCTTTTTGAAGATTTGGTTGAAGTTTTGATTCACGTAGCTTGTGCTCTAAGAGGCGCGTCTTTCTAAAACCTACATATGTCGGTTTAAACTTTGCCGTATTTCCTAAGTTAAATTTCCTAAATATAAATATTATTCGCAAAATAACGCGATCCTTAAGTTAACACTCGTCTAACTGTTTTAATTTACTACTTTACAGATTTCGAATACTTTTGAAAGTCACTATCTGGAACAAAAACTATATCTTTATCATATATAATAAAAAAAAATTAAATTTTAAATTACAAAATTACAAAATTACCCATCCCAAATATTAGTTTTTAAATTACATATTTGCCCACCACTTTAAAAGAAAAGATGGGGTGTTTTTGGTCCAAAGGGAAAAGTTGCACAATGCTATATATATGAGTAGATTGGGTTTGGACAGGAACCCTAGCCGCTGGCCGCTGCTACCCACTTTGTTCCTTCTATTGGCCGCTCTTATCTGCCGCTATCCCTAATTCAAACTATTGCTGATTCCACCGTCAAATCATCAATTCACACTTTGTTCCTTCCACTCAAATGTAGACAAAACGTTCCCCTGGTTTAACGACACACAGGTATACATTGGATCTGATTCCACATTTTTGCATCTATTCATTATAATTTCTGCCAAATATTTTATTAGTTCTACGTTCTTATTTTGATTTCTTATCGATCGGTAACAGCTTGTTGCAGCCTCATTGTGACTTGATTTAGCTTCATTGTGACTTGATGGTATTCCTTAATCGTGATTTTAATTTCTTGTCGTCTTTTCTTTGGTGGTTTATTATTGACATCATTAATATTCTGTTGTTCTATTTCTACATTAAGTGTGATTTCTTTAATTAAAAAGGCTACAAATTCCAATTGGATGAGTCTCAAGTAAAAAGCTCAAAAGGATGACCCTATACAAATGGTACTAATACATCTACTTTAGATTTTATGTTTAGGGTTAATTCATTGAATTCTTTTTTTTTTTTTTGGTAGATTAATTCATTGAATTCTAGCAATGACAATCAAGTATAGAATTATTTTTTACATGGTTAATGATTCAATTTTTTTTTTTTGTCAAGTAGCCTAGTGGCTAGACCTCACACAATTTAATTGTGGAGAAGTGGGGTGTCTAGGGTTCGAACCCCGACCCCTGCATATAATATGCGATATCCCTACCAACTGAGGTAAGCTCACGGGGATAATTATATACTTGATTGTCATTACTAGGAATCAATGAATTAACCCTAAACATAAAATCTAAAGTAGAATTCTGAGTACCGTTTGTATAGGGTCATCCTTTTGAACTTCTGACTTGCATCTCATCCATTTGGAATATGTAGCATTTTTAATCAAAGAAATCACACTCGATGTTGAAATAGAACAACAGAATGATGTCACCAATAAACCACCAAAGAAAGGACATTGTAAATGACAACAAGAAATTAAAATCATGATCAAGGAATAGCATCAACCATCACGCCATAGTGAAGCAGCAACAAGCTGTTACATATAAGACATTGAAATAAGAAAACCGAAGTAATAAAATGATTTTGCAGAAATTATAATGAATAGATGCAAAATAGTGGAATCAGATCAGTGGCGGTTTCACCGCCCGGCGACCCTGAGCACGCTCCCGGGCTCCGGCCTAATTTTTTTGCAATTTCTTGTGTAAATTCCTCTAAATTTTATATATAAATCCCTATAAATTTCTTGGTTCAATTTGAGTTGATATATGATTGATGATGGAATCAGTACTACTACATATATGCTATTAAACAACACTTTTTTCAGCAATATCTAAAAAATTGTTAATAATTATTAGTTGGTAACACATATTTGTATGGAAATTCGTTACAATTTTTTCTTTCGGAAGAGAAATTTTGTTACCTATTTGTACTAGTTTATTAGTAATATACATGGTTTTTGGTTATGTTGTGCTGAATTTGAATTTCATAGAAAGTTTGTGTGATTTGGTTGCTTGTTATTGGTGATTTCTAAAATATAATGTATGATTGGATAGATATTTCATTATTGATTTCTCAGTCTTGTGGCTATTTCATGTGATGGTGATGCATCATCTTGTTGATAATAACCTTAACCTTAGGACTGATTAACAAAAAGCATTTGACGGTATATTCCCTAATCAACATGTACTCCAAATGTATAACCTAATTCAATATAACCACTAGAAAGTGTATGGACTGATTATGTTGCCTGATTGGATTAGTTGCGGTCGTCCCCGCTGCTGTTCCTCTGCCTCTGGAGAGGTAGTTTGTGTTCTGGTTTATTTGTTATGTTTTGCTGCTGACATAGATGACAAAAATTCTCAAAAGATGCATTGGAATGTGATTGTACTATTGATTTACTATGTTAAGCATTTGATGATTGTATACTTGGGGTTCATTTGATGATTAATCGACAATTTTCAATCGATCTCAAATTGATTCAAGCCCTCAAATCGGTAATCACGATTCACTCTCATTACAACTTCCGTTTTCTCTATAGTCTCACTCTCCGGTGAAACTTCAAGCTTCTCTCTCTCCATTTTCGCTTTTGTTTTCAATTTCTACTTTGAATGCATGCACGTTTTTTCTGGGTTTCGTGATTTTGTTAGTTGTTTTGATTAATTTGTCTCTATTGTTTCATGAATTGTGAAATTTGTTCTGAAAATATTGTTTTACCTTGTTCTGTTCTGGATAATTACCTATAGGCGAAGATTTAATATAACGATTCCATGTTTCTATTCGAATTTCTGAATTTTTCCCCTGAATTGTTTATATATATATATATATATGTGTGTGTGTGTGTGTGTGTGTGTGTGTGTGTGTGTGCGCGCGCGTGGAAATTGAATTGTGTTTATTGCTACTAAGTGTATTTTTGTTCTAATTGCGAATAAATTAATGAGTACACTAGGGAATGTTGGTTGAAAAAAAATTGATTATTGTAGAAAAAGTGATTATTTATTTATTTAATTTGATTTGTTAAGGAGGGTTGGATTTTAGGTTAATTAGTATAGAAAAATTGAGAGAAGATTGTTGTTGTGGTCGAAATAAAATGAGGTAACTATCCTAAGATGATGGTTTTTGAAAAGAGAATGCATATGGAGGTTTATGTTATTGAGGGAAAATTGTTGTAACTATCCTAAGATGATGGTTTTTGAAAAGAGAATGCATATGGAGGTTTTTGTTATTGAGGGAAAATTGTTGTAACTATCCTAAGATGATGGTTTTTGTTACTGGTGATACAAAAATTGTTACAATAATGTACCATTTGTGACACTTTTTCTTCTTCCAATATCTTTTCTAATAATGTGCAATTCTCATCAAACAGGTTTTTCTTTCGAATTCCCTTATTGTAGACACATTTATAAGGGTTTGAGATTTCTTGATACGATAAATATTTAGATTCTCTTTTTAATAGTTATTTTTGAAGTGTGTGAAATCGTGCAATTAGTAAAATTAAAATGGTTAGACCGAGTATCAAACTCGAGGATCGTGTTATACTCTCGAACAATATTTTTAACTTAACTAAACAAAAAGTTAGTAGATTTGTTGGATATCAATTATGAAAATTAAGCAAAATAAGATTGATTTTGAACTAATTGTCGGGTGATGAGTTTAACTAGATGAATATATGAAGCTATCAAATTTACTATGACTATTAAATCTCTTTATATAATTACTATCGAATTCTCTAAAATAGTATTGCCCTAATTATATAGTGACAGAGTCGTTAATTCTAAAATAACGTATGCTTCGATAATGAATTGAAGATTAAAATTACGCATGAAAGTACAAGAGTTCTCAATTGATTTCAAGGTTTTGCATATATTCCTAGATTATAGAGACAAGATTTGTTTATCTCAAAGAGTTCATGAATTCAACTTCCTTTTTACAATATGAATCATAAATCAGTTTATGGCATCAAAGCAATAAAAGCATCAAGCATGGAGATAAGAAAAATAGTTTTGGTAAGTTTCATCAATAATCAGAGATCAAATCACATAACAAAAGTTTACATCTAGTTCTACTCATCCACAACATTGGAGGATATACTCAAAATAAATATACAAGAGATAAAGATTAAATAACAATTATGGGGAAAATCAACGAAAGATTCTTGAGAAAACTCCTTCAATGATGTTAGTCAAACCTCCTCTCTGTTTTAATGCTACGACACAAAGTTTCTAAACTCAAATATGATCAAAAGATGCCTACAATATGGTAAAAAAATATTTATAGTGCAACACGCCCAACATGGTTCATTGCCCTGCTTCTAGGGTGCCTAGAAACTAATTACATGGAGCTAGCGCTACAGAGTTGTAGTTATGGCGCCTAGCTCCCAAACATGTGTTTTATCACCGATTTATGTTCTGAAATTGGTTTAAATGTATTTAAGAAAGTTGTAGATATGAATATTAGATTTCATTTGGTGTTGATTTGACTCCATTTGGATATCTAAAATTCGATATATATATATGATGAAACTACTCCACAAGGGTCATGTTGCGCTTTCATTAAAATTCAGCACTGCTATAAACCAAATAATAAAAACAAAGGTTTCAAGATTGAGTTTCCATGTTTGATTGAAAAAAAAAAAATTAGCAATTGGCTTTATAAATGTGATTAATTGTTTTTTAATAGAAATTTTGGCCCCCTATGTTTCAAGAAGTTACGATTTTGGCCCCCTAACAAAATAAAATACAAAACCACCCCCTAAGTATTGTCCATTTTGTAGTTTTGACCCCCAATGCCAATTTTGACCAAGTAATTGCACACTTGGACGATTTTATGTTGCAATGGAATCTCATTTAGAAATTCGATGACTGAGCTTACTATGCGTTTTAGGGTTGTAAAAATGATCTCTTGTCAACACTACTTCAAGTCAAACATATTGCTTCCATTCAGAAGTAAGTTGGTAAATTTGAATCGGCCTTAGCCCAAGTAAACTTGATCCATGCACACTCTCTAGGTGTAATTTTAGCTGGTCTTGGGTACCATATTCAGATGCATGTGTCTATGTTTAATCCTACCTCAATTGCTCATAATGCAAACATAGCTAAGTTACAATAACCCTCGCTTCCCTCCACCTCCAAATTTTCATTTTTTTTTCTTAATAAACACCAAATCTCTCCAACCCAACACATTAATTTTTTTTATTAAATGAGTCATATTAATAACTCAATGTCATTGTATTTCAACAAAGTTTACTCATTTTTATACAATTTAATAAACATGGCTCACAACAATTGGAGAGAGAGAGATTCCATAGCCACTCCTATAAACACCAATAATTTTCTCTCCACAATGACGGTCTCTATTTAGTGTGGCGCTAAGTAGTTGAAGCATCCACCATTGTAGATGCTATAAGGGAGTGGATTTTAATATAAAAAGTAAGTGAAATATAACTCAACTTACCTCGATCACCAATGACATGTAGAAGGGTGGATTATGCATGCTCTTTGTTTGGTAACATGGTTTTTTAATATATATTTTATACAAAAGCATCAATAAACTAGCAAGAAATCCATTACTAAAGTAAATTTCATGCTGTTGAATAAGTCATGTGATATCGTGCACTATCTCCCTCGTGTTGTATAGCAGCTCTCTATTAGTTATCCCAAATTACAGGATTTTGTATTGCGAAGAAAACTAAACCTTCCACTCTCATAGCTCACCATCCTTTCCGCTTCTTCCTTCCTTTTAATACAAGCTATCCCTTCCCCTTCCCTCAAAACTCCCAAACTGAGCCTAAATTTCAGCATACAATGGAGATTAAAATCATTCACAATGCCTAAAAGGCTAAAAGACCATACTCATTCCCCTTTTTTCTGTCCCTGACGCGAGATATCATTTGCTTGGTTAAAACTGCTGAAATGGTCATCAAAATATATAGGAGAGAAACTGTGGTGGCCAAGAAATGGAATGAAAACATATAGAATCTTGAATCCTTGATTAATGAATAACATTGAAGGTTAATAATTCCATTAGTACACAGAATTTCAGATTAATGAATCATAATATATATAGACGAAGTAGACTAAAAATAAGATGTATCTCAACAAAAAATATGATCTATGACAACTCGAATTGCAACAGAATAGTTGCAGTAACTTATAATAATGAGGAAATAAGTTCTTTTTAAGTATATCAACGAAACCTACCAAATCATCTCATAGCTCAGATTACAACTAAGGTAAAATAGATAACAATTAACAAGTCTGGTTCCATCCTAATCACATTAAACATAGCATACTTTCAAGTAATCCAAATTGAAATTGAAATTAAAGAATTATATGAAATAATGTAAACAGTACCGAAAGCTTATAAGTCATTATTCCTCTAAGCTTATAAGTCTTCTCTAAGAAGACTATTCCGCTAAAATACATTGCAGAATTTTACACTCATTTTCCTATCATTTATCGATATATTAATTTTCCGAAACCAAAATTGAAAAAACAAGGTAAACAATGTAAACAGTACCGAAAGCTTATAAGTGTTGTTATTTTGTAAAGTTGCAGAGGAAAAGATTAAAGGTAGTTGCTAGAACAAGTGGAAGAAGAGTATTTTTTTTCATTCAATTCAAAACGTACAAATAGAAAGTACAAAATAGAAAAATAACTGCCCACTGATATCATGTTTTAGGCCACTATAGAATACTAGAAAAAACTGCTTGCTGAAAACTAGGAGGAAAAGAAACTGAACTAGAAACTAGGACACATATTTAAAATATTCAAAACAGAAGTAAAATAAACTCTGCAGACGTCGCAGCAGTTCTAAACACAATAGCTAACACTCTTCCTTGCTTTAGATACTGCAGACACCAAGTTTAGTTCTCAAGTCTTCAAACTTGCTAGCTGGTAAAGGTTTAGTAAAAATGTCTGCTATCTGCTCTTCAGTTTTACAGTAAACAAGAGCTACAACATTATCCTTCTGCACCTCCCTCACAAAAAACAGC
>Ga0315914_1000826_pt1 | contig 42670 bp, 26 predicted proteins | sample MpolenodulesMG_FD_203920 | JGI IMG/M metagenome (GOLD analysis project Ga0315914, IMG submission 203920) | Medicago polymorpha root nodule microbial communities from Los Angeles, California, United States - elongated nodules | ecosystem: Host-associated > Plants > Roots > Nodule | place: USA... | reverse complement strand
TAACCATCCTTGAGTTTACAAGCAACACAAATCATTCTTACCTTGAAGCTCATAATTCAAGTTCGCATATTCCTTCTACTACTTTGTGATCATTCTGTCGTGAAGAAACAAAAACAAGAATGGGGTTTCACTTACCTGGTATTAGAAGATCATTATTTAGTGCAAGTCAATCATCTAGCAAAGAAGTGGAAGTCCCAAAAGGCTACCTTGCAGTGTATGTCGGAGAGAAAATGAAGAGGTTCTTGATTCCATTGTCATTCTTGAATGAGCCTTTATTTCAAGAATTGCTTAGCCAAGCTGAAGAGGAATTTGGCTACTGTCATCCAATGGGTGGTCTTACAATTCCCTGCAAGGAAGATGTCTTCTTACATACAGCTTCTCACTTGAACAAACTATAATTCATATATGAGTGATAACTTAGGATAGTAGGACTAACTAGTTGAGACAATTTTTGTACATCGGCAATTTCTTTGTCAATTTTGATGCTTCTTCTTAAGTGAAAATCTTAAATGAGAACCTTAAGAAACCATATATTTGTGAATTTATGTGTTATTTTTTGTGTCATCTCAAATAGTTGCATTGCATGCACCAAGACTGGTAATTCTTTTGCATATATTACGAGGCCTTACAAACCTTTCCATGATCTTGACATGGACTTGTCGTCAAAGTTATTGTAGAAAGCATGTAATTAGTGGCGGCAACCCTTTACTATAAGTTCCTATCAGTCTCCACTATTCATAAAAGTGTATATTATATATTTTTTTAATCAAAAGATTATCCTAATCTCCTTGCATTTGGTATCCTCTCTTAAATTAAATATGCACCTTTAGTAAAGAGAGTGACTAGACAATAAAAATTGCTGTTCACATGTTTCAGCGGTTGAATTCCATGAGAGTTCAGGTTTACCACTTCTTGACCCAATTATGAGAGGTCTACCATTGCCAGTTCTCTAGGACCAGCCATAATCTACAAATAGAATAGAAGTAAAACATTAATTTCAAGTACCAAATAATCTCATCTCAATTGCAAATTTGAAAGTTCCTAAAAGCTAGAAACTCATCCAAACCAGGTCATGATCTCTTGCTTGTGTTTGGATTGAGGGTTTAGGAGAGGAAGGGAGGGGAGGATTTATTTTTCATTTTTAAATTATGGACACTAGGAAATGTTTTTTAAAAAGTTAAGATATTAACATGATAGACGATCATATAATAGTTCAATCACGCTTACTTTATTTTAGAAAAACATGTTATATAGTCAGTAATTTAAAAAAGAAAAGTAAACTCTCCCCTCCATTCCCCTCCTAAACCCTCAATCCAAACACAACTTTAGTATGTTTATCATTTTTAAATTGAGAACTTGGAATAATCTGATAGATTGATACTTAAAACTGGCATTATTCAGTCAGTCATCAACAGTATCATAGTTAAACTGTTATATGGCTCTTAGAAAAAACATTGGGCCTTATCCTAGAAGAAACCAAGAAAAATGATGAAACATTAAAATACAACTGCACATGTCCCCCTTTGATTGTTCAGAATTTCATGAATAAAGGTTCTACTAGCTAATTATTATGTGCAGAAAAAAAAATCATTGAACAACCTTTTATCAGCATAAGTTAAAATTTTGAGCTATAGTTTACCTTATAATCTCTGTAAAGCAGATATTGCTTGACTTTCCTCAAAAGACTGCAATTATTTAAAACTAAATATATAGCATATATTTGCTACTTGTAGACTGTAGTTGTGGGTCCAAACATATACTACTCTCTTCTGAATTGTTGTCCACTTGCTATCTTCTGGTCAACATGACTAATGACCAAGCTCTAGATAAAGGTTCCCTTTTGCTTCCTATCTTTTATGATTAGTAGCCAACAAGTCAATATATACTTCAAAATTCAAACTAGAACAAGATTTCTGTTAGCTAGCTATACGTTGGCATTAAGCCGTATTATCAATATGAAGAGAACATGTGACATGTCTAATGCATCTCCAGAAAAATATGAGTATCATAAGTCAAGCACAAAGTTTAACCTTGGCCATCTCATTTGACTTTTAAGTGGGTAATCTCTTATTGAACTTGCTGATACTTGCTAGAGAGACATCCATGACAATACCATGTGATCCCTCATCTCATGGACCCCATTCTTTAACAATAATTTCTTAAAAAAAAAATGGATTTGAATTTTGAAGAAAATCTTGAAGACTATAAGTGCACTACCTTCCTTCACCACCGTCACAAAGACAATACAATGTGACCTCTTATTGAACATGTTGACCCTTGATTTATAGAGAGACATCAAAAGACAATAGCATGTGTTCCCTCATCTCATATGGAACCCATCCTTTAACAATAAATTAGTTTCTCAAATAAATGGATTTGAAGAAACTCTTGAAGACTATAAATAAATACACTACTACTTTCCATTACAGCCATCACAATCCATTCACATACTCAAGCATCAAAAGATAAATACATTTTTCTTAAATTTGAGAGCATTAGCCTGTTGTTTGAAACATTTATAATGGGCTTCCATTTACCTGCAGCTATAAGAAGGACTTCATTTAGCAGTAGCCAGGCATCAACAAAAGCCACAAATGTGCCAAAGGGCTATCTTGCAGTGTACGTTGGAGAGGAAATGAAGCGGTTTGTGATCCCCATGTCCTACTTGAACCAAAATTCATTTCAAGACTTGTTGAGTCGAGCAGAGGAAGAATTCGGATATGATCATCCAATAGGTGGCCTCACAATTCCTTGCACAGAAGATGTTTTTTTGTGTATCACCTCCCGCTTCAATGGGCTGTAAATCTGCAGCTGCAAGAGAGTGACATTTTGAACAATAGGCATTTTTTTTACACTTGTAAATATTTTTCCTATTCCCGTGATTGGGACAAGGGGTGAAAATTTGTCTATATGAAATGACACACAAGCATACTGAATAACATTATTTCACTCATTTCTATATTTTGTCAAGTCAATTTTATCACCGATGACAATTTGACATTTTCATGTTGTAACAAACAATACTTATCTTTTTCGATGACATCAAAAAAATGTAGTAAATATAATATAAATTTTTATCTTTTGAAATGATATCAATCATATAACATATATTCTTTTATAAATAGTACATATAGATTTATTAAAAAAACAATTACATTATATTACATTATTAATTATTTTTAGCTAGATTTTAAGGAATATGTGTAATTCACTTTTAACAAAAAAAATATTTACTTTGTTATTTTTAAATATATTTGAACCCTCGTGCACTAGAGAAAAGAAAGAATGATTTAATATGACTTTTGGCAGAATTTAGACTCACAAGAATTCGATGTTCTATCTCTATTTCTCTCAATTTTCTTTTGCAAAGTGTTTATGTATTGAGAAACTTATGTCCCATCAGTGAAGTGAAACAAATCCTTTGGAAGAGTTTGTTCATGGATGGTTACATTGCTTCAATTGTCAAGCATTACACCTTTACTCTTAAAAGGTCTCTGTTTAACCATTGCAACTTTTCAAATATATTTTGAAACTTTCTCTCAAAACGCCTATAAATAAGAGAAATACATTCAAAGTTCCAACAACCAGTCTCCCAAACACGATCACGATGTCTTCAGCCACCACCAAGAAGATCACTCTCAAGAGTTCCGATGGTGAAACCTTCAAAATTTCCAAGATGGTGGCACTTGAATCGCAGGTGATCAAGCATATGATCGAGGAGGATTGTGCCAATGACGCAATCCCTCTTCAGGACGTCACCGCAAATATTTTGGAGATGGTGATTGAATACTGTAAGAAGCATGTGGATGCAAGTTCCGATGAAAAACCTTCAGAAGAAGATCTTGAGAATTGGGATGCTGAATTTGTGAAGGTTGACCAGGGTACGCTTTTCGAACTCATTCTTGCTGCAAACTATTTGGAAATCAAGAGTTTGCTGGATCTAACCTGCCAGACTGTGGCGGACATGATCAAAGGGAAGACACCAGAGGAAATTCGAGAGACTTTTAACATCGAGAATGATTTCACTCCGCAGGAAGAGGAAGATGTTCGCAGGGAAAATCAATGGGCATTTGAATGAATGAAACTATGCTTTCAGTTTTTTTCATTGTTCTCTTCTACCGGTGGTTCTTGTTTTTGTTTTTTGAGTGATTTTCTATCATGTGTGTTTTATCGTTATTATTATATTGTTATATTCGTTTGTCAAAAAAAAATAATATTAAAATCATTTATTTAAATTAAAGAGCACAGAAAAATAAATTTGAGGGTGATTTAGGGCAAAAGGGCCTGCTAGGTTGATTAATGTCCAAATATTACAATTTAATCTTGGTCATTTTTCTTCTTTTATCATTCTTTTTTTTTTTTAGCAAATTCTTTTATCATTCATAAATCTTAATTTGTTTTTACTATCTTAATATTTAATGTCTAAATCAAATATTATTTTTTTAAAAAATTCAAAGTTTGTCTTGAGTCAATAAATAAAAAGTCCAAGACGAATATTTAGAACTTTATTAAGGAAAATGCTAACCAATATTCTTAGGGCATTAGTTAAAGAAATCAATGTGCATATCTTGAAACTTGTCCGAGCAAAGCATTAAAAACGTAAAAAATGATGTTCTCCAATGTAAAAATTTTCTTTTTGGCATTTATGAAACCACTTAAAAGGACATTGTTTTTTGAGTTTGTCTAACATGTTAAAACAACTAAAAATGGTTTTGTCCAAAAAAACTAAAAATGAATTTTTTTTATTGAAAAACAACAATTTAAAGGATACATATTTTAATATTTGTCAAGTCATGAATGATGACACAATGTTTCAATAACTCCACTCAAGAGACTGTTTGTTCAACATATATCAGAAAATTCGTATTCAATAAATAATCGAAAGCTATGCTATGTGGATTCGTGAAGCAGTTGAATGGACATAAACATAATAGAAGACTGAAATAAAACTATATATGCATAATAATAGTGACAATCATAGATAAAATTATCTATCTATAACAAACTATGAAGCAAAATACTCCTAAGATTAGGCGATGTTCCAGTGTCTTATAGGCATCGTGTTCGAAACGGCTCCGATACATATGATTACATTGAATTATGTCATTTTCTTAAATTATTATTGATGTTGATCTGTCTGTGTCTATGCTTCATAGATAACCATGCAACAAAATAAACACAACAAAAAACAACAAAAAATATTGGACCATTTATCAATTTTATCAGATGTTTCCTAAATAAGCCTTATCGTTTGCCTGTTATATATACACACTCAGAACGTGAAATATTTAGGTGATGTGGGACTTAAAGTGAACAAGCAAGCAAACATAATACTTTGTATGCAATGCAAGCTACTTCAAACAAAGAAGTTTAGATCATTACAGCAATAAAGAAATTTTCTCGAGGTGTGCTAAATCTTACCACCAGTCGGAAGATAATTATATCCACAACTTGGCTTGAGCATTCTCCTTGTTTTACAGTTTATTACATGGTTTTAAATTATAGTCGCAGCTACATTGTGCATTTGATATTGGAGTAAAATGCAGGTAAATGTGACTGTAATTGCGGTTGTGATGTTTTTGTGGAAACATCTATAAATTTTGATTTCAAATTACTAGGTACATTTATTTATTTTTGCAGATAAAGTCATAACTAATGCTCCTAATTCTGTAAGTTGATGTTCAGAATATCCTTGAATCTCTTGGATCAGAATATGGTGGGAGGGTGAAACTTGCTAGGAAATATCATCAGGCATTCAAAAGGTATCAATCTCTAGGAAATTTCCTGATAATGGAATCATTTGGTGCATGAGTCACAGTACTACAGACGGATTGTACAGTAAGAATTCTTTACAAACTCAAGTGAATGATTTTACCGAACCTCCTCTAGGTTTATACATTAATAATGACTTTATTTTTAATGAATTTACTTGCTGGAGTTCAAAGCGCTCTGCTGTTATTAGAGCTTCAGATGGTTTCTGGCAAAGAGACATTGCATCTCACACAATTCACATTGTGTCATTTTAAAAATAAATAGCAGTTATGTAATTGTCTGTTGCCTTCTGATTTGTAATGTTTTGCAGTGACAAGCCCGAACACCACAACTTTAACCAAAGATTTCTTATTTGTTGATCCTGCTAGAGATTGAAAAAGGTAAAAATATCCACGATTCTCTACATACCTAATATACTTAATTGACCAGTTGATATATATATTAGCCTGTTCTTTGCTCATGGATTTTGTTATTGCATTCTTCTAAAGATACGGAACACAAATGACTATTCTGGAGTTGTTGGGGTATTCAATTGTCAAGGAGCTGGTTAGTGAAAAGTTAGAAAGAAGAATCTTATACACGATGAGAATCCAGGCATAATCACTGGCATCAATAGGGCTAAAGATATTGACTATTGGTCGACGGTTGCAGATGATAAATGGACAGGAGACCACTTTTTCTCTTGTATAATTGTTTTTTTGTGTATGATGTTTATTTTCAGGTGAAATAGTCCGTCCACCTTCCAAATGATGTTTCCATTCCAATTACCATGAAATCCTGTCAAATTTTCTCCTAATGGTTTAATTAAAACATGTTCAATTCAGGAGGGGCTGTCAAAGAGTTTAGTTCTGGATTTAAGGGAGTTGCAAATGTTTCCATGAAAGTGTGCTGGTGTGGCCTAATCGATGCTTATTCATCTGCTCAGCCGTAGTTGATTACTGTTGATTTGGAAGAGGTGGAATTCAGTTATGAGGAAGAATCGGGATTGGTGACTATTGATTTGAGTGTGCCAGAGAAACAGTTATATTAATGGAACATTTCAATGGATTTATATAAATCAAATACTTTTAGGTTGGTCATGGAAATTTGATGAGGCTATGTATACTTGTGGCAGGAAATGTTGGCAGTTTCTAGTCCTTCTAATGTATAACTAGAAATAAATGAACGAATATCAATTTTTTTTCCCATCAACTTTTTCACTATGACTCATTTCTCTCTGCCTCATACAGAATTTACATATGCAAATACTTTTAAATCGTGTGCCAATTTGCCAGTAGGTTCTTAACATATCTGTATCTCTTAGTTGGCTAGCTAATGGAGAGGAGCTTTTATCAATATATATATCAAGTCCAAGAAGTTATAATCATTTAATTAAAGGGAATATTTATCAATATTTATCACCCAAGTTCAGAATTTAAAGGTGTGTTCACTGTACATGCCTTGGATGAACAATGGCTGAAAACCTTGAGCAGTGTATAAGAAATCAACGATGCCATTGTTGTTGCTTGTTGCAATTTGAGCAACAACTTCTTGTTTCGCTTCTTTCATATCTGACAAACATGCTCCAGTTATTCAATCTCAATGAAACAGTTATTGTGATCGATTGAATTAAGCTTTTAACTTGTGATTTATTTATAATAACATTTTTTTTCTTTTCTTTCACGTTAGTGATTTATTTATATTAATGGAACATTTCTATTGATTTATAAGTCAAATACTTTTAGGTTGGTCATGGAAATTTGATGAAGCAGAAAATGTTTGTATTTTCTAGTTCTTCTAATGCATAACTAGAAACAAACGAATGAATATCACAATCTTTTCTATCAACTTTTTCACGACGGCTCATTTCTGTCTCTGTCTCATTTCATCCTCTTACGTTTTTGCAAATGAAACGAAATCCAATCAAATCAAATATAAAATAAAGATATGAGATTAAAAAACTTAAATTAAAAAGTCATGTAACTTGTGATGTCTGTATAGTTGCTTCCATTCTTCCAGATTTTCTTCATAGTATCATTTATCAGATCCCTCTTTGTACAACTTCAAATCCATCATATTCCTCTATGACATGTGTGTAGAGTGTTGCTCCAACTTTTCTAGCACACAAATAATACAAGTACTTCCATTTTGCCTAGCCCCAAAAATATCGTAAAGATAAATATTAAGTTATTCTATTACCTTAATCAGCATTTTTTCGTCTAATCATGATTGATGAATTCTAGTGCATCATTCTCCGATATAACATTAACACGGCTGACCCTGTTTTTATGTGTCACTCCATATATCTTGTTGGCAACTTTCACTATCTCTGGACGGAATGTTGTCGTGATAAATTGAGTGTTTCCTTCGTCTGCTAGGCGCCGGATCATTTCTATGGAAGTCAAGGATCTCCAAAGGAATGACAGTATATATAAGGAAATATAGATGTCACACAAAATATCACATCCATTAACAAATTTTAATTTTTTTCTCATGCATGTATTCTAAACAGAAGTACTAAATGCAATAAAATAATTCATGTTATGAGGTATTTTGTTGGCAATAGCTTGAAGGACAGAACAGAATCGGTTAAGTGCGGTTCAAAGCATTTTATATGCACCTTGAATGAAACAAACAAATAAAGTGAATTTCAGATATTCTTATCTTCATTTTTTTTTTTAAAGTAGCAAACAAATGAAAACTTCAAAAAGTGATTGTATTTTTTAAAAAGTTAGTTATATTTTAAGATAAAAGCTGTTAAAAAAAAGTTCTAACACACAAGCCCTTGTGAAGTGGCAGATGCAGCATGCAGCAAATATAGATGAAGAAAATGTAAGAGCAGACATTGGACATGACAATATAGCATCCAAATTGATAGAATGGATACTTCCAACAGCAGTTCTGTACTCTGTATCTAATGCTGCATCAATCTCGTCAAATAGATAAAAGGGAGCCGGGTCACATTTTTGTATGGCAAAGATAAGTGCAAGGGCAACAACAGTTTTTTGACCCCCCGATAACTGCTTCATGTTCATAGTCTTCCCCTTCTTAGTAAAAGAGACCTGAAAGGTATAAACATGTCGACGAATATCAAGGCTTGTTTTGGGATATTTTGTCCAATAAATTTCACCTAATATCTCTAGATATGAATATTAATATATACACACCGTGCCATTTCTGAGTAAAAATAAAGATGCAAAAATAAAGAAGCAAAAATCAAATATACTTGCCTTCACTTTCACTCCAATGTACTTGTCTACTCTCCCATTTGGATTTGCTTCCCGATGACCACCCTCATCTTGATCATCATCATCATCATCATGATCACCATCCTGAGGGAAAGGAAACAAAATATAGAAATACCATTTTCATGAGTTACAGTAACAAAATTAAACATCAATTTGCATTTGGAGATTCCTCACAAATTTTGTAAATAAAATAGAAATAAAGCAATGCTCAACCACCACATGCAAGCAAGAGCAAGAAAACAGTTTGATAGGAAAACATAAAAAATTAATGAAGTGAACAATATTGTTGTCGAAAATATTAGAATATTCTCTAAGTCTTTATTATTAATATTAGTTTTTATTTTATGTTTACATCACTCCTTAATTTGGGGAGTCGACATTATGAATTGCTTCTATAAAAGGAATATTAGCTTCTCAGCGAAAGTACATTCTTGATCTCTTGTAGACTGGAATGAGTGGTTGAAGGCCAGACGATACACCTGTGAACTCAAATGAAAATCTTGGGGAAAAAGGAAATATTCTGGTTGATTTTCGGAGATAGTAGAGGTTAGCTGGAAAATTAATAAACTTGGCACATACTCGTCCCGATGTTGCCTTTCCCGCAAGTGTTGTCAGTCATTTTATGTACCCCGGAAAAGGGTATATTCTTTGAAGAAGAAAAACCAATGATAACAATGTTACTATTTTTACCAATGTAGACTAGACGAGTTCTGTAAAAGATAGGAAGTCTGCTTTAGGTTATTGTACCTACGTGTAGTAAAACTTGATGAGTTGGAGAAGCGAAAAACAAAGTGTTTGCAAAAAGTAGCATGAAATCTGAGTTTAGAGCAACGATCCATGGAATTTGTGAAGGCCTGTGGATTTATAGAGTCCTAAAGGAACTAAAGATGATGATAGAATTTCCGGTGAAGTTTTCATGTGATAGCAAGGACACTAATTATAGCCCGCAATCTCGTTCAACATGACAAAGCATATTGAAATTGATCATCACTTTATAAGTGATAAATAGACCTCAATTTTATGCTTGTCATTTATGCCTTCAAATCAACAAAAAGCCAACAATTAAGTTAGAGTTTAGCAAGACCGACTTTTGAGCATCTAATAAGAAAGTTGGGCATGATGTTTATTCATTTTTAGGCTTAAATGCACTTTTGGTCTCCCTATTTTGGCCATAATTAACCTAAATTCCCTCATTTCTAAAACCAGGTTTCTGGTCCACCTTTTTACAGCTTTCAGGATTTTTTTGGTCGCCCTCTATTTTTGATGATGTGGCACAACTCTGCAACCTCCACCACTCCACTAAGCTCCCCCAACAATTCGTCCCCGATCTTCTTCTCTCGAAGAAGCTTTGGGATCCAATGGTTGTTGAGCCTCAGAAGTTTGATTTCACAAAGGTAGCACAGTTCACGTCGAGATCCTCTACTCAGTTGTGTCACATCATCAAAAATAGTATTATCACTCCTTAATTTGAGAAGTTGACATAATGGATTCCTCCTATAAAAGGAGTGCCATTCTACTGAAATAATAATTCTCTCTTGCTATATTTTCAACACATATGCAATATGAAACACGGATAACAAGCTATAAAGCGTCATCTTTTCCTATCCAATGCAATCAATATAATTGATGGGAGAATCTAAGACATTATTTAATAGCCACAAACCTTCTTCTTCCTTATCATAACCAGATCAGCATCGCCCCCCTTTACAAGCTCAGAGAATACTTTTCGAAAATGGCTAGCAACACCTTTGAAAGTTCGTTCTATTGATTCATCTTTCCATTGATCTAACAATGATATTAGCTCTTTTATATCCTGCAATTATTTAATAGCAAAAAAGTCAAACAATTTAGCAATGTTGCATACAATAGAATCACAAATTCAAAAGTTGGCATTGAGTCAGTTCTACACTCAAACCCAATCTTAAAACCAAAAATCACATTAATACTACATTACAGGACATGAAACATCAGAAAATGTAAACTCGATAAGAAAAATAACACAAAAATATGTTATTCCAGATGCAGGTAAGTGTTCGACAATACCGACTTCATGTACACAGATGCAACAACTTTCACAGCCTAGATCAATTGTTTGAAAAGCAATATTAAAGTACAGAACCAGCAATACAGGTCAGGCAAATTTGGCCACCAAAGACTTCTGTATCTTCGGTAACAATTATAAAGAACTTCCTTAACTGAAATGACAGTATAGTATACCTTCTCTCCAACAACAAGTTCAGCTTGTCTTTTCTGAAGTTCTTCTCGCTGTTCTGTAAAATTTATGTACTGATCAAGTGCTTTCTTGTTGACATGACTAAACTGTTGCAATTTATCCTTGCACTTGTGCAGCCTTTTTTTTCAAATCTTTAATACTCTTCTGTTTGTACCTATCATGGCCAATGATAAAAGGAAAAGAGTCAACTAAAATTAGAAAGAAAAAAAAAAGTACAGAGAAAACAGTAAACTATAATGCCATATTTAAATGACACTGGAGTCAAAAGGAATACGCTTTTCAGGAAAATGTGGCTTTGCAGATAAGTTTGGAGTATTTGTAAGAGCACAAGGCTTTCTTAGGAAGCACATGCTATCAACTTTGAAGTGAGAATGAAATGTGGCTATAGTGCTTTATAATTTAACTATCATTTCTTTTATTTTCAGAATATCATCCTCTTTTATCATATCCCTCTTAAAAAATAAATCTTCTACACACAAAAAAGTAAGAAAAGTATAAATATGCTGCAAGGCAAGCCTTACATCTCAAAAGCATCTGATGTTAATGGGCCCAGTTCCTTTATATTTCGAGTATATTCTTCTACTTTAGCAGAATATGAATTTTTTCGATCCAGCAATTCCTCTAATTCTTTAGCTTCTTCCTGATGTTTTCTCTCATACTCCTCCTCCAAAGTCTGCAGATATATAACTTCGTCACTATGGACAAACAACACATAACAGTCAATCAATTTAAAAGAGAAATACCTTCAATTTATTCATTTCGTCTTTGATCTCTGCAATTTTGTTGGTTCAATTAATTATACGGTCAGAAATACCTGAGGAAGAAAACTTGGTCAAACAAGGAACAACAATTTGAGCTTAAATGCATAGATAAAAGACAACATTGGTTGAAGTTCTCACTCTTAAGCTTATTTGATGCGTCATTAACTAATATTTTAGCATCACTGAGTTCCTTCCTCTTCAATTCAGCATCAACAACCATGGCGTCAGCATCAACAGATGATATCACTGCCTCCAGGTCTTGTTTTCTTCTCTTGAGATTAGTCCTTAGATTAGTCTCCAGCTCCGTTTTAAGTGCTTCACTCTGCAAAATTTAAGTTACAATTGTGAAGATAGCCCTTTGCCTATTATGAACATCAATACAGTTCACTCAATTTTATTTTTTTTGGAAGAAATACAGTTCACTCAATAACCTCAATGCGATCATTCTTGCAAGAAACAAGCTTCTCTTTGAAGTCTTTGATCTCAGGGTTGAATTCTGATATAAGTTTTTTTTCTTCTGGCGTTAAATGCTCAATGAGGTCTGTGCCCATCTCATCTTTTTTCCTATCAATGCTAGCCTTAAGCTGTTCAATATGATTCTGGACATCAACAAGTGATTTATCCTACAAGAAATTATGGAAAAGATAAAAAGCAATTAGCAGTGACCAGTCTTACAAGTAACTCAACAGAAAGGAAGCTCATGAGTGAATATTGAGTATAATCTGAGAAATTTAATGACACCTTCTTTGCAAGTGCTTTTGAAAATGATTGCTTATCTTTGTTAAAATTAGCAATGTCCTGCTTAAGGTCTTCTATCTGTGATTTGTTATGAGCACATTGACCATCAACCTTTTGCTTCTCAGCAACAAGTTCATTAATGTTTTGGTCTATCTGTGAGACCAGCTCAGTGAAAACAAAACCATAGGGGAAAATGGCTTTACGACAAGGAATAGCATAGGCATTAGAGAATGAATCAAGAAACTAATGAATACGTGGTATTTCATGTTATCACGTCAAAAACAAATCAAGCACTTTTAAAAAAAAAAAATAGTACAAGACAAAACAATGGATAATGTAAAAGGAAAATCAATCATCATCATTGAATGAACTAAGTGTAGGAATCCATATAATAGAGTCGAAAACAAACACCAAATATCTGTGAAGGCTTACAAAACCAAGGAAGTGCAGTACAAACAAGCAAGTTCTGCCCAACTTTACATGTGATAAAATCTCAGGTAGAACTCTTATTTCCATCAGCTCAGCTTGCTACATTTCTAATAAAGCAATTTCATCAAGAAAATGCACCTTAATTAATCAAAAGACTTTGATTTAAGACAGCCCGTGAATATGTCCAAGATACCAGAAAAATAAAGGTCAAACCATAACTAAATCACTGTTTGTATAAGTTGCAGGTAATCACAGAAAATTATAGACAGACATACCATCTCCCTTTATAGATGCGAAAAAACGTATTACAACATAAACGGAAAAATTAGAAATAAAAGATAAATATGACCGTTGGGACACAACCAAATAGCATCTCACTCTTAGAGCTATTCTTTTCAAACTTGCGATGGTAATGAAGGTCATCCGGATTTACTTTGTTTTCTCAGTTTCCCTATATGTCTTTTATATAGAGTACTGTTTATTAACTAACATTAAAAACCAATAGAAGATTCAGCTAAGAACAAATTTTAAAGTTGATTAAAAGAAAACTACATGCTATGGATGTGCCGAATCTACCCCATTCCCATATCCAAAACAAAATACACTCTAAGAATGTGACACATTTATTCAAAAAATTACAAGGGAGACCTGTTTCCTGCAGTCATTTCAACTGCGGCGAAAAACTTTTCATCACAGTTCAGCAACTCAATAATTGGACCATGAACACCAGAAATGTTGTGACTTTTGCAGATCTTCCGAACTGAATTCAACCCTCTTCTAATTCCCTGCACATAATCGAAAGATACTTGTATAAACACCTAATGGAATGGAAAAGTTGAGAGTATTCCTAAATTATTAGAATGACATTAATTTACATCTATGATCAAGTGTTGTGTTATTTCGGACAGTGTATCTGCAAATCATTAAAACTATATACAATAAACAAGCATAGAGTACCTCACATGTAGTGAGAGGTGCAATGCCTCAGAAATACCACAAGGGATCTAACATTTTATGCAATGGAAATACAACGTTAAAAGAAGATTTTAAGATAGTTTACTCACACCAGGAATCACACAATGAAGATTCTTTTCAGCCTTTTCAAGTTCTACTTTCCCTTTATCAATTATAGCCGTAAGTTCATTCTCTTGTCTCCATAGGGACCTATAATATAACAATATAAAATTGTAAGAAATATCTCATTTACTATGAAAGGTAAGAAATATCTAACTTTCTTCAATTTTATGATTTTTTTCCATCCAGAAAAAAACATTTATACACATTAAAAATAAAAAAAAAGACAAGATATACGAACTTCATCTCGTCTTGAAGCTCATCTCTCTTTACTTTATAATCATTAGAGCCTTTACATAACATGGCAATACGAGATTCCAAAGTCATAATATTTGTTCTACGGCTCTTGATATTCTCATCACGGCCATGGATTTCATTATTAAGCCGTGCAATTTCTTCCATCAGATTTTTCTCCTGTGACCCAAAACGGAAATCAAAACAAGAAAAAAAGCAAAGTTTCTGTAACAGCACAAGACAACATAGTAAGGGGTAATGATCAGTATTACAAAACACTGATAGTGGAGCATAGCGGCCAACCCCAAAAACGCTATAAAATGATAGTCGAAAGCGGCATGGCCGTTATTTTTACACTTTTATACAATTTATATCATTTATACAATCTAATTATATATAAATAAAAACTTGATAACTAGTTGTGGTGGTGGCACTATTTTGGTGTTTCAAAATTGCATAATTCCAATAATATCCCAACAAAAAGTCTTAATGCTTAAATCTTAAGGGATTTTTTGGAATTTTTTATCTTATTATGAGGTGTGAAGCTATCTCAGCAGTGCAACTTCCGTTATTTTGACACGGCCGCAACGCTGTAAAATCCAGGGGCCGCTCTGCTATGGCACTATAGCACATTATTGACTACACTAAGTTAAAGGGGTACATGGAACTACTTTTACTCTGACACTGCCACGGCGCAAGTTTTAGCTAAGTGCCAATGAAATTTATTTAATGTTCACATCAAGGATTAATACTCAAAGTTCCACTATCTTCATAAAATACTCGGTCAGCACAATTTAATATATCAATCTTAACAATATAAATATCACATGGCTCATCAGCTAATAAGAATTATGAACATAATATAAGATTTAGGAAGTGGGAAAAAATGAAAAATCTATGTACATAACCCAATTCTTAATAACTAATCTACATAAAAACTCCCATTTAGAAGTTAGAGATTACTTTTATTAATATGCTTCTAATCTTAGTAACAAATTTCAAGTGTCTGGCAGAGTGCTGAAAAGCCTGCTATAAGAAATTGGTAGTAGTTTAGGAGGGCAGAACTTGATAATCAGAGGCAAAAGTTAGCTGGCTTCTTATTTTTGTTTCTTAAACAATAATAAATATAAAACTTTATGAAAAAACTCAATTGGATTTCATTGAAGCATATTTTCCCCAGAGACCCCTTAGTTGGATAAAGCCTGGTTGTTGTTGTTTATATTCCCTGAGAATAATAAGAAGGGTGTAATTGATGTGTATTATGTATGAATACATTCAATGTTGAAGTTTCACATTCCAATGCAAATTGTAATAAATGTATCCAGGAATTTGTTAAGAGTCTCATATTTAAGGAGGAGCAAATGTTCATAAAGGGTCTTATAATTAAGGATAGAGGGAGTAATAGAAATCCATTATGCAGAATGATGTGTATATAATGGATCTCAAAGATGTGATTTCTGTTTATTGAGCTAAAATTAATAGAAAACGAATTAACAGTCCGATGAAAAGCTGATAACTTCGCGCGTCAAAGAAAAAACAGTATTTTGTCCACAATTCAGAATAACTTATGCCATTAAATGAACACTTGCCTGCATTGTGCTTGAAGAGAGCACCGGTTCAAGATCATCAATCTCCTTTTGAAGCCACTTATCACGAGCAGCTTTACTCGAAAATTGTGTTGCACGCCCTTGCTTTTGATAAAGTATACTGAGTTTCTTCTCACACTCCATGATTCTAACAGTTCATAATTTTGTAAGAAATAAGATTTGAATAAAAAACTGTACAAATATGTGAAAGATAGATGATATTTCTCTATCATGTAACCAAACTACTTTAAAGTTTATTTTTAAATGAGACACACACACACATATGATAGAGACAGAGAGAGAGAGAGCAGCAACAAGGAAAACGGGTTAAATACATTATACAACTACAACATACCGCTTGGTAATGTCTTTTTCTTTCTGAACTTGACCATCATATAAAGGGATGATTTTGTCTAATTCATCCATTGAGACTTGAATTTCATTCTCAAGCATCTCCAGTTGTTTTGTGGCAACTTCCTGAAACCATTTAAGTAAAAGATAAATCATGAACAGAACTACCCCATTCAAAAGAACTCATAACATGATATCACCATTAGAATAATACTTTGGCACGGATATTTCCAGATGTCTTCGCTTGTAAGTCTTTAACATCAAGCTCGAGCTCAGTGTGCTTCTTTAATGCTTTTGTTTGAAGACTTTCACTAACTTCTTTTTCTTTGATAAAGTTTTGATGTTCCTTTGTTATATCTTTCAAACTATTCTCCAAATCTTTGGATTTCTCACGTGCATCATGAAATTCGTCATGCGACTTTGCTGATATTTCGGAAACCTTGGTCCGATACTCTTCTATCTAAAATAAGGAGTCAAGAATATACCTTCATGCATCAGAAATGCAATATAGTAAAACCAGAATTAAAAATATCTAGAAGACTAGAAAAATATAAACTTGACATTTTAATTTTTAATTGATCTATAAAGATCAACAACAAAAATTAAGTGTACAGTTATAAACTGCAAATAATTGCATTGAATACTGGAGAAGATTTTACCCAAGTTCATAGTAGGGATAAAAGGCGTCAAGGATGTTAGGCAGATTGGTAATGGACGGGGATGAAACTGAGATGAGACATTTGCAGGAGAGAAAGGGAGGAATGAAAGACTAGCCAATTGCCAGAAGTAAGAAGTGGAAGGTTATAAATTTAGAGATGTAAGCTAAGTTGGAAGGTCATTCATTTGCTACTACTATAATGTCAAGTGCATTTTACTCTCTACATGATCTAGCTCAAGTATTGTCAAAATACCGGCCACCGTGAATTGCAGCGGCGGATGTTTTGATGTCCACTATGGAAAATTAGTGAAGGACAGTCGCACCATGGCGCTTTTATAGCAGAGAAGGCATCTTAAAGTGCCAGAATTTTGGCATAGGGCCATGGTCCGCCATTCCTAATTGATAACATTGTTTGGCTTTACTTTTACTAAGGCCGTTACTTTCCTCCCCCTTTCAAGCAAATTGATGACAGACTGGTATACAGCACAAGTCCTTAGAAAGTGTACGTCAAAGGAAAAAAAGTTATTGGCGACAGTTATGTGCATGGATGACAGTTATTTTCAATTTTGTCAATCGCAGAAATCAGAACATAGCAGATTGTTAAAATTCTGCTACACGATAGTGCTATAGCGCCACTATAGAAGCTATTTGGCAACAGTTTGTACTAAACAGGGCAGCTATTTCTATTAGAAAGATAGGTTAGGAGGACAGTTATGTGTGTTTTATTTCTGTTAAAGACTCGCACATCTGATAAAAGATGGCCTTAACATTGTTTATAAGTGGGGGCAATCCTCACCTCACAAAACGGTTTTGTGGGGTTGTGTAAGACCCAACCACGATTTCTAAGAATTTCTATATGTATGGGTGGCAGTTATTCTATTTCTAGTTTAGTCCAGAACATATCATGAAAACCATCCCACTTGTTTGTGCAATCTAAAAGTCTGCAGGAGGAATCTCAAGTACTAAGGATCTTCCAATCTGTCTATTTAACTACACCCAAGTAAAACCAAAAATGAGGTCTTCATAAGAACTATATAACCATTTTCTTCGTATCTAAGCATTGGTTTTGAATCATGCATCAAGAATTAACAAAATGAACATATCATCACAAAAATGATGTCATTCAAATAATTACAAATGTAAAAACATTTTAATGTAAATAACCTTTGCAAGGTTTTGCTTAGCATCTTGAACTTCTTTGTCCAATATGGCATATTCCAATGATTTTCTCTGCTTGTCAAGAATATCATGATATTTTCCAAGTTCCTCTTTCTCCTCATCTAGTTCCTTCAACCTCTCATCTAAATTCTGTACAACTTGGTCAATCTGTTTTCTTTTGTTATCTGTCTCACAGTAAAATACATGACAATAGCAACATCGATAACAAGAAATGAACATAAAAAATGAGAAATCTTAAAAATAAAAAGTAGAAAAGACTTGCCTGTATCCTGAATTATTTTGAAACTTTCACGACGCCTCTCCTCATAAGTTCTAGTACCGCCTATTTCCTTCAGTAAATCCAATCGTTCGGAGTTTTTCATCAAGGTTAGGGCTGCTATCTAGGGAAAGAGCAAGAAATGAGCAAGTTTAGTAATTACTTCAAAGTTTATCAACAACATAACATTTTTAAAATCCAAATCATAGCACCGTCAGCATGCACCAATACCTTTCCTTGTTGTACTACATAATATGGATTTGAGCGAGAGAACCCAGCACTTTCTAGTAAACTCATCACTTCAGTTTTCCTGCAAATTATTTATCATCTTTCTTTAGGACATAGCTAAATAAAATACTCAAATAACTAGAGGGCATAGGATAAAATGTCAATTTTATCTTAAAATGAATGTACCCTACATGCTCTCTGTCTTAATCTATTATCCTCACGTTATGTGTTTTCCATCTAGAAAATATTGATCCTTTTTCAAACTAATTGTCCGGCGTAAGTGCACTTCCTCCTTGTCAACCTATTCACCAACAAAAATAGATACCAACATAATGTACATGTGCAAATTTCGTAAATAAGAGGTTATCAAAGATAAATCACTTAAATAATAAAGTAAAAAGAAAGTTATTCAGGTGTGTTGTTATTTTGTAAAGTTGCAGTGGAAAATATTAAAGGCGGTTGCTAGAACAAGTGGAAGAAGAGTAATAATTCAATCAATTCCAAAGTACAAATACATAATAGAACAATAACTGCCCACTCAGATCATATTCCTATAAGTTTGGTCACAATAGAATACTAGAAACAAACTGCTGACTGAAAAAACTAGGAAAAAACAAACTGAAATAAAAACTAGGCAACATATTTTAAATAGGGAAATGTTGTTCGTCGCGAGAGATTGTATCCCAAAGCATCACGACAGTAACATGGCCCATTTATAAGTAATTAATTCTACAACACTAACTCCCCATGTATGGTTAGTGCGGGCTTTTTAAGAGCTGCTCTCTGTTCGGGATAAATTCGTTGGATATTTCTTTGCTATATATAGCATTGTCCATTTAAATATTCAAAACAGAATGAGAAATAAAAGAAAAACTAAACTCTGCAAACGTGGCAACAGTTCTAAACACAGGAGCTAAAAAGAAGTACATCGCGAAGCATCGACCGAATTTTTTTGCAGACAATTTAGATAAAAAGGATATTCAATATCCAACAAGTTCTGAACAAATGAAATTGCATCTGAAAGTGTATCAAATAAAAAATTTGGCCAACTCAGAGAACTATATCATTAATCAAATTACTTCTGAACTTGAGGAAGATAGTGTTAGTAGCCAACACTCAGTGGATTTAGTCCCGTGTCGGATAGATAGGATTCTTGAGAAGAGTTTATAAAGAGGAGGCACTCCTCGCCTTGGGAGTTCATCATGTGTGGCCTCATGAGGGAATTGAAACCTTGGTATGCAGGTCCACCTCTCATCCAGATTAGACAATATGCTCAAAACAACCACAACGGTTTGTTTGGAAGGAGGGAAAGACAAGAGACGCTTTGACCCTATTATTTTAAGTACTAGTTTTATTTTATGTCGGTTTACTATTTTACCCCTCATGGTTGTTTTTAAGCTTGCCTTCGTGGCGCATATGAAATTAATATTTCATCAAAAATTTATATTCTTCTCTGATACTCTCTCTAATATTTCTCATTTCACTCTTCATCACCGGATCTCATTCAATCATTGAGTTTCCTGAGTTTGAGTACGGATTTTATCGGTTCGTCCCTAAAATCCATTTATCTGTTACCTTATCATGCATGCTTATGAATTAAGTTATAAATGTAACAAAAAAATAAATGAAGTCAGACTTTTTTCATAAGCTATCTTCGAGATCAGTGAGAACACCTGGAAAAATTATGTGATTATGAAGGTGTAAAGAAGGATAACGAGACTGTGAGCGCAAGTCTGTAGAGGCAAGGACAACAAGGTGTGAAGGAGGGAAAGAAAGGAGAGAAGTTAGAGGGCATAGCAGAAAGGACAGGTAGCAGGTTGGGATTGGAGAGGGAAGATGTGGGAACCATTGAAGGAGAGAGAAAGAATATGCATGACAAGGTGGGAAGGTAGAATGTAGTGGGAAACATGGTGACTATTGACTAAGCCTCAAGAGTTATTCTCATCTCAGTAGTAGTATTCTAATAGGAGAATATTCTTTCCTTTTCATTTCTTTTCCATTTCTGCAAGGTTTGTTCCTTCAACCATTACCATGCAACTGTTTCATTCAGTTGACAGAGGACGCTTTCTCTGAGTTTATGTTGATACAATTTTATCATTTTCGGAAAAGAGTAGTGATATTTGAACAACTCTTTTGGTACAACTTTTGGGACAATCTTGTTGTTCTCTCTTCTCATTGGTCAAAAACAATAGAGAGAGAGAAAAAGGTAGAGAGAAAATAAGAAGATAATATGAGTATGAGAGAGGAAGTTGTACAAAAATGATTGTACAAATATCATTTCTCTTCGGAAAATTAGAGTGGTAGTCTATTGCACAAACAAGAAAAGAAAATAACATCTTTTTTTCCAAGCCTAAAACAAAACATGCATAAGTGATCTTTTTTATAATGTAATTAATTAAAGCAAAGGAACTTAGAAAAGTGGAAAATCATCTTCCTTTTCTATTAATAGAAATGATATGAAATTGTTGTTTTCAAAATATTACCGGTATACGATTGTCTGAATTATCAAACACAATCTCCACAAAAGCAGATAAAACCCGGTGTCCACTCCCTTCCTGTAAAGAGAAAAATTCATTTAAGATTTATCAAATTTTACAATTATTGATTAGTCCTGGATATGAACTGTGCCATACATGGAGTAGTGCATGCTTATCCTCACTGCCTAGGTTCTGAAAGAGATCACTCAACACAAAACGAATGGCTGGAAACAAAAGAACGGGGGAAACGTGTCAAATTCAAGGTGAGCAATTTAGTTTCAGCTACTTCACAAAGAGCAAAAGCTGATCAAGTAATAAGTACAGTGGCACAGGAAATGGCAATTTTCTTACCATAGAAAAAATTAGTTTTACCAGAACCATTAGCACCAACTGCAAAAAAGAAAAGAATGAGCAAATAAATACTATTGATGTTGCTGAGAAATACAACCATGGCGCATTAATTTGACCTAAACAGGAAAAATGCAAAATGACTTTATGAATCAACTTCACATTAAATTAGATTGAATAAACAAAAGGAAGAGTCTTCAGAGTATAAAGAGGTAATAAAAATGAAGAGAATGTAGTGAACAAAGAATGTACTTCCCAAATAGGATCATTTTCGCTAAATCCCCTCCCAAAATAGTTTAACTAGTAAATCTTATTTTATTTAAACCTACTCTCCAACTCATCTTCCAAATAGGATTCCTTTTAGTGGCCATTAGGAAATGGAATAAAAGGTTGTTCTAAAGTGAAGTCTTTCATTTCACATTGTATTTTCCAAAAATCTATGATGTACACAAACGAAACTTGACTAGATTCATTTCACATTGTATCAACTTCATACTTTATTGAGCTGCCTGCCATTATGGCATGTCATGACTGAAATGCCTACAGCGTTCATTTAAAGAATTATGCTAAATCAATAGATGGAATCATCTAAAAGCTTTTCAATAAAATTATTACCAACACAATTAACTTTAGGACTGAAATCCTCCGTGTCAAATTTCTCTCGGTAACTCTTGAAACCTTCGATCACAACCTTAAATACAGAAAAATTATTTAACCAAATGTTATATTACAGAAGAAGTAAATGCAAATTAAAAATAAAATAAATAAATGTATCAAAGCACAGTTACCTTCTTAATGTACATGTTGAAATTATCGTTAACCCAACCTACAAGAGTAAATAAATAAACTTTCAAAAGCATGATGATATAAGAAACACAATCCAAAATGTAACACCTTCTCGAATAACAACAGCGGTGTGTATGTGAAGAAAGAAACAATATAACTGCAGAACTCACACTAAAATTCAAAAATAAATTCCTTCATGATATACGTATATAGCATTACGGCGATGAACAATTATGTAGCACCAACACCTCTGATCAAATATTGTCCACACCGGCATGTGATTACATTCCATTAGTTCATCTTTTTAAAATTATCACCGGTGTCATGTTGGTATCAGTTTCCTATCCGGTGTCTATGTTTGTGTTAGTGCTTCATGGATGAATAACCATGCTCAAAACCGTGGAAGAGTGTTCGTTTACGTTTGAGCATCGAAATCAAGTGGCGGAACAGTAAGTTCAAGTAAAAACTGTCTTGGAAATCGTTTTAGGGTTTGAAAGAGTATTTCATTTAGAGTGAGAAAAAACATTGCAGATGATTGCGAGAGAAAAACATAAAACTTTAAAGCGATGAGCGGAGTTGACCTAAGAGTGGCTAGGGTTGGATCGAGAGAGAGATAACGTACGTACCTCAGAGAAAGAGAGAGAGTTCAGTAGCAATTTTGTATAAGCCGTGCGGCACAGGCAACGTTATTCGAGGGAATGGGTATATATAAGCGCCATAATCTATATCTGTAGCGTATATTGAAAAAGGTAAATGTTACATGAACACCCTTTAATATCACCACTCATAGAAAAAATATTTTTCGCTTTTTTTGTGGCTGACTTTTCCAAAAATATCCTCAATTTTCAATACAAATAATATATGTAACAAATATATAAGAATAAATTTAAATATTAAAATAAAAGTGTAACAACCACAAATGTGCAATTTTTTCCTTTATCATTTAAAAAGTAACAAATTAGATAAGTGTATCTACACTTACTTTTTTACTATATCAATTATACCCTCAAACAACAATTTTTTCTATAACAAAGATTGTTGTTGGTGTTATTAAAAAAAATAGAAATTTAGATTATATTTTTTTGTTATATTATTGGTTTCATTGAAATAGATAGATAATCATGGTTAGTTTGATTTGTTATAATATGAAAGCAAAAAAATCTATATTTTTACTTTTAATCAAAACTAAAATTTCATAAAAAAAATATCGTTCATAAGAAAGACGGGCACGTGAGTGTCTGTCTTTTCGCTGGTTATATATAAAGAAAACTATCTCTTTCAGTTCTTTTGGGCTGACTTTTTCTCTTTCCAAAAATACCCTCAATTTTCAATACAAATAACACATGTAACAAATAGATAAGAATAAATTTAAATATTAAAAAAAATGTATCTAACACGATATGAATATATATATATATATATATATATATATATATATATATATATATGTTTGTTTTCTTCCTTTATCATTTAAAAAGTGTAACAAACTATATGAGTATATTTATACTTACTTTTTATTATCTCAATTATACCCTTAAAGAACTTTTTCTATAATAAAAAATTTAGATTATATTTTTGTTATATTGTATTATTGTTAGTTTGATTTTTTATAACTTGAAAGAAACAAACATTTATATTTTTTTAGTTTTAATCAAAATCAAAAGTGACTGCCCGTCTTTTTGCTAGTTTAGGGTAAAGGTTTTTGTTTACGTTTCCTACCAAAAAAACAAAAATTTGTTCCAAAAATCATTGCTCAACCAACAAAAAAAGGTCAAAATTATTAGGTCGGATGTCGTGACCGGTGTTCAAATCCCGACTTGTGTGTATGAGTTTTTGTTGGAACATGTGTGGAAATTGAGTTAAAATACTAAACACAAATTCTCATGTTTGGTAGAACTAGTGTTGTGTGAATTGAAAAAAAGTGAAAGTCCCACATCGGATCGGATGATCACACATATCAATAGTGTTTATATAGTTTGGGTGTACGTGTACCTCTAAGAGGTTTTCCAGGGTGCACTTATGTTGCCAAGAACCTTTGTTTCTGATTTTGGTGCATCACTATGTGATTACGCCCATCTGTTGTGAGAGTTTGATGTCTACAGTGCAATTGATGGAGTTCAGTTTTTAGGGTTTATGTTTTTAGATCAATTTTGATGTTTTTGAATTTTCTTTTCATTTTAATGCAATTTATGGTATTATCTTTCTAGTTTAATGTGCTCTCGTTTAATTTCAATGCAATTTATGATTTTAAAATGTTTCTTCGTTTGACTATTAAGTTTAAATGCAATTTATGGATGATTGTTTACCAGTATCTTATATTGTACCATAATCCTTCATGGAGCCAAAATAATGGTTTTAAAATGTTTCTTCGTTGACTATTAAGTTTAAATGCAATTTATGGATGATTGTTTACCAGTAATTTATATTGTACCATAATCCTTCATGGAGCCAAAATAACGAACAAGGATATGTCATAAACTATTAAATTTAAAGCCATAAAGACTCGCTAATTCATAGTCATAATATAATTCTTATATGAAAATTACTGGTAAGAATTCTTATAGATAATTCTTAAGTGCAAGACACAATATGAATAAATAATGTTCAAACTATACGGAAAAGCAAACAAAACAAAATTATAATTCTCAGATTACATATAGACAGCTAGTCCAAATCTATTTGAACAAGTTACTTCATAACATTTTATGGAACATATTCAAATTTTAATAAGACGCTTTTAGTTTTAACTATCCTTCAGCCAAAAATATTGTATAAATCACGAAAATCATGCTACGTGCAAGCATGTCTTTTGAAGAGTCGCATTAATTGTGCAAATAGGAGTATTGTGCATATATACAGAGTCATCTCAATTAATGTATTTTGGTCCAGGTGTTTTGTGAATTTATTGCTACTATGAAATAGAAGAGGTTAGTAATGCGCGTGCAATGGCTGAGAAACCAAAACTAAAATTTGAAGCATGCAGACAAATTACACATTTAATTACACAGTCATAAATGTTGAGAGTTTTCCAATTAATCAATTATCAAGTGTGCCACACTCTTTAATAGGTTTATCATATATCAACTGGATTGCCCTTTCACTTAAAATTTTACTGTCAACATGAATCAGTTTACAAATATTTATGGAACTTAATGATATTTATGGAACTTAATAATATTTCAATATAACAAATCGAATTTCAAATATTTATGGAACTTAATGATATTTCATTGTGAATAAAAGAAAAATTATTACTTATTATTGCTAATTGAAAATTCAGGTCATGTATAGATGGTTCAGTAGTAAACAAATGTCCACGCCAAATGTCAACTATTGGTATTTATGATTGACACTAACAGCTTTTGGAATTGAAAACGTCATAATGCATTACAAAGCATTATGTAGTAATTGCTTTTATGGCTGCAATGAATAGGAATTACTACTAATAGAAGACTATGGTCATTCACATTTAAAACTTTCAAATCTCACTTACCACCAATCAATTAATGAGCGTGCTACTGTCGTTTAATGTCCATGCACGTTATTTTGGTTTTTTCAAAACCAAAACCCTACAAGTGTTATCTTCCTTTAAGACTCTATCTTATAGCCAACAACACAGTTAACTCTTAACTATATATAAGTGGGACTTAGTTGTCAAGTTCAATCACTTAAAAGTGTTGGAATTTATTTGCCGAATCCTGTGTTCTCGCATGGTCAGTTGTACGTTGCAATCTCAAGAGTCACTTCAAAGCAAGGATTGAAAATACTAATCGCTGATGGAGAGAATACTGATACGACCTCAAATGTTGTTTATCACAAAGTTTTTCGTAATGTATCTTGATGATTAAAGTTCAAACCTTTTTTTTATGTAAGCTGCCATTTCATTTTGTTTCTATTGTTGTCGTAGAAGGAAACATATTTTTAAATGTTGTTAAAACTTCTATCGACTGTATATGTTTACATTGTTGCAACTTATTCGTTTAACTTCTTCTCGGTAGGACCCGTGCGATAGCACGGGTCAAGTGTCTAGTTCTTTTTTAAAATTTGTCATATTCTAATAGATGATGTTCGTTAAATCGCTAGTTGCTCATTGTTTTATCGTTTCCAGTTGTTTTGGTTTTCCTTGTGTATCATAAGCATTTGAAATCCTCGCGTTATATCTCAATTAATGGTATTATAAAATTCAGTTTTTACGATGTCTGTCAAATAATTGACTTTTGTTCTAAAAAAATAAAATCGATTAAGGGTCTGTTTGGTTCGAGAGTTTTGAAGGGGAGGGGAGGGAAGATTTTTAATTTAATGTGTTTGGTTCAATTTTTAGAAGGGGAGGGGGAAAGGAGGGAGCAAATTTTATTCTGCCAAAATTATCCTTAGATTAATTTAAAATCTCAATATTATTCTTATAACAACATTTTTTATTATTAGGTTATATTATCTTGTAACAATTTTTATTATTATTATTATTATTATTAGGTTATATGTTATATTATTTTGTAATATTTTTTATTATTATTAGGTTATATTATATTTGTAACAACTTTTATTAACAACTTTTCCTTGTAACAACTTTTTTTTTGAAAGATTCCTTGTAACAACTTTTATTACTACTTTTAACAACCCTATTATTAATTCATTATTTCATCGTCTACATCGTGTTGTTATTGATTACATCGTTATTGTTTCGTTATTTTATTATCCTTATTTAATTAAGTTTAAGGGTAAAATAGTAAAATAATTTTAAAATCCCTCTCCTCCCTTCCCCTCCTAATTCTCGAACCAAACGGACCCTAATTTACTGTCAAGGTCATCAAATCCTTCTAGAACGATTTTCAACCAAAATCCATCTTTTGCTAACCGCTTCCCACCACCCATGAGAGCTTTATAAGGGGGTTTTAGCATCAAAGTAAGCCTAGAAACTCGAACTCTAAACTAGCATGTTTAATATATTCTTGTGTCATAATCATCATCGACTTCAAGACATAAATCAAAGTAGGGATTAAGCCTCAGTAAACTAGCATCATTAAGCCTCAGTAAATTAATTTTATAATAAATGTCCATTGTCGAGTTATAATTATGATGTATAATTTTTAGAAGATACTAGACTTGTGCAAAGTTGCAAGACTTGTTTTTTATTTTACCACAATGTCAAACCCTTGAATTAGGAATACATTCCTGCTCAAAATTATTCCTTATTTTTTTGTCAAAAATTATTCCGTTTCATCCAAAAACCAACCATTACCTTTTCTTTTGTAAGAGGAAACTTAAACCCCCCAAAACCAAACAAAGGCTGAGAGCCTTCGAGCAATTAAGAAATTAATGTACAAGGCCAAATCCACCGACAGAGTCGTTTTTTCTTTTTCAATATTTCTTATGAGAACTTAACGGCTCTCTCCCCTGCCACAGATGTACAAGGAAAGTTACGGAAGGCATCAGGAAGTTGTTTGTAATTCTCACATTATATAAAAGACTTAATTGTTTTTGACAAATAAAGGTTTCATTGTTGATGAGACACTTATTAGACAAAAATATCCACCATCACGGGGATGAATTGATAACAAACATTGAAATTTAAGCAACTCGGGTTACAACTGCATGTATTGCATCAGCCAGATGTGGGACTGTTTTGGAGCTCAAACCAGCCATGCTAATCCTCCTGCGCAATAAAAAAATGCATGTCTCAGAGTTATGTGGAATTTCAGCATAAATGAATGATTACACATAAGGGTTATCGGAAATATATATCCATGCTGCACGTAGAGATTAAAAGCAAAAGAGACAGCAGAAGCAAATAGTTACTAAGACAGCATCATCTCACATAGTCCTTAAGAAAATGTACTACATCGCTGGTCAAACACAAGTTACTCACAAATGTAAGGTGTGTGTGCCAGAGAATGCAACTCAAACTAAAAAGCAACTAATCATATACCACATCAAACAGTACATACTATCAAAAATATTTGGTTTAAGAGTTTGTTTATAAGAAATTATCTTTTTTAAATGAACTATAATCCTTTTTTAAATGAACTGTAAGAATTTATCGTAAGACTTCCAAAACCAGCCTTAATGACAAAAAATAAATTCTTGATATAAACAATGGCCATGATGCAGAAAACATAAACATATATGTACTGATGACATGATTCAGAGAAAAATGGATTCTAAAATTTAACCCCCAACATGTTGCATATTGCAACTTCATATTTAGCCAACAGCAAAAGAAATTGGACAACAGCATGGTAAGCAAGCTATAGGCAACATGTTCACATTTAACTGGAACATAAAGAAACAAAAGATAATTTGCATCCTACTCATCTGAACTAATTGAACAAGTCAGAAATAAAATTGTCTTACCCGTCAGATGTCAGGTATATATGATACTCTTTAGTCAAGATGGAAACTTGCTCAGGATTCAATCCTGTGAAAGTAAACATTCCAATTTGCTTGATAATGTGACTCCAATCACCTGGTGTACCTATTCAATTGCAGGAGAAATAAGTACAGCTCAAATAAATGTTTCATGGATATAAAATCCTTGAAAGATTCTCGCAGAAGAAGATAGACTAAGATTAGAAAGAATGAGCAAGAAAACAAGAACATCTTGCATACATGTGCAAAACAATAATAAAGAACCATACAGAAAGGACAAGCCAAAGGAATTGCAAAAGATTCTTTGTAAAGACCAACCTCTAGCACGTAAAGCATCAAAAAGTTGTTGGCGCATATTGATAATGCGATCAGCCATTGCCTTCAACTCAATAGTCCAGTCATTGTACAAATCCCTGAAAGAGGAGCAAAACAGGTAAGAATCCATATTTCCTAGTCCAGACAAGGGAAGCAGAAGTACATTGGCTCACTACCTGTCCTTGAGAATGGCAGCCACAATGGATGCACCATGAATAGGAGGACTTGAGTACATGGGCCTAATCACAAGTTTCAGTTGGCTCTCAACCCTGCCTGACACATCAGCTGACTTGCTGACCTGGGGAGCATTTATTGTAGAAAAGGAAAATCAGGGGAACTCATCAAAAACACATGTAACTTGTGGCCAAGCTTCTTTATATAGAAAAATCTAAATTTATGAATCACATTATCTATAAATGAGTTGGAGAAAGACAAGGTTTTTTATAGAACACTATGGCGTCGTTTGATTCATGTAGCCGACCCCACTTAGTGGAATAAGGCTTGGTTGTTGTGATATGTGCTAAAAAGATAACGTAATTCAAATCATAAGCAGGGAAAAAATCATATTGTATGGGACGAAGTACAAGGCCAGCTCACTAATCACTACTGATGAAACCCCTAAGTTTGTCACCATTTAATGCTTTGAAATGCTTACAATGCTCAAGGCACCAACACGTTCACCATAAAGACCCATGTTCTTCGCATAACTCTGGGCTACCAGCAATTCTCCACCATCAGCAACAAACAAACGAACAGGCTGTGCATCTGCATCTAGACTTCCACTGGCAAAACCCTGTTGAACAAAAATAGATATGGCTTAAAAGAGTTTTCAATAAAAGAATATGCATTGGAGACATGGTAGAAGTATATTCTTGTGTGGACATCATTCGCCGTGGATTATTCCAAGAAATGGGAAGCTTCAAGATTCAAGAGATTAGAAATGGTTGGATTTGTGATTTTTAAGTAAATATTTGTAGATTATGTCCACACACAAGTTTCTCAATGGTAGAAAACAAAAAGCACAATGTTGGTTGAATGCAAAATGCTTGCCTGATAAGCACTGTCAAAGAAAGGTAACAAGGATTTTGATCTTATTAGCTGTCTAATCTGCTCCCATTGTTCAAGCGTTGGATCAACACCAGTAGGGTTATGTGCGCATGCATGTAGCAAAACAACAGATCCAGATGGGGCAGAACCAAGATCCTCAAGAAGTCCTATAAGGAACAAGGAGGGGGCAAATGACATTAAATGAAATCTAATTATGTTATTGAGTATTGATCATGATGCATATTGTGACACACGTAAGTTGATACAAATGCGAAAAATAAGGAAGAAACATTTCACAGCTTGATAGAATAGTTTCTAACCTTGAAAATCAAGCCCTCGTGTTGCTGGAGCATAGTAGCGATATGTTTTGACAGTTAAACCTGCCAAGTTGAAAATCTTTGTATGATTTCCCCAAGTAGGTGTTGGCAAGTATATAATGCGCTGAAAAGATCAAGGCAAACAAACACGGTAAGCCTAACGATATACAGCAATATTAGTTAAAAAATATAAAGGGGAGAAAAAGTTGAGGATAGATCACTTTACTTGATGATAGTGTTTGGCCAAAAATTCACCCCCAACTCTTAGCGAACCAGTACCAGATAACCCTTGAACAGTGGTAACCCTGTTCTCTTGAATAGCAGGGCTATATTCAAAAAAGTTGGCAAAAGAACAGTTAGGAACTGACTGACAAGAATATTTGCAAACAAGAAATTATTGATTGAACAAGAAAAGTTAATATAATAACATGAAGTTTCAATTATTAACCTGTCTGCACCAAAAATAAGCTTAGCACTCAATTTGTTAAAATCAGCGAGCCCAACAATTGGAATATACTCCTTGTTGCGTGACCTAAGAACAATGCAGAACAGAAATTCATATAAAGACTGAGGAAAAAATCATCCGTACAAATGAGCAAAAAGAAAGTTTAGTGAATCAGATACTAACATATCATTCAATAGTTGGCGTTCAACTCGCCTCACAACATCCAACACAAGGGGTTTACCTTCCTGGTAAGCATCACAGGATATTAGTAAAACTCACAATTCACAATAAATAAGTATAATTTCAAAGCTTGTCTTGGTCTTGACACTTCAATTGAAGCTTTCATTGTTCATCACCTTATCTATCTATCCTTCTTTATCATGCATTTTCAATTACCAAATTATGCAAAAGAAGATTATGCAGTATAGGCCTGTTTGGATTGACTTATTTGAGTTTATCTCCTAACATAAGATTTGTGATATTGTTTGAGAGAGTTTATAAAAACAGCTTATGACACTATCTCATAAATTGTTCTCAACTTATATTCATAAGTTCCCCAAAATAGTTTATTAAACCAACTTATAGTTTATGAGAAAACAATATAACTTTTTTTCTTATACAAAAACGCTGTAATCATTTCTGCTATAAGCTGCAAATAAGTTGTATATCCAAAGAATGCCTATATATTTCAGAATGAAGACGTGTTAAACTCCAACACGGACACATGTGATTTGCATTCAATCACTTTCCATTTTTTAAATTATTATGCATTAGTGTCGTGTTTAATGTCCATATAGATTATGTAATAGATTATGCATTAGTACTATCACATCCCAAATAAATAAGATTCTAACCTCAGTTCGGTAAGCACCAACACCCAAGTTGAGCTTAACTGGGCTTGGATCCTTGTTGTAAGCGACAGTTACCTATTTTTCAAACACAGACACAAGAAATAGACAAAAAGAAATAACAGAGCAATAATCAGTACCAGAATTTTCGAATAAAATTAAATTCATGTCACTATCAAAGTTGCGTAAGCTTCACAAGAAAACAATTGTGATACGTAACATAACAATCCGTTTGAAATGCGTAAATTACAATCAAAATTGCATAATTTCAAATAAATAAATACAAATAATTGAAATCAATTAATAAATTGAGATCACGATGAATAAACAGTGATCTGATGATCGAAGAGAAAGAGAAGAAAACATACACCGAGGATAGGGTCTTCAGGAGCACGAACGAGATGAGCGAAGACGGAATCAGAAGAAGCGGTTGGAGAAGGAGTGATGTTTTGAGAAGCCATTTGATTTTGATCGTTAACGTCGAGAAAGTGTTTTGCAATAGTGTTTAGCCTGCGATCAGATGAAGAAGAAAAAGTGGTGGTTGATTCGAGAATAACCGGTGGGCGCATGCTGTATGATGTATATATTCTATGTACTATTTCCTTGGTTTTGGGTCCTATTAAATTTAATTTTAAACTACCAAAAAAATATATGTAGAAAGGTACTATACTCGTGAACTTTATGCGGTTTGTTGAGAAAGAAACTTTATGCTGTTGAAAACTCTATATATGGAGTAATGAATTTGTTTGGTTGTGGTTGCTTGATTGATGGAGACCCCTTCTTATTGTTATCACGTGTCATGATCATGAAGCAAGCATATATAAACATCATGTAGTAGTAGTCGGCGGGTTATCTATCTTATCGCATTCTTACCTTGGTTCCCGTTCTTCTCTCTTCAACTTGTTTCTTGCAACAAAAGACAATACCGCAACTAAAGGGTATCGACTACTTAAATTTAAGGCCACGTTAACTTGTATCTTAGGAAACAAGTTAATGAGGTAAAAAAAACGCAAATTTTAAATTGGAAACATAAAAAAAAAAATTAATTCTTATTTTATTTCTTGATTTTTGTTGTAAGAACAGAGTTAACTTTTTTTATATTTTTAATTATAATAAATAAGTCAGAGTGTAAACCATTTATGGATAAAATTAAATCAAAAAGAAAAGACAACATGTTTTTATTTAATTATAATAATTAAGTCAGAGCGTATGTCATTTATTGATAAAGTTCCTATCAAAAAGAAAAGACAACATAAAGAGTTGATTGATGAAATATTTTAGATGGTTAATGATTTGCATTTGAATTGTTAACTTTGTAAACAATTAAGGAAATGTGTGTTTATTTGAATTATTTTGTAACTGTCAAATAATTACTAATGTCTAGCAATTTTTTGTATCTATTAATGCATCAAACAACGGATATAGATAGAATATCATAGTTTTATCATATCATGTCTTTCTATTTTGCGCATCAAATGAGATCTTAATGTCTTCCAATTTAGTGGTTAATAACATACATGTTAAATAAGTGATTAATTAACATCCTGAGAAAAATGTGTTAAAACTGACCCTTAAAACGGCCAAAAATTGTTCCGGTGAGAAATCAAACTAATATTTGTGTTACAAAAAATCATTGTAAAAAAATAAATATTTGTGCTAAAAAAATATATTCTAATTTTATTTATAAGAATTTTAAATAAAAAAAAATCATTAACAAATATTATTCGCCCAAACGTACTGTGTCGAGTATTTGTGCCAAATTTATATGTTCGAAAACATTATTGGACAACTGATGACAAACTGATAGTGAGCATCACATACTGAGTAAAGATAAGCAAACACATCATTATTTTAACACAAATACGGTGACCTCGCACACAACTACAACTCGCGTGAGACAAAAGTGCCACACCTCACTTTCCATCGTTTACTTTTTCCGACCCTGAAATTCTTATTGAGACAATGGTGGCTTCTGATTTTACTCTCCTACGCTCAACAGGAGAACCAATAATCTAAGCAAAAATTCCAATTAAATGAAAGAAAAATTCGAATTAAATCTATGTGCTATCCTATTAGAATTTTATTTTTGTTGCTGTTAGAAAAAGGTAGCCGCCTTCATCTATGGCATTGAGCAAAGTAGAGAGGGCAAGTTTGTGTTACTCAGGTAAGTCCGCTCAAAGCAGAGAAACAAATGGACTGACGGCTTCAGAGCTGATACAGACCACATTGTGAGGTCTTTAAGTCATCGTCAAATTTCAGGAGCAACTCCGACAAACCCAGTTTCAGGAGCTGAAGAGCACAAAGGACAGCTAATGGAGTTTGCGACTCATCGGCTTTTGGAAGGCTCTGGTGTATCATTAATCTACATATTTGCACCGTTAAGTGAAAGATTCTACAAACTAGCCATTAACAGTGTTCAGCAATAAATAAGGAACAAAAACGAACAACGCACCAAAAGAAACATGGTATTTGTCCACAAAAAAAAAAATAACATTGAATCTTTATGCCCTCATTCGAAAACATAAGTGGGTGGGTAATATCTCTAAATAAAAGACAAAAAAAAATTAGTATTTAGTATTACATGTAGGTAGCTAACTACATCCTTCCACTTCAACAAAATGTGAACAAAATTCTTCCGGCAAAACACATTAAAAAGGGGAACCGATAAGGGTGCGAAGTACATCAACTCACTCCAGCTTTATACTGTCCATCTCGTTGATCACCTTTTCAAGCTGTAAACAAGACAGACGAAAATGGTTTACATAAGAACCAATAATTACTTCGTAACAAAATGCAAGCAATGGGCTCCAAAAGTCAAATGTTTTTGTCTAAATTTTAGCCACATACATCCGACTTTCTGAACCATTTTGCTTATATTTTGTTACAAAGGGAATACTCTTGACAAATCAAAATAATGTGGACCGCAAAGGAGACGCAACCATACCTTAACAACCTGACGCAAGAAGTAATCTCCATACCGTTTGGAAGGTTTAGACTCCACAACATGAATTGTGTCCTGCAGTAAATGAAAACATCACTCAAAATTTGTTGCAGCATCATTCGAGATAAATATTGCTATACAGTTCAGTTCCTAAAGCCTAATTCTCGCCTTCAAGCTAGGACAACTAATATGAATTCCTGACCAAGAAGCGAGATTGCAACGATCTGAGCTCAGAGTTACTTGATCATCAATTTCATATAGATTTTGAGAACAACTACTGTTACTATCAAGACACAGGTTAAACTCAACAAAATACCTGTGTTAATATGGCCCAAGAAACTATTTAAAAAATTTAAAACTGTATTTGAAATATGAATCTCTTCAAAGAGAAAAGGATTAGGCAAGAGGAAATAGTAAGCAAACTTACATCATCAATATAGAAATCCACATCAGCATTGGATATTACTTTTCCAGCACTATCAACAGCATGAGTCTTGTGCTTGTATGTCATCAAGATAGTCCTGCCAAGCATCAAAATGGAAATGCATAAACAAACTAGTGTCCAAATATATATTCAATAAACAAAAAATAATATTGATCCAAGGAAATGCTAGATTAATTAGAAGTCTTGCAACCTTAATGTTGGTTCATCTACTTCCATGTAACTTGCAAGTTTTGCAAGAGAGATTGTTGAATATACTTTCAAGAAGGTCCGGAGACCTGATAACAACTGTTGTTGCTTTGCTTCATAAAGGAACAGTTTCAATTGAAGTCTATACGCATCCTGGGGAAACAAATAACTTTAAGTAATTTATATATTAAAAGGGGGAATGGGAAAGGAGCAAAAATAACATCTAAACAACGACAGCTGATGGGTTGAGTGACTTTGTCAGATCATTGTAAACCTCAAATAAAGCCATTAACATAGAAGGCTCAGAGTCAATAGAGATCTAAAAACAGACATGTGAACATAAATGTTGATAAATGAGCATATAACTGTAGGAAAAGAAGAAATATGTACACCATAAAAATTCAGGTAACAAGCATGAGTCATTCTAAATGAAATTCAAGAGAACTTGAGTTTCAAAATGTCAAAATTATTTTTATGACAGCTCACTAACTGCTCAACTGATTATAGATTAACAGATCATTTTATCTTTATCTTTATGCAGCTTTTTGGGAGATGGAGCTAGGTACTCCAAACCAGATTTATTTCACTCTGGCAGCAGAGATAATTACTCACGAGTCACAAGTTAAACAAGAAAGAGAAAGAGAAAACAAGGACTTTGAAATTCAAATTTGAAGCTAATCGGAGCTAACTTCAAATTTGAAATGTTTGGGTCTATGCACTCACTCAAAATGCTCTATGGTCCAGATCACAGATGGAGTCTAAGATAAGATATACCTGGTTGTAATTTACGAGAGGCTCTTCAAAACTGGGCGCTGAAGGGGTAATAAACTTGGGGCATGCATATGAGAAGAGCTCGTCATACATAGCAAAAGCCTCATCATCATATCGTTGCATTCTACTCATCTTTTCGCCATACTTCTCTCGCAACTGAGAGTTCACAGTTTCATCAACAAGCCTGCTTTGGGGGCAGAGCGAGAGGGAAATCGCCAGCAACGCATACATTTGTTCATTCTTCTTCAATATCTGTTCATATTGTGGCGACTTCTGATGGTACACCTTGTACTTAAAGATGTACAAGAGAATTTTGTTGAATTCACGAATTGCATCCACGTATCTGTAGAAAAGGCTACATTTCAGGCCATGTAATGTAATAATTTATAACCAATGAAGGGAAAAGCACACGTAAAAAAAAACATCATCTTTTGAAATATAATTCTACAATGGAGATGCCACACCTTCAAATGATACTCAACTACTTGCCAATTTCTAATGAACCCTAAATGCTCATTGTAATTCATAACCTATAAGACAACCCACAATGAACACTACTAGTACTATTTGAGCCTGTGGACATAAACACTAAATTGACAGAATAGAGACAACCATTCAAGTGATACAAGGCAAAGCTAACATCATGAAGCTATTAGTGAAAGAGGTAACATAATTAAGATCCTATTCTGTCAGCAAAATGAATCGCTAACATCATGAAGCTATTAGTGAAAGAGGTACATGTCATCATATACACACAAAACAGCAAGCAAGCAATTAATTAGTGGAAGTCATGACCTGCGGAGCATAAGATTGGCAAAACCATAGTGGTAAATGGTGGTAATGTGGCATCCAATAACAATGGTGTAAACACCTGACTGACTAATATCAATAGGTTCCAAGCACTTGAGACCAGTGTGATAATCACCCAAGAGACAATGAACCCTCAGCAAACCAACCATACTGAAATACCCCAAAACTTTCAAGACATTGCTACCACCATTGTAATCATAGCCATCATTTGAAGTGAATTGCTCAAGCCCTTCCTTCTCCTGCTCGAGTATCTGAATAATCGTTGACTTCTCAACTAGCGCTTGCAAGAAGTTCAGAACACCAAAAACATTCCAAGCCTAGGACAGCAAAAGACAACATAATTAAGATCCTTTTTGGATGAACAGCTTCATTAAGTGCTTATGTAAAATATATTTCTACTACAAAAGATAAATTAAGTCAAAATGATTTCATACAAGTTGTAAGTTGTTATCACGAGTCAAGTTGGAAAACTTGTGGACATAAGGTAAAAGCAGCTATGGAACACGTCATAAGGTGTTTACATAAGCTCTACCATAAGCGCTTATTTACCATGATAAGCACTTAAGTATAAGCTATTTCTATAACAAAGGATAAACAAAGTTAAATTGTTTTCATATAAGCTATATAGATGTTGTCATAAACTATCTTGGAGTGCTTATGGAAATAAGCTTAAAACAGTTTATGAACGTGTCATAAGCTGTTTTCATATGTTCTCTCGAACAGTCTCACAAATGTTTATGCCGATGGATAAGCTCAAATAAGTCCATTCAAACAGGCCCAGAGTCTCACAAGTGTTTATGCTAGTATATAAAGGGCTTGTTTGGATAAACAACATATTTACAACTTATAGCATAAGTGCTTATGTATAAGCTTGAATAAGCTGTGTTTATAGCAAAAGATAAACTAATTTTCAATTGTTTTTGCAAATGCTGTAGGTTGTTTTTACAAGCTATATTGCACAACTTATGAAAATAAGTTGAAAAAAGTTTATAAAATTGCCACCAAACAGTCTCACAAAACTTGTGCTCAAAAAAGTCAATCCAAACAGACCCTAACTCTGATAAAATAGATAAAAAAAAAAAACACAAATACATACATTACACAATGAATTACAATAAAAATGAGCTAATTATATATACCTGGTCGAACTGTTTCAAGAGAGCAATTTCTTGTTCAGTTTTGTTCTTCATTTTAGCACGATACTGACAAAAGCTTTGAAACTGATAAACAAACTCATCAACCATATCCCAAAGCCATTGATTCGGAAGCTGCATATTGACAACACCATGAAGAACAACCTGAAAGAGACTACAGTAATTATCCCACGAATCGATTCTCTGACGAAGCGTAGGAGTGAGACGAGCATAGAGGTGGCGAAACCACATCTCACGGTAGAGAAGACAGAAGACATGGTCGTTGTCGACGTATTGAGCGACGGCGTCTACGGAGGGCCATGGTGTGTCCTTGAAGAAACGCTCAGATAGGGTTTGGAAAGAGGTTTCGTACATTTGGTGGATCTCGTATACATTCTTCTCTCTGATGTGACGGTAGAGGTGAACAACGAAGGTTTTGACTGGATCGGGAACGAAGTTGGGATCGTAACCTAGGTCTTGAGCTTGAAGACGTTCTTCGTCGTTCGCCATTGTCGCAGATTCAGAGAGAGTGAAGGTAGCTTACGGCCGCAGTATCCAAACAGATTAGGGTTTTTGTTGTTTCACTGCGATTCATTTACTCTCAGGGTATTTGTTTTTATTTTTAAAAGTTTTTTTTAGAGGAATTAAGTTTTTTTTTTACACTCTAAAAAAAATGATTTTTTTATATGTACAATTCAGTGTCTTTCTCCTGCATATAATATGTATTGTCTTTATCAACCGGGTTAAACTCACGGAAACCTCAATCTCATCAACTAATAAATATGATAACTCACTAACAACACACACACATATATATATATATATATGTAAAATAATTTTACACAAACAATACATACAAATAAAATCCATTTTTAGTTTTATTTTGAAAATTTAAATTCTCTTATGGCTGAACTTAATTCAAATAAATTTTAAATAATGATTTGTCTATCCAATACAATATTGCATATGTCAAGACAATTAAAAATGGCAAGTTTTTATTGAAAACATAAATTGTTTATTGTAAAATCATTGGAGAAGTCTCCATTGGACGATTAAACTTTCTCTCTCTCAAGATATTTAATAAAGAGACATTCTCAAAGTTGGATGTCTCGTTATATAAGACCTTTTAAATTTTACGAATGTAGTTTTTTTTGTGGTGGTCGGGATTCGAACTCTGGACCTTGCATATATTATGCAGTCTTTACCAACTGAGTTAAGCTCACGGAGACACGAATGTAGTTGGAAGGGGAGATCTCACGAAAAAGTAGACAAGGAGATTCTCCAACAAAAATTAGTTATCGTCAAAATGGATAGATACTTCACATCAATAAATAAAAGAGAATGCTAACTAGTATCCTCAGGATATTGGTTAAAGTACTAAAATAAGTACTTTGCAATAAAAAGTTGCGTAATATGAGGACGTCAAAGTTATTGAAATTGAAGTATTGATTAAAAATTATTAGTTTCGATCAATAGTCAAATTAATTTTCATCTCTATTTATAAGTAGGGCAATGCAATTACTCTTTACGGTTGCGTTAATACAGAGTTTATGAAAAAGAAGAATGTTAACCAATGCCCTTGGGCATGCATTGGTTAAGCATCCAAAACAAACAAGTTTTATGAAAAAGTTGTGTAATCATTTCTTGATCAAAAGTAACATGTTATATTTCCAAGACAAAATTTCTATTTGGAGATTCCTTAACAATTGTCCTAAGGGCACTGATTAGCAAGACCCTTAATAAAAATATCCCCCAAATGTAGCTTAATTGGTAGCTGTCAGAGACGTTATATTCATGTGTCAGTGTTCGAACCCCAGAATCTCCACTTCTCCACCATATTGTGTGTGAATCTAGCCACCGGCTTACTTGAAAAAAAATAAACCATGCTAGATTGCACTTAAGGTGAGAACATGTCAAATTGTCCGCTAAGCTTTTTTTTTTTCAAATAGAAAATATTTAAACATCAAGAAATTCATTATCTTAAGATATTGGCTACTTGCCAAGCACAAAGCTGTGGAAAAAAGTTCAGCGACAAGCTCCCAATCGTGACCTTTTGAAGTTTCAAGATTACACTATGGCCGATAACTTCACGCAAAAGTAAAAATCACTTTATCTATTAAGTAGCTCCAAATGAAGCACACAAACCATGTAAAAAAAGTGAGCACGAACAGACATTAGCAAGAGTGCTATGCCATCCACCTCAGGAAGTCAAAGCTTGGTCATTAACAAATTAATAAATATTAACAAACTAAACTACCTAGATCCCTAATATATGAGGTGAAATCCTCGTCCAAAGGAGCATCAAGTCCATACTCCTTTAACCAACATCTGTAATTGTTATCCTCGTCCAAAGGAGCATCAAGTCCATACTCCTTTAACCAACATCTGTAATTGTTATTCTCGTCTTATGATACATGCTGAAACAATTATTTGTCCAAAACTGAATTCCACCCATCATAGCATTCTTCAATTCATGAAAAGCTTGAAAGATGGTGCCAACTTCTTAGAACTGAATTTACCGAGTTCACGGTATTTGCCTGTTTGAGTTAGTATGTGTTAAATGAGGTGCCTCCTCATAACTGTCGGGTTCATCTTCTTCATCAGAAGAAAGAAGGGATGAACCCATCCATGCTTTAAAACCTTCATTAACACGTCTTTCCACCTCTGGTGCGACTTCCAGGGGAGTCGTTTCCAACATTTCGAGACCTAGATTTCGTCCACTAAAGCTCCCCTCATCAAGAATCAAAGCTGCCTTTCTCCTAAGGAAGAAGGCAGTGCCACCGTATAGAACAGCCAGTCCCCACGATGCAACTTCATAGCACCAAAACAAAGGTGTAGAGCAGTTGCTCATGAATGTCAAGAGACTTGAACCAAGAAACAAGGCAAGAAGACCAAAGATGATGGCAAATATAAGATTCAAGATGGATAGACAGCGAACGCCACCTGTAGGTTATCCAATATAAAACTTCAATTAATTGAACCAATAAAATTCTCCAGTGTCAGATGAAAAATGAGGCCTTAATTGAAAGTGCACAGAAGGACATAAGTGAAAATATCAGACAGTAGAGGAATCATACCCCGTCTTGAGGCACAATAATTATTGTCAACCACCTTCAAGCATCCATGCCTTGTTGGAGCAGAATAAGCTACAGTGACACCTGCAAGATAATTATAATATAAAATACTAAAACATCGGCAAAGGCAAAAATATATTCTCCATAATTATGGCATAAAGCTTTTGAAAGAAGTTGACAAGTCATTTTTCACACCAAAAAACAGAATTACCTTCTAGTTAAACAAGATAATATACCAGGAATATAAAATAGGTGTTTGTTTATAAACAATCAAATAATACTGCACTACTAAAGAAGAGAAGTGTTATAAAATAGGCTGTGTATAGTAATGTAAAAAACAAGTTATGGATCAAGAGGGGAAGTACAAAATAGAGAATGGAAAATCACTCTTTAAATAAATATTTGGATTACAGTTTGCACATTAATTTGCAGTTTGGCAAAATAAACAGCAACAACCAAGCCTTATCCCACTAAGTGGGGTCGGCTAAATGGATCAAACTACACCATAATGGTCTATGATACACCATATTTGGATCCAACTCATTAATATCTAAACCTTTCCTAATAGTTTCTCTTAAAGTTTTTCTAGGTCTTCCTCTCCCTCTTTTGATCTGACTCTCCTCCATCTAATCTACTCTTCTTACTACAACATAGGTCTTCTCTCTACATGCCCAAACCACCTAAGCCTATTTTCTACCATCTTTTCTACTATAGGTGCTACCCCAACTCTCCCTATTGGATTGCAGTATGCACCTTAATTTGCAGTATGTTTGGAAAAATAGATATATGTTTTCCTATTGAATAAAACCATAGTTTGCAAACTTATATCCAAATATGCTCTTAGCTGTTGGCACCACAAACCATCAAATATGTTCAAGATCATCAATTCAAGAAGACAATAAAAAAAGGATTAGTTCTGGCAAATACTTAAGCTATAGATTAAATATAGTCCAAAGCATGATAATGTGGCTGGCAATCTTAAAATCATGTTATTTGTGAAATCTGTAAAAGGAAATTACATGGTTGGAACTGTCCTGTTATCAAAAAAATCCAACAAGGTCAGGGGATTGTACTGAAAGTACAAATGAGAAACAGAAACAGTCCAACATAACAGAGATGGCATTTGTGCAACTCTTGAATTGACAAATTGGTGCAGGCTGCAGCTGGCATCGGTTGCTTCTCTTACGATGAAAAAGTAAAATTATTTGATTTGGATGAAGCAAACTATATGGTTATGCAAAGTTGTACATCCAAGATTTGAGAATGTGGCACTACTCTACTCTAAAATTGACACTTCCCCTTCTAGACTTTCATCTTAGAAATGAATCAAGTGATAAAAGTTACACAAATGCTAGGAAGATTTCCAGAAAAGCACCAAGTGGTCAAATTCTCTAATAATCCTCTAGAATACTATAAATCTTAGATTCAAATTATAAAGAGGACAGTCCCATACTCCTACTTCTATCGCACATACAGCAAATAACAAGACAAGTTTATGGAGAAATCAAGACAATTTCCATTCTAAGCTCCCTCCCTCCCTCCCTCCCTTTCCATTCTAAGCTCCCTCCCTCCCTCCCTCCCTCCCTTTCCATTCTAAGCTCCCTCCCTCCCTCCCTCCCTCGCTCGCTCTCTCTC
>Ga0315914_1000825_pt1 | contig 42690 bp, 22 predicted proteins | sample MpolenodulesMG_FD_203920 | JGI IMG/M metagenome (GOLD analysis project Ga0315914, IMG submission 203920) | Medicago polymorpha root nodule microbial communities from Los Angeles, California, United States - elongated nodules | ecosystem: Host-associated > Plants > Roots > Nodule | place: USA... | reverse complement strand
ATTATATAAAAATATATATAAAAAAATTTATAAAATTAAATTATAAATAATATATATATATATATATATATATATATATATATATATATATATATATAACATTAAAATAAAATAATGTAAATGATAGTAAAATTGAAATAAAAAAAACTTATATTAGAACCTTTTTTTATAATAAATTTCCATCAAAACTGTAACATATATAGTAAGGATATGGATTGTTTATATGGTACCGATTCACTCTCAAGGAGAAAGACTGTATTTTATAGTTCAAAGTATAAAATCATGATATTAAATTTTTTAAAAGATTATTTATTATGGGACAATTTTTTGTCAAAATGGTGTCACATTGGACTAACTTTCTTCAGAATGATGGAGCAAACAAGTCAATTGTTGCAGCCTTTTGTCTCTTTTATAATTATTTTTATTTCGTAGAATACTGGCTCCACCTGTATTCTTCTAAGTGAGATGATGCTACCTACTCTACCAAAAAAGGTCATGTTAGATTATTTCAAACAAATTTAAAATAAGTTAGAATTTATAAATGAAGGAGGAAAATTTATCAAATTAATCTTATAAATTATTTGTTATCCTCATTTTGTTTAATATTTCTTTGGGGTTAAAATTGTTAATTTTCTTTTACATTTTGTTACCGGTTAAAATTGTGGATCTTATCTATACATAACGAAAGAGACGGGTGTGAACATAAACCCGTATGGTTGTGTACAATCTTTTTTTTTCCTTTCTCTTTGATTTTTTTATGAATTTTCTCTTTGATTCGTCTGAAAATGATAAAATTAAAAAAAAAAGTTTAAATAAAAGATAAAATAAAAAAGATTATACCAAAAGATGGATTTTTTTGTGACAAACTTACATTTTATTTATATGTACAGAAATGTTCAATTATTTAATTAATTAAAAAGTACAATGTTAATTGTAAATAAAATAGTAAAAAATGGAAGAAAATAGATATACCAAATTTTTTTTGAAGTGAGATAAACTAAACTCTTTTATCCACTTCATAAATAGATATAGATAAAAATATAAAAAAATCAATTATTTGATCAAACTAAATTGTAAATATAATATATATTTTATTCAAATAAAATATGTGAATGATGGTAAAATTGAAAGGAAAAAAAACTTATATCAATATTTTTTTATAATAAAGTTACATGAAAACTTGATATTCTCCTTAATATATATTGTGGATATCAATTTTTTTGTTTCTTAAAATGGAAAATAAGCTGGTGGTTTGAATTCATGGTTCGTCATTGCCCCCTCCTTGCCCTGTGCTATTCTGTTCAAAGGTTTATGCTGACTTTTTTATCTCTTTAAGGAAACATGAGTGAAGGGAATATATATGCTGGTTTCTTAACCTAACCTTCTAACATTATTAATATGTCTTAATCGAAGAGATATTGATGTCGGGAACTACTAGATTTCTTTCTCTCTATCCAGCAGTTGTAGTTTTATTTTCGTGATGGTTAAACTATGAAAGTTTTTGCCACATTATTGAGAGAAATTTTCTGGTGCTAGTTTAATATTCAGCTTTTTAAGTTATTGATACATTTCCTTTTAAAAAAAAAAGTTATTGATACATTAATATTTTGGCTCATAAAAAAACTAACATTGCCTATTGATGCATTCTGATTACTCTTCATATGATTTAAGCTTAGGTATAACCATTTTTCGATTGATTGTTAAACATATAATAGTGTGTGGAGAATATACATGGATCATCATGTGGGATCAGTGCATGACGAAAAAAGTGGGCACTAATTAATTACATAGTGCTTTTGTCGCTTCACGTTTGAGTCAAGGACAACACCAAATAAGGAATGAGGGACCGAACAATTGGCCCTTTTTTTAGTGACCTACTAAGAGCATCTTCATTGGGGAATTCATAATAAAAATGGTTAAACGAGCACATTAGAGCCCCATCACTTCAACATAATATTTCATTTTTACTCCACTATATGGGTGAACTCTATAGGTCACCTTACAATTGATTCTACAATTTATTTCAAGGCTAAAAGTCATCGGAATTGTGATGAATTGGTATTTTTGAGGTTTGATTTTAAGGTTAATTAAAAGTCATCGAAACTGTAAGATAAAAAAATATGCAGTTTAGTTTGCTTTAATTGACTTTTAAAATAAAATTCGAATCAAATCAATACGGTTTGGGTTGGATATGTTGGTGCAATGTTTTTTGAGATGACACAATTTTTTGTTTACAACATCAAAATCAAGTTAAAAAGCCAAAACACTATATTTTTGGCAACGTTTCCAACAATGTTTTAAATTTCATCCAACATTATAATTTTATTTTCATCCAACAATGTTCCCAACAATATAAACCAAATTAAAATTTTGGACAAAAAGTAATCCTATTCTATAAGAAATGCAATAGACTAAGATTTTATCATTCTCTATAAGTTCAAGTACCACATAAATACATTTCAAAATAAAAAGCAAAAAAGAAACTTGACGAGAGAAAAAATATGTCATTTTATAAAAGTTTCGTTGAGTTTTTATAACTATAATCTAAGTGACATTGGTTTAATTAGTGTTTTCATTATGTTGCGGTTTAGTTTGGTTGGTAAAATAAAAACTGAACCAAACCATGAAGTTAAATAGAAATGAAACAACACTATAGTAATGAAGAAAAAAAAAATTTGTTTTAAAAAAATCACAAACAAACGGCCCTTAATGAATCTAAAAAAAATAAATTTTTGTTTATAATAGTGACCGGAGTAATACACAGGGTGCAAGACGGTGAAAAGTTGGTCTAGATGTGACTTGTGAGGAATGAATAAGCGTTGAAATTGCAAGTTCCAACTCAAAAGTAACGTGCATGGACCTCTAAAAAAAAGTAACGTGCATAAAATTGGGAAGTTCGAACATTCTAGCTTTTATAATTTGAATTTCCAATTTCATTTTTACATGTTACTCTACAATCTTATGTAATGGTTCTACTCAATTGGAATGAAAATGCAAACAATATTCTATTGATTAATTCAAAGAAACATTACAACTTGATAATTGCAATTGTTTTTGATAGATAACAATAAGTAAATATGAAGATAAAGTAACAATAAGAAGAAGAATAGAAGAGAGAGACTAGAATAGAGAGAAAGAGAAGTTACATCACACATATTTTATGCCTTGTTTCTTTGACCTTCTCTTATTTATAATGGTTCATATTCCTATTTCATATATTGCCCTTTTCATTTCATTGACTCATTCGTTACATCTTACTTTCTTCTTAATTCCTAAATTAAAGGGAGCATAGATTAGAATATTAAAAAAAAATTGAAATGAAGCAGATCATAGTATATATTGACTTAATCCGACGTAATGTACCGCTAGGTGGGACGAGTGAATTTGATTAGCATGCTGACGTCCGCTTATAAGATAAATTTCACATTTCCTAGAAATTCGACATACATGTACTGTTTAACCCCAAAAGTAAAAGTAATATTGTTTTTAATACCTGACCAAAAAAAAATTGTTTTTAATTAAATTAATTATTCTATTCGAAAATAATTTTTTTAAAATGGTTTCAAAATATTTCATACAGATTTAACTTTAAAAAAATTCTATGAAGCAAAATTAAATTGGACCACAAGATACGTCCAATTTTGTGTCCATACAAGTCTTTGTTGTCACTTGTCACAAAATCCCTACACTGAAATCAACGCTAATCTGGGTCAGTCCCCCAACAAACTAAAAACCAGGCAACAACACTTAAAGTCTACCAACACTACATCAATTTCATAAATGGAATATGAGACCACCAACTAAAAATTGTATATTATCCAGTGTGTATTTTATTCAAGAAATTGTTAATTAAATGAATGAAAATAATGAATTGAATAGATTATTGAATTCATTAATTCAATATGGTGTTAGTGTGAAACTAGGATAATCAACATATAGTTTGAAACAAAGAAGTTACATTAACCAAAAGCAATATCGAATATCATAGTTTCTTTCGTAATCCCTTAAAATGCATGTGAAGAATTGAATGTTAATAAATGAATAACTCATGGTTCAAAATAGTATGAGTTTACTTTTTTTCTTTTCCTAAGAAATGTCATTTTTTATAGTAGCTTTTGAGCCTCAGTTATAACTAAAGTTGTGGTATAGATTTAGATTTCAGTATACAAGTCACGATCTTCATAATTGGAATTTATGACGTCTCTCATTCTCATGCTCCTTAAAAAAAACGTCATTCTCTCATGCACTTGTTTCTTTCCTCTCTCTTCCATTTCTATCTATATCTTTCTTTTTCACACGCACATTGTCTTTGGTTTTCTCAGTCTATACCCTTCTCAACATGTGCTGCTGCACTACACCATTGTTTACGATCATCACCACCAAATACCAATCCATCAAATAAAATTATAAAGCAATTATGTAATAAAAATCAAATTAGCATTATAAAAAAAGTATCATTATTGTTATTTTCATACGTAATAATCTGTTACATTGTTTGGAAAAAAAAATTACTGGTCATTTTTTTATTAGCAGGTGCATGAGATAACACACTTTCCTTTGACTATTCTACACATCATTATCGCACCACTACCTTTATTAATTGTAATTACCAAATTATTACCACCAAATTAAAGTACCTACCCATAACAATTCACTACTCTGAAATCACCCTCCTCACTCCAATTGATATAAATGTTTTTTTTAGAGGATTTGTAAATGTTTATTAGATAGGGTAAACCGTATATGCTTCCCTCCTACTTCCGTGTGCGTTCGAAAAGATCCACGATATCATGTTTTATTCCGGTTAATTAATTTTATTATTATAAATAATTCGGTGATGTATTATTTTTTGACTAAGTTGACATAATAATAAAATTAAACTACCTTCCCTCAAAAAAAAAAAAATTATACTACCTCTTTCAAAAAAATAATTAGACTACTTCTCTCCAAAAAAATTAATTATACCACTTCTTTAAAAAATAAATAAATTATACTACTGCTAGCAATCATGTTATTTAACGCCATTTCCCCAACAATTTTTTTTTTTTTTGTTAACGCCATTATGATTTCGTTAATTAGTTGAAAGAAACAAATTTCATTAGACATGTGTCATTGGGATTTGAACGGTGAAACATGACCCACTCACAAGACAACAAAGTACCTAACCTTTCTGTCCAGACAGTCCCCTTTTCTTCTTTTACTTTCAAAGAATATTTTTGACTAAATTAAAACCCTAACAACAAGCTCATTCCTTCCAATTTCAGATCATATAAGAATTAGAAAGGATCCCAGGATCAGAAAATGGATCATAAAATTGATGAAGCTAGTGACCGAAAATTCCTCTTTTCTTCCTCTCAACAAAAAAAAAAAAAAAAAATCCTGTTTTCTCTATTATTTTCAAACAAACATTTTCTCCATCCCTTCAATTCTTTCTTTTTTTCGGCTCAACCCTCTCTTCTCTCTCCTTCCAACTTCCCATTCCTTTCATCCCAGCTGTAAATTAAGGATAAGAAGGTAGGTGTATCTAGAATTCAAACTAGTATATATATATATATATAACAGAAGAAGAAACAAAGAATGAGAATGAAAAGAGATAGATGGGATGGCAACTACACAAACACAATAAATACTAATTAAAACTCATACACAAAACATTCTATTTCTTCAAAGAAGAACAACAAATAACCAAATCCACATAAAGACACAACAACATAGCTAAAGCCTAGAACATAAAGAACCATAAAAGGTCACAAAAACACAGGTGCCTCTTAACATAAACAAAAGATAAAACAAAGAAATGAAACTAACATAAAGCTATGAAATTAATACAAAAAGAAAGGGGTACAGTTCAAAGGTTTATTTTGTGGATTTGAAAATAAAAACACAGTGGAAGTGGAAGATGGTGATGGTGTAATCTGCTCATCAAGTTCCCCGCGACCCAGGCCTGGTAGTGGGGAAAAGACAACCCTGAACTGTGGGGAAATTAGTTCCTTTGGTGTTGTTATTGGTATCACCAGTTTGGGGTGGTGGCCGTGTGACTGGATATAGAATACCCTGAAGTGTTGGGAACTTAGACGCACCGGTGTTAATGTTGTTGTTGTTTGAATCAGACATTGCTAAAACAAAAAGGTATATAGGTGAATAAGCGTAGAAAAGAAGAAGTTTAGAGGGCTAATGAAATAGTGAGGAAATGTGTAATGAAAACAATGGAGAGGGGACTATATTTATAGCAGCAAAGAGGGTTAATTTATTTTAGATCTACTAATTTTACCCAGTCATTTCTCTTTTACTTTTTTGTTTTTGTTTTATATTTCTTTAATTAATCTCTTTCGTAATTCATTCAATTAATCCAATTCAAAGTACAGATAAGTAAGTACATTAAGTGGAAAAATGGTTAGGGAGGGGCATAAATGATTTAACAAGGGCATGTTATGTTGACATTTTGACAAGAGTTTGTCATTTTGCTGGCAGATACAAATCTGTCTTTAACCGACTAATGGATTAGAATTTTGTTGAACAATTAAAGGATGTAACATTGACGAGACTTTTATCTATTAATGTCTAATGATCCTATTTTTTTAGAGAAGGGTCCTAGTGTGTGTGGTTAAGTGGCCTAGGGTGTTAATAACTTCTTAAAAAAAAAACTTTTTCTAAACACAGTGCCAGTCAATTAAATTAAATTTTTCTTTTATATTTATTGAAATTGAGATGAATTAATGCAAACAACCAACCACTTATCTTAACAAGTGTAAAATGGTCACTTTTACTTGTTCGATCAATGCCTGATTTTGTGTTTGTAAGCCGTTGCCGCATGTTTGAGACGGATTAGACACACTCACGTTTACTATGCATGCCTCCAAAATTGTTATAGAGTGAGTAATTCCTAAATCAGTCAAATGAATCCTATGCTCCAAAATAAGCCACGTAACTAATCTTTATTTATTTTTGTTAAAAAGGGTTAACTCGTAATAAAAGTCCCATTTTGAAGGTTAACCTACGTGTCCAATCTTGAATGGATCTATCTATAGTATACTAACACTTCCTTAAAATTTTGTAAGTCCGTCGAAGTTCAAACCGGATGGAAGGACTCTCGTGCAAGCAAGCAAGTGAGGTGTTGCAAAATTTTACACATAGTATATTCTATTTGCACTTGCATCTGGAATTTACACATACTTATCTTTGAAAATTTACACATACTAAATTTTATTTGCACTTTTCAAATGAATTTTTTATTTTGCAAAGACTTTAATAAAATTGTGTACCTAAACTTCAAATGTTCCTCACCTCGTTTAGGATTCGGCAGAGGCAGTGGCTTATGATGTGTCACAGAAGCAAGAATGCAAGTCATTTTCACTTAATTATTATTAAATTTAGTGCTAAAAATCAAAATGCAGAAACAAACAAGACTCAAACACAAGTCTCAAACAAAGACTACTCAGACCGTGTCGAAATCTTCATGCTAGAGACAACATATTTAATTCATGAAAAAACAAAAGTTAATTTTTATTGACTCCATTAATTGAGTCTCTCGAAATTACAGGCTAACTTAATTAGTCGTATGGACCAAATCAAATCTACATTCCAACTCATTGATTGTGGTTCGGGTGTTGGCTTAATTTGGAAGAAAAGAGATTGGAAGGAATGGTGAGCATGCATATTCTTTTACCACGTGATCTGTGAAGATATATGAGGGAGTAGTTTGTACTATGATTTTTTATTTTAATATATTTTGACTTTTTGCAATACATTAGGCAGCTCTTTATCACACACGAACATTGTGTTTATTCATTGTTGTTGTCATTTTTGGGTAGAAACAAAGAATCTTTGCTTTGTACTCCTTTGATTTTGCTTTTAATATATTTTGACTTTTTGCATTGCTGAGGCAGAGGCAGTTTGTTTACTAACTGTTGGCTTTGTTTGGGTCTTTTGGTCCATGATAATGCTGGGCGCTGGCCCTCTCTGGTACTTCGAGTTAAAGGGAGTGCTTTATTCAATTGTAATATTAATAGTCGTTTTCCGAAAAAATAAAATCATTACCGCTAAATAACAACCCATGAAATGGTAGAAAATATAGATCAATTTTGTAAAATAAATACAAACCTCATCGGTAAAAAAAATTACTATTGAAATGCTAATTTTATACTCCTTCCGTTTCAAAATGAGTGTCGTTTTAGCAAAAAAAAAATATTTCAAAATGAAAGTCACTTTCAGTTTCCAATGCAATAATTTTTTCTTTTCAATTGTACCCTTCAATTAATACTATGTTACACTACTTCCAAAGTATTATTTTTTCTTTAGTGAAAAACAAACCAATAGTTGCTTAGGATAATTTGGTAAAATTGTTATGACATTTGACTACTTTATTCCATTCCTTAATCTGTATGCAATTGGCTAAAGCGACACTCATTTTAAAATTGAGGAAGCATTATTTTTTCTTTCTCACTAATTTTATTGGCTTTGTGAGTAGAGATAGATAACAACACACTTTCCATTTCCTTTGACTATTCCACAATCAATACTTTAATTGCAAAGTCGCCAACATTAATTCTGAAATAGGTCAACCGTATGCTACCGTCTTCTTCACAATAGCCAAGTTGTTCTACTCCGGTTAAATAATTTTGTTTTAATAAAAAGTTGCAATTTGAATAGCAAAAATAGCTTACAGCTAGATGTTAGTAAATAACTTGTAAGTTAAATCTATGCAGTTTGATTTGATAATGTTAGCTTGAAACCTTAAAATATATGTTTCGTTTTTTTTTAAGTTTTAGGTTTGATTATCTCCGGCTTCTTTGGTTTGTTATTAAAAAAAAAACATGAAGTTAATGGTTTGAAGATGCAAATAATTGCTAAAATTTTTTGGACAGAAAAAGTTGATAAATATTGATGAATGAGAAACTGCTTAGTATAAATGAAAAATGAATTAGTTGTTTGAATAGGATGCATGTTTCGTCATTGTCCTTGCCGTCATTGTCCTTGCCATTATTCTTTCCTGTTCAAAGATTTATGCTGACTTTTTCCTTTCTAGGTAAAATGGGTAAAGGGCATATGCTCTCTCTTTTTCCTTTCTAGATATTGATATTGTGAATTATATTTCATGCGTGTGTTTGAAATAAATCTACAATAGCCAAATTGTTCCGGTTAATTAATTTTACTATTCTAGTAAACAAATTGCAATTTGAATAGCAAAAAGAACTGTCAGCTAACTTTGAGTGCTTGAGGACAAAAAAATAAATAATTTAGTGATAAATTAAATAATTCAGTGACATAAAGCTATTTTTTTTTGGACTAAGTTGACATAATAAAGTTCATTAGACCATCTACAATGGAGGGTTCTTCCCCTATTAAGCACCAAATCAAATAAGCGCTCCCATTGTGTTATCAATTAATTGGGTGCCTATAGAGATCGGTGCTTATATAGGCACCCTCTCTCTCCTATTACATGTGGGTCCCACATACACAATTAATTGTAATTTTTTTTCTTTATTCAATTATTATATTATATTAATAGTAAAAAAAAATTAAATAATACTTACAAATGTTATATTTAATTGATCAACTTTGAATTTTCAATGACAGACTATTTTTTACTACATCAAATATTTTATTAATCTTAAAGTTAAAAAGAAATCAAGCGTATGTAATTTATTTTAATTTGATTTTTTCAAGTTTTAATTTTTCTGAATTATTAATAAAATTGAAAAATTATTCACTTTTTTATAGTTTATAATGAAATTAATTCAATATTTCATAGTTATATAATTATGAATGAATATATAAATTATTGTTAAAATTTAATAATACATAGTTATTACTAGGACTCATTTATTAATTTATTTCGAGTGCTGTGTTGGAGATATTAAGTGCTTATTATATATTAATCATGAAACAAGTGGTGTGTTCTGTCGGGACCCATTTAAACACCCAAACGAAATGCCGCATTGTGGATGGTCTTTGTGATTTCGTTAATTAACTAAGTTGAAAGAACTAAATTCTTTTGGAGTACTACTAATAATGTTAATTAAGGCCGTTATGATTTGGTTGATTAATTAGTTGAAAGAAACAAATTCATTATTAGACACAAGTCAAGTGACCTTACCTCAAAACAAAAAAGTCAAGTACTGCTACTCTGACACGTTACTGACAGTGAATTTGGATTTTACCTCTGAAATATGACCAACACACATAACCCTACTCTTCCTTAATTTCAAACAAACTTTTTGTTCAAACCCTAACAAAATTATAAGTCATTCATTCCCATTCAAGATCATATAAAATAAAATACAATCTTCGAAGATGCAAGGTACTGTTGGTGACGACAAAAATATTAAATAGACAGTTAAATTAGGTGTCATTAACACTTAATGACAGAATTAAAGACAAATTTCATGTTTTTTCGTATCTAAATTCCGCCGCTATTAAAACTTTTTATTAGTAATATAAAATTGTAGAGAACATGAAAGAGATCTTAAAAAAAAAAAAATCAAGAGAACCAGAAAAGAGATAGATATGGGAAGAACCAAATAAACACAATATTAGTCTAGTTGGATTCACCAAAAAAAAAAAATCGTAGCTAGTAAAACGAAAATATAATTTTTTTTAGGGGAAAACTAAAATATTTATTGTATTACTAAAAGGAAAATACATATGTGTGTGTACATATGTTCTACGTTACATGACATCACCTTTCAAAAACAAAACATTACATGACATCACAGTACCGTTTTGATTTTTATTATTTGTTAGAGTTAGCAAAACAAAGTTTTATTATTTGTTAAAGTTTTCATTCTTCGATCGTTAGCAAAATTTTTTTTTTTTTTTTACAGAAGGCAATTACTTATTTGGCCGAGTAACAATAGGTCACTATAGTTAATTTATAATAGCTTTTACTATTACTAGTTTAGAGCTCCGGCGTTGCCCGGGTTAAATATTAAATAAGGTTATAAGTTTGTGTGCACAAATACACGTGTAAGTATATTAAATTGAATTTATTTAAATTTACAATTATAATAATATCTTAAAAGTAAATATAAATGGTGAGATGAATGTCCAATGCAAGAGTAAAAAAAAAATCAATTGAAAGGGAATAACCCATCTTTTGTGCCCCACTGATTCCTAACGGAGATTAGTCATCTCTAACGATGGTGGAATTTGTGAACTTATATCATGGTTACCCAAAAAAAAGTATAACGAATAAATAGACAAAATACATATAAATTAACTCCTTAAAAAAATTATACGAATTCACAATGGTTATAATTTTATAATATATTCTATATTCATAGGAAGTTGGTTTAAATTTATGGTTGTTATTAAAAATTAAGATAATTTTTATCTCATAACATATTACACCAATCAACACAGATTGATATTATTTTTTTTTACAATAACATAGGTTGATATTTTGCAACATTGTCGCTTCACACAATACATTGAATTTTGATCCCCTAAAATATCACCAACAACAAAATTAAATAAATATTAGCATAGAAAAATAATTAAGTTAATAAGAAATCATGTCTTCAGGGAAGGAAATATGGTTGTCGATGCCCTTGCCAAGAATGGACAGTGCCTTGCTTTCTACTCATCCCAATGGTGGGATGCTCCACCTTCTTTCATTGCTTCTATCTACTCTAGAGATTGTTTAGGTTTTCCTTTTTCTAGAATTATTATGGATTAATGTTTGTAAGTGGTTCTGCTGCTACGGAAGAGCCTTTCACTAAGGTGCTGTCCAGGGCTACGAAAAAGAAGAAGTAGAAGGGTTTTCAGGTTCATAATACTCGATCCAAGGGTAGGTTACCTGATTGATTCATGGTCTTTTTTAAGTTACTTCTCTTTTCTTACTCCTTTTCTTTTCCCTTTTCTTTGCTTTGCTTTTAATTTCTTGTTATTTTCTGCGTTTGACATTTGTCTTCTGCGTGTTATTTTATCGTTTGAGAAGGTTTTTGTCTAGTCTCCCTTCTCTTTTGTTATTGTTTCTTTTATTTTTATATATATATTTTGGCATGACAGTTGGTTCACCATCTGCATCCCATTTGCTAAAAAAAAAATGGTTCAGACAGCTCTTGATTTTTTTAATTTCATTTCTAGCTTTGTTAAAAAAAATGTTAGTAAACGTCTACGAAGAAAAAAATTTGATGCATGCTCTATTATCCATAAAAACTACATCGATTAAATATATGTCATCTCTTTAAAGTTCGGCATTCTTCACATTCTAATGATCCTAATATTGAGTCTCGATATTTTATATTTAGAATGTGAATAATGTTTCTGCAAAAAAAATCAATATTATATGAAAAAGTGTATGAAAAAAAATTATAGAAGTGATATTTGTCAAACCTGGAGAATGAGAAAAGTTGATTTCAAAGATGTAATTCTACTTGTGCTAAAATTATGTGAATAGTTGTTTAGCAAAAATCCCTTAATTTCATAGTCCTAAAAATATACTTGAATAGTTAAAATTTGAATTGGCATAAAAAAACTAATAGAACCTTTTTTTTCCTCAGAGAAAACTAATTAAATGATACAATGCTAAAAGATTACTTAGTAACTAATTGAAGCTTTTTTTTCCTAAAAAAAAAAAAAACCAATTGGAGCCTTTAAATCATAAAATAAGATCATATATGTAGTTTGTTGAGATATTTCTGCTATATAAAATGTTAGAAATTCAATAAAAATTTAAAGAAAATATTGAGTAGATAAGATCAAAAGTTTGTTGAGATATATATTAATGTGAAATAAAATATTGGTTTTAAAAAATAGAAAAAATAATAAAAATATTGAGAATAAATGTGGAAGTGACATGTGCATAAAAAACCTTACTTTATATATATACTATTGATGTTTGACAGTTTAAGAGTTTTTTTTTTTTGGTTACAAATTCGAGAGTTAATTTATGAAACACTTGATATTACTTCTAACACATAAAAGTCTTAAAATACATTCACAAAAATGAAATAGTTTCAGGTTTGAATTTGATTTGGTCATCAGATTGCATCCTCAAAATATCCTCTAACTCATGTTTTGTGTCGATGAAACCAAAGTTTTTTTTTTCTTACAAAAAAAAATATGAATATGAATTAAGTTGAATTGGTCACAAATTTTTTGTAGCACGTGAATCCCCTTCTTCTTCACCAAGTTAAATTAATTTGATCTTATTCGAATTTTGCCTCGCATCCATTCATACTTGTTTGTCGTTTTATTCATTATCTAGACATAAGTCACGCTGCTATGAATTTCCATGGGAGACACCATATTAATTTATTGTTTTTGACGGTAGACACCATATTAATTTGACTAGAAATAATAATGATAAAAGCTAGGCATCCCCGTGAGCTTAACTCAGTTGGTAGGGATATTGTATATTATATGCAGGGGCCAGGGTTCGAACCCCGGACACCCCACTTCTCCATAATTAAATTGTGTGAGCTCTAGCCACTAAGCTACTTGACCAAAAAAAAAAATGATAAAAGCTAGGCTCTCGTTTAAAAAATAAAAAGTTTAAATGCCAAAGGATTTAGGCTTGTGGTCAGAGTTACGTTAAACGGCAGTGAAAACTTCGTATCCATAATATCTCTACGATGGTGATCTCGTATGACAGACGTGAGAGGAACTAGACACGCATTCTTATACCTGTAATAAAAGTTATGATAATTACACATAAACAACGATATATATAATCCACATGTGCAAGACACATGATTTGGTCTCTTTCAGATGACACCTTTGTAAAGGAAAAAAAAAAGTTGTTGACTTCATTTTTCTAGCTTATTGTAGAACTACCACATATTTATATTTTTGTTTTATAAGAAAGCACATATCTGACATAATCGTCCATTTATCCCTAAGTGTAGGGCCAAGTCCATCAAGTGTCAGAGTATTTTTAACTTCGTTGAATCAACAGTAATACCATATAGGGTATGAAACAACATGAAATGCACAATGACCAACACCTTTGACATCCACCACAACGATGATACCCGAACATTGTGTGGGAAGTCGACTTAAATCAGAGGAGAGCTATGAGACTTATTACTAGCTCACACACGTTTTCTACTTGAGCATGATCACTTCGATTTTAAAACTTCTGTATCTGGATGGCGAGCGTCAACATGCACAAAAAGAGAAGATGGTTGCTAAGTTGAGTGTACGAAACAATCCACCTTCCTTGGTACACATTTTGTATTAATCCTTTTTTTTTTGGGGTAAACACATATAGGTTGTTTATGGTAAAACAAATTGCTAAATGTGTTATTTGATATGCATGTTCATATTGTAATCAACAACGTTAAAATCAGGTATATGCAATGTGTAATCATATGTCAAGGTCATGGTAAAAACAAGAATATTCATTTTTGTTTGCTATTGGGGAATTTCAGACTATATAAACTTAATAAATATAACATAGTTCGGATTAAGAAATCTGAAACACCCCATCACCATTCAAAATTAGCATACTGGTCTACACACAAGGGGGTGGAAAATGTTCAATTCGAATTATATAATCTCAATGTTTTATGTCTAATTCTGATTATATAATTTGAAATGTCACTAACACCATGCCCAATAAACACGTTGGCATACACATAAGAAGGTGGGAAACAACCCATTTCACATTATAAAATTTAAATTTGTGGAATGCTTCAGATTAGATTATTCGAAATGTCCCAGTAATAGAATAAAATGCAGAGATACACAAAATATCAGACCTGAGCCAAATCCCACTGTGGATGAAGAGATATATATGATTGGCCTTCCAGAACAACATTATCATCCTTCAGCCGCAGCCTCTTCCAGTGTACATGATATTAAAACAAAAATGCTTAGTAATTAAGCGAGAATGCTTTCAAGGGCATATTATCTTTGTAATCAAACAAAAATAGTGTATATGGAGTGCGTTGGTGCTTAGAATGGTGTATCAAATCACGTTCGCCAAAATGAGGGTGTTTTTGGAGGTATATATTCGAGTGGGAGATATAAAAGGTGGTGAGGTGATGTATGATTTTGGAAAACATATATAAGGCATTTTGGATTCGAAGGCGGAAACACTGGCTTTGGTATAATCCAAAGTTGTTTTTAAGAGAAAAATACATATCGAAATTTATAATATGAAAAATGCCAAATACGTTTTGGTTGGATTATAAAATTCGATCAAAGGTGAAATGAGAATAAAAAGAGTGTGCAAGAAAACCACAGGATGGGAAAAAATTATCTTTTTATATTCTCTTATCCTAACTAGGATTTCTTGAAATTTCACCCCTTCAAGTTTTTTTTTCTTTTCAAGTTGTAAGTAACAGGAGATTTATTTTTCGTACTAGATATTCTAATAAAACATCTTTCCTTTAGTTTTCAAGTTTTTTTTTTTAATTATATGGCCTCTCTAAGTTGAAAATTGATCTTCTCCCTTTAGTTTTTCTTCATTTCCACCCCAAAATTTTAAAATTAACTTTAGCGGCAGTTAACTGCCGCTTGGTAGCCAATGTGAGCTAACTTGTGCTGGTACCCGGTCAAAGTTAACTTTCGTTGACATCCAACAACAATTAACATGCGTCAGTTTTAGGTATGATAACAGAACCACAATTCTTGGCAGAATTGTTGTATTTTTAAGCACCTAAACGTGCATTTTTCACAATATCAATCATTGGCTACCACCACATTCATTCATTCACTGCATTTTTTAAACACGTTCATTTGCTCAATGGTAAGCATGTCTTAGAAAGACCAATTCATTCATTTTCAAAATAAATTCTAACTAAAAATGCACAAGTACGCAAAATCAATAGAGTGCGATAAATTAACATTTACTGCTTAATTTCATCTCTCTTCAAATCAGGCAATAAAAGAAGCGTTACATTACATTACATTCTCCCTAAGGATGTTATATCATCATGATGTTGGATTAAAATTATATTCAGGGTTGTTCACTTAAAATGGTGGCATTGCAGTGTCTTATACTTAGCCATTGTTTGCGAGTTTGGAGGGGAAGAGAGGAGTTAAGAAAAAAAAGGAAGGAGCAAGTAGAAGAAATAGATGACATTGAGAGGGGAATGCTTTGGGGGTTCATTTTTCTTCACAATCAAAATCCTTCTCATTTGGGGGAACTCAAAAATTGTAATGGAGGAGGGTTTTGGAGGGGTTACATGAATTCTTCAAATTTAATCTATTTAGTTATAATATTCTTAAAATTAAAAATATACTAATCATAAGCATTAATTTATCATTTTTTAAAAATTTACTCTTTCAAAAAATGTGAATGATTTTACCATTTTCTCCTATATTTCCTACCCTCTAAAGTATTCCCTTCCCATCCCCTCCAAACTCCCAAACAAAGTCTTAGTGTAAAAATTTGTCAGAGTCTTTGAAAACTTAAAAAATGAAGAGAACCCATTTTCTATTCTACTGAATTAACTATATAGGTTCTCACACAAATTCCCTCATATAAGATGAGTTGTGACAAAAAGGAATACAATCCAATATATTATTTTCGAATGAATTCCACTATCCTGCCAAGTGACAAGTTTCAATTGTCATATGAGCATGATCAAGCTCAAAAAAACGTCTTAGAAATGCATTCTCGTTTGTCATACTCATCTTATATGAAGGAATTCGATGTGAGAACTTATATAGTTGATTCGGTAGAATACAACATATGTTCTATCCATTCTTTTGTATTTTCAAAGAGATTGACAAACTGTGATACTAAGTATAAGACACTTTAATGCAAACTTCTTCAGCAAACTACCTTGAATTAAAATTAATTCCAACAAAATAATGACACTACATAATAGTACAATTTAATACAACCTAACATCTTCATTTGGCTGAATCAAACTCTTCAGAATATCTCTGCAACGAAATATCTAACTCGATGTCGAGAACATGCTATACTGATTAAATACCGAGAACATGCTCCTCACGTCGTCGTCATTCTTGAGCATTATCTGGTTGAACTGCAATCTCCCGACTGAGTCGATCGATGGATGTCGATATCCAACACTGTCCACCATCCTTATGTCTCTATGGTTGAGTCATCGGTTGATTTGATCCAGCTAATCCATCAGATCTACTAACGTGACATCGACCTGAACCTTGAACAGATTGTGCTTTCCACCGTTGTAATAGACTGCAGCTAACTTCGTGTTCGGATCTACTGAATAATGGTTAATTGGTGCAATTCTACACCATAAGGAATTAAAAACAATCAATGAAAAACTCATTCAAACATTTCATCAAACACTTAAAGTGCAAAATATACATAAACGCTAAAGTTAAAAACTAAAACAAAAACATGTAAATATTTAATCAACATAAATGTAGTCTAACAAGGACTCATAACATACTTGTAAAAAAAAAAGATTTATAACATAAGCATGAAAACATTTACTACAAAAGAATCAAAATTTACATAACCCTATAGCTAAAATATTTTTAATTTAAAAGGAAAAATGTAACATATAAACATAAAATGTCAATGGTAATGCGTTATGAAAACTTACTTATTATTGGAGTTATGAATGATTTGTATTTAAAGAAATTTGATGTTGAATGATTTGAGAGAGCTTTAAAGATTGAGTTTTGTGAAATTAAATAAATGTGATAAGGTAACGGGAGTTAATTAAGAAAATTCGAGGTAGAAATGAGAAAAACCAAATGGAAAAGTTTGATGCCCTACACCAAGGCCTTACTGCATATTTCGATGGGCCGGCCATATTCTCATGTATCCATCTCTGTTCAAATAAAAAAATAAAAAGAAAATGGAGAACCCCCGGCCAAATACATAAAAGTGGTTAATTAGGTCAATGATGATGACATAACTCGAGTTGTTGGGGCCCACATAGATTTTCTTCCCAATACCCCGACATGCTAACTCTGTCACCCTGAGAGGTTTATATTCCTATGAACATGACCATAGTAATCACGACAGGTAACATGCACTTAGATTTGGTGACCCCACAAAGGTTGTATTTTGCAGCCGCCAAATTCTTCAGCATTATTTACAACAAAAACAAAACATTTGACAGTATTGTTTTTAACCTTTTTAAGGAACATTGTAGTTTTTTTTTTGTTTTTACTAAAATATTGTCTCCTTTTTTTTAGTAGTAAAATATTGCCTCCTTTGTGGGTAACACTTCCTTTTTCTCTAAACTGTATAAATATGGGCTCTCAAAAAAAATATTAGGGTTAAATATATTTTTTATTCCTATAATATACCAACTTATCATTTTTGTCCTTCTAAAAAATTTCTTTGAGTTTTAGTCCTTAAAACATTTTTCATCTTCACTTTTGGTCTATCCTTTTGAAAAAACTCATATGAAAAGTTCATATTTTTGATTAAAATTTTTCAAAAAAGTTTACAATATTGTAAGAATCTCTCCAAAAAAATTAGAACTTTTTAACATTATATGAATTTTTATATTTTTGGCAGTTAAAAAATTATATATAATTCATATTTTGTTTAAAAAATCTATTTTTTTGGAGAGATTTTTACAATATTCTACATATTTCTGCACAATTTCATTAAAAAAATTAAAAAGGCTACACATTAGTTGACTTAAAAATAGGGACCAAAACTGGTTCTTGAAAATTATATAAGGATTAAAAGTTAAAGAAAAATTTAGAGCGACTAAAACAAAAATTTGGTATATTTATAGGGGACAAAAACATATTTAACCCAAAAAATTATCATCATATTTTATAGATTTAATTCTTCAAATTTTCAATTCAATAAAATATATTTTTGTTTATAACAATATGTAACGGGGACAACTCTTTTGAACTTAGTTTTTTCTTCCACTTTTACCTTTTAATTAAACTATTTTGTCATTTTTATTATATTATTTAAATTATCAATTAGAAAATTATATAAACTTTATTAAAATATAAACTATCTACGACAAAAAATTAGCAATCCACGACAATAGAAACAATATTGAAAACTATGAAAAAACTTACGTTATTTTGACGACATTATGTGTTGTCCCATACCACCCACCTACTCCTATCATCTCTAATCTATAATACACCCTTGATCTTATTACAAGTGTTTCACATGAGGAGAGTACCACCACAATTCCTTGAGCACCAAGAAATTAGAATACATACCCATTGTTATTCTTCTATCAACCTTATATATCTCCACAGCAATATGAGTCTGCTAAACCTATCAATTCATCATATTCACACTACTTAACAAACCAAATTTTGAAGTACCTTTTAGATATCTCAGACTTCTTTTTTACAGCAATCATAAATGATTCCCTTTTTAAAGTACTCTCTTGACGACAAGGTTTCTTGCCTTAGTTCCAATTGTTGTTTTCATCAAAAATACACCAAATAATTTTTAGATATAGGTAAGATGTCCTTGGCATGTCTGCAATTTTTGTAAATTGTTGGAAGTGATTTCGAGGGTTACCGGGAGAAACATCATAAATACCAAGTCACAACCGCACATCTGTCCACAACCTGCTGGAAAAATCACAGTTGAAGAATAGATGCACAGCTGTTTCAGACACATCACTATCAACACTCACTGTCAAAATGACAACTACTTCTTTGTTGATTCTTGTTGCTATAACAATCACTATCAAAATGACAACTACTTATTTGTGCTAAGGATTTGATTAATTTTCTTTAAACAAAAAATCCCATGAAAATGTATATTAAATTATTGGAGTCAAAGACCCAACAATTAATGCATACAAGACTAGTCGGCGACGATGCTAGCCAATTAGTTATGAGATCGCCAAAATTAACAAAACAAAATATAATTTAATATATTAAATTTAATCTAAAAATACAGTAATTTTGCTAGTATAAAATGTAAATTAATGTAGTACTATAAAAAAAATAAAAATTAACCAACCTCAATTTTTAATGGCTTAATATACCAAAAGTATCAAAATAGGATGAAATAAATCTATCAAACAAGTCATAGTCTTTTGAGTATTTTATTTCTCCTATCTTTTAACAAATAAAATTATTTGGAGGAGTTAAATATATTTTATTGAAATATCTAAACATATAATACACTTAATCATACAAATAAAAGAAATGATTTTTGTGGTAGGCAAAAGCTACTTCATCGTAACCCACAGTTGTGTCGTTGAGTCCAGTACATATCACATACACAAGCGAAGAGTTATGCTATAATTGATCGAATATTTGGTGCCAATCTAAGGCCAACACAATCAAACGGTCTCTCAGCCATGCGCCATAAACGACGCAACATACTAAATTGTTTATACCTACATGAACGATCAAAGAAGGGTCATCTTAACAAATTCGTAGGCCCAGTTTTAATCTTTTGAGGGATGTAAAAAAAAATTAAATTTTGAGCCCTAGTGGGATTTGAACCCATGACCCTTCACGTAAAAACAAGCAACCACAACACTGAAACACTACGATCAATATTAAGTTATTTGCTTTCAAAATATATAACAATTATTTTAATACCTTACAAATATAAAAAAAAAGTTTTTTGGGCCCAACAAAATTGAGGCACAGTGGTATAGCCCAGCCTCGATGGGCTTCGGGCCGGCCTTGGATCAAAGTTTTATAAATAGAGTGTTCCACCACTAAAATATGTACACATTGTCATTCTAAGTAAAACCTCAAAGCACATTGAACACCTCACTAGCTAGAATTGTAGTGTCTTGCAGGTACTCCATCCCACTCTGACGAGGAACAATGCTGTTACAGTGAAGATCCACCTGCTTCAGCACATAACCACCACATATTGTTGCATCACACCTTTGATCTTCACTTTTGATCGCCTTCTGATTAAAAATAAATAGGAACAAATTCACAATTGTTGTCGTATTTAAAATGTCTCGTTTTCTTTTTCTTTTCACAGACTTCTTTTTTTGTCTTAATCTTCCATATTTCATGAAAAAATTAGACCTAATAATCCTAAATCCTATTGAGAATCATCCTAAAGAGGTTTTAAACTCGAATTCTTGATAACGATTTGTCATTGGTCAAACTCATTAGTATCTAACTACACAAATCCATGACTTAATGGCCAAATCCCCAGTCATCAATGAATTAATAAGAAAGTCAAATAATCTTCACCAAATTAAAAAGCTGACGTAATAAAGGCAACTGCTGTCAATTGCCAACTCAAATTCTTTTTCTTATGGTACAAACTGCCAAATTAATTCTATGCTCATCCAAATAAACCCCATTAAAATAAAATAATTCTCATAATGACGTATATGTTGTCACCATTTGAAAATATAAGTGGACCTTCATGACTTAATCCTGCTCCAGTTAAACATAATCAAGGTGCCGCTGGGTGGGACGATGACTTTGACTGTTATCCAAGAAAAAGCTTTCAATTTGTCGACAACAAAAAACGCCATCTAAAATTATGGTTTTCAATCCTTTTGGTTTTGGAATTTGATTAGCATGACGACATCTGTTTTGTTTATATAAGACAAATTACAAATTGTGTAGAAGTTAGTGCTAACATATATGCGGTTAGAGTTTTAAAAACCTAAAAGTAATATAGTTTTTAATATAAATGCTTCTTCAAAAAAAATCTCTTAATTAAAAAAAGAGTTAAATATGTTTTTGGTCCCTATAAAATTGAGAACTTCTAAGTTTAGTCCCTACTTAATTTTAAAAGGTTTTTCAGTCCCTACAAAAAAAATTTACTTCTAATTTTAGTTTCTGCTAAAACAAAGTTTGTTTAATTATCCTTAAGCTCTTAAATTTTTGAACGATTTTTTTGACACAAGTTTAGAAAACTATGAAAGGTTCGATTACTAAAATTTAAATTTTTTTAACATGAAACAAATTAAATATGAATTTTTTTAAAACAATAAAAGTTAAAGATAAAAATAGTGAAATCTGAACATATAAATCAAATTTTGCGGAACTTTTAGTAATGTTCTTAACACGTATCCAAAAAATTGTCAAAAAACTTAAGAGTTTAAGCATAAATTAAAAAAAATTAAATTGAAAAAGGGATTAATATTGAGTGCATAGTTTTTTTGAAGGGACTAAAAGAACTATTAAAATTAAGTAAGGATTAAACTTAAAAGGCCTTAATTTTATAGGGATTAAAAAGATATTTAACCCTTAAAAAAAGGGGTTAATAGGCCTTTACCCCCTGTAATATATGTCACTTTTGGTTTTTCCCCTGTAAATTTTTTTTGTCAGATTTCGCCCTTGTAAATTTTTTTTGTTTTAGAATACTCCCTAGTCCTGCTGACTGTGCATTTTTGCTGATGTGGCATGCTGTGTCACCTTTTTCTGATGATGTGGCACGCTGACTGTATAATTTTTTATTTTTTATTAGGTACACGTGGCATTTGTGATTTTTTTGAAATAAAAAAAATCTTAAAAAATTAAATAAAAATATGGAAATTTTTTGAAAAAATTCCAAAAAAATTTAAAAATTCTGGAAAAATTAATAAAAATAAAAAAGTGATTAAAAAAATCAGGTAAAAAAAATAATGAAAATAATCTGGAAAAGATTAATATATATCGAAATTTTCTAAAAATTAATATATTTAGAAAAAAAATCATATTTCCAGATTTTTTTCAATACCGGAAAAATTAAAAAATTCTGAAAAAATGGAGAAAATTCATATTTTTTTTTTCAAAAGTAAGAAGTTTTATTTTAATCTTTTCAATAATTATACCAGCAGCATGCCACATCATCAGAAAAAGGTGATGCAGCATGCCACATAAGCAGAAATGCACAGTCAGCTGACCTAGGAGGGTATTCTAAAACAAATTTTTCTTACAAGGATGAAATCTGACAACAAAATTTTATAGGAAAAAAATCGAAAGTGACCTATATTACAGGGGTAAATGCCTATTAACAAAAAAAAAACCTATTAATTTAAAAAATCTATAAGGGTAATTTAAAAAATCTCAGTGCACACCCTCACCTGTGAATAGGTACGTTCCTGTTTGTGGCCATACATTATCAAATAAACACATATGGTGATCCAGATTCCATATATATTTTTTAATTATAAAAAATTGTTTAAATTTCTGTATATTTTTTTGGACATTATAAAATATAATATTTTACCAATCGAAAGTTGGAATTTGAAAGATAAATATCATCAATAATATATAAAGGGTTTATGATAATACTAACAAAGGAGTGATATTTGTACAATTAATATTAGACAATTTTGGTGACAACCATTTTTCTCCTTTTGTGATTGGACAAAAACAATGGAGAGAGAAAGAAGAAAAGAGAAAATAAAAACATATGTGAGTATGAGAGAGAGGGTTGTTTCAAGAGTTGTCAAAAGTTGGTTGTCCAAATATTATTTCTCCGGTAACAAGAGTACTGATAATCTCTTGTGATGGACACTTTCCTTATTCTAGGCGGAAGAAGTGTGGATGGATTTTTCTTCTATATAAAACAAAAGAGACAACAAATTTCGACATACCTTAGTCCAAAGTCTAAAAACGGATTGCCATGACGTATCGGTTGACAGTGCAGTTGATTTGAAAAAGAGAGGAAAGGGATAAACAAAAAATATAAAGTGAAAACGACTTGTGCTCTTGCTTACGTTTGAATACATCATAAAACACTGTCTATAAACGAGGTGAGGAATATTTGAAGTTGTGGCACACAATTCATATGAAAGTCAAAATAAAATTTAGTATGCGTAAATCTTCAAAGATACTTGCTTGAATCAAGTATTGTAAATTTTAGATGCAAGTGCAAATAAAATTTTAGATGCAAACACAAAATCAAGCATTGAACAAGTAAAAGCCACCATTAATTCATGTGAATTTCAATAAATATAAAGAAAAGTTTGATTTAATTGACTGTAGCAATGTGTTTAGAAGAAGTTATTAGCACCGCCACTTAAGCACACACTAGATCGTTAATAGATAGTAAAAGTCTCATCAACGTCACATCCTTTAATTGCTCAAAAAAATCCACAGCCTTTAATGGATTAGTCCAAAATTAGTAGTACCTTGCCAACATGACAAACTCTTGTCAAAAAGTCCACATAACATACCCTTGTGAAATTATGCTCGTCGGTATATTTTTATTAAATATTATTTAAACGTAACATAACCTTGTCAAGTTGTCCCCCTAAAACATTCCACATAATAGAAAGAGAAATATAAATGATATTTGAACAACTATTTTTGACAACTTTTGTGACAACTTTCTCTCTCATACTCACATAATGTTTTTACTTTCTCTCTCCATTGCTTTTAATTTTGTGTCAATACATCATTTTCTTTGTAAAATTTTAGTTGTCACAAAAATTATCATCTTAATGAATATTCAAATAACATAACTCTAATAGAAATCATTTATACTCCCTCTTTAACCATTTTCCCACTGAATACTTTGAATTGGATTAATGGAATGAATTACGAAAGAGATCAATTAAATAAATGTAAAACTTATATACCGTAAAACAAAAAAGTAAAATAAATTAACCGTGTTTGCTACTATAAATAAAGCCCCTCTCCATTGTTCTCATTGCACATTTCATCACTATTTCATTAACCCTCCAAACTTCTTCTTTTCTTCCCTAAAAAAAACTTCTTCTTTTCTATACTCATTCACCTATATACCTTTTGTTTTAACAATGTCTGATTCAAACAACAACACCAAAGGAAATAAGTTCCCCGGCATGCAAGACGTTTTCGGTACAAGGCCACCTCCTAGAGAGAGCACTGGTGATGCGAATAACAAAACCAAAGGTACTAAGTTCCCAAGACTTCAGGATATTATGTTCACTACAAGGCCTGGGACACGGGGAACTTGATAAGCACACGGCGCCATTATCCACTTTCACTATGCTTTAATTTTCATGTATGTGATCAAGGTTTTGAACTTTGAAGTGTCCCCTTTTCCTTTTGTATTAATTTCATAGTTTTATGTTAGTTTCTCTTCTTTGTTTTAGCCTTTGTTTATGTTAAGGGACTTTTTCTAAGTTGTATTTTTTTTTCTTCTGGTTGTTGGGTCTTTATGTGGATTTGGTTATTTGTTGTTCTTCTCTGTGTTGATAGAATATTTTGTGTCTGAGTTTTAATTATTTTTCAAACAATGAAATTGTTTTTTTTTACCGATGAAAATAACCGTAACGATACTTTTTTATAGTGCTAATTTGATTTTTGTAAATCTATGTTACAAAATTGCTTTATAATTTTCTATTTTATGAGTCGGTATTTAGTGGGGATGATCGTAAATAATGGTGTAGTGCAGCAGTACATAATGAAAAGGGTAGACTTGGAAAAAAGAAGAAAGATAGTGTGCGTGTTTGAAAGAAAAAGATAGAGATAAGAGAGAGGAAGGAAACAACTGAATGAAAATGACTTTGGTTCTTTTTTTTCAACTATACATCTACCCCACCCATGTTTTGGGCTTTAATAGCAATCAAATAGACTTCCTCTAAAAAAAACAGCAAAATCTAATGGCTGAGTCGTTATTGATATGTGATTCTATAATATAATTCGTTAGAAATGATGTCATATATAATTCGTTAGAAATGATGTCATAATAAGTTCCAAAGAAAAAAAGTTCTTTAGAAATATAATTAGGCCAAAGAATGAATAATTAAAGTTTTTTACGAGAATGAATAATTAAAGTTGAAAAAGGAAGAAGTGAATCTTTTCCAACCTTTCAGAGCGAAAAATGTTAGAATGATGTCAACAAACGTACCCACCATCCACCACCATGATGTTGTTATAGGCACGGCACACCGTGTACCAATGGAAAGGGTGTAAATTCCAAACCCATTTGTCATCCTTATCATCCTGAAAAACAAAAGAATTTAACAACTCGACACACTCCCAAACCAACTCTTCCTCCCAAACAAACAACCTCCTACGCCTATGTCACGCCTCTGCATCCAACCCCAACCTAAATAGTACATATCAGCCACATTTACCATTTTACAAAGCGATAAATCATAAAGCCGACTAAATCATAAAATGAGGTAATAAATCGTTAAAAATATTACAAGTATCAGAAAAAATTAATAATATCGACAATTCAATTATGAGATGAGTATTAGTTGGGACATGGGGGCGCACACATAGATTTTCTTCCCAATATACCGACACGCTAACTCCGAGAATTACTATATTCCAAATTCCAAATGTCATCACCAGTTTTACACGTGCAGTCATGCACTTTGATTGTTTTTGTTTTAGGTGAGCCTCCATTGGCCATACTCATGACCAGTACACGAAATGTTTTAAAGCCAATTCTCTATCTTTTTTTTATAATTTATTTGTAAAGTGTAACACTACCTTTTCAATTCATTTATTTATTTTTAGATTAAAATAAATCCTTCTAAAATAGAAATTCAAAGCTTTGATTTAAAAATAAATCCTTTTAAATAAGTCTTCGTGAGTTAAACTCAGTTGATATGAACAATGCATAATATATGCAAGGTTCAGGTTCAAACCTCGACCACCACCAAAAAATATTAAAAAGATGCAATTTTTCAAGGCTTGATTCTGGTCAAGAATTTGGGTTATAATGAGTTTGTTTGCTACTGAGATTCTCATATTTGCATAAACCTTATCAATGGTATAAGGAGAAGTTCCACGTCTATGTTGTGTTAATTAAAGACATCAAAGATTTGATTCTTCAAAGCAATGTCATCATTTCTCACACCCTTAGAGATGACAATCAATGTGCGGATTATTTAACGAAACTTGGAGTTTCCACAAATAATGATCTCTTAATCTATGATGCACCTCCCGAAGGCTTACTCAATCTTTAAGAATGATGCTATATGTGCTTTCTTCTCTCGAGAGTAGGTCTTCTTTCTTTTGGCTTTGTTTTGTTTGTTGATTAGCTTTGTAAAAAAAAAAGAAAAATACTTACTTGGGTGAGTAACAATTGGCCACCAGGGTTGCCGTTATCAGGGTGTGGGATTAGTTATTTTATTAGGACATTTGACTTATAGGGCGTGTTTAAAGTTTGAGATTTATGAAACACATGGGGTGCGTTTGATTTGCTAAAAAACGAAGGACATGACAAAACAACTTCAGTTTTCCAGTGTTTGATTTATAAATCTGTTTCAGGTACAGGACAAACTGGAGGCAAGGGACAGGACAAAAACTGATATTATTGTCCCTCACCAAACCACATCACAACTTGTTGTCCCACGTACAAGTTGTCTAAAATACCAAAATAGTATTTCGTCCCCCAAAAATCATATAAAACAAAAAAAAATTATTCAATGCTATTAAAATTTCTCATGTACTGTTCTGCCTCTTGTTGTGCTATTCTGTCTTGTACTGTTCTGTCCAGTACTTACTGTTTTGCAAACCAAACACACCCCAATATTAATTCTAACACATAAAAGTCTTAAATGTACATTGACAAAAATGAAATAGGTTCGGGTTTGAATTTGATTTGGTCATCAGATTGCATCCTCAAAATATCCTCTGACTCATGTTATGTGTCGATGAAGCCATGTTTTTTTTTTTCTCTTACAAAAAAATGTGAATATGAATGAATCAAGTTGAATTGGTCACTCCTTAAAAAGAAGTTGAATTGGTCACAATGTTTTTTACCATAACAACTCGGTACTACCACGACCAATTGGACGCACGTGGATCCCCCTTCTTCTTCTTCTACCCCAAGTTAAATTAATTAATTTAATTTGATCTTATTCCAATTTTGCAGCATCCATTCGTGCTTGTTTTGTCGTTTTATTCATCATATTGTCATAAAGTCACGCTGCTATAAATTTCCATGGGGGAACACCATTAATTTGACTACGAATAATCAAATGGACTATAGTCGGTGTTGAATTCTTCTTGGTAATGTCTTTGCTGTTCTTTATGACTTAATTGCATTCTTAATTTGGTTATATTTTCCTCAAAAGCAACATATTCTTCAAAGTAGACAGAAATATATTGTGATGTACTAGTGATTACGTTATTTTATAGTAGTCCATGAATGTGTAACAATGTGACATTTGCTTGCATTTTGATTGGTTTTTCTTTACATAATTAATCGGACTATACATCGTCATAATAAAATTTGCTTCCATATAACGACATAAATGATATCAAAAGTTTTTGTCAAGGAAACTGTGCTTGCCTTTTCTTTTTAGGAGATTTTGGAGTTCAAGTAGGCTGATACCACGCCTAATCTCGTTATGTTTGTTAGACACCAAATTTGACGTATCGATTACGAGTTTTATATTTTGTTCTTTCTCTATTTTTATAGACACATCAGAATTATACTCCATCTACTGTTGGATAGTGGATACATTTCTAAAGTGAGTAAAATGTGGAAATTAAGACTTGTTATTATTATAACAAACTTGTGATTTGTTATTTACACGCTTAAGCCCTCTTCTTCTTCACCAAACTAAACTGTCGTTAGCGTCACCTTCTTGTCAGTGATGCACTGCTAAATTTCCAAAGGGGCCGGAACCCCTTTTGACCACAAATAAAATAACAATATATGTATTATATACACAATAGTCATACTAGTTCACACTGCTTATAATAATCATATGATATTCCATAATATACAAATCAAAGGATTAAAATTGGGCGGTGTTGAATTCTGTGCCTCATGCATGCATTGATTGACTTTGTTTGCCACCAGTTTGGTTATCTTTCTTCTCAAGTATCCTTCTTCTATAAAGGGACAAAAAAGTACTAGTAACTCTTTCCAGTTTCATATGTTAAAATATAAGAAATTATCTATAAGCAATTAATCTTGTCAAAAAAAAAAGTAGTTAATTTTATTTAATATTTATAATATACTAAAAATTATTTCACCCGCCACATTATAAATGCCCTTTTTACACAATATATAATTCATTAGTTTAGAATACTAAACCAATATTTAAACAATAATGTATTTCATCTAACTAATCTTCAAAAAAAAAAAATCATCTAACTCCTAGTAATATTTCAAATAATATTTAAACAATAAATGCCCTTTTTTTAATCTTATTTTAATTTTTAACAATAAATTTGATTTTTTTTTTCTTCATAGTAAAAGTCGTCTTTTTTTTTAGCATTGTTAGCATTTTTTTTTTTAAAAAAATTAACTACACCTGAAAAACCCAACGAACCAACCAATAAACAAAAAGAAAAAATACGTGACCTAACCCAAAACATAATCAATCACGTCAATGAAGACATGAGTTTGGTTGTGGGCCCCACTTAGATTTTCTTGCCACTACGCTGACACGCGAACTCTGACGATTATATTCTATATGGCAATACACGTGCACTTGGATTTTCTTGGTGAGCCCACAGATATCGTAGATAGCAGCCAATTCTCATGGGAAAGTGTAATAACAAAACCTTTTTCTCTAATGTGTTGTGAGGGTCTCGAAGCACTAGTTAAGATGTTAAAAATAGAAAGAAAAATCAAATTTTACAATAAAATGAACAATTTTTTAACTTTTAAAAAGTAAAATACACACTTTTCAAAATTATATTTCCTTTTATAATTCTTTTAACAAGTGCCCGCACACTCGTTAACATTTTCTTTTCCCTAAATATAGAATCACTACAAAAATTACTCATGAACTATTATTTTCCAGAGAATAATTTTGTAAAAATTGATAAATTTAAATATTATTATTAAATTTTTAATGATTCGTAACTTAGTTGACAAATTGGAGCCTAAATCACCACTAAAGAAAAATTATGTTTTGTAGTCGGATGTCCTATGTATCAGATGATCACACATTTTTAATCAACATTTTTTTCCATAACTTTATAATTAATAATTAGTAAAATAAATGGACTACACTCGACCCTACAATTTGAAGCCACATGAGAATAGTTTAAAAAATATTCCCTTGATGGACTACCCTCGACCCTACAATTTGAAGCCACACTCCAACATTGTACATCCGGAGGTGGAAGCAGAAAGCTTTGAGATAGTACCCAGTTTGGTATAATTGTTGCAAAGGGAATGCAATTTTTTGTTCTACCAACCGAAACTCAAAGACTCACCAAGTTTTTCTAGATTATTGCAATACAATGAAAAAAGGAGGAATGTATAACGACGCCTTCATGCTAAGACTATTTCCATTTTCTCTAAAAGTTGAAGCTAAAACCTTGCTATTCTCAATGGAATACAACTCCTTAAAGATCTTAAGAGGGATTTCCTCGCTAGATACTTCCCTTTGTCAAAAGTTGCTCAGTTGAGGAAATAGATACTAGATTTTGTGCAAAAAGAGGAAGAATCATTCCTTGTGTTAAAGGCAACATGAACCTCAAACGATCTTTAAGCAACATTGGGGAAAGTGTAAGTTTTATGATGTTGTCCATTAGAAAAAAGCTTGGAATAAGCGAACTGAAACCTACAAGGATGTCTCTGCAGTTGGCTGATCGATCTATTAAATATCCCACAGATAAGAATGGAACAATGTGTTTCATGGTCGAATACATGGAACAATGTGTAAAAGACCTCGTTCATCGGCAGAAGCTTAAAGGTGTGCTAGAATATTACTCCTTCCATTCTAAATTATATGTCATTGTAAATTTAGTTTGTTCAAAATTATGTCATTTAATTATTGAGTAACCAAAAAATAAATGTCATTTTACAATATCAATGAATAATTAATGCTTATTTATTCATTACGCCCTTTACTATTTATTACTTTATCTTTTTTTAATTTTTCTTATTTATGTAGTCCATATCATAAATAAATGATATTCTTCTAAAATAAATCATAATTACTGTCTCATAAGTCCTAGCTCAACTGACAAAAATGCCGAAATTGTAAGGTTGGACGTCATGACTGGGGTTCGAACCCCAGTACCTTCACTTTGTGTGTGTTAGTTTATGATGGCTTTGTCATCTCATCAATCTACCGGAAAAAAAATTCATAATTACTCTTTTCTATACAAAATTAATTACATTTCTTAATTCCTAAAATACCATAGTTTCAAACGGAGGGAGTAGATGAAAATCCATGTCGCCAGGTCGAGAGTTTAAAAATTCAGTGTTGCTATATATCCCGACAGAAATTTCAAGAAAGCTTCACGAAAATTCTGCACCATTAGATCTTCCTATGACATAATTCAGGAGCGGTTGGCAGCATTCATGGGTGGTCCCTACCTAAAAAGCTTTGTCATATTTTCTCTGGCACAATACAGGAGCTGTTGGCAACATCCATGGGTGGGTCCCTACAAAACATTTCCTTTCATTATAAGATAGTTATTCTTAGTCTTTTTCCTTTGCCAATCTCATTCGTGTTTTTTCACGAGAAAATGCTTCGCGATATTTAGCATTTTTCTTAAAAATTCTAGAAGTTGAGCAAGGAAGTTTTTTGTGAAAGAGGCTCCAAAGGTAGAGCTTAAACCATTGCCTTCAAATCATAAGTATAAATATATCGACCCAAGAAAAAAAATGTAATGTATAATGGAGTGAATATTTCAAGTAGTATAGTCCATTTCCAATTTACTTTTATAAATTTTAATGTGAGCACCTTAAAAAAAAAAGTTGTGTAGAAGCATGTAACAGTTAGAAGTGACTAATATATTGTTGACAATTCATTAGATGCTGACTGAGTAATATATGCATAGTTCCTTTAGTGGTATAAAACTAGGGTAGCACTTGGGTGATCTAAAGTTACTTTCCAGTTCCCCATCTTCAATGTGCTGTTCAGAGATCAACCTCAGGTCAGCCAACATGTCATTCATTGCATCAACCTCAGGTCGGGCTTTTTTTATGCAATTTGCTGAAGTCTTGTGCCTATCTTGAAATAGTTTTATGATATTGTGTTAAGCTTTCACCAATACATAAACCCTTAGGCATAATAGGTCTTTTGATCTCCCGATTAATTTATAGTTTTCATTTTGTTTTCATAATTAATAAAACACAAGTTTTGGTTTCTTAGGTTTGTCTTTGTTAATAGATAAATCTTTGTCTATTAAGATATGTTTTTTAATTTAAACTATTTGATATGTTTTTTTTAAAAAGATGACAATTGAATTATGCGTGTCTATTGTAACTTACGGTATACCCTCATTTTTTTTAAGTGTGTTTTTAAAAAATTAACACCAATTTAACGGTGTGTATTTTTGTACATTTTCTTTCTTTTATACCGTCATTTTTAATTCATCAATAAATTCCTAATTTTTTTTACACACTTTATCTTTCCAATAAATTTAATATGTTATCTTTCTCTCGTAACAAACAATTTTTAGTTATTATCTTTTTCTCCAACAAATTCTTATTTTTTTGCGTACTCTTACATAACAAACAATTGTCAACTTTCTAATATTGTGCACATCTTTTTAACTATTTGAAGTCAATATAAAAATTATTTCAACTTCACATTAATCAAAAGCTAAGAAAAAATTAAGTTTCTTCCACTTTTTCTTCCTTTTGAACATTCATGGAGTCTTTTATTGTTTTTCGAACCATTATTTGTAACAAAATTTTGTTTAAATTTCAAGATAATAAGAAACAAACTTTGTTTATAAAAAAACAAATTTTCCAAATAGATAACATTAATTAGTTTTATTGAAAAAGATAAGAGTAATTGACAAAATGTATAATTGACGACAAATCGTAACCATAAAATATCAGAAACAACTAAATAGGAAAGAAAAATTGAAAAGGAACGGAGGCAACAAAGGTTTTAAATAACGGTTGTGGTTTCAGTCGCGGTCGCGTTACGGTTGTCGCAATTTCGGATGTTACGAACGTTGTGATATAGATTGCGGTCGTCGCGGTGTGAATTAATCACAACAATGCACAACTATTATCAAATCATTTATTCTATCATATAGTGTATACTAACTTAAATTGAATTATTATTTTATATATTTTAAGATGGTTAAAATAAATATAATAATTACAACACTCTACAACACGAAAATAGACGATGAAAGGAATATGAGATACTATTGGCTCATCACAGTCTCTCATTATCTATTTTTTTCTTATGAACGATGTTGTGTTTTATACTTCCATGATGGCGTGTCGCATTCGTAACGGAGATTTAGGGTTGTATCGGCTTTTTGCCACAGTCGTAACAAGTGTTTCGGTGTAATTTTTCATCTCACCTTAAAAACAGGCAAAAACGGGAAAGGTGGCCACCTATACCTTTTTGTCGCGGCCGTTTTCGTGGTAACGGACCCGTATTTAAAACCTTGGCAACAACTAACAACTGGGTAATTATTTTATTCTAAAAAAACCGAGTAATTTTAAGATAAGACGTCCAAGATAATTTCTGAAAACAAAATTAATTAATTTGATTCGAGCAACATGTGGAACGATTTATTCTTAAAATATGTAACAAATACAACGTTTATCACGTATCTAAATAAGCACTTTTTTTGGAAAAAGGAAACAAACAATTGGTCTTTTTAACTCGCTTTAGTTGGTGGTTATAGTACTAGTGTGACTAACACAACACAACAGGGTTTTGATGGACAAAACCAAGTGTCGTCGTGCTCTAATCAACATACTAATAATAATAATATGAATTGGAATATTGTCCCAACAAGGCATCCAAAATCAAGAGAATGATCCATCATTATCATTATCCGAAAGATTCGAGCATTGGAAGACAAAATATAGAGTTGTCTACAAGGATGTTGCAGAACAGAAAAAACACTTTCAAATATTCAAACACAATGTGGCATCCTTCAATGCTGCAGGGAACAAACCCTACAAACTTGCCATTAATAGATTTGTCACTGATATTCCTGCCACCGTAGACTAGGTTAAACCCATCGAGGATTCTGATGACGGGTTCAAAAGGACTACTACACAACACCAACAACATCATTTAAGTATGAAAATGTCACTGATATTCCTGCCACCGTAGACTGGAGGAAACGTGGAGCAGTTACTCCAATCAAGAATCAAGGAAAATGTGGTAACGTAAAGGACAAAAATTACATTATTATTTTATTTTTCAGTTTTAGTACTCTAGTTTAATTCAGCACATCATTTTCTTTACTTATTTACTTTTGGATTTGTAACAACAATAACAGGTAGTTGCTGGGCATTTTCTGCTTTGGCTGCGATAGAAGGGATCCAACAAGTAACTAATGGAAATTTAGTTTCCCTTTCAGAGCAACAACTTGTGGATTGTGATAGAAGTGGTCGGACTAAAGGATGTGATTACGGTAATATGATTAATGCTTTTGAATTCATTTTAGAAAATGGTGGAATTACCACAGAAGCAAATTATCCATACATGGGAGTTAAAGGAACTTGTAAAAAGGCAAGTCACAAACTTCAAATTAAGAGCTATGAAGAAGTCCCTAGTAATAGTGAAGATTTGCTACTTAAAGCTGTGGTTCGGTTAGTATTGATATGAGAGGCATGTTCAAGTTTTACTCAAGTGGGATTTTTACAGGAGAATGTGGAACTAAGCCAAACCATGGTGTAACAATAGTTGGTTATGGTACATCAAAAGATGGTATCAAATATTGGTTAGTGAAAAACTCATGGAGTAAAAGATGGGGAGAGAAAGGATATATAAGGATGAAGCGAGACATAGATGCAAAGAAAGGCCTATGTGGCATTGCAATGAAACCTTCTTACCCAAATATCAACAACATCGAATAAAACTGTCGACGATATGTCTTTTAAGTGAGCAAACTTTCTATTATATTTTTGTGTCTCTCAAATGTGTGTTTTTCTAAAGAAGAAATAGTGTATTAGAATATTATTAGATATCTTTAATATCTACTTACATTATAGTATATAAAAATTGTACTCCAACAGAATTTCATAATCGTCTTTTTTAAAAAGAAAGATATTGGAAAACAAAAATATCTCGAAATTGTACTACCATTTAGTCGTGTAATGAAGGGAATACAAACTATGATATGACTGGAAATTAATCATATACTGAAAGTATAACAAGGTTGCTTATTACGTATGCTTCTATTGATAGGCTAGTCCACTTTACACATTCTCGTGTGACATTAACATTTGTCGAGTAAAATCATCATAACAAATAAATACACAGAAACAATTGTTTTCATGACATTTGCTACATTGCACAAGCAGTTTTATGCCTTATGGTGAATACAGTATCCGACTGCCACGCCGACAAAAGCAACCATGCAGAGAAACGGTAATGGAAAGCCAGCCTGAACTTCTTCTGCATTACTTTTCCTCTTCAGCACCTCCTAACAAAACAAAGGAAAAACTCATATCAAGTATTGAAAATAATCATTGATCAATCATCTTCGTCATTACAGAATGTATAGTAGCTCAAAACATAATTTCACAGCTTTAAAGAATCAGAGGATACAAACATTGAAACATTCAACAATCAGAAGCTATCTTCCTATCATATGTGTATGATCTATGGCACTATGACCCTGCCATTCTTAACAATAAACCCCCACTTTCGGCATGTAATGCCAAAAAGAAATCATGCACCGTCACTCCGAAAACTTCCGATATGGTTATCTTAACAACAGGTGTGTGCTTTAAACATGAGAGTGTGTGGAATAAACTGAGTTGCCGATAGTTTTGTGTGTTTGTTAAAGGATTTGGAGAGTTAGGGTTAATTATTATACTAAAAAATTAAACTCAATAAAAAACGCCTTAGCATTTTAAATTTTTTAATAAGCATAAATTTTACCAACTCAATAGAACACATTTGAATATTTTCATTGTTAGATTCCACCAAAGTTAAAGTCAAGAATTTTAAATAATGTTGGTCAAATAAAAAACAACATTAAGCAAATAATATCCCATAACTAAAATTTAAGATAAAAAATTAAACGACATCAAAAAATTAACAAATCAATTCATTATAATTTTTTGAACTTTTGGGGTTTCCTACACTGTGTTTGATCACCATATTAGAACAAACAAGTGAAAGTGATATCACATCTTCACCAAAAACCTTAAGACAGTAGGTATGAGCCATCTCACTTATATGTTGTTCAAAGTTTACTCTTCAATTACTATAAAACGTCAACTCACGTACTTGACACATTAATAAAACAAATCATTATAAATTGCGACTTCCGCAGGAACTTACATTGGGTTGTATCAACATATTAGGCTAATAGCAACCACACAAATGAGATTGACATCGTGCCTTTAGCCAAAGTCCTAATATCTTTTATATTTTGCTAAAGATATACTCTTGCATCATATGTCAATTTTTAACTCACATTTGATACATCAACATATCTTCAACAAGTATAAGACTATTTGTGTGCATGATACACCACAAAGAACTACTCCCTCTCCCCCTCAATGTTGAACCGGGACATGATACCACCTTTGGGCCACCTTTTGGCCTTCTACAGGAATCAACACTGATGTGAATCGATACATTCCAGAAAGAACAACCACAAAAGTGGTAATGATACCACATCTTAATCCAAAATTTCAAGGCTTAAATATATGAGTTTTTCACTTGTTTGTTGCTCAATCTCCACTTTTTAATTCAATATTGGACTTTAACTGACATTTGATAAATTACAATATTTTTTCTCTTAAATACGACGAAATTCTAGCATGTACTTGAGCGGGTGTCCATCCATATATACTAGTAAATTATAATTTAGACAAAAACCTAACACGTGTACTTGAGAATAGAAAAGGATTTATTAATTTATATCGTAGATATTGGCAATTCCCTTGAGAAACATATTGGCAATTCTTTGTAGCTTTCCTTCCACACACTAAAGGAAATTCATAGATCAAAATTAATAAAATATCTTATATCACTTGTTGATATTAATTTAATAATTCATTAATATAAAAACATGGTCAATAAAAGGATTAAACTTATATTCATACTTTAACGTGCAAGCCAAATAAACATATGAACATACATACTATAAATTAGGATCTACGATATATTGATCTATCAAGATATTACGAATACCTATATTTTATAACGTGAAGCACAAAGAAAGAGACCAATGACGACGATTCTGCATGCTCACATCAAAACAAGGGCAAATTTTATAATTAAAACTCACACACTATATTTTATAACTTCAAGATTTCATCTCATACGTGTTAAGTTAAACTACTAGATACGATCTAGTTGATGAAATAATATTCCATCAATCAAAAAGTTATATGACATTTTGATAATTTCACATTAATTAAGAAATGTAATTAATGTTGTATGAGAAAGCGACATTATAAGTTGTTTTATAAAATTATCTTTTATTAATGATATAAAAAAAATTATAACATTGAAAGAAAAGAATTTTTTCTCTTTGAGATTTTTTTTCTCTGTCTCAAAATAATTGTCACTTTATAATATCAATGCAACATTTGTTATTTTTTTCCTATTATACCCTTATTTATTGAATGTCGTTTAAGTTAACTAATCCACTAACTACAATTAATAAGGATATTTTAGTAAACAATACTAATTTTATCATTGAAATCAACACAATTAATCATTTTCTTAAAAATCATGCATAAACCCTAAATGACTACTCCCTCCGTTTCAAAATGAATGGCGTTTAAGATTTTTACACACATATTAAGAAATACATTAATTAAAAGAAAGTGAGATGTTATTTTACCAAATTAAACTATTGATTTGTTTTTAATTAAAGAAAAAGTAATACTAGTGTATATATTATTAATTGAAGAGAAAAAATTATTATTGCATTGGAAACGGAAAGTGACATTTATTTTGAAACAAACTTTTCAGCTAAAATGACACTCATTTTGAAACAGAGAGTGTTATTTTTGAGACGGAGTAAATAGTAGAAAAAGTAATGTTTAATATTTCAGTGGTGCAGTAGCCGGCCCTAGTTTTCGAGTGAGAGAAACTCCAACTTCTCTCTAAACTTTATTTCTCCTCGTTCATCGTGGAGGGGTGGTTTTAGGTCATTTTTTGACCTAAAATCACCCCTCGACATCTTTTTTTCCTTTTTCTTTCAATCTAAATAAGTGGTTTTCACATATATCAAGTTTTTTCTTGTGTTTTTTTTGGTGATTTCGTTGTCTAAGTGTGGCGTTGTGTTGTTCGCCGTCTTGTGCGACGATTGATTTCGCGTCTTGTCGCGGTGTTCGTTTATTTCCTATTGAAAGATCGGCATCAATCAATTACAAATTCAACCAATGATTTGGGCGTCAATGTTGAAGATCCGGAAGCATGTGAATTTCGGTGACTTAGGTTTTATCATATTATTAGTAGACATTTTTCCGTTTTATGCTATTAACTTGGGTGCTGTGAGTTTGTTCGCAGATTCACCCTTTACGTTTTTAGCGATGTTTGTATCTGATGTAACCTATCGAATATCGTTTTATTTTTGTCAAAAAAAATATATATATTTCAGTGGTGCTAGATGATTTATAATTTGAGAGAAATTTTAAACACATAATTAGCGGTGAAGATGGTGAGAAGTTGGATTGGATGAGAGAAGTGATTGTGCTTTGAAATTGCAATCCAAAAGAGAAGTAATGAGCATGAAATAGGGAAGAAGCTCGAACATTCTAGATTTTATAATATGATGATGATGATTCACTAATTTCAGTTTTGCATTTTTTACAATCTTATTTTCATATTAACTCTAAGGAGTTTCATGTCCTTATCATATGTCTAAGAAAAAAATTCTAGATTTGATAATACGAAGAAATAGGGAAGAAGACATAAATTGAAATTTCATGTCCTTATCGATATGTCTAAGAAAAAATTATGTACTTTTTTTTGCATTGAAAAAAATCCTAAGGAGTTTGAATTAATATAGTTACAATTATATAATCAATGTCATTCTAGTCTTTATACACTAAAAATAGTTTGAAACTCTAGGCACAATATTGGTTTTCCTAGCTTCATTTAAATTAGTTTTAACCAATTAAAATAGTTACAATTAAAAAGAGTAATTTAGCCTTTTATTTATAACAATTGCATGCATGAAAGCCGACAATTGATTAGAACAATACATGTTTTAAATCACCCTATTCAACTGTTCATTAGCACCGCCAAGGATAGTTTTCCTAGCTTCATTTACTTTTTACTTTCTTTTATGTGTCACGTTTATGGAGTAATTAAAAATACCTTCAGAAACAAACAAAGAGATACCCTAAAATGAATTCCTAATTTTTTTTTTCCCTTGTTGATTACAATATGGATTATAAACCTAGTTAATCCATCTTTGATTTGCATCGAACATATACACTTGTTCAAATAAATGTAGGAATCTAAAATAGCTGATGTAAAAGTGTGCCCCAATTCCAAAGGACGAACAAATTCATTGCATACCATAATTAAAATTGAGATATGGTAAGAGCTAATATCAAAACCATGTAAATGGCACTAGTTAACAATAGTTATTACTATTTTAAAAAAACAAAACAAAACAAAATTGTACAACGGATACTACATGCTAACTTGATAAAAATGTGCAACGTTCAAAGAACTGAACTTCCAAATTCAAAGATCAAACAATGTCAGGATAGTATTCCAATAAGTTTCACATTACAGGTTGTTACAACGTTCGTAAATCAAATCTTTCAAATCTGAAAACAAGTATTGGGAAAAACTCATGTCCTACATCGAATAGATAAGACTCTTGATAAGAGTTTATATAGAGGAGACAATCCTCACCTTATGAACCGGTTTGAACCCATAAATCAAATGGCTTTCATGGTGCACCAAAAAACAACTCATCATCATCGAAAAACTCTTCAAGCGCGCGCATCAAAAAACTCCTCCTCTTCTTCTTCTTCTTCAGGTAAGAAAGGCCAGAAAGCGGAAAGCCGGAAGAGCAGCAACGAGAAAAACGTTGAACCAGTAAATTATGGGAGTAGCCTTATCTTCAAACGGGGAAGGTCCTAATACATCTTCAAAGGTAGTAGTAGTAATGTTGCTTAGCGCAGAGACAATGGCGACTGCATTGGTTGCAGCAATGATGGTACCGATGACTATAATTGCCATCTTCCTATTCTTGTTATTCATTGTTGTTTGGCAAGTGAAATTAGCTAGCGAGAGCAAGAAATAATTGACATTTGATAGACTCTTTTTATAATAGTGAGTTTCCCGCTTATCTACAAAAATAACGGTTCTATGATCTATGACCAAGTTCCAGAGTTAGAAGACCCAATCTTAGAGTCAAAGGCCCAATGAGACATACAAGAGCGGGACATATCACATACGCTAGCGAAGAATTGTGCTATAACGATTGAGTACTCAGAGCCAATCTAAAACTTCTAAACAATCAAATCGTCGCCTGACTAAATTATTCCAGTGTAACCGACTAAATTGTTTATGCTTGCGTGTCACGATCGGAATTTTATAAATAGAGTGTTCCATCACTAAAATACGTACAAATAAACATTGTCATTGCGAGGAAAACCTCAAAACACATTAACACTTCATCGACTAGAACGTTGGAGTGTCGTTACAGGTACACCATTTGACTCCAACAAGGAACAATGCCGCTACGGTGAAGATCTATCGTGCTTCCAATTTTCATGAAAAATTATAAATAACTTGAAACTCTATCTAAAATCATCTTAGTAAGGTTTCAAACTCAAATTCAGAACAACGATTTGTCATCGATAAAACTCATTAGTACCTACCCAATCACTTTTCGTTTCAAATGCGACACTCATTACTTGATGGCCAAATCCTCGTTCATCAGTAAGGAAGTCAAATAAACCAATTAAATAAAGGAAAATTCTATGGTCATCCAAATAAACCTACTAAAATAAAATTATCATAATTACGTGATATGCTGACATAATTTGAAAATAAAAGGGGACCTGCTTGTCAAATATTTCCATTTCCAACATCTAAGCTATATCAAAATTAATACCAAAATCAAGATTTGAAATTTAAATGGAAGATAGATTTTTAGGAAATTTACTAAATGAATAAAATATTGGCAACTCCCTTGAAAAAATTATTGGCAATTCTTTGAAGCTTTCCTTCCACACACTAAAGAACATTCATAGATCAAAATTAATAAAATATCTTATATCACTTGTTGATATGAATTTAATAATTCATTTATAAGGGACCCACATAATTTGGTGGGACCCAAATAAATTTTAAACAATTAAAGAGAATGGGTTGAAAAATTGTATGCTAAAATGTGTGTTGTTAGCATTCCTCTAATATAAAACATGAGAATAGAATAGTTTAATAGTGAGATTGATAACTCTAATATAACACATGAGAATAGAATAGTTTAGTAGTGAGATTGATAACGCCTAAAAGACATAAGAGAGAGAAAGAAAAAAATATTGAGAGGACACATTTCCTCTTTTATAGTGCTCTCGTTGAAACTGTTTGGTCATCAAATAAATTGGATGAATTCGTTAGGAAAAACTTATCCAATTTTCAACTATTATTTTCTTTTTAAGAATTAAAAATGAGATGAACTAACAATTATCATCCGTGTACAAGGTTTGCATACAAAAGTAATAAATAAGCAAAATTAGAGAGAACACTAAAAATATTGAACCAATTCAAAATTAGGTCTCAAATTTTACCATACCAGTCACAATCCTCACCCTCATGCCTCTTATGACACCGATAATATATATGTTTCCACCACACCAATGCTTTGAATCCCACATTTCGCCCAACCACCCTCCAAACCATACTGTGCTCTCAAGAACTTAAACCACAACCCCATGATCCACATACATCCTCCGACATCATCAACCCAAATAAAGATAGGTTAAAGTCTCTGATAGTACGAACTCCAAAACCTTCATTCTTTCGATAAGGCACACTTTATCTCGTTTTATGCAGTGAATATTCTCGATAAAAGCACAACCAGTGCTCCCTCCAACCATGAACTTGGCAACTAATTTCACACCAACCAATATAATTTTATGAAAATTAACTTTTAGCCATAACTCATCAAAGGGAATAAGATTGGCTTTCAAAACCATGATATATATTCCCCTGACTTCTCACCGTAAGTCATTGTATCATAAACAAATTGTAAATGAGAGATTGACACCCCATCAGAAGCGCCTACTTCTTAACTAGAAAATGGAAAACTTTAGTTGAAAGTTCAGCATAACATTCAACCTTTCAACGGCTGACAGAAACAAGAACAAAGAATAGGTTCACATTGTCGCGAGTTAAGATCATCTCCATTTACGTGTCATTTGATGAGAGATAGATACAAAAAAAAAAACATGTAGTGGGCCCTACTACTAAGTATGTTCCACTACTATTGATTATTTTCAAATTTATGTGTCTTTATCTCTCCAAATGAAAGAAATGGAAAGACTAATAAATGGAGAGGATCTTGACTCCATTGTCGCAACCCATTAATTTTGTTGGAGTAAGCCCTAATAGCCAATCTATATTGATTGGGTTTGGCTTTGTATCATGATATTGATATAAATATATATTGTGAATATATAAATAATAAGGCATTTCTATATTGATTTTGTTTTGTTTCAAAATAATAAAGTCCATAGAATAGTTAGTCTGTTTAATGGAACATTAAGTATAACTTAATTGTGAGACCCCGTTAAACATAAGAAAATTATTCTTAAAGTATCCGTAGTCAAGCTTTATTGAGAAGTGGGATATCATTAAAGCATAGAGATTATTATGTGGATAGGCTGATGATCACATCTCACAGATCATGGATAAAGAGTTATCAAGTCTACACATAGATATAAATATTAGGAGTAATATTTATATTGGATTGACCCAACATGAGAATACTACATAGTAAAAGTTATGAAAAATGCCATAAGATATTGTCATAGTGATAGTGGTGTATTCCACCCTTTGACCTGAAACCACTATGTACCCT
>Ga0315914_1000823_pt1 | contig 42723 bp, 37 predicted proteins | sample MpolenodulesMG_FD_203920 | JGI IMG/M metagenome (GOLD analysis project Ga0315914, IMG submission 203920) | Medicago polymorpha root nodule microbial communities from Los Angeles, California, United States - elongated nodules | ecosystem: Host-associated > Plants > Roots > Nodule | place: USA... | reverse complement strand
TGCACACATATTAAGAAAGTGGATTGACCACAATTAAGTCATTATAAAAAGTGATATTTTTCTAATTTTATCTTTGTCTTGGAGTAGTAAAAACATTAATGAAATGTGTTTAATGAGGGTAAACTTGAAATCGTGGCATTTAATAGGTTCATTTTACTATACTTTTTCTTATATTTGAGACCACCAATTTTATTTTTTTGCAATGCAAGACTATATGAAGCTAAACTAGATAGGAGTACTATGGCTATAAATTGGTTTTGTTGAGCCCTGATCTTGAGAGACGAGAGTCACTCAATACACTATTTTAGGGCACTATGTGTCTGTGATACACACACGCATGTCTGGGAAGGGACAGGGTTTGAATTGAAGAAGGTAATAAAATAAAGGAAAAAGGAAAGGATCCTGGGAAAAGCAAAAGCATGATTGTAATTTGTAGCTGCAGCAGCAGGGAAGAGAGAAGGAAGGATTATCATGATCATGCTGCCCACTGCTGTGCTGGGGAATCTCATCTCATCTTTCTCATATGCTATGCAAAAAGGAATTGGACCACTTTTCTTTTCTCTCTCTTTTTTCAATTGGTTTTGAGGGAATATGGTATACGGTCAAAGCAGCTCAAAAGCTTACAAAAGGACATTATGCCCTTCAGCCTTTTGTGGGACCACCCCTTTCCCCCTAACACTTTCTGTGCTCATATCAAATTCTATGCTTTTCTATTTCTCTTCTCCCCTTCTAATTCAAAGTTTATATGTTATTTTTCTTTTTTTAGTAGACTTGCTATGTTATTTGCTGTATCTGTATGGTACTTAACATGTTTATTTATTGTATATACAATGCAAAGAAAATGTAATAATACTAAATAGAAATAAAAACGAATTTAATAACCTTTAACTAGAGTTTTTTCATTATGTATTTGTGTTCAATAAATATATAAATAAAACATCAAAGAGGTATAGTTTGACTATGTAACTCAAGGAGAAATTTCTAGGCATGACAATGGGGCGGAGTGGGGGCGGGTTTTACATTCCCCGTCCCCATATCCGATTCTCATATGCTTACTCGTTACCCTATACATAACCAACGGGGATGAGAAATTGTACCTCATCCCCGTCCCCAACGGGTTCGGGTATCCCCGCCCCATCCCCGTCCCCGCATTGAATAATTTTTTTAAATAAAAAAAAAAGAAGTTTTTTTGCAACCCCTTGAGAAATGTTGTAATGCATTATCCAACAATATGCTCACTTTAACATTTGTTAGACTGATTGATTTAGTTGCTCCTTTCAATATCAGTGTTAGTTTTTATAACACGACAATTATCAAACAAAATAACATGGCATATCAACACAAAGTAGTTTTCTGCATTTAGGACGGGTTTGGGTATGAGTTTGGTTCGGGTGGTTAACCACGGGTATGAATTTTGTTGTCATGCCTAGAAATTTCAAATCTTATACTGTGAAGTAAAATCTTATAAAGACCGTTATAAAAAGTAATTATTAGTGTCATTATTTTTTTAGAGGCATTTCTTTCATTGTTATTATTAATGACTTCTCATTTTACAAGCTTTTTCTAATAATTAATTAAGGGTCTTGTTAACAAGTGTGTTTAAGGAACTCATAAAAAGAAATTATAACTTAAAAATATAAGTCAAACACTTGTTGAAGTTATAACCGTACAATTTTCAATGCAAAAGTTGCTACTTTTAATGCTTAAACAATGCCCTTAGGCACTTGTTAACATTTTCCATTAATTAATCACAAAATGCTTGAATATGATGAATCATATTTCCTCGACCAGTAGTTATCACTATAAATTTATAGCTTCTTGATTTCAAATCCAACCCGAAAAATACACGGTGTTAAGATTTTTTTTTTTTAAAAGGGTAGTGTTAGGATTTTTGAGATACAACTATAGTCCATTTTAGTTTTGAGAAATGAAATTTTTCAACAAGCTTGTAACAACTCTTTCTCTCAATGTGTTTAAAATATATATCCTTCGTTCTTTTTCTATTATTTTTGTCATAAAAGTTGTCTAAAATTTAGTTGCAAAAATATCACTTATCTATAGTTTTACTCGACTTGAGGTAGTATTTATATGTAGTTGCATACGAATGATATTTGGTTTATATCGAGACTCTCTCACATTAGATAAGATATCAAATGTGTTTAAAACTAGAATTCATTTCTTTCCAATACAAACCAAAAGAAATAACAAGAATTAGTTATGGTAAACACAAATTATTATAATTATAATTGTTTACATATACATAAATGAGGGAAGATAACTTAGGTAGGTAGCAAACAATTCAGTGAAAGCAAGCAATGTTTTGTTAAGGAAACTGAGGATGCTTTCGGCTTATGCAGAGTTATAACCTGCAGTAACATAGGTGAAAATGAAATAAAAGATGTGAGAGAGATAGAATAAAATAATACAAGAAATATTCAATCATTTGATATGTAAAGTGTTGGCTAGGCCCGTTTCCTCAGTGTTTGATGCCTCTGCTTGCCAGATTAATTGTACTCTTCAATTCTGTCAAAGTAGATTCTATACTATTCCTGTCGACCTTTACTTTTCATTACCAAAATACCATTTCCTTTTTATTTTTCTTTTAATATAAAGATAATAAAAAAGATGAATGTGTGTTTTCACTTTCCATCTAAATTTCTTCATGATTCTTCTCAGTTTCTTTCTTTCCCTTATGGTGAAAACTGTAAATATATCTTTTTTTGTTCATCTTCCGGGGCCCCTTCATATCACTTCATTTCAACTATTCAAATGCATTACGTACACATATATATCACACATGCTTTCCTTTTCTACCCCTTTCTTTTCTATCTATCTAGGTATGTAATAAAGTGTTTTCGTGTAATTGTAGTTCATTTGGATAAAAAGAATATTGGTTGATGCACTATATAGTTGTGCTAGCTTTTAACTAATTTTAATTTCATATTTTCTTGGTACTCTCCAGTCATTAAAAAAATTGCATGCAGAAGCAAATAGTTCAGATAGATTCTTTTGATCTGTGAGGCAAAATGATTCTGCAAATTCTTCGAGTGGTTAGTAAAATTATTTTCAATGATGGATGCTAAAAAAAACTCTCCAGATATGGCTAAATTTGTAAGATTTACTGCTATAAGAAAAGTGCAGCGTCCTTCTGTCTAGTAAGAAAGAGTAGTGTATGATTATGTTAGGAATTAAATGGAACAAAGTACAACACTAATAATTCGATATTCTTTCTAGCAATTTTAATTGTATTGACAATTTCTTAGCTTTGTGACTAACTGTATGTTAGACATTGTGATACCATGGTTTACGAAAAATCACGGTAACACTATAAAAGAAACTTGTTGGAAGGTTAAGGTGAAATGTTTATTGTTCAAATAATTTAAACCTTGGATATATAACTCATTAGGAAAATTATTCATCTTAAATATGTAAAATAGGAAGGTTATGTTTGATTAAAATGAACAAGAACTAAAAATAATTATGGACTCCACTTGTTGCATATTGACGGTGAACGAACATCTTACTGTAGGTACAAGATGATTATCAACATAGATTCACATACTTGGCTGATTTTTTGTTTGAAAAATGACATTTGTACAACAATTTTGTGACAAGTTTTAGACAACTTTCTTTTTCATATTCACATTATGTTTTTACTCTCTCTCTCTCTCCCTCTCCCTCTCCCTCTCCCTCCCCTTAAGCTCACAATGTGGTTTCATCTCAACTATGCAAACACCATTACCAAACACTTTGTCTAAGATGACGTTGGTAGTTTCAGGTTAATCAAAGTCATAATTAAAAGTGCAAGAGTTTTGTGGTCTTTCGGTACCTAAACTATTGGAAGAAATCGTTGCTCTCATAAATAGGAATTTGCAGAGGAGGGCTCATTTTGATTGCATTTTCCTTTACTCATCACCCAAATTAACCACAAACTTTGGTCCTCGACAGAGATAATCCTATTATGGTTCTCGGCAATGTCCAATGATATTACAATGAGAGCAAATTGAAAGTAGTATCTCACATTCCGGTCGAATATAAAATGCATAACCCTTTCGTTCCACCACGACTTCATTATGTGATTTCTCAATGATATCAATTTTAACAAAGACCCATGTTGGTATAATTCTTAGAAATTTAATTTATAGTGAATCACCCTTGATGCATGACTTAAGGTAAATTGGGATAGGATGTGCAAACCAAAAGATCTCGGAGGTTTAGGAGGGAATAGATCTTCTCCTGCCATTGGACTGTCATTTCCAATCTCTATCATTGATTTTAGTTTAGTGCTTGCATTCAACGACATAGAATGGTGGATGGATGGTTCAGATCAGCGCAAGACAAGAAACATGAGGGAATGATAGGAGAAGATATGGATCCGAGGTTTAGGTCTTAGGGACTTATAACTTTTTAATATAGCCAAACCCTTTACGGCTTTCGGTTCTTGATCAAAAGTATGGTCAAAATTTGGAAGAGGGTAGCAATGTTTTTTGGTGAAGGGACTTGAGATAAATTTTAAGGCATCAAGGGTGTGGTGAGTTTAGTTAGTTTGATGAAAACTTAAGGAAGGTCATTGGAAATGGAAAAAACACAAATTTTTAGTCAGATTTGCGTGTAGAGACCCTTTGAAACTTCTCTTTAGTAGACTTGACTTATACCTGACAAGGATAGATGTGTCACCAACATGATTGCAGAGGTAAACGGGGTCAGGTCAATTAGTTGGAGAAGAAGATTGTTTCAATGATTGCAGAGACGGTGGAGCCAAACAGCTCGACCACAGATTCTGTGTCATAAAGGAGGCGGCATAACAATGTCAGACTCCCTGCCTCCCTGGATATTCATGTGACGTTGTGACGCAGTGGCTAAAATGCCGTGCTGTGCTGAAACAGATCCGTGGATTAATAAAGTGAAAATGAGTTTCTTAACTTTTTCCAACATTGTGTGTGCTTATTACAGGCTCAGTAATACCAACAAAAGCTTCCTCTCTTGACAATTTTAATACACAGACAAGAAAAACTAGCGAACTCGCTTGATCTTTTTGACCATCCGAAGTGAATTCAGCTTGCCGAGTGTTTCAGAAGATAGGATGTCTTGTTAGGATATTTCTCCTATTCTACTTTCATCTCGAATACACAGTTGCCTAAACACAAATAGATACCTTAATACTGCAGCAACACATTGCAGAAACCATGTGGAAAGAAGACAATCAATGAACAAATGTCACCAATTTCACAAGGAAATGAATAAACACAAATTACAATGAAATTGTTGGCAATTCATTCAACACAAATTACAGTATAGAAAACCCAGCAAGCCAAAATTACAGCGAAGCATATGCATAAATAAATATTAACATATATTAACCAAATCAAGCTTGTAAGCACGCACTATAAAATTTAAAAGAAATCTTCCTGTTAGAAAAAGGGAACCTCACCCCAAACAATTTATCCTTGCTATACCACCATTCTTTTGGATCCTTTGCATTCCTTCTGTAAAGGGCAACTGCTGCTATAAAGCTTTAGTCGTAACATATCCAGGAAGATGAGGACCCATTGTGATTTTGTATGTGAAAATATAAAATGATTAGTAGGACAAAAGGCATCAAATCATTGTTGTCTGACCATGGGCCAAAAAGGAAAAAATTAATGGTCTGATTAATTGATCTCTATTCATAATCTAGCACAGTGTTTGCTGGTGCTTTTGTTTTCAAGATCATCTCTTCATATTCGTCTTCCGGGTTTGACAGAGCAACAATTGCCCCTCCAGCTCCTATGGAAGCTTCACCCTCGTGTATAACAACTGTTCTTATGACAATATTTAGATCAAATGTTTGATTATATGAGAAAAATCCAATGCAGCCTGAGTAGATTCCTCGAGAACAACTTTCAAGAGAATCAAGAAGTTCCATTGATCTCAACTTTGGTGCGCCTGTCATCGAACCACCAGGAAATGCAGCTTTGACACAGTCTACAGCACTTATATCTGACCTCTTTTTCCCACGAATTGTACTCACCATTGTGTGAACAGTTGCATATGATTGTACTTCCATGAGATGCGGCACTTCAACAGATCCAGGATCACATACACGACCAAGGTCATTTCTTAGAAGGTCAACAATCATCAGGTTTTCCGCCTGATCCTTTTCACTGAAAAAGAAAAACGAGACAGTTCGTAACAGATCTCAATCAGTTGCTTTGCATCCAAATAGGATTTCAACGAGTCTTGATTCTAACCAAAATTACTGAATTATCAAATATACTTGGAAATTTGATGTCATGACAAAAAACGTAGTAAGATAAGCAATTCCAATATGTAAACTGAAGTCAAACGGTGATAGGGAAACTCAAGTTTCTAGAAATAAATGTTACCTGAGCTGTAATTTCAATTTCAGTTGTTTGTCTTCCTCTTCAGTAGCACCACGAGCTATAGTACCCTTAATGGGCTTAGCTTCTAGCATATCACTCCTATCCAACTGCATGAACCTCTCAGGGGAAGAACAGCAAATACACAGATCTTCCTTTGGAAAATTCAGCCAAGCCGCATAAGGTGCTGGATTCCTTTCTCTCAAATGTAGGTAAAGTCCAAGAGAATTTAATACCTCAATCGGTTTCCTTATCTGGGTTGTGAGGCACAACTCATAGCTCTCTCCATCTCTAATGTAGTTTAGACACTTCTTAACATCTCTAATGTACTGCTCTTTCGATTTTTCAGCTGCGAAACCAGCCTTATGTGAGGAAAAAGTTGAAGGATGAGAATACTTCCTTTCTAAATCCATCCTCACAGAACCAGTTAGGCTCAGAAGCTTCTCCTCAGTATCATCCAACCATTGTGGAATACTTGAACTTTCTTCATGTATAGCCAATAAATAAACATCATCATTTTTGTGATCAATAGCAACAAGATTATCAGCAAAGAAAAAACATGCATCTGGAGTTTTAGATTTGTGATGGTTACATGTGACACCACATTCAACTTTGAGGTCATACCTGCAACATAGAAAATCAATTATTTGTTAGTTCACTTGATAGGTCTTGTATATAACAAATATGGAACCCGTGCAATGCACTGGGACTGTTTTTATTTTATATTTTATAAGCTTCCACAAATTATGATCTGGATTTCATTACAGGTGACACTTCATTAAATAACCCATATGCTCCTTTAATTAACCATGTTCACAAGGTCTCTTCCATGGCCTGTCCCTTTACATTCCAACTTACTTTGAGGGAGGCCAATGAATTAGCTGATTGGCCAGCACAGTTTGGTGCAGCTATGCATCAAGCTTTGCAGACAAGGCAGAATTGCCCTTGTCAGATTACGCAAGACTTCCTGGCTGATGCTTTAGGCAGTCTTAGATATAGAGTTTAGTTCCTTTTGTTGTTTTCTTGTTGATAAAAAAAATAAACACACATTCAACTTGATTCAATGTAAGCATTTATTTGGTTGACTTTACCACCTACCCGATGTAACCAACATATCCGCCGTGAAAATCAAATGGTAGACCTTCATATTCATCCTTATCATAACGATATGATTGAAGCTCCTGTGACATTATTAAGGCAACATATTTAGAAGGGAGACAGTAACAGAAAGGAAAAGGAACTGATGTTTCATTATGCTAGTACGGGAAAAAAGAAAAAAAAAAACATGTGGTAATTGGGAATATCCAAGTATGTCGCACAAAAATTCATATATGCACCAAGAAAATACATACAGGCTGATGATTCAATACCCCGAAATTTTGACTTTCCTTATGTCTTTGTCCTGTTTACTTATCATCTATCCTTTCCCACCCCTTTCTGTTTCTTAACTGCATATCTGATAAAAGCGAAAAACATTCAAAGTAATACATGGCATTTTACTGATCAAAATCAGAGAATGGGCAAAAATTATCATGTTTTTAATCTGTTTTAATATTTGTTCAGCTACCATATTTCCTGTTTAGGGTACAAAAAGCAATTTTGTTGGAGAAAAAGGGTGGTACAGTCAAGTAACAATGGAAATTAGATGAAAAATCCACTTCGTGCAAGAGCATTATAGACTCGAATCATGTACTAGCATAGGCTCAATTTTATCTAGTGTAAACTCAACTTGATTGTGAAGAATGGGGGGTAACAAGGACACACTATCTAGTGTAAACTCAACTTGATTATGAAGAATGGGGGTAACAAGGATCAAACACCTGATAGAGTCTAATAGCACGTCATATATCTTTAACAATATGCATGTCCTAGGGGCTAGGTAAGAAGTGTGATATGCAAGAACAAAGCATTAAATGGCCAACATAGTTTCAGTATATACCTTGTTCAAATAATCAAGAAAACCTCCTTCCAAGAATATTGTTTTGGCAGAACCTTCAGAATCTTCCAGTGACAAATGGCCACCACCTTTTGAACTCCCATCACTAGAAAAGGAATGGATTATAATTTATTTTATTTTACATAATACACCATTATCAATACCAAAGTGTGGGAAGGTTAGACTGGTGCAACTGAAATATTTTTTTCAGGTCAATGCATGTAAGAGAAGAGATTTAAGACGTGTCAAAAATACTTGAAAATTGACAGTTAAGAGAATTAATTTCTAACCTCTGATCAGACAACCTGAACGTTAACTGCTTCCAAAGTGATCCACCTTTTCCTCCCATAAACGAAAAGCGTGCTCTACCCTATTGGGATGAGAAGAATATTAAGATGATGGAAAATATAGTATATAATGAAGTATATTACCAAAATATGAAGAGATCCTATGTTGCTCTATATTTCTGGTTTAAAGATCCAAATGTAAAAATATGTGAATGTGTATGAGTGTAATAAAAACAAAGTCCGGAAATGGCTTGGTGGTGACAACAGTATTTTCAGCATCATATCTATAGAATCAAAGATTAACTGACATAAATTCATATAGATACCATCTCTGTTGAGGAACTATCCAACCAAAAGGTGTTTTCAGCTTCCCGTCCAAACAACTGACAGAATATACTTTTTGCTCCACCAATTTGGCCAGCCAAGTGATCAAATTTCCTCCATTTCAACTTCAAACTTTTGTAGTTCATCTCAGTATTATTATGCACTAAATGTCTGCCGAGTCTACTAGCACTTGAAACCTGCGTGTGTGCTAAAGAAAGTTTACTGCTCAGGTAAATTATGAAGAACTACCATATTAAGTTGAAGGCCAATTGAAATTTGTAATAAAACTAAGAAGCATGAACACAATAATAAAGAGATCCAACTCTAGTTTATAAGGTCAAGATATTTTATAGAACTAGACCCTAAAATGACTGGACAAAAGTAATATTTCTGTTAAACCATTTTCTCATTTATAAGGTCAAGAAATAGCAATCAAGCAAACATTAACCTAAAAATTATATCGGTATAAATTATTCGATAAGCACATAGGAAAGATAGAGTGAATTGTAATAAAAGATTTTTCAGTTTTTTCTAGTGTGTGCGCGAGTTGGGAACACAGTTCTTCGGTTTACCATCAGAATTAGCACGTTTTCCCTTGTTGCACGATGACCTACATCTCAGCCAATAATCATCTGTAATCTCTCTAAAATTCTTGAATATTTGACTTCCGTGGCAGGTTGCAACACTCTCTGGATGAAACTGAAAGTCAAATATGTTGACATAAGCATGGCTAAAAAATAAATAAATAAACAGAAACACGGCTAAAACTATAGACAGATCATTTTTGTACTTAACACCTGCACACCATAGTGTGGCCTTGTAGAATGCTTGACTCCCATAAGAACCCTTGCATTTCTAGTTTGTCCATAGTCGACAAGGTTTGAACTTCCGTTTCCTGCTTCAGGTAAAAATGAATCAAGGAAAATGCTTTGATCAGTCTGAAGTTCATGACCGTTGTACTTGTCAGAAACCTTGGATCCAAAAAACGGAAGTGTCCTACTAGAAGTCCATGCTATTGGAATGAGCACTTCAGGAAGCGATTCAGAATCTATCACCAGCGAATGATATCGAACCACCTGAAATTGGTGATAAACAATAATTATGATTGGTGGTGGTAGAAGATAGATTTTAATTAAAATTTGACAAACAAATAAACTTAGCTTAAAATATATAAATAAATTGCAAGGCAGTAGTTTGAATCCGTGCATAGTACATGTTTTACATGAATGATAGTACTGCAGAATCTGGCACCATATGTAATTTTTTCAGATTTTGTCACGAGTCATTTTTGTTGAAATACATACTATAGTAAAGGGATGCTACCGAAAAGGTAATTTGTTTGGATACGTTTTAGGTTCCTTGAAATGGCTCTCTCCTCTGATTAAAATTTGAATTGACCAAGGGGTGAGAATCTGCAAGACTGCAATTAACCAAACACATGAATCAAACTTTCCTCAGAATTTCAACAAACATCTTGAGAGTTCAACGGCACTTCATGAATTCACCACTATGTGATGCATCCCTTCCTCACTAATCAAGCCGCCCACATCTCTTTCCCTTGGAAAATATAAGAAACGCTAGTAGAAAAACCCCATTAACTAGAACAAAGACGTCTTGCTTATCCTCGCTAATAGTTGAAAAAGAACGAAAAAATAATGTATTAGGAGAGAAGAATAATGCAGGCTAAGAAGATGAGAAATCCTCCTAAAACAAAGGAGACGAGGAAAAAAAGACAAACGAAGACGAAAACATCAGCTAAAAGAGCACCGTAATCCTTCTGCATATTGGTAAAGAAATCCCCATTAAAGAGTCACAAGAATAAAAGCAGAAGACGTTTCGCTTTAACCAAATGTGCCACTTGTTTGTAAAATGAACACAACACAAAAAGCACTTAATTGTGCTCAATTTCTGTATGTGGTGATTACACCAAAATATCTTCATTAGTTGCAGGAAGAATCTGGGAAAATCGGACTTTTTGAGGAATATATCATCACGTATTTTCCTCCGTTAAACCAATAAGAGATAAAAAATTCCCAAGTCAAAGAAAATTCAGAATTCACCACGATTTTCATACAACTTAGTCCATAATTGCGGAGCAACATCAACACTTCAGAAAAATTGAGTTTTATATTTAGAGTTTCCTAGCATCTGTATGCCTTGTATGTCTCAAATATGAATATGATAAGCTAAAAATTTAATTCTATATTAAGATTCAAATCCAAATTTTCTAAGAATGTTCGACTGATTTAAATTCACATTCTTTTAAATATATAGTAGCAACCCACCTTGAAACCAGAATTTCGACCAGAAGGTATGCCCTGAAAAAGTCGGCATCCATTGTGCTCAACTTCACTGCACAAAACAAAGAAACAGTTAAAACTATAAATGAAGGGGGATCAACAGAAATGATAACTTTTAAATGACAATTATGTTTTATATATATTCAGCTCCTGAGTGTGGCAATTACACAATGTTTTTAAAATGATCAAGCATACCTCAGACGCCCGTGAACTGGTTCAGATGCATGGACAACTTGAGCTCCATGCACATAACCCAATGCCTATCAAACCACGGAAAGAGATCAAGCCAAGGAAAAAATGAAATGTACACAACGTAAACAATAGCTACGAAAAACAGAAGTATGACATCTGAGATTATGAATTAAAAAATACTAAGCACAACAGGATTTAGTTTAATAAAATGATTAACAGAAAAAACATGATATTGAAAAGGGGATTGTCGATAGGTTCATAATCACGATTCGGTATTTACGCCAACATTTTTTCCATCATCTTATCAAAGCATTGACATACATCAGGCATAATACAGCTTCTATATTGCTTACTACCTTCTCAAAGATACAAAAAAAATAAGTCAAAGGACATTTTTCATGAAAATTTTACAGCAATTCTATATTATTCTTCAGAAATAACGTTAACCATATCTTATGGAAACCCCATATAAATGAGTTTTATGTTTTAACCTTCCAAATATGTTTTTATTGGGTTCAATCAAAGTAAACACTGTTCACAAAAATGGGAAACTTCTCAATAATGAAGAATTAAATGCACTGTTGAAAATGGGAGTTTAAACAAATTGACTTCAAAATTGTTCATTGAATTTTGATATGTAGCAGTTTTCACCTAAGCAAACAAAAGTATTATGTCTGTATTTAAAACGCCAACACTTTTTCCATCTTCATAAATTGTATTAAAAGAAAATTTGCTAACCAAAGAAAAATGAACTATTAAGAGCGAGAGTGAGTTAGCAAAGGAAGTATGACAAGGAAAAAAACGTGACCAAAATTCAAGACATGTAGTGCACTCAATTGAAAGTTGTGCATGTTATTAACACAAGTTGCAAAATTTAAAAGGTTTCCGTAATCTTCTAAAAAAGTAGAAAGTGCAACATATTGAAGGTTTGCTCAACCAGAAAGTGGTTAAATTATATTAGGAAAAAGGGTACCATTTTGAATAAAGAGGGAAATACCTGGTGTCCAAGGCAAACACCCAGAATAGGAATATCCCTGCATTCACGCAATATTTGAAGACAAATGCCTGAAGCATATAAAATCATTTGAAGAAAAAAGGATGTCAAAATAAAAAATCTTCCACACATTTCATTAAACAACAATTAAGATAACATTAAAATAAATCATAAATATCAAGTTCTTCAAAATATATGAGGTGTCCTTTCAAACGGACATTTACAGACAATTGAATCAATTAATTTTTTCTATTGCTTCTTCAGGAGCAGTATATAATTGTTATGAAATAATCAGACCACAAGTACATTCCATGATTCTCACCTATATCTTCTGGGCATGCCGGAGAACCAGGTCCAGGTGATAATAGGATGTTATCGAATGCATTTTCTTCGTACAAGTAATAGCAAAGTTCTTCCCACGTCCAATCATCATTTTGAATCACCACAGGAGGGACTGGCAAAATGAAAACCAAACCGGCCTTTAAAAGGGACATAAAATCCTTACAAGTAACATCAACTTCTTAAACTTTCCAAGACTATATATAGTATTCTGTACGGGGTTTCAGAATGCTAAAACATATGTTTGTTGTTCTTGCAAAATAGCCCCCAACAATCTTGATATTCTTACTTGTAACCTAACTCTTACATGTAGAACAATTCTATTTGAATATAAATATATATATTTTTGTGACATTAACTCTAAGGTGTCCACCCAATGATTGACCATAAATAAACTAATCCAAAACGCATACTACAACTCAATGCTCTTCGATTGTTCCACATTCAAATGAAAGACAGAAAAATAGAACATGGTAAGTATAACTTACCACCATTAATAACAGATAGGTCCTGGTATATATTGTATGTATAACTGTCATAGTTATCAATCAACAAAGTCCTCACAAAACCCTGCTTCTGTAGAGGCAATTCTAGCTTTTTCTTTCTTTTATATGATTCTTCTAAATGGCCATGCATCAATTGGCAATACAAACTCGTGTTTCTTCCATTGCGGCGATTACATACATCTCTTTTCATGAAACAAGAAACCCTTGTGAAGGAGGATCTGGACAAAAGAGAATTCATATTTTTGTACTGCTTAGCATCACTTGTAGGACATATGAGACGCAAAGACAGGTTCATTTTTTGCAAGCTGCAGATTAAATATGCATAAACTTACTTATTAGTCAACACTATACAATAAATTATATTTGAAAATGATTGTTAAGCGCTTAACTGAGATGGCCTTAATAGCACCATAAGCACTTATTGTTAAATTTAGAATAAAAAATAAAATAAAAAAAAACAGAGACGTAGATTAAGAATAAGAACTTACATGCTATTATGTTGTGTGAAAGAGGAGTTGCAGATTCAAGATGTGATGAAGAGATGCGAACAAAGATCCATTGACAAATCACGTGGAAGGAGAGATTTGAAAAAAGAAGTTAACGAGAGATTTGGATTAGAGATTCAGAGGAAGGAATAGAATGAATGCGCGAAAAGGCATTAGCGAGAGGGTGATGAAGGATCTTGGTTGTGGCGGTGTAGATTCGAAGCGGGTGGTAGTGAAGAACTGGCGGCTTTTTAAGCTTTTTTTTCTCCCCAAACTTTTATTTCTCTTTTTTTAAAAATAATTAGAATAAGGGAAATGTTATATCGTGCGCTCAAGGCACACGTTAAGAAACTAAAGATAGAAATATATTGTTGAAAGTTGTGCATTTTATGTTTTAGAAATTTAAAATCTTATGATGTTATTATGTTTAGAAGTCCTAACTCAACTGGTAAATGCCGAAATTACAAGGCTCGTCGTGACCCAGGTTCGAACCCGGGTCCTCACAGTTGTGTGAGTTTAATTTCAGTGGATTACCACTTCATCTAAGACCAAAAAAAAAAAAAATCATATCTTTTTAAGACAAAATTTATGTTTTAATTTTATTTTTAACTTTTTAACTTGTGCTCTAAGAGCACAAGTTAGCATGACCTTTAGAATAAATTGTTTTTTTTTTTGTTACACTTTAGAATAAATTGTTAAAAATATATCAATTTTTCATTTTAATTGTTCTAAAAAAAATTCCAACTTTTAATCCAAAAAAAAAATGTATCACCACTTTAAGTTTGGACTTTTAAATTAACTCATTTGTTGTCTTCATGTTTTTAAACGGTATGTTGAACATTTCCTCAAAAAAAAAATCGTATTTTGTACGTATGTCTATAATATTATAACAATTTCTTCAAAAATATTGATACATGAATTTTTATGTTTTTAACATTTAAATATTTATATCTGATTCATGTTTTGTTAAAAAACTCTAATTAATATTTTTTTAAAATTCTTATAATATTCTAAACATTTCTAAAAAAATCATTCAAAAATATGAACTATACCTATGAGTAAGAACCAAAAGTGGTGATAAAAAACTTTTGAAAAACTAAATGTCAAAAAGAATTAAAGATGCTAAGACATAGAAAACTTTTGAAAAATTAAATGTCAAAAAGAATTAAAGACACTAAGACAAAACGTTGATATATTTATAAGAATAAAAAACGTATTTAACACTAAAAAAAATTATTCGGATATTTTAACAAAAAATATAGTAATTCGAAAAAATAAATATTATTTTATTTGAAAAAAATATTATTTATTTTTAGAGGAAAATATTATTTAGATCTTCACCTTAACAAAGTATCTTGTCATAAAAACAAGAAATATTATTTAGATGTAAGTGAAATTATTTAAACCTAAATCTTAGGGTTGTTGCGTAGATTTTTTTCCTTTTTGACAAAATTTGTTGCAAAGATCTTTTCAAACTGCACAAGTATCATGGGATTGGGCAGATCTTGACTCACAATATGAGTGACAATTTTTTTTTGTCAAATAATTAAATAATAATAAATTTAATAAGAAGTTATACTAAAAAATAATCGTAGCAATCAAAATTACAAAGAAAATGTTATATTTGCTACCCGTTGAAATTAAGCTAAAATTACATTACTAGTAATTGTTCTAAGAACATCTCTTTTTACATACAACAAACGATATAAGATTACTACCAATACAATATAAAATCAACAAACAAATTAATATATCATGATTCAATTATTCTTCATCCTAATTCAATTTCAAACAATATAAAACCTAATGTTGTAGCAAAAACCTAAAGGTTAAAATCTATCACTTTCGGTAAAGTAACCAGAACTTATGACTTGTGCAGTGTGTTGTGCGCGTACGTGTTGAGAAAGAAGAAGGAAACTCTATTAATAAAAAATAGGGTCTTGTTAACTAGTGTCTTAAGAGTACTTGTTAATGATCCAAAAATAGAAACGATTGATAACTTTTATGTAAATAAAGTTGCTTTTTGAAGTTTCAATGTGTTGAATTCACAAATTCTAAGATAAAATTTCAACTTTAAACTTTTTATCAAGTGCCCTAAGGACCCTAAGTAAACTTGTTAGCATTTCCCTAAAAAAATAAATAAAGTGTGTGTTTGTGAATTGATGGGTTGAGCTGGTAGAGTGAAATAATAAAAAATATATACATATATATATATTTGGTATGGGCTGGTATGGGCAGTAACCACACTTTATCTTGATCGGGTCCGCCCCTGCTTCTAATGCACTTGATTACATCCAAATTTTTATGATATTCTATTATAATACCAAAATAACCCTTAATCTAGTGTTCACTGCAAACTCTACATTTTTTTCTAAATCTTACACTTTCCTTCTCTTACGAATATCATTGAAGGTAAATAGACTTATGCATTGTGTGGATCTGTGGCAAAAGCTAAATTCTCGCATTGCTAAATAATTTTGTCGTGAAAATAAGGAAGCTACTTTTTGGCAAGCTTTGGTATGGCATTTCTCTGGCATGGTTACCACTTAGTGTTTCCTGAAAATGTGTCAGATCATCTATATCAATTTAGCACCTTTAGCGGCTTCTCTAACAGTAAACGCTCAACTCTGAGTCTTATATGGCTATCTTGTGTGCGGGTAATCTGGCTTGAAAGGAACGCTCGAATATTTCACCAAAAAGAAGCTTCTTTTAATCAATTATTAGATAAAGTTAACCTTCAATCATACTGGTGGCTGAAAGCGAACCGCCCTAACTTTGTTTTCTCCTACCATTCATTGTGGTTGAACTCTTTACCTTGCTTGGGAATATTTGTGTAACAGGGTAGTTTTTTGTTCCTGTTTTGGCTGTTTTGACATTCTTGTAATTGACTCTTTCAGCTGAGGTTTTGGCACTCCTTATATTGAAATCTTCAGGTTTTCAGTATTTTAATCCATTTTAGTTTCTTAAAAAAAAAATGCTTCATCAAACACATGATTAATACAAGGTCAAAGGTTCGTTTATTCCATTAAATTTCTCTTGGGTCAGTGGGCTTTTAAGCAGTTTTTTGTCAAAAATAAAAAGTATACCACTTACCGATATTTGTTACGTATTTAGTTTGTAAAGTAAATTAAAACTATTTTTTTATAACATTTGTCGCATTTTTACCTTACGTATATTCACGAGATATTTTAATAATAAAATAACATTTATCCTTTTGTCTATAAAACTACATTTCTCTTGTGTTTTTTTTTTTTAAGAAATTCATCTCTTAAAGTTGAATAGATGGAGTGTTTATGATTTAAACTTTGGCGTCTCTGAGTATAATAAAATTGTCTTATCAACTGAATCGAGCTCACAAAAATAAAACATTTATGTTTTTAACCAATAATAAAATAACATTTCTCTTTTTTATTAATTTTCACAACTTTTGTCGCACTTTTAAAATAAATTAATGTTTGTCTCTGGTATATTGTTTTCGTGCAAACACAAGCAAGATACTGCAAACTCAACTCGAGACCAACTTTTTATCATGATAGAGTAGAGTTCTAGTCAATACTACTTGGTCTTAAAATAAAACTTTAGCCTTTACTTTTACTTTTTGAAGACCACCAATTATTGTCGAACCACTAGAGTTTAAGATATGGAGGAAAATGGACGTGTCAAAATCCATTCAAATAGGAAAAAAAAATTTTTGAGGGAATCCATTCAAATAGGATATTAAACAATATTTTTAACATTAAATTAAAAGATCAACGAGATTCTTTGTAAGGCCTGTGTCAATAGAAGATGATGATATTGCTAGGCAGAACACTTTTCTTTAATTTTGAATTTGGGGTTTATACGTGTGTAAGTTTTGGATGATGTTTTTATCGACACTTATGATGGCATACATGGGGGAAGCTATTTGTATTCAAGGGATAGCTTCGGCTACCCCGAATTTTTTTCCTTGGCTAAATTGCTATATTTTGTAATTAGATACCACAATAATATGTATTTAGCTATCCTAAAAGATAAGGTGTATGATTAAATTCCAACAAACTATGGTCAAACATATGGGTTCTATCGCAAATCGTCTTCTCGGGTAATCAATCGCATGACTCTCGTCGTTTCACCTTTTCACGCGTTTTTTTCTTCACGTTCTTAGGTTTTTAATTCAATAATCAGTTTCTACTGGTTTCCATAATAAATCCATAGACCAAATTCCAATCGATTGAATTTCTTTGTCCATCGATTGTCTTTTTCTTTTTATGTTTGTTTGTTTTGTCACCAATTGCCTTTTCTGCCATGAATACATGAAACCGTGAGCAATTTTTCTTTTGTTGCTATATGATTGAAATTGTTCTTGGTACCTTTTCTATTTGGTAATCCAATCGAGTGTGTCTATTGATGTTCTGTCCTCAATTGTTATCACTATAAACCTAGCATCAGTATTCGATTTTTTCTCTCTTTGAAAAAAGTTTGTCTCTCTCGGTGATGTTATTGTAAGGATAATACTTTGCTTTTATTAAGCATGGTTTTCCTCTCCTCATTGTGAGAGCTTTGGCTGTTCTCTCCTGTTGTGAGAGCTTTGGTTTTTCTCTCCTCGTTGTGAGAGTTTTGGTTTTTCTCTCCCCATTGTGAGAGGACACTGTTGTGATCACACTACAATATTTGTTTTATCATGGATTTTGAAGATCTTACTATTTTGAGCTGGAACATCAGAGGTGCTCTTAGTCTTGAGGGTCGCCGACACGCTAAGGAATTGGTAAGGAAACATCATCCTCTCTTTATTTTTCTCATGGAAATTCATTGTCCTTTCTCAAAAACATCAATATTTTGGAATCGTCTGGGTTATGAGATATGTGCTCTCTCCGAAGCGTCCAGTCATTCGGGAGGTATTTGGGTGTTGAAAAGTAAAGGTTGCGATTATGATATTACTGTGATAGATGCCTACTTTCATGCAGTCACCATTTGCATTAAAAAGTCTGACTGTATGTGGTTTTGCTCTGCTATCTATGGTAGCCCTCAACTAGTTAATCGTGAAAAATTATGGAGTTATCTTATTTCTATTCGCGAAGATATTTTGAGTCCTTGGGTTATGATAGGAGATTTCAATGAAGTCATCCATCCCTCTGAGATAAAGGAGGGCATCTTTACAGCTAGACAAGCTGAGAAATTGTCGAATATGATGGAGCAATGTAATCTTATTGACCTTGGAGCTACATGTAGTATTTATACTTAGACTCGTAAGGAACGAGGGATTCTGAAGGTTGCTAAAAGGCTGGACATGGCCCTCGGTGATTGTGCGTGGCGTACTACTTTTCCATAAGCTTACATAGAGATTGTACCCCCGAGTCTAGAGCATGTTCGGTTAGATGCGACTACATTCAACAAAGAGGTGTTTGGTGACATTCATAAGAGGAAGAGTACTCTTGCAGAGAAATTAAAGCAAGTGCAACACAAGTTAGAAACGGTTGATTCAACCCACCTCACCATGACTGAGGCATCACTCCAAAAAGAATATAATGATGCTTTGAGATAGGAAGAGATCCTTTGGTACCAAAAGTCGAGGGAGAATTGGGTGAAACTAGGAGATCGTAACACGAATTTTTTCCACACTCAGACACTAGTGAGGAGAAAACAAAATAAGATTCAAGGTCTCTTTCTTGAAAATGGTGAATGGAGTACTAATGATGTTACCCTCCAAGCAGAGGCCATAAATTACTTTAAACAGTTATTTGAGGTAGACCACTCCACTACTCCAAATACTCTATTGGTTAATGATATGCCTCGCTTAAGTGAACAATGCAAAGATTCTCTTACAACACTGGTCCTTAAGGAAGAGGTGAGGAGCGTCGTCTTTAGTATGAAGTCATATAAAGCTCCTGGCCCTGATGGCTTCCAACCCATATTTTTTAGACATTTTTGGGAAAGAATTGGTGATGACATATGGCGTATCGTGCATACGGCTTTCAATATGGGTACTATTAATGCTTCAATTGTAGAGACATTAATTGTCCTAATACCCAAGGAGAGTAATCCCCAAAGGTTAAAGAATTTTAGACCCATCAGTTTTTGTAATGTCTTTTTCAAGGTAATCACAAAAGTTTTGGTTAGTCGCTTGCGACCGTTTCTTGTTGACCTGATAAGCCCTCTTCAAAGTAGCTTCATCCCCGGTCGAGGTACTACTAATAATGCCATCTTGGCCCAGGAGGTTGTTCATTTCATACATCATTCTCAAGCAAAAAAAGGGCTTCATTGCGTTCAAAATTGATCTTGAAAAGGCATACGATAGGCTTAATTGGGACTTATTGGAACTCACTCTCCATGATTTTGGTTTCCCTCCGGCAACTATATCTCTCATCATGGGTTGTGTTCAATCTAGCAATTTGAGTGTTCTTTGGAATGGTGCTAAAACTGATCATTTTACTCCATCTAGAGGTCTACGCCAAGGCGATCCTTTATCCCCTTACTTGTTTGTTCTGTGTATGGAGAAACTGTCTCTTATTATTCAACAGAAAGTCCTAAGTGGAATATGGAAACCTATACATGTATCTAAGGGTGGCCCACCATTATCTCATATTCTTTTTGCTTATGATGTTACGTTGTTTTGTGAAGCTAGTATTGAACAGGCCAAAGTGGTTATGGATACCTTAGAGGAATTTTGTTCAGCTTCAGGATTAAGGATTAATACCTTAAAATCCAAAGCTATGTGTTCTAGGATGGTCCAAGGGGAAAGAAAGCGTGAACTACAGGATATTTCAACTATTAAATTTGTGGCGGATTTGGGCCATTACCTTGGTTTTCCTCTTGTCAAGGGTCGAGCATCTTGAGATGTATATAATGACGTTGTTGACAAAGTTTCAAAAAGGCTAGCTACTTGGAAAGGCAATATCTTGAATAAAGCAGGACGAGCCTGCCTAGTGAAGTCTGTCACAACATCAATTCTCGTTTATACCATGCAACTTCACTATCTTCCTACTTATGTTTGCAACAGGTTAGATAAGATGTCAAGGAGTTTCCTTTGGGGGAGGGAGATGGGCTCTCTCGAACTTGAAATCATGTTAATTGGAATATGGTTACAACCCTTAAACGCTTTGGTGGACTAGGTATTCGTGAAGATAGACTTACTAATTTAGCTCTGCTTGGTAAGTTAGTGTGGAACATGCTTCATAATAAAGATATATTGTGGGTGAAAGTTCTTTCCCATAAATACATGGGTAAAACGTCTTTATGGATGAATAAGAAATATAATAAACCATCAATCACTTGGCGTGGTATTCGACATGCCATTACAATTTTGCTGCAGGTTATAGTTTTCGTGTTGGCTCCGGAAACTCATCGATCTGGAATATTGACTGGACAAAACTCGGTCCCCTCTGCCAATTGGTCCCATTTGTTAACATAAGTGATTCAGTTATGTATTTGAAGGATGTGTGGGAGGATGGTAGGTGGAACTTGCAATATCTTGCAACTATGATACCAACCAACATTGTTCACTATATTTATCAGCTTCCAGCTCCTAATAAATTGGATGTACGACTTCAAGATGCGTGGACTTGGAGGCATGCAAAGAAAGGTGAATATACTTGTTCGAGTGGATACTATTGGCTTCCTCAACAAAATAGAGATTGAAATGTGAATTGTAACATGGATTGGCTTTGGCGCCTTAAAGTACCAGCAAAACTTCAACACTTTCTATGGCTTTGTTTTCACAATGCTCTCCCTATTAATGGTCGTCGGCATCATTGCAACATGGTAGCTTCTCCAAGCTGCACCCGTTGCTCTTCACTCATAGAGGATATTCTTCATTGTTTACGTGATTGGCCACACTCTAAAGAGATTTGGCTCTGCTTGAATATGGGGCGTTATAATAATTTTTTCTCTGAAATTGATGTAAAGGTTTGGCTTCATGAGATGACAAAGGGCACTTCCTCTATTTTGTTTGTTACAGGAGTATGATATGCTTGGTGTTGGACAAACAATGCTATTTTTGAGGATCACCATTGGCGTATTCAAGATGTGGTGCGAAAAACTTTTTTGTTACATGATGAATGCATTTCTTACTATCCCAGTCCTTGTTTAGACCAACACTCATCGCGCCTCTTAGCTCATTGGATCCCCCCTCCAGAAGGTACACTCAAACTCAATATTGATGGTAACTTTCTAGAAGATTTTGGTTGTTTAGGTGTTGGTGATGTTGTTCGCAACCACGATGGAGATTGGATAACTGATTTTTCGCACTATGAAGTTGGAGGTGATGCATTATTAGCTGAGTTACGTGCTATCCAGATAGGTCTTGATTTTTGTAGTAAAAAAGGTTATGTCAACATTATTTGTGAGAGTGATTGTTTGGACGCAGTTGACCTGATTAATGATGGTCATGATATACCCTGCACAATTATGCTACTCACATCCTTCATATTAGAGATGAGATGTTTTACATGAAAATGGAAATACAACATTGGTGCATGTTCTTAGGGAACAAAACATGTGTGCAGATTTTATGGCTAAGGAAGGATCGCATGCAAGGTGCTCTGCTCACTGGAGCTGCCCTCCGCCCGACATGGAATCTCTCATCCTGAGAGATAAGCTTGGAACTTAATTTAGACCCTCTCTCTTTTTTTCTTTTTCTTTTTGCCCTGTTACATTGTAACACTACAACAAAAAAAAAAGGTAAAAATCAGTAGAAATAGAAAAGCCAAAATATATCCACTTGTCTAATAAATGTATTCCGTATTATTTTTACACTTTCAATCTCTTAAACAACTATAAAGATAGGTTAGTTAACGATAAAAAAATTGTCAAAAAACAGTAAAAATAGTTAGATTCGCCGTTGGACTCATACACTTTTTTTTTTGTCTAAGAACCCTTCACCGAGTTGGTGAGATGAATTTAGATTATATTTTTATTAATATATAAAAACGTAATGTAAGAATCATATATGTGTGAGGTACTGCCAAAAGAAAATAATAAAACATGCAAGGTGCCAAGGTGCATGAGAAGACTTCTTGACTTGGTACTCCAATAAAATCAACAAGTCTTACACTACAAGAGAGGTTATCGACACTTAAAATCCAAATTTATGCACGTCGAAACCAAGCCAACCCTACATAACTCTACATTGTTGAAGATGGTTACTAGCCTAGAACATGTGGAAGTAACCATATGTTGCTATAGATAGGGATATTGAGACATTCTAATAATGGTTGCTTAATGCATTCAAAAATCACATCTAACATGTGTTAATCTGGTCTCTATTATAATAAAAAATTCATTTTTAGATTAATTTAATAAGTGATGTGTCTAGTCTGAACTAGATACTTATTTGTTGAATGAACTTAAAAAATGATTTTTTTAGGGAAATGCTAACAAGTGCCCCAAGACACTTGTTTAGAAGTTTAAAGAAAAAACTTTTTTCTTGTAAATTGTGTATTCAATGTATTGAAACTTTAAAAAGGAACATTTTCTACATAAAATTTACAAATAATTTCCTCTTTTGAATTCTTAACCCTTTTTTTTTTTATGATACAAACCGGAGAAAGCAACACTCCTTGATATTCGTTTACCTTAACAACTTGAACCCAACAAAATGTCCAACTTAGCATAAATGAGTTTCTTTTTGGAACAAGTCAAAATAAAATATGCTAACCAAATCAAAGAGTTATATCCCGCATTAGCAGTGCAAGGATAAAATCAAGAGCACAACAGTTAGTTACATAATCATAGCAATGAAACTTCAAAACTAAGTAACAAAATCCATACATAAAGTCGGATTACACCGCAAAAAGATGTAGATTAAAAGTTAAGTTTGAATTTCTCGCCTTCAACCAACAAAATGATAAACATTTGACTTTATCAAACAAGTAAATAATTGATTCCTCTTTGCGCTAAAAAATACGACTATTTTTTTTCCTCTCAGAGAGTTCTAACACACACCAACCAAATCAAGGATAATGATGTTCGAGTAACTCTATGAACACCACCTAAATTTCCAAATTGCAAAATGTGTTTAGACATATAACACGAGCTCACAAAATGGATGTTGAGCCAACTCCTAATACAACAAAAAATACTACCCAAAAAATCACATCCCATAGATAGATTAATACTTTGTATTGTGTTGAATAATTCCTCGCATAGCTAAATTAACCTCTGTAGGGTTTCGATTACGTAATAACCGACAAATATGCAGAAACAAATTTTAATTCGTTCAAATAATATTATTATAAACTATAAGTACAACCGACTCTATCTTGATCAACATATGATAAACACCACTGACAGTATAGCCTTTGACTGGATCTAAATGCCACCTCCACACCAACCTGCAAAACAAAGTTATTTACTAGCTTACAACACTCACCCACATATTCCTCCTCCCAAGCCAATAGTTGACGTCGTCATCTTCAAACCTCACCCTAAATTCTTCAATCTAGAGCATACATCTTTGCAACAAACAACAATTGAGTCTCAAGATGAATTATTAAAAATTTTATACCTCACACACAACGGACCCCTCTACTTTTGAATCCCACCAAAACGATATACATGGTTTATATCTTTGTACAAAATAATAAAGATGAGGCATTTTTCCGGTTCCTTCTGCTTTGGTTTTTCACTTTCTTCCTCATTGAATCCACCGTTAAGTCTTGCTATCCGAATATTTTTCATTGAAGAACTAAATGTGAACGCCTTTTCCACATAGATACAAATATTGATTCATGTTGTGGAAGACTAATTCCTTCTATTTGATTCACCTTTCGTTTTTTTTAGGGTTTTTTCGTTGGTATTGCTCTATTTTTTTTAGTTGCTTATTTTTAATATTTAATGATGATATTTTTTTTTCCTTCAAAAAAAAATGATGATATTTTTTTGACCGGGAATCTATTGACTTTGATATTTTTTTTAATATATTTATATTTTAGTAATACAATCGTCAAATTAATAGTTATTGAGTAGAACTCCTAAAAAAATAACTATTGAGTAGATGAAATTTATAAAGTTTCATAGAATGTTATAAATAAATACATGACACTTTATTAAGTTTGATTCAATTTACAATATTTTTGATAACAGTACTAGTATGTATTTGACAGCAATATTTGCATATGTTAAATGTTTTGTTCTCTCTCATGTATATCCCCATCTATCTATTCCATAAAGAAAAAAGTACAGTGAATCGAAGAAGCGAACAGATCCATCTTCCCATTCTCGACTCACCAACACCAACAACTTACCAAAGCAGACACCAGGAAGGACCAATGACCAAACAAGGATAAAAAAGCCACGTGGGCAGTAACTGGGAAATTGTGGTAGGTAAGTGACAACTTGACACACCACTACTATCCTATACAATTTCACATGCTAGAATTACACAATTTGCCATTGCCACCAACCAAACCAATTCAACAACAACAACCATTACCAAACCTCAAACAAAAGAGCATTTCATTTCATTCCTAATAAAAAATCATCATTCTCCATTAGCATAGCCATGGCTTCTTCTATCTCCACCAAACCCTTCCTCACTCCTTCCCGAACCGATTCTTTCTCTTCCTTCCTTTCTCCCAATTCCAATCTCCGATCCCTCTCTTCCGTCTACCTCCGTCCTCGTTTCCCCAAAAAACAACTCCGTTAGTATTCTCTCTCTGTTAACTGTTTGTTTCTTCCATTTTTCAATCTTAATGTTGTCAATTGTTTGTTTCTGCTACTTTGATCGACTCTTTGTGCAACCTGAATTTTTCTGTATCACTATTGTTCTTATTATGGATGGAATTCATATCATGTAACAATTTTTGAAATTGCATATATTATTAAATCTGTGTCTGTCATTCCTAAGGCCTAGCTCAACTGCAATGTTAATATTGCTAGGTTGGACATTTTCACCTGAGACCTCGCAGTTGTGCACTTGTGTATGAGTGTGAGTTTCTGCAGGTGCTTGCCACTTCATCTGCAGACCCAAAATAATAGCTGTCAGCTCGCGCGGCTACTAGTGCTAACATTCAATCACACTAGCTGATGTAGGCAGAGTCTATAAATATTTTATTGAAAAAATATATATGGCAACTTCTGTTAATTGATTTTCCCAGCTTTATTTTTAACTTCATATTCCGATTAGTTTGGTTTGAGACTATCTTAAACACAATGAATTAAAGAAAATAGTTACTGCTACTTCTCATGCTGGTCGCATCTTAGGAAGTCTAGACTAATGGTACTGTGATGGATGGGTGTTTAAGTTTTTGAAATTATTGATGTATTTTACAGTGATCCGGGCAGCTGGGAGTACGTATGGGAAACACTTTCAGGTTACAACATATGGAGAATCTCATGGAGGAGGTGTTGGATGTGTCATTGATGGATGTCCTCCTCGCCTCCCTCTCTCTGAAGCTGATATGCAAGAGGATCTTGACAGAAGGTACTGGCCTTCAAAACTATCTCATTGTCTTGACATAACTTTTGCTCTGTAAAATGCCCTTTGGAGGCTACAGAGGAATACTATATAAGATACACCCTCCGGTCACTATTATAAGCAAAAATCTACGTTTTGAATTCATTCAATTATTGATGTATGTGGTCTTTATTATAGAATGAATCTAGAATGTTGATTTTTGCTTATAATAGTGACCGGAGGGTGTAGATTTTATTGAAATGCTAGCAAGAGAATGTGACATTATGAATGATAGCTTACATGCAATGATTGCTTCGGACACTTCATGTTTTTAAAGAATAACATTGTAAGGTTCTTGTTTATAGGAGACCAGGTCAGAGCCGAATAACAACTCCCAGAAAGGAGACTGATACATGTAAAATAATTTCAGGAGTTTCGGAAGGTCAATATTTCTTCCGACTACTATTAACTTGGAGGTTATATGTTTCTTGACAAAAGTTCTTAAATTATAATCTATTGATTGCAGGAGTTACTACAGGAACTCCAATCCACGTAACTGTGCCCAATACCGATCAAAGAGGAAATGTGAGTATAGTTTCATGTTCAGAAATATTCAATAATACAAGCAACCATGACCGTGATTTATATGGCTATTAAAATGTTGTACTTTTGGATGCTTTTTCAGGATTATAGCGAGATGTCATTGGCCTATAGGCCTTCCCATGCGGATGCAACCTATGACATGAAGTATGGTGTCAGATCAGTTCAGGTATTGATCTTTACAGTGTAATAAGTTAGGCATTTTCATTCAATGAGATATGCATTAAGCTCATACATCTGAACTCCTATATTTAGGGTGGTGGTAGATCTTCTGCTAGAGAAACCATTGGAAGGGTTGCTGCTGGTGCTGTTGCTAAGAAAATCCTTAAAAAATTTGCTGGAACCGAGGTTTGTTACTTGTTTCACGAGTTTAGCCATACTAATGTTAAATTTCTTTAATGTTTTTTAACAGGCCAAGAATGATCTATCATGTTAGGAACATGTTGAGCTTTTTTAACCTTTCAATAGAAACTTGGTATTGGGAAAATCTCCATTAACTAAAGAACAATACAGAACTTCGAGGGTCTGCAACCTCCCTGCCGAAAGGCTCCCGTTTCCTATCTAATGACCACATGGCACTTCTTCTTTCTTATTTACGGGCAACACAGCTCATTTCTTACAACTATCTTAGCCCAACTAACCAACTAACTACTTGACAAACCCTCTTACCAAATGACCTAACAAGCACATATTATCACCCACCTAAAACAAATCATTCACATTGTCCTCAAGTTGAACAACTTGCAGTTGATAAAATCATTATTCCACCAAGTTCCCTAATATTGGAAACACGATGAACAAGATACATATGAAAAATTAGGATTTAATATGTTCTTTCACCCTGTCTATAATATACTGGTTATTTTGTTTTGGTCCCTATAACTGTTTTGGCCGAAATGGTCCTTATAATATAAACATTTTTCGTTTTAATCATTGTTTGACTTATTACAATTAATTTTTTTTGTGTAATAAGTATTCATAACTAAATGTTTTCAGCTCCCATTTGATGGACTTCTGGATCCGTCTCTTCCCCCCATCTCATAGACCTTCTTCAGTGCCCATAACAATAATAGTTTTGGTAGTGTAGTGACATCTATTCTGCCGTTCATGTCTCTAAGGAATTCTTGCAAATAGCTTTATTTTCTCTCTCTCAGCAAGAGGAAGAGTGAATTCACGAGTCACTTGGAATGCCAGAATATGATCACTTACCAAGAGAATCTTCGATCATTCTAGCTGAAATGATATAGAGTGAAATGACCTACTAGGTCTGGTTCTCAATTGAAGCTTCACTTCTCATATTGTCCTGCTTTCTAACCCTTTTCTCTTCCTTAGAGAGTCACGCTTGACCCAGAAAATATAATCTCCTATACCCTACAATGTTGTCAAATCTGCAGCATGGCGGGTTTTGTGTTAGCCACCATAGACTGCTACACCTATTGTATCTGCAATATTTCCGCCATAGGCCGCAACACCATGTTCATATAGTGGACTTTTGGTTGGTCCCCATACTCTGCCGTTCGCCATTGATAACATTGATATCCCATCACACTAATGGTTTTAGCTTGGCTTATTAGATAAATAATTGGTCTTAGCTATTGAAATACCAGCTTTCCTTTTTTTGTTCTCCTTCCTATTCATGCTTTTCTGCAACAACCATTTTTGCCAAAACCTCCTCTACAGTCATCCATCATATCAAAAACCAGATCTAGTAGTTTTGGTTATGGAAGCTTGCTTACCAGTTTGGTGTCACCAAAAGGTTTTAGAGTTATTAGATTGTACTTCAGCCTTTGTGCAAGTACTAGAACGAGGGGATCACTTAATTGCCATCCTCCTATCCATACTGATCTTGTGTAATATGTATAGCATCAGCGTGTTTGTCTGAGCTTATTTACTAGATATCTCCCCTCTCTCTGTCTCAATTTTTCGATCACCAATGCACGTTTGGTGCAGATTTTTTAGTATGTTGATTGTTATGTTAGTATTTTGTCCCTTGCCAAGATTCGAACCCTGGACCTTGAACTCCTTTAATCCGTTAGCTCAACCAAGTGAGCTACCCATCCCCTCCCCATTTGGTGTGGATATATGTGCCTTTTAACTGTTTAACGTGTTTTACTTTCCAATTCATTCAGAAATATCATTGGCCAAGTCTTTAATTTTCAGATTCTTGCCTATGTCTCTCAAGTGCACAGGATTATTCTTCCTGAAGACTTAATTGACCATGAGACACTGACACTTGATCAGGTATAATAGCAATTTTTCATATTTATATATTCCAGAATGTACCTTTTATAAAACTGTTTGCATTAAATTCTGTGTTGTCAAGTAATATTCTAAACATGGAGATGACTAGCTGTTTTTATTTTTAATACTTTTTTATGGACATTTGGATGCTACTTAGTAAAAATGTTGTAGTGACTAACTAATGATTAGTTGTAACATGGAATGCATTTTCAAATCATGCTTACCATGTTACAACTAATGATTTTGTCGGAAGAAATTTTGGCATTCATATATGTAGTGACTAAATTGTCCTTTGTTAAATTTAAACTCAGTAAATAATTTTTCTTTTCCACATTTCGAATAGATGTACTCTAGAATATCAAACTGAAAAGAAAAAATATTAGTTCACAGAGGAAGAAATAACATTGTGATCTTAAACTGAAACTTGACTTGCTTTTTACACGACTGATGAGTATTACCAAGGAAATGAGAACATTATTTAGAAAGTGGGTGATCAAATTTTTACCATTCCAACCGGTAAATGTGCATTAATGTCAACTATTCTCTTTATTTGATATAACAATTTGTATGGAATATAGATGTATAATTAGTGTGTAAATAAATATCTCAAAGGGGACAGTTTGTACAATTTTCTTTTTACTGATGATGAATGTATTGATTTGATAGTAAAGAGGAACACCTTTAAGATAAAATGTATAAAAAGTCATTCTCGTCAAAACATGGGTAATTCATATAACTAAAACATTGAATGAGTTTAATCTGTAATAGACTTTATCCTGTATTTTGACCAAATAACTGTATCTACTGATTACTTTTCATAGAAATCTTACCTTGCTCTTTTTGTATTTATTTATTATTGTTGTTGTTGTTGTTATTATTATTATTATTATTATTACGTACTTCCAAGAAAACTAAATAATCTAATCTAAGTGTGTGAATATCCTAATTCATACTACTTATTTTATCTAACATATGCCGTCATGCTCTTCTGTTCAGACATTTACTTGCCGCAGTCTTTCAAATTGGCTCATTATTATTATGATTTGTTTTAATGTTACTTTTTCTTTTTTGGTAAAATTGTATTAATATTTCTTACTGTTGATGTTATGATATTTTATTCTTCCATCTCTGAAGTCGAATTCCTGGTTTGCCATTACTTTTTGGAATTTGTCCAGATTGAGAGTAATATTGTTCGATGTCCAGACCCTGAATATGCAGAGAAGATGATATCTGCTATTGATGCCGTCCGAGTGAAAGGTGATTCTGTTGGTGGTGTTGTAACATGCATTGTGAGGAACTGTCCACGTGTAAGTCTTTTCACCTCTCTGACAAGTAAAAATAATTCTGCAAGAAAATAGGGTTTAGTGCACAGATTATCTTCTAAAAGTGATAACAACCACAAGGGTTTTCTCGGGAAACTATATTTGTCTTTCTGATTTTCAACGGAAACATGATAGTGACACCAATGAATCAGATTGAAAGAACACAATTTATAATCATTTTTTTTAAAAAAAAAACAACTTCGCATATTGTTTATATATTCTCCTCAAAGACCATCTTTCAGCCCGCCCTGTGACTGTAATATTGCTTGATGATTGATCCAGAAATTAATTTAGTAAATATACATGATATAGAATTTTGTGGAAACTCTAGAAAAACCAGTGGTAATTAAATAAACTCAGACAAGCTGTGCTCTTTAGTCATCTAGGATTCCATGAGTTTGGAATCTTACCTTCCAGGTTTTTGCTGTATCATCCATATACCGATACAAGTATTAAATTTGCAGCCTATCACTATTAGATTGTTCTTTGAGGTATGGTCCTGTTATTTGATATTTAAATAATAGGAATGAGAGAAAAAGGAAGAAAACAGCACTGCTTTGAAACAATCCCTGTTGATTTGTAACTTTATATCTCCCTTTATATATGTACTTGCATGCCTGATATCTTATAGGCATTTCCAATCCTTGCATTGTTTTGCAACCAAGTACTTTATGTTTGTATTGTTCAGATTTTTCAAACTTTTTTCAACTAGAACAGAAAATGACTTCATTATTTCTCAGGGTCTTGGTTCACCGGTATTTGACAAACTTGAAGCTGAGTTGGCTAAAGCTGCTATGTCATTGCCTGCAACCAAGGGTTTTCAATTTGGTAGTGGGTTTGCAGGTATTGAAACTTGCTTATACATATGACAATGAGTGCTTTGTCTTATACTGATCAATGTACTTTACTTGATCAATTGTGTCTGGGGTATTTTCTGATAGCTTAATGAAATCATTATAGGTACCTTTTTGACTGGGAGTGAACACAATGATGAATTTTATATAGACCAAAATGGAAAAGTGAGGACAAGAACAAACCGCTCTGGTGGGATACAGGTATTTGTTCAGTTCTATAACAAATTAGTTGTTTCTAGATATGTTATATGATAGTCATGTTCTATATTTGTTATATTCTATTGTTTATATTTAAAATCAGGGTGGAATTTCGAATGGAGAAATAATTAACATGAGAATAGGTTTCAAGCCGACATCGACTATTACAGTAAGTCCAATATCTTCTCTCTCTCTCTCTCTGTCTCTGTCTCTCTCTGTCTGTCTCTCTCTCTTTCTCTCTCTCTCTGTCTCTCTCTGTCTGTCTCTCTCTCTCTCTCTCTCTCTCTCTATCTCTCTCTCTCTCTCTCTCTTGCTCTCTCTCACACACACACACACACAATAACACATCATATCAAAAACCAATGCCAGGGGAGTAAATGAGTTGCACTCAAGTTCTAACTTGGCAAATTTAAGTGTTAATGTTGTGTATGGGGGCAGAAATCTCAACCTCCTTATCACTCTACCTTATATCCCCTCTATTAAAAAAAGCACTCCCCAACCACTAAATCAACCTTATATCCCCTCTATTAAAAAAAGCACTCCCGCCCCCACACCGTTTTCACCCTTGAGGTGAGGTGTGTTTGCCAAAACAAGATCAGCTGTGTAGGAAATAAGATAGCAACTACTAAAGCTGCTTATTGATTTCCATTTTCTCTATTTGAATGAGACAATTGCATAGTTATATGAAGTAGTAAACATCATCTGATCAGTGTACAGGATGTATGGTTTATTCTTCATAGACATGCCGGGTTTTCAGGTACCAATTGAGGAAGCCTTTTGTTTGCATAATCTTACTGCCTCCAGTTCCTTGGCATGCAGATGTTCACATCCCCCTCATTTTTAGCTGATTTAGGTGGTTTGTTGCACATGACAATGACTTTTCTCTCTTTGATATGAATTGAACATAATGTTATCCCTGTGCAGAAGAAGCAATCTACAGTGACTCGGGATAAGAAAGAAACAGAGCTCATAGCCCGTGGTCGTCATGATCCCTGTGTTGTCCCGAGAGGTTAGTATATCAGCCTTTTCTGAAGTGCTGCCTATCTTATTTTCATCCCATTATTTAAGGTTTTATGTTGTCTCTGATAGCAATTCATCTAAGTTACTGAGAAAATCATTTAGAACCGAGTTAACTTTGTCATGAAAGGGCAAAATAATTTTTTACATGACATTATTTTCATAAAGATATGTAACCAAAAGACTTTTTTTTTTTTTTAAATTAAAAAAAACCATGAAGACAAAAATCTAATGTTAGGAAGATATATATGTTTCTGTGACTGATTTTCTATTAGATTTCAACTCATTTTCTTGTCCTATCTTTTCATCACTACTAAAGAAAATTTCTTAAATTTTTATTGGACTGGACTTGCAGCTGTACCCATGGTAGAGGCCATGGTAGCTTTGGTACTTGTGGACCAATTGATGGCACAATATGCACAGTGTAATCTATTTCCCGCAAACTTTGATTTACAAGAATCCTTGTCAGCTAAATTAGAAACAGAAGAAGTGCCCTTCTGAAAATGAAAAGGGTGCATATATCAGTAATTGGTCTCAAATAAAATCTTCATTCTGGCTAGTGTTTAGTGGACAGCTTACTTTGATGAAAAGTTCAAATTTCCTCAAGAGGATCCAGTTCTTGGACTGCATCTTGTATTCTGGCAGATATATATGTTTGCGGGTGCTATCTATGGTTTTTTTTTATTAATATAAAAGGTTAAAAACCATGTTCTTTTTTCTCTGTTTTTCTTCTCGACATTGTTTCTAGAGTGTCATACTGCAGAAGCACATATAGATGTATTTTTATAGTGACTTGGTATTTGTTGTAACAAATTTTGTAGTTTTTGGAAGTCTAATTTTTTTTATAAATACTGCTGTGTTTCAATAAATGAAGCTTTGGCAAGTTTATCTTGTTTGTGTTACCCTTTATCACTATGAAGACAGAATTAGTGAATTATTTCTAGAATTTTGCTCTTTTGGGCCTCTCACAAATGCTCAAACTGTTCGGTTCGTCAATATCAAACAATATTTTGTGTTTTTAAAGTCTTCGATAGGTAGCTACCAAAGATTGTTTTTGAAGAAAATCAATCTCTACGTCAGTATGTCTTTTGGAGATTTGGATTTATGAGAATGAATTCTTTGTCAAATGTTTTATGTTTGTTGAAGAAATGTTAAAAGTTGATCCGTGGGAATCCATGCTTGCAAGAAATTTATTTCAATTTCTCAAATAAAAGAAATTGAATTTAATTAGAAATTTATAATTCGTTCTTTCGAAAAATAAAAATAAACCAAGAAACCCGATTCAATACTTTATTCGGAATCAATTTAAAAAAAAACTTAAAATATTATATTTTTTCAAAAGCTAACTGAATTATGCATGTCTCTCTAACTTTTATATTCATAACAACATAACTTAACAACAACTAATATAAAAAATCCTCTAAACACTAATAAAAAATGTATAGCCGAAGAAATGTGGTTAGTGTACATATAATGACCAATAATTTGTAGTTGTTTGCCTGTATAACAAATACAGTATTTTCCTAAATATTATCGCAGTGGCTCATTGAGACGACAACTTTTGATCGTCGTTTGGTACAAGTTGACTTTTTAACGTACACGCTATATATTTATGACATATGCATGGATCTCTAACTCTATTCTCTATAATTATATTGGTGTTGTCATGTAATATGGGGGGAGAGAATATTAGAGCTCTTTAAAAATTGTCTCAAGGAAACCCGTAACATTTTTTTAATTATATTTGTCGTTTTCATTTGTAGGTATATTTTTTTTGAAGAGATTAAAATGAATTATATTACCACAATAAAAATGGCCTTCCTAGCACAATGTGTACTAAGGAAGAAACACCATATACAAAAGTACTCGGAACATTATTTACAAGGCAAAAGCCAAGCACCAAAGAACACACAAAAAGAGAGAAAATCACATTAGCCTATGCCAAGGGTAGAAAACGGGCAAAGCCACCAACCATGGTAATAGAGGGGTAAAGTGACGTATTTCCCCTTCAATCACATAAAGGTTAGAGACTTTATTTTATCCACCACCTGCGTAATAGAGCAAATTTTGTCATTGAATATCCTATTATTTCTTTCTTTCCAAATTTCTCATACTGTTGCAAACCATATGACCTGTAAGATGGAACGCCTAGACTTGGCCACCCCACCAATGTAACTGAACTGATAATAATGATTTGCAACATCATAAGGCCAAACTGCAGATAAACCAAGCCACCGAAGAATATGATTCCAAACTGATCCAAATAGATTACAATGAAAAAATAAATGAGAAGATGTTTCCACCTCCCCACAGCCACCAACACACGACTGAGCGTCAAAGGCAATAACATGCCGACAGAAAAGATTGTCTTTAGTAGGGAGCCTGTCGCGAAACAGACTCCAGACAAATAAAACCACCTTTAGGGGAACGTCCTTGTGCCACAGAGATGATGCAGGCACCGCTATATCAACAGGAACGTTAGCATTATCTGTTAAACGACCTCTAAAAGACACACCACCCACCCAAGCATCCGACCAAAAAAGAGTATTTTTACCATCACCCACAACCTGACTAATGTTAGCATGAAACCACTCCTCAGACCGTATAGCCGAGACGTCACGCCACCAACTAGACGCCTCACGACCACCCTCCCTGACCCGATCATCCTCCACTCCATAATGAGCTGACAACACCCTACACCACAAACTATCACTATCAACCAACAATCTCCAGCACCATTTCCCTAAAAGAGCAATATTAAAGTCCTTAATTCTCCTTACCCCCAAACCGCCAACCTCCTGACTTCGATAAATAGACTGCCAATCAAACCAAGAAATTTTCCTGTGGTCTACACTCCCCCCCCCCAATTTTTTACCTGACGAAGCCTTGAAGAAGGATATGGCATAAACAAGCAACGATGACAGAACAAACTTCAACAGGACCAGCCGGCCACCCAAGGACAACTATCTCGAGTTCCACCTCGACAGTCTAGAATGAATACGCTTCATAAGAGGTTCCCAAAAAGCCAGACAACACACATTACCACCAATAGGCAACCCAAGATACAGAAAAGGAATAATGCCAACCTTACAATTCAAAACCAAAGCTGCTTCAGCTAACCATGACCCATGAATGTTCACTCCGACAAGAAGGCTCTTTGAAAAGTTCACTTTTAAACCAGACAACTCTTGAAATAAAAGGAGAACTGCTCGCATAGCTCGAATATTGGCCTATGATTTTTCGCCCAATATTAAAGTGTCATCCGCAAATTGTAGATGCGACACCGACATCGGGTCATACATACCCACTTTGTAACCAGTGAATAAATTATTAACAGTCAGCGCTTGCATCAAAACATTAAAACCCTCCGCCGCCAAAAGAAAAAGAAAAGGCGAAAGAGGGTCACCCTGTCTCGATCCCCTTTTTAAAGAAAACTCATCCGTTGGAGACCCATTCACTAAAACCGAAGCAGTAGCTGTCCCAATACATTCTTTTATCTATTTACGCCACAGTGTCGGAAACCTCATTTTAAACATCACCTCATCCAAATAAATCCAATCGATAGAGTCGTATGCCTTCTCAACATCAACCTTAAAGAGAATCAGTTCCTTTTTGCATTTTCGCGCTTCATCTACCGCCTCATTAGCCACCAGAATACCATTGAGAATCTGACGACCTTTAATGAAAGCCGACTGCGAATCAGAGATAACCGACCCAATCACAAAACAGAGTCTATTCACAAGAACCTTCGCCAAAATTTTATACATACTTCCCACCAAGGAAATGGGGCGAAAATCATTCAGACGATGTGGATTGTCAACCTTAGAAATAAGTGCAATAAAGGTACTATTTATCCCTTTGGTTAACTTTCCGTTCCTATGAAACTCCACCAAAAACAGCATCACATCGTCCTTCAAAATGTCCCAAAACTCCTTAATAAAACCAAAAGAAATACCATCAGGGCCTGGGCAGTTATAACTATCACAATCCCAAATTGCCGCCTTTACCTCATCCAACGAAAAAGGCTTAATCAGACCAGCCCCTTGGCGACAAGATAAAGACCGAAACTGAATTCCATCCATCATAGGCCTGTTATCACGGCTAGAATGAACATGGGCAGCAAAGTGAGAAAACACAGCCGCGCGTACCCTGTTAACCCCTTCGACTATCTCCCCATCCACTATAAAAAACTGAATAACATTTCGTCGGCTTCTACTAGACATAATACTATGAAAAAACTTTGAGTTCGCATCACCTTCACGAAGCCACTGCAACCGCGACTGCTGCCAACTAATACTTGTATAATACGAGATAGCAAAAACAGTTCCTCAGAATACCCATGAAGCTGTTCTATTTCCTCATCCAATAAAACCGCTGATTCGGCCTTCATTTCAATAGATATAATACGATCATTCAAGTTGGAAATTCTAGCCGGTAAATTATTTGAATGACGCTGATGACAATCCTTTAATGCTAATTTTATAAGTTTGAACTTCTCTTTTAAGACGTAACCGCCCCATCCATCCAACTAATAGCTGCACCATTTTTCACGGACAAACTCTTTATAACCTGTAAATTTCTCCCAACAATGTAACATCCGCAAAGGACGAGGACCCCAATTCTCTTCATCAATACTTAGCTGAATTGGACAATGATCAGAAAGCCCCATCGATGTAGCCAGCTGAAAGCAATTTGGCCAGGTCATACACCACCTTTCTGATAACAAAAATCGATCAAGATGACTTTCCATCCCCCCGAAACCATGTAAAACTGCGACCTCAGAGAGGTAAATCAATCAAACTATTCATACCAATAAACTGATTAAAGAAATCGCTCCCTGCATGAATGCCAACATTTCCCACACTTCTACGCTCTTCCCTACTTCTAACAGTGTTAAAATCCCCACACACACAAAGACCATGGTCAAGTAAAGATGTCAGCCGAGAAGAAATATTTTGCCAAATAGACTGCTGACGAGAACTATCACATGGAGCATAAACATTCATCAGAGAGAACTCCTCCCCAGAATTCACAAACCGACCTCGAATCATTAAGACATGATCAAATTGTATTGAAACCTGACGTAAGATTTTTACATGTCATAAAACTATTTACACGTAAGTATAATAGGATCGTTTCCACAGGGAGTTGCGTATATCTTAAGCATTTTAACGTCATTTATCATATTAAGTGTTTGGGTATAAATTGTTTGTTTGTGTAAAACTATTTTTAACTATTCGACATAAAAGTAGAACGAGACGAGATATGACTATTTCGCTTGGGGTCATAGACATCAACCAAGCGTAACAGCTGCAATCTCTCGATCAAATAACAAATTCTAGCTTTTCAAACGATATTATCATAATCACTCGACAATATCATTTGTGTCCAAATGATATCGTTATTTCTAAGGGATCGTTTATATGTCGATTTCCCAAACATTTAAACGATCACAAAGTCGATTGGATCGTTTAATCGACGATTTCCCAACCTATTAAACGACCCAAAAACATTAAGTGCTAGATTAAAAGTGATTATCAAATATTAACATCTATGTCTAGAATGAAAACTTAAGATAAATTGTTATTGTATTTCTTAGATCCAAAAGTATTTGTCAATATCATTTTGCATCTCAATAAAGCATTAAACACAAGAATAACAACAATATTGAATAAATAAGCTAGAACCATATATTAAAGGATCAAGAGTTACATAATAGTTTGTTTGAATACCTCAAAACCCACAAGGGTAGATGTAGCTACATATGTCTATGATAGCTTTGCAAAGGATGAAGAAAAGATGAAGATTCCATGCCTAGATTCATGATGTCTCAATAAATCTTGAGTTGAATATACTCCTAACTACCTTGCTTTGTGTTTCTCTCTCTAGAAATGCCCTAGTCTCTCTCTAAAGACCAGAAAAATGTAATAGAAAATGTAATGGGATAGGCTGGAAAGAGAGAAGAAAACTATTTATATGGGCTGGAATCGTGAATCTCGCTTAAGCGAAATATATTTTGCTCAAGCGAACTGCATGAAAATCCTGATCTGGCCAATGAAGTCATGCCATGCGGACCTTATCCCCTGAAGTTGCTGAATCTCGTGTAAGCGAGCTGGAAGCGAACTGAGAGCAAATCCTGAAGTTGCTCTCGACATTAATCTCGCGTAAGCGAGTTGGCTTCAGTCTTTGAACCTTTGCTTGCGCGAACTGGGAGCGAGATGGAGAGTGAAATTCCATTTGCTCTCGACATTAATCTCGCTTAAGAGAGTGTATCTCGCGTAAGCAAATTTCCAATTTCCAAAAGCGAGATGAAAGCGAACTGGCTGCGAGATGCTGTGTTGCTCCCTGGAACTTTCTCGCTTAAGCGAATTGATCTCGCTTAAGCGAGTTCTGCTTAGCCTGGAACATGGTTTCTTGGTCCTTGCTTGCCATTCCTGCACAAGTTGAGTAGAGTAAGGCATCGAAAGCATAAATGGTCAAATTACAACAAATGATTGCTTTTTCTTATATAACTTGCAAAACAAATCACCAAAATGCCTATTTTAACACATGAAAGATATTACTTTTGAGCACTTATCACATAACCATTTGGTGTATCTGGCTGGATAGAAATCAACATATTTTTCAGGTAAATTTTTTGATGATCATGCAGTATGCAGTCAAACAGTCTTACTGATTGAGAAAGTTACCCAATGGATGCAAATATTCCTGCACTTGCAAGGTCAATATTCTACATTGCAGATTGAGTGGAAAGTACCAGATATAGGAAGTGTTAATTGTAATACAAATGGGGTTTTAAAGGGTTTTTTTAGAGATGAATCAGGTGCGTGGTTAGGTGGTTTTGGCTGGAATTTAGGGTCTTGTTCAATGCTCACGTTGAAACTGTGGGGAATATACTCTACTCTTCAACAATTTTTAAGATGGTTTCAGAGCCTCTTCAAAATCTATTGGGCTACATGCTATCATGTTTTTGCTCTCGAGCCACCCACCATTTATATCAATGAATCAAACTCAATAGTTCTGGTCGTGAGGGGATGTATTTAGAAAAACTCAAGTCACATATCATATAGGCTTAACTGAACCACTGGTCCCTTAACTCAATTCTTTTTTTTAAAATTGATCCCATAACTCTTAAAAGTCTCAAGTTGGTCCTTTATATGTGTTTCTGTCGGTCAATTTAGTCCTATTTCGTCAATTTTAATCTCCTAAAAAAGGAGACCGTTGGATAAAGGAGGTCTGTGAGATCTAACCATGTATTACCAACACCTGATTTATTTTATTTTTCTTCATCTTCTTCCCTCATCTTCATCTTCATACAAGTTTCATCGATCTTTATTATCTTCATTAAAAAACCCATTTTTTTCTTTAAAAAATTAAACCATTTAATTTCAACAAATACTACATAATCAAACCCTTAAATCTAGAATTAACATCACCACCATATTAATATAAACCCAAAAAATCAACAACAAATAAAACAAAACAAAACTCATCATCTTCAACTTAACTCCTCACCTCATCATTAACAAAATAAAATCCATTTCTTAAAACCTATTTGAAATTTGAAACCCGTCATCACTTCAAAACTCATCATCAACAGTAAATCTCTCTACAACGACAGATTCAATGAAAGGAAAAGAGAATCTTAAAACTCAATGCTTGATTAAATGAACTCAAAACCCATTAAGCATCAAAATTCTCATACTTGCAATTGATTGCTTTCCCATTCTAATATGATTCCAACGGAGATTTGATTTTGTGTATGTGGTTGTGTAAGAGATTTGATTTTGTGTAAGTGGATTTTGTGTATGCTTGATTTTTGAAAATTAATTTTCAGATATTTTAAAAAATAAAATATGATGTGGACAATTAAAAATAAATAAAAATTAAAAAAAACCAAGTCAGCGCCACATAGGCGCATTTGATGAGTTGGATGGAGGAGGGGTGTTTTTCGGAAAAAAAAAAGGTTTTACAAGGATGCAAAACAAACTGAAAATTTTATAGGGGCAAAAACCGGAAATGACCTATATTACAGGGATGAAAAACACTATTAACCCTAATATTTATGGGTAATTTTGATTTTGTGGGTAATTCAGATTTGCTGGGTTTATTTTTGGTTTAATTGCTCAATATTTATGAAGTTAATGATATTTGAAGTTGGTAGGATGGATTTTTTAAAGAAAAATAGAAATGTTTTATTTTTATTTTTATGAAGATGATGAAGATCGTTGAATGTTGTATGAAGATGAAGATGAAGGAAGAAGATGAAGAAAAGTGGAATAAATTAGCTGTTGGTGATACATGGTTAGATCTCACAGACCTCCTTTATCCAACGGTCTCCTTTTTTAGGAGATTAAAATTGACCAAATAGGACTAAATTGAGTGACTGAAACACATATAAAGGACCAACTTGAGAATTTTAAGAGTTATGGGACGAATTTAAAAAAAAAGAATTAAGTTAAGGGATCGGAAGATCAATTAAGTCTATCATATAAATAAGACTCTTGATAAAAGTTTACAAAGAGGTAACACACCTAACTTTATAAATTGATTTTGTAGGAATGAATTATGCCCCAAATTTCATTGGCATATTAACGTGTCTCATATATATCAACAGACAAACCAAGTAGCACGGGTTGAACCTTTCAATGCATTCAAGCGTTACTATTTAGATCATCAACTTTCAGGTTGTGTTAACATTTTATTATTTTATTTTTTAGTCTATGTTGTGTTAACCTTTTATAACAGATTATGATCAATGTTTATTTTAATCGCGTATGTAGTTTTGCATAACGGCCCCTTTGTATAGCATACAAACAAATATATACTACTAGAAAAAGAAAAATTAGCGAGGAAAATTAGTGACGGAAAAAATGAAATTCCTCACAAATTTCTTGGTCGCAAAATTTAGTGACGGAATTAAAGAGGAATTTCACGTTTTTCCTCACTAAATATCCCTCACTAATTTTTGTTTTTTTAGTAGTGATAATACGCGGGTACGATCCAAATTATTTTAGTTTTCCAACTCAAAAGGTAGTTCCTGCCACCTACCACCACCCACAGCCAATTGGATTATTTACTCGATTTTTGTTGATTTTTTCTTTTTGAACGGACTCTCTTTTTGTTTATAAAATTGCATTATTTGTTGCTGGGGAAGGTAACAGGTCTATAGGGCTTACGTCTAGACTACGATAAATCTGATCATGTTTTTTTTTAAAAAAAAATTAGAGAGGGTTTAGTTTTTAAAAAAAAATCTATTTAACCAAAGAAATTTCTTAGTTAAAAAGATCGGGCCATAAACAATAAGAAAAACCTCTTAACTTTCCGGGTACCATCCGGCCTACATAAGTAAATATGAATGATGCTGTTTATTATTAAACATTATTATATTATATTTATACTTTGAATTAAATTATAAGTTTGTAAACCTTTTCGATAATTTAAGTTCATTAGTATAGATTGATTTTTCATATATTTAAATGTTTTGTTATAAACTAGAATTAAAATATGATATAATATATAATCAAAATCTCTAAAAATTTGTGTTAAATATAAAAAAGGAGTTTAATCACATTAGTTTGTTTGTCTATTTAAACTTAGATCACATTACTTATTTAAATATGTTCAAATGAAATAAATTTTTAAACAAACTAGCATATCAGTTCAGGTTTTCAATAGGTTAGGCTTAAGCCTAAAAAATAAGTCTATAATAGATAGGTTGCAGGCCAAACTTAAACCTTTAAAATTAACACAGACGAGACTTCGGTCTTGGTCTGACCGATTCTTACCCTATTTGCGCTTCCTTTAGTCCTACCATTTTAAATGTCACATTAATTTATTTTACATAAACTAAAGAGATAATAAACAGAAAGAAAAAAACAATTCTATTATGGAAAGTTATGGGGCCAGTAACAAAGTCCCTGTTAAGCGAGGCAAGCGTGGCAAAAACTCTTGTAGGGACGTGGTGATGGGCAAACAACTATCTAGTTATGCTACTTGAAAAGATGCTCTAGTTGTGTGGCAAGGAACTTGGTACTTTCACAATGAAAGACAAATTGTCTAAGGTGTGGAAACTAATTACATCTAGGTTTGATATTAAGGATATCAACAACGGCTTTCTCATGGTCAAATTTGATCTTGAGGCTGACATAATGAGTTATAGGATAATGAATTTGCTTGTTACGGTCTGTGATTTTATTTTCAGTTAAGTATCGGAGGGAATTAGAATAATGAGTAACTATTAAGTAACTATATATATATATCATATATTTTTTCTCATGTATGGAGAGAATTAGAGTAAATAAACTAATAATTAAAATGATATAATACTTTGCTTTTTACGTTTTAAGACTTTTTTTAATCCACAATTGTTTTGAATCCCTTCCATAAATAACAACTT
>Ga0315914_1000822_pt1 | contig 42732 bp, 25 predicted proteins | sample MpolenodulesMG_FD_203920 | JGI IMG/M metagenome (GOLD analysis project Ga0315914, IMG submission 203920) | Medicago polymorpha root nodule microbial communities from Los Angeles, California, United States - elongated nodules | ecosystem: Host-associated > Plants > Roots > Nodule | place: USA... | reverse complement strand
TTTTAAATAAGAGGGAAGGGAAGTGTATATTTTAACATAAGAGAGGAGAGAAGTGTAATTCAAGTATCTTTGAGGGGAGGGGACTGTAATTTACTCTAACTATTTTTTATTCTAATTTATTTTGTAAAAAAATAAAATGGAAAAGGACCAATATGGGTCAAGTGGCAACTTACATTGAACTCACGGATCTCAATAACCCACTTGGATTGGCACGGTGATATCGGCTTGAGACTTGGGAGTGTACTTCTCCTTGAAGTCTCAGGTTTAATTCTCCTTGATACCAATTTTAGGTGGGCTAATTTAGCTTTTTCAAAAAAATCTTTTAAAAATTGGATAATGTCGAACCGACGAGACTTTTAGGTTATGATTTGATTGTATTAAATCTCAAGTTTGGATGATTTTGTGATTGAATCGTCAAAATAGTTGAACCGTAGTATAGATCAGTTTAAGGTTCAATCAGTTAGACTGTCTGATTCAATTTCTAAAACATTGATATTAATAGATATCCATGCTTCAACAACTTGTTAAGAATTCTGCTCTTTCCCCAACAGTTTTTGCTCATTTCCAACTGAAAATACCAAAACACCCATGCGTGAACTAAGTCACGCTAGTGTTAATCTCCGTGTGCCTTAAGTCACGCAAGATACATGACCTGCGTGAGTTAACTCACACTAAGTCTGTGCAAAAAACCTGCACGGGCAGAAACTTCATATTCCCTAATTTTCTTCATTCCTTCATTCATTCATACATCCATTCAGTCAATTTCATCATTTTTTCATCATTCATTCAATCAAGCCAGATGACACGTCGGTGCTCGTACGACCTCCAGATGACATGACAATGCTCCATCGAATCCATCAAGCCTCTGAAGTGTACAACATCAGCAAATCCCCAGGGAGGTTTCCATCTACCCACATACGGGTCCTCCCGATCGTAATCTTCAAAAGGCCTCCTCGGAACGACGTGTCTGAAGTGAGCTAAAACCCATCCCTGCAAACACAAAGAGACAAATTTATATCAGCACACAAGTATCATACAAAAAATTTTACACTTAAGATTAACTTAAAAAAATAAGAAAAAAAAATATTACCACAAGCAAGCTTATGTAACCACCAACGGCGCCAACATGTGAGCTGGAGGTAAGAGAAAGCTGCTCATACAAGAAAGCAAGTCCCATCCCGCCCCATGACCACTCACCTAACTCATCCAAATTCCGAATCACAAGCATCCACAACAGATTAATGGTTTTGCTGTTCTTGCCGGCAAAAAGGGTGTAGCCAAACAAGAGCAACAAAAACACCTTAACACAGGCAAACCTAACACGACTATGCTCCTCCTCCTCCTCCTCTGATAAATCCTCCCCCACCAACTAGTTACACCTATTCAACAGCTGCTCATAACGCTCTTTCAGAGCTGTGTAACTGACATGAGCACCCAAATGTTTATCCACCTGCTCTACCGCATCCTCCACCGTAAACAGTAGTTCATTCTCCATCAGCTCTACACCTCGGTCATGAGATAAGTCATCCTCCTCAACAAGCCTTCCAGCGATGGGGATGTCTAGAAGACATGCCACATCGTCTAGTGTGACGGTCATCTCCCCAATAGGCAGATGGAAGCTGTTGGACTCCTCATGCCATCTCTCAGTCAAAGTACAACTAGCCCATGAGAGATGCTTTTGTACCCAGTCTTAAGGAAGGGGGTAAGACCGGAAGCATTCACCGGGTCCTATAATCAACAATTATCTTCAAACGGCAATGAAAGTGATGAGTTAGAAAGCTTAAGTTTCTTCCCGTGTTAAAGTCGGATAATCAACACTTACTTGATATTGTAAGAGAAACTGACTTTGAATGGCGCAAGAATGATAAAAATCGCACTTGGAGCGGAAAAAATTGCAAGAGTAGAAGTTGTAAATATGTGTTTTTTGTGTTTTTGTGATGTTGTGTTGCTGTTAAGTGACTTAAGTTACACAGAGAACACAACTAACGTGAGTTAACTCACGTAGAGACAATTTCGCCTTTTCAGTTGGGAGCGAGCAATTTTTGTTGGGTAAAGAGCCGAATTCACTCATTAATTGCTCAATTGGATAAATATGAGGGTCATCTTAAACACTTTAGATCCTCTTTTATGATCTTACGATTCGAATCCTCAAAATTTGAGAAAAAACTTTGGGCTTCAAAATTATTACTACAATTTAGATCCTCAGAAGAATAATTCATTTCTAATCATAATGTACTTGTTATTAGAATAATTTGGACTTTTAAAAAATTGTTGCTCGGTAAAAACATCAATCATCATCACACCTACTTGTTAATATGAGAGAAATTTAGGTCATGTGTAGCAGGTCTGCTTGCACAGGTCCATAACTGGTCTTCATAAATATGGAACTCGTGTCTATCTCGTATATATACAAGTACTCAATAGTTGAATTTTGTGGTGTCTGCAAGTATCCAAGTCCACGAGTATAATTCCTCTCAAAAAAAAAAAAAAGTCCACGAGTATAATTAAATTATTTTCTAAAATAGATTTTGACAAAATTGTTTGTTTCTTCACACATTAATTGTTACTGCACACCAACTAAATAAATAACTAAAAGATTTATCGGTTCAAATATACTAATAGATTGATACTATAAAAATATATCATAACATTAATAAATCATATTTTGACATAATAAAATAATTAAACTGTATTTTTTAAAAGTCAATAGTCTACGAATACTCGCAGGTACATGTACCTTAACCCATCTTTAAAAAAAAATTGTACCTTAACCCTCTCTTTAAAAAAAAAAATGTACCTTAACCTTCGACCACACCATATTAACTAGTATGTTCAACAAATCATTTATTTTACGTGCAAGTATATGTTAAGCTACATACATGACTTGTATCTATTCTGTAGCAGACATTTATTCATAGATGAGCCTGAATTTTTACAACTACCCTAACTTAGCTTATGCATGAGAGAATAAGTTTGATCCTCGCCAAACATGTTTCTCAAGGATTATGTCGATAATTTATTTTAATTTTTATGGAAATTGGGAGTTTATTGCTTTGATTAAGAAAAGGGAAAAAAAACAAGTCAAGAAAATAAGAAAAATATTGTGATAGGACAAAATAACCAAATGCGAGGATCATTGCTTGATTCACTCTCTCACTTTCTCTCTCCAACACAAATCAATACTATTTTCAAACCTCCTTGCACGTTATAATATTTAAATTCAAATCATGAAACAAAAACTATTAATTCGTTATTGTTTTCAAAATAATATACTGTATTTATTAATTTGTTACTGTTATAACAAAGGTTATTAACTAGGTTACTGCCCTTAAAAAAAAAAAAACTAGGTGAAATGTTAATTCTTATTCTAACCGTTGCCTTGCACCTTAAGTAATTTTCTTTGGTGATAAATTTTTAGGCGCATGCTAAGTCTCTTAGGGCACAAGTTTAGAGTAAATTATACATCCTTCTCTGATAAATTTTAAGTAGATTGCACACCGATCCTTTAATGACATAATGAAAATATACAATTCCTTCCCCTTTTACTCTTAAGCCAAAAAAATTGAGAAAATTAAAGTTTATTTTTTGAGAGAAGTTTGAATCACATTCCTTTTTCTCTCTTATGTTAAAATCTACAATTTTTTCATTAATTTTTTTTTTAATAATGTAACAATGAAAATTTAACACTCTAAATGCAGAAAATATGGCTATTGTTGGTCCATTTAATATAGTACAAAATGTAGTGTACAGTTTCCTATATTTTTCATTCGCAACACAATTAATATATAGTTCAAAACCAACCCACTTGGATTGGCCTGGCAATGTTAGTTTGGAATTTTTGAGTATGATCCTCTCATGGTCTTAGATTCAATTCTCCTTAGTACCAACTTTAATGGACTAGTTTAGCTTCTTAAAAAAAGTTTAAAATCCTATTATAATTATGAAGCAGTACAAACTAAAATTAAATATTGAAAAAAAAATAAAGCCGATAAAATGTGGCAATTGAAAAATGAATTTTACATTATAAATTAATAATATTTTGATAAAATATTCAAATTTAATTATCACTGATATTCAAATTTATCGTTAAATTAATTATTGTTCTTAAATTGTGGTTCAAAGTTAGTATATATTATCATAATATTTTTGTGTTTGTTAAAATTGATTCAAGTTTAGTACATAATTAACTCTTAATTAAGGGCGAGAAGTGTAATTCAAGTAGCTCTTTTGGGGAGGGATTTATAATTTATTATACGAAGGGAAGTGTATATTTTATCATTAGAAACGAGGGAAGTGTAATTTAAACTTCTCTCAAGTAATGGGAGTGTAATTTACTTAGAAATGTTTAAGATTGCAAGACGTTGAATTCATGATTTACAAAATTATATTTCTATATTTGATGTATTAACTTGTACTTGAGAGCACAAGTTAGCATTTCTCTATTCTTTGTTTGAACTCTCTTTTATGCTTGTAGTTGAAAAAAGTTAGTATCATTCGTCTCAAACATTCAATTTAGATGACACTTGCAAAAATATTTGATATGTAAGAACGCGGGTTCGACCATGAGACTCTCCACTTTTCATCACTTGATATGTGTGAATTTCAACGCTAGACTCTTTGAAACCAAAAAAAATCCAGTACTTACCAACAAGTTTTGATTATAATGGATGCAACTAATCTTTCACAAAACGACAAACTAAATTTAAACTTCAACTGTGAGGGTGGTCATATTTAACTCTACACTCAAAGTAGAAGAAATGCCAATATTCATTGCAAAACATCCCAAGAAAATAGCAATTGCATTTCTGAAGATAGGTGGATGAACATTTCTAAGCAAATGCAAAGAAATCCCTCCCCAAAAGAGAAGCATGTACTAGGATGCCTTATGCAGCTCCATCAATAATACACTTTATCCAATACATGATAGGCGGATGAACCAACACATTAAAGACTTTGAGAATCACAAGTTGAGTAATGGAACTTGAGGAAGCCATATTTGAGTAGTTTCTATACAAGGAGACATGTATACAATAAATGATAACAATCAATATAACAGTTTTGCATTGAGGGGACCATATGATCTATCACAGTTGCTCCATAAATAATTTACAATGTGTTTGGTAGAGAAGAAGATGGAAAAAGAGAAATAGGAGAGAAAGAGAGAGGAGGAGAAGTTGGGAAGAGAGAAGGAATCGTGAGGCCGATGTCTATTTTAGTTCTCTTCAGATGAGGGAAGAAGGAGAGTGGAGATGTTATTTTTTATTTTCTACTTTTATCCTTGGCACGGAGGAATCCATCCTTGAACCTTCAGTTCCAGGGTTTGATTCATAGTAGCAAGGCGGGGAGCAAAGCTACACCAACAACTTTATGCCTCTACTTCTTTAATCCCTCTTATTTGATTGGAACTTGGAAGGATAACTCCCTGCAATCTACACCAGTGGTTGAAACATCCCATACCGCTTTCAGGATTGCCGACTAGCCCCACAAACCAACATAAGTTTTTTCAACGTGTTTTATCCTCACTCGCACGCTTTCCGGGAAACTTTCCAGGAGGTCACCCATCCCAAAAATTGCTCCAAGTCAAGCACGCTTAACTGTAAAGTTCTTATGGTTTGGGCTACCGAAAAGAAGATGCATCTTGTTGATATAGGTAGTACCAAAAAATTCTTATAAGTCTTCATTCAACCATGCAGTATCATACCTCCACAACGTTAGGATCCCTCTCATTCCGATATGATTCATTTTTGCCTAGAATTTGGCAGGAGTCGGACCCCTCCCCTCCCTCGTCAACCTCGTACTGTAAAAATTGCAACATACTGTAAAAATGTTGTGTAAGCCTTACTTTAAGGTGTCCTTCTGGAAAAGGATATGAAGTTCTAATATTTGCAAACAATTGTTATTATGAGTTGTTATAGATGAATTAGTGTGTCTGATTCCCTTTCATTTAGTTGTCACTAGAATCAATGTACATCACTAACATTCAATTATGTAAATAAAATGAAGAGGGGAAACATAGCATGTCACAAGAGCGAGGCGAGGTTTGGAACCGAACCCTACTGTGAGAGGGACGCCTCGCGAGCCGGGCTTATAGAGATGAGGCCTTTTGGCGAAGCCAAGTCAATTTCGGGCCACCAAACCCTGCATCTGATGAGAAGTCCTATGGAGTAAAGGGAAGCGTGTACGTTGTCACACTCCCTGCCTTCAAATGGTGCCTGGAGGATAGGCCATAAGACGCAAGCGATGACCCGGGAGTGGATTCCCCACCGACAGGGGGACATGAGACGGCCATCTCGAGGCACATCACGACCTACAAGCAAGACCGGAGAGACCTGGGAAGGAAACTCGATTGAGAGTCAAAGGATCCATGGTACCTGCAGCCCAGCGGACTTCATCATCATCATCATTTTATAAAGCGGGGGGAAGGGATGTCCTTTCTGCAACGGAAAAAAATGGAGCAGATTTGACTCAGCACAACCTAACGATGCATCAAATACCAATGATTTGTGCCTAGAATGCGTTGCTAGATCTCTTCTCTAGAAATCTACCCAGGCAACAACAAAGGCAGTTTTCCCCCATTCATTACTTCTTTCATGACGAGGGAACCACGTCCGCATCAGTTGAAGTGGTTAAAAGGTACGGTTAGGCAACTGCTTTACCCGTTTTCAGGAATATAATGTAACCTTTCGGTGAGGCCACCCCATCTATTATTAATTTTCCTATTAGGGGTGGGGTGGGAAAGGAGAGAGGGAACTACCATACCGAGGGAGAGATACATGCATGGAAAATCGAAAGAAAGGTGCGATACTATATCCACATCGATTCAAATCGTCAAGTGTGAATTTTGATGACAAAACTCTTACCTGGGGTGTCAAAAAGGTGAGGGTGCTCCTCCCGCATCTTCTTCTCTAGTTCTCATGTAGCTTCGCGCTCGGAATGATTCCTCCACGACATATGGAATTGTGAGCGTCCTGAGTACCTGATCATTTCTGTCAACAATCTTCTCCAGGTGTTCTTCATAAGTTAATTTCTTATCTACAACCATACCCTCTATCAACAAGATATGCTCGTATGTATTTCCTCAACATGGATACGTGGAATACTTTGTGAACTCAGGAGAACGCTGGAGGTAGTGCCAAAAGGTATGTCACATCGCCTATCGCTTACTTGCGTTCAATGAATGAAGTTTTCTCTTTCGAAAATAGATTAGATAACAATGTTACTATGAGTTCCTGCTTCACTACAGAGGAAAGGGAAAGAAACGAAAATCAATTCGTTAAGCAAAGCCTATGGCCTACCCCTACTACTCTTCCATACCTATGAAAGAAGTTATTCTTTATCGAATAGGCCTAACCCTTGGGTAAAGGGTTATAAAGAGCCTCACTCAACCATAAGGAGACATTTATAATAGTGATTTATTATGAAGACTTTTACTAGCAAGTAAGTGCAGTGCCCTCAAGTCAAGCAAGGTACCGAGTGAGATAAATTGGTACCGCATTGTCGGGATGATCGAATTCATCACCACCATAGGCCATCATCAAGGATGAAGTTGCTTGCTTTAAATATAAAGCGCAGAACAACCACTCCCAGACTGCTTCCAGGATTGCCGACTGACCCCACAAACTAACACGAGTCTTTTCAACATTTTTTGTCCTCACACGCACACTTTTTGGGAAACTTCCCAGAAGGTCACTCATCCCAAAACTGCTTCAAGTCAAGCACGCTTAATCATGGAGTTCTTATGGTTTGGGATATCGAAAAGAAGATGCATCTTGTTGATATAGGTAGTACCAAACAATTATTATAAGCCTTTCTTCAACCATGATATCCCATACATGCACGACTTCAGGATCCCTCTCCGGATGTGATTCAATTTTTCCTAGAAGTTGATAGGAGTCAGACCACTCCCCGCCTACTCCAACCTAGTGTTCTCCACATTATGATCTTTATATCTGAACACAAGGGAAACTTTCCAAATGTGTACTTGCGATAACAATCTCCACTTTTCTGAAAGGCTAATGTTAACTAATCAAGCCTCTTCCCCCGCTGGTTTTGTTATTTCCCCCATTTGACCCAACAAATCGTCGTCGCCTTCCTTAGCTGAGCACAAAGAAACACTCTCTGAATCTTAACAACCTCCCTTCATACCTTATTGGGTATTTTCACCTCTATACCTTGTTGGACATCTTCATATAAGACAAGTTAAAAATAGAGATTACACTCAAAAGAAAGTTATTCAACGCGATATTTCCCGCAAGACTAGTCTACCTAGTTTCCCATGATATTTTACAAAGGTAGTCAAGTATGCACTATGTATTACCCACATATTGAAGGTGAGAAATAGGCATCCCTTCTTGGGTCACCAAAAAAGGTCTAAACCTGTTTAAAGCCACAACTTGTCTCATTATTGCACCCATCCCCTTATCCACCAACAAAAACAAGGGAGGAGCTAGCGCGTCAACCTTTTGCTTTAAACTCTTTAAACATTAATTTCTTCGGTTGGATTATCATTGAAAAGAATAGACGTGTTCCCTAAAAATACACACACATGCACAACTTCCATTTCTCACTAAAGTCAAACACACTAAACATATACTCTAAAAATCCCCAATTAAGTAGTCATAGGACTTTTCAAAGTCTACATACCTTCAAGGAAAAAGAGTTAAGTTAAAAAGGGAGGTTTTTTTTGTTAACCCTTCAGTTCTTAGGGAAAAGGGTTCTTAGTAATTCAGAGTTTGATCGGAAAATAAGTAAAGTATGGACTATAATTATTTTACCCAGAACTCAGGTTCTCCCAAAAAACTCATCCTTGACAAAGCTCATTTACCACCTAAGCCCTATCACTTGTTTAAAAAGAGAGATATTTAAATGAAAAAGAAAATGTTAACAAAACTATATTATAGGTTCCATAAGTGCATGGAAGAAAATAAAAAATTGAATATGCATACATTTAATATGTTGGGACGCATGTTTAAAACTACAATACTTCACGAGGTGAATTCGTGTGCAGACGGTCTTGTAAATATGGGTTATGAGCATGCGCCTGGGTTGCGTGTGTATGAGCAGTGTCCAACTAGGTTAAGTCCTCTAGTGTTAGCTGATGTTATGGGGATAGCGACCCCTAGAGTCATCTATGTTTAATTTTCTCTCTTCTCGGGCTTAGGCCCCTTTGTTTCCCAAAAAAAAAAACTACAATACTTCACTACATTGAGTTTGTGTTAGCTTTACCACTAATATAGAGACTCTCGAACCTAAAATATAAATAAAAAGTTCATGAGTTTGAATGAATTCATTTGATTACTTAATTATATTTAAGATCGGAGGGAGTATATATATTGTTATCACTTCTAATATCCCAATATTAGAGGAATGCCAGCTATTTGCATTGCACACTTGAGGAGAGTTTGATTAATCTGATTTGGCATCAAATGTTACACGTGAGGGCAGGTGGACAGAAATCTTTATGGTTATTAGATCTTGCTTTGATGGTTTCCTTTCAACTCAAAAGATTGTTGGTCCAATTATGATTACAACTGTAGAGGGAGCAACTTCAATTTCCCCTAATCAACGCCTCAATTTGCATATAAAGGCTTCCCACGTTCATTCTCTATATATATTCATCATTGTGCATTCATCCATCCTACTATTATCGATCATCACATTTATTTCCCTTTACAGTTCAACAACACGTTTTCACTCAGTTTTATGGTATTTTATTTGTCTCGTCTTTAACAATTTATATCTTTTAATACTTCCCATTGTTAGTTAAACGAAAAGTGTACAATCAAATTGGCCTGGTTGTCGATAATATAAGTTGCAATGCATCTTCTTAATTACTGATCAACAAGTTGCATCTACAAAAAAAAATATAAATTTCCTTTAAATTACTTTACTGTTTTAAACATGTTCTTTGTTTTTCTTGTATAGTTATTTCTTTCTTGTGTCAAGTTTAATCGTTTATATTATATAGTTATCATTTTTGTATGATATAAAGATAAATTAACTTATCATTTGAAAAGATAAGCTAAATCTTCAATTCATCAAGACAGCTTATTGTATCATAATAACTACTAAGATATCTGATCCATGAGCCTAATGTGATATTTTTTAGTTTTTATTTGATTGTGATGTGATATTGTTGTGGTCAAATAAGGGGTAATTATGACCAATAATGAATTTTTGATAATGGATATTTTGACCCTCTAATAAATGGTCATGAGAGTTGAGACACTTGTATATAAAAAAATCCAGTTATGAAGGAAGAACCAACCTTGTGCTGACCACATGTTTTCTGATGAAGATTAGTCGTATGTAAAATCTTTGTACTTATAACAATGTGTTAGTTATTGTCACTATAGTCATTAAATGTATCAAAATTTCGTATACATCCTCAAATATCTCTTTTGTTAGTCATATTTTTCATCTTTTTAGTCCTCATAATTTGTATTTTTCGTTAGCCAACTTAAAGATACTTGGGGATACTTTTGCAGTTCTAATATATTCAGAGATTATAATGACAACATCTGATTCATTCAGAGACCAAAATGATTATTTTCCCGATTTATAATAGAAGTAAACCAAGAATGAAAGTTGGGTCAACAATGTGCATGTTTTTAAAGATGCATGACTAATTTAAAATGAAAAAAGATTACTGGTATTTTTAAAACTTTAAATTAAGTAAAGGTTCGAAAGAAGTTTCTATTAACTATACAACTTGATTTTCAATCTTAAATTTGGGTGTTCATCGGTTGAGGTCAAACTGAATCAAACCACAATCTAAACCAATTAGTTTGATAAATTTCTTGATCGCGAACAAAATCGAGTTAAACTGTTTAAATTTGCACATGTTTGGTTAGGACAAAGAATTTCAAGATTTCTACTCGGTCACCCGCATGTCCAACATGGTCAAATACATTCTTTTTTTATTTATATTTTATCTATTTTAAGCCTACATTTATGAATCAAGACAAATTAGAAACATGTTAAGCTAGCATTTTTATTGTTCTTAAAGTCACAAGTATAGAGATAGAAAAAAGCTAGTGTTTTTATTTTGGAAGTCGTAATTCGTAATATTTTTGCTTTGTATTATGGTACAATTGGTATCAAAGACATGGTTTCACATTTATTTTCCTAATTTAACATGAGACTTTGACTATTGAGGTGTTTTAATTTTAAATATATTTTTTTTTAGATTTGAAAAAGTTCTCATATTTTGATAAATTTGTTTTTTAGTGTGCTCTATCAATGAGTTAATATTTATTTGAGCTAGAATTCGAACATTAATTTATCATGTGAGTTAGTCCATTCTGCTAAACTCAATCTATGTTGATGATGTATAATTTTTTTATCTAAAAGTAAACAATTTATTTCACTTAAAAAGTAAAAAATAGAGTTTATAGTCAATTTTATCTCTAAAATTGTAACTACTTGTCAAATTAATCCTTGACTTTTATTATTTATTAATTTCATCTTTGAAACCGTAACAAGTTAATCAAATTGGTTCCTACATTTAATATTTATCTAGAATTTATCTATTTTCATGGCCTTAATTAGATCAATTAATTTGATATTTTCAAATACTTTTTGTTCGTTTTCATTTTCCTTGCATAAGAACAAGAAACTATAAGAAAATGAGGAATTTGATGCATTTAGCTAGTTTTTGAAGTTAAAAAAAGTTAACGATGATAATTGAAGACCAAGTCACTATGAAAAGGGCTAAAAACTAAAGATAAAATATGTAATATATGTTTATCTCTGTAATATTAGCGATTTTCGGTTTACCTCTATGTAAAAAAAATTGTTTAGATTTCAATCCTGTAATTTGAAGATTTTTTGATTTTGGACCTTCAGGGCATCAAATTACAAAATTTAAGGTACTTCATCCCTTGTAATTTGAGAGAATTCGGTTTCCCCCTGCCATATCATCGATATTTCAGGTTACCCCATGTCATATCATTCATTTTGTACAGTCAAAATCATGAAGGTCCAAAATCAAAAATCTTTAAATCACAGGGTTGAAATCTAAACAAATCTTTTTACAAGTAAACCGGAATTCACTAATATTACAGGGGGTAAACATATATTAACCCTAAAATATAATGAGTAGTGATATATGTACATCCATTTGGAGACAACTTTGATGACAACCTTGTTTTTCTCTCTTCTTATTGGTCAAAAACAATAGAGAGAGAAAAAGAAATAATGTGAGTATGAGAGAGAAAGTTGTTTAGAAGTTGTCACAAAATGGTTGTACAAATATCATTTCTCAAATATAATATAGCCATAGCCAGAGGTCCCTTATTCGTAACAAAAGTATGATGGATCAAGTGAACTAGAGAAAAGAAATAGAGAGAACATTATGGGTGTCCATAACGATGGAACGGTCGTAAGGCCATGTGACTGATGGGAAAACGCCGGTTACACTTTAGAACTTGGACGATTTTGTGCAATTAACAACCTTCATTTTACTTAGCTTAGTTTACACGAATATTAACATTATGTGGTTTAACAAGCAAGCATATTCTTTTCATTTTTTCTTTCTCTCTCTAAAAAATTTCCTTGAACTTCTTTCTAAACTCAAACAACCCTCTAAAAGCCTTTCAACGCTGCCCCCTCCCAACCCAAACTTAGCCACCGTGATGTAGATTTAGAGGATGGTGGCACGACGAGATTTGTTCTCCGCACCACCGTTGCACCATCCTCTAATCCATGTTACAAGCAGACTCAGAATTTGTGCTGATACAGTTCGGATTATATAATCCGAACGATTTTTCCCGTGAAAAAAGGTTTTTAGGGGGTGTTTGGTTTCTAAAATCCGAAAAAGGAAAAGAACACGTTCTATTTTTTTAGGTTTTCGGATTATAAAATCCGAATTGGTTAAAAACTTTTTTTTTCTCCCCATAGCAAAGGAAAAACTCAATTCCGATTATAAAATTTGAAAATCACATAGACGTTTTCATAAAAAAAAAAAAAAAAAGGGGACGCGTGAGAAATTCATAGGATGTGAAAAGTAATAGTGAAATTGTTATGCTTTAGGTTGTATAATTGCCATGTCATATTTCTCAATATATGCTTCATTCTTATGTAATGTATGGCTCACCTCAATCATTAATTGACGTGAACCTACACCATCAATAACCATTATTGCCGCGATGGACTCTACAACACCATCCAAGTATTTATTCTTCCATAAATTTACCATACCTCTGTTGCATTATATTTTATGTTTGGGAAGGTGTCTCCGGGGCACTAGTTAAGGATACTAAAAAGGAAATTGTATAATAGTTAATGTATTGAAATTGTGTAATTAATTTATAATAAGTCAAAAAGTTTCCTTTTATGGTTATAATTTTCTTTTTTGGTATCCTTAACCAGTGTCCCGGGGGCACCGGTGGGTTAGCACGACCCTTTATATTTTTATATTTTTTGTAGGATTTGTTAGAAAACACCCTCTTATTTTTATGAAGGTATCTTTTAGCAAATCTAATGGGTGTCTTTTAACAAATCCATGCATGTACATTGCATAATCTTTAAGTTCATTCGAAGTAAAGAAGAATAATAATATAAGATAAGATTATTTAGTTCAAATCTTGAGTGATTGACTTATAATGTTGTCAAAAGGGTACCTAGATTCATAACATTGAATTTATTTAGTTTAATTAATTGAATTGAATCCAAACATAAAAAAACACTAACGCAACTTAATTATTTTGAATTGAATATCTAAATTTATAGAATTGCGCTGATCTTAAGAAAACTCCCATGGTATCTAGAGACAGGACATGATATTAGTTTAGTTAAATTTATTTGTCTATTGTTAATTTGGTTACGGCGCCGATCTTAATGCTTTATTATATATCAACGTGAATGGCATTTTTGTTGACCTCAAAATACATGGACAAGACTTCGGTCTCAATTCATTTTAATATCATATAAGATAATACATAAGAAACCCATAGCCATAACATAATCCTTACTAATTTAACTAAATTTTCTGATTAATATATGATTCAGTGCCAACTAAACAGGAAAAGATACAGATAAAATATGTCATGAAATTATGTAACTAATAATTCATGAATGCTTGGAAAAAGGTAGAGTTAGTTTAGTGGCATTTTATTCTTGGACGGTATGTTTGTCTGCCTCTTGCTTTATGTATAAAGTCATAGACTCAATTTCTTATACGTTGCGATAATGTAGGATATTAAGATAAATTAACTCAAATGAATTTGTTTGGAAGTTTGTTAACTATTGGTGGAAATGTGGGACACAAATACTATGTGTGACATCCAACGGTTCATTCTCTCTGGCTTATCTGATTTTTGGGATGAAACTCTGCAGGCTGTGATTGTCTTCGACTTGTCCACATGGCCTGAAATTGCGGCCACTAGTGATGCATTTGATCATCTTTTATAAACTTCAATTGTAAATGGATTGATACTATTTATTTTTATGAAAAATATTAACCAATGTCTCAAAGTACTGGTTAAAAAGATTAATATAAATATAATAAAATTTAAAATTTGTATAGGATCAAATTTTTAAAAGTATAAAAAATACAATGTAAGATTTTTTTCTTTAGTTTTTTTTTTACTAGTATCGCAGAGACATTTCCAAACCCGTGGTTCACCATGTAGACTCTGGTTGTGGTGGTGCGACGAGACTCCTTCTCCGCACCACCGTGACAACCCTTGAGGTTGTTTGATCCGCATCTTTCCTCTGCCATCCGATCTCTCCGCGGTTTGTTGCCGTTTCACAGGGGGAAGGTTGCTTTTGGCTGGTGGTGATGTGGTCTTGCCTTTGATAGTTGATTCTACCCAGATTTGATGAGATATGCAACTATCAAGGTTGCTGTGATTCTCTGCTTTTTATGAGCTTCTACGTCGCTGCCTCCCTCGCTTGCATCCATGGAGGACGTTGATGACTTTCTGGGTACAGAAAACCCCTCTTGGGTTGGAACAATAGCTTTGGTGTGTGGTTGGTACAATATGACTATTACTTTTCCCACACTATCTACTTCTTACGCGCCCTATAATTTTACAAAAATACGCATGGGATTTTGAATTATAAAATCCGAACACATCTAAAGTGTGTTTGGATTTTATAATCCGAAATATGCTTATGTATAATCAGCAATCAAAATCTCTCCCACCTCAATAGTTTTGAATTTTGCTTTTAAAAACAACAAAAAAACAAAGTAAAAAAATGATAATAACCTGTCAAAGAAAATCATAAAAATATAAAAATACCACAAACAAATCTAAAAATCTAATAAAACTAATGCAAATTTTTTCGGATTTTTCTGAGAATATGAAAAATAAAAGAAAATGAAAAATGGGTCGATGAAATTTTGAATTTTGAGAGGCGGAGTCCCTTTCAGGAAGCAAGACCCTTGATTTTTTTTCTTTCTGATTTTCTAGGGAAGTTTCAGAGCAATCTGATCAAGTAGGTTGAAAAATCGAATTTTTGACTAAGTACAACTAACAATGACCTAAAACAGAAGGATGAGAGTTAGAAAGATTAATATGATTTTTAAACTGGTTATTCATGTTACAAACATACTCAGAATTTGTGCCGATACAGTTTGAATTATATAATCTGAACTGTTTTTTCCCTGAAAAGGGTGATTAGGGGTGTTCAGATTCTATAATCTGAAAATCACATGAGCATTTTCAGAAAAAATCGGGCACGCTAAATAATGAATAGGGTGGGAAAAGTAATGGTCTTAATATAGTGTAGGCTCAAGATCTAAATTAGAAGGAAGCCCACAAAAAATAAACGAAAATTGATGTTTAGGCCCCTTCAATTGTTTATAGACCTCTCAAGTAGTCTAAAATGCCATTCCTTTATAGCATCAGGAGTCATGAGTCAGACCTATTAGGAGTTAGTCTACGAAGCTCTTGGGTGTTAGTCTCCGATCTATTATCAGGAGATACGATCTGATAGGTTTGAACACATATCAAAACAACATAATTGATAGAAGGTAACATAAAAATTGGCATAAGATAGCATAAAATTAAGATCAATGTCGACGGATTAAAATAGCAATAAACAAAAACATGACATGAAAACATCAAAATATGTATATAAAACCCTAAATATACTGAGTCGCTCGGTCTGCGATACCTGTATAATTCTTGCTTCTAATCCTTAATCGATATTGGATGGCAGGATATGTTTATGTCTCATTCCTAATTAATACCTCACTTCAAACTCTAAACTACTTTCACATTCACATCTTACTTGATCATCAACTGTAAAATTCTTAAACAATATACACTTTTTACAAAAATTCTAACCTACAAAATGAAAAAAAACATGTGAAGTTTGTCAAAATTAAAGGGGACTATGGTTTTGCAAAGGGGTGAAACTTAAGGGGGCAAAAGTGCTATTTTCATACTTGGGGGCCAAAAGTGTATTTTAGTTTTTTTTTCTTTTTTCTGCCCATTGTATTTTAAAACGCATTAAAAATTGAGAATTTCTTTTCCCATCCTACACACTTCTCACGTACTTCCAAAATTCTCATTTCTTCCCGTTTTGATTATATAATTCGAAATAAACTTATATATAAACGACAATTAAAACCTCCTTCTATTGTAGCAAGTGCAAATTTTGGTTTTAAAATAAACCCAAAAACAAAGTAAAAAATGACAAAATCTATCAAATAAAAAAATTAAATAAAAATACCACCAAATAAAATACTAAATATCAAATAAAGCTAATGCACATTTTTCAGATTCTTTTTTGAGATTATGGAAAATGAGTCTAAACGATAAAATTTAGGATTTCGAAGGGAGGAGTCCCGTAAGAATACCCTTATAGGGGAGTATTGTTGCTTGATTTTTTTTATTCTTCTGGCCATAATTCGTAGTAATTCAATCAAGTAGCATGAAAACTGAATTTTCGACTAGCACTACTAAAAAACCAAAAATTAGTGAGGGATATTTAGTGAGGGAAAACGTGAAATCCCTCTCTAATTCCGTCACTAAATTTTGCGACCAACGAATTTGTGAGGAATTTCATTTTTTCCCTCACTAATTTCCCTCGCTAATTTTGCTTTTTCTAGTAGTGTAGGACACCATAAAAACAACTAACAAAGATTTGAAATACAAGGAATGCATCAGGGCACTGGGTTAGAATGGTTAGCATCGTTCTTACAACGACTATCCATGACACAAACAACTAACCAGGTGGGATTAAGGGCCAAGCAGTCCAATCTTTAACTATAGGCTTCAAATTTTTTTGTTAAAAGACCTGCAAATTATAATTTTGGACTATATTTCATCAATTGGTTAAGTTTTATGTATGCTATTTTGAATTTGTATTTCTCAATGGTATTTCATTTGTCCCTTAGTAATTTAGCACCTAATCCTTGGTGTGAGGATTGTTTGGATATTGATGTGGGTTTTCTTTGTTTTCTTGGAAATTTACAATCTATTGTGTGTATAATGCTTCTTGAATGTTATATTTTGTTGCCTCATTCCTCCATCCAATTTCAATGACTTTGGACCTGTTGGGATAAACGACTTATTTTCAGAACTTAAATTGTTGTATTTTGTATATGCTATAAGTTGTTTTTATAAGCTATATTTCATAACTTATGAAAATAAGTAAAACAAAGCTTATGAAAATTGTCATAAGTTGTTCGAATAAATTCTCATAAACAGTCTCACAAAATTTATGATAGTAGATAAGCTAAAATAAGTTAATCCAAACATGCCTTTGTCTAGGTGGTCAAGGTTGTCAAAATCAGGATTTTGCTTCATATCAAAAGGGAAGAGCAGAATCGAAAATCGTAAAATCGAAGGATTTTACTCAAATAATTTTGGAGAATCGGGTATAAGAAATCGTAAAATCGCAAACGATTTTGTGCAATTTTACTAGGGTTTTGCCTATTTTGGAATTCTGTTATGGATTTGAGTTGTTGAACGTGAATAAAAAGTTGCAAAATCCTAAATTTTAGGATTTAAGTCAGAATTTTAACAACAATGTTGATGACATTTTGTTTTATTAATATTTGGGGTAAAAAGTAAGGTTTTTGAACGTTTGGAACAAAAAGTAAATTTTGAGAAGTTCACACGCTATTTTGTAAATCGAGAAAAGTTTGGTATCAAAGTATAAATAAAATATTTTAACATGTGAAGAGCCATATTAAGACATATTCTCAGTTACGTGAATTTATCTTTTTAAACCTTTCTTGCTTCTTAAGCAAAATATTTTTTAATCTTTCATAAAGTTGAAAAAACCAACTGTTTTCCTAAAATCAGTTAATCCAAATATATCAAAATATAGATGTAACCAATCACCTAACTAACACCATTTAAGCAAACTAACCAGGATAACTCTGATTTGACATTTACCTTGTTTTGGTTTGATAATCCATGCATATGTGGTTACTTAATGAAAACAGATTTCAGAAGTGAAAGATTTCACATTTCATGCAAACTATTCTTGAAGAGGAAATATAAAACATGACATTAATATCTAGCTTCTGAAGTGAAATATTAGATATAACGGCTGACCCTAAGATTTTTGGTGTCCTGGACGAAACAATAAATTGTGCCATTTTAATTATTCAAACATTTTTCTTCTTGCTTTTTTGTTGCAAAATATTCATTTATAATCAAAGTTATCTAAAAATATATTTTCAATAGAATTAATCAAAGCGAATTAAAAAGAAACATATCTATATAGTACTAACTACTAAATAAAAATAATAATTTTAGTGCACCTAAACCAATGGTGCCCTGGGCTGCCGCGCCCACCCTCAGGGCTACCCCTGGATATAACTCTCTTCTTACTTTGGCAACAAGAACATGTTGAGACTTGAGAGTGATATCTGACCAACGATTCAATCTTTCAAGACACAATAATCTCACGTACACTAGAGTGTCTGTTGACAAAGAAACTATGTTAAGGAGATTTGCAACTTTAATAATCAGAACATCAGTATCTATACTATATAAAAAGAAAATTATCCCTTTCAACTCTTTTGAGCTGAATTTTTCTTTTCAAAGATGGCCTCAATTTTCAATATAAATAATTCATGTAACAAATAGATAAGAATAAATTTAAATATTAGAAAAAAATTAACAAACACGATATGAATATATATATGTCTATTTTTTTTCCCTTTATCATTTAGAAAGTGTAACAAATTCTAGGTGAATATATTTATTCTTACTTTTTTATTATCCCAATTATATCCTTAAAAAACTTTCTCTATAATAAAGATTGTTGTTGGTGTCGCTAAAATTAAATTTTTATGAAAAAACATCGTTCATAATTTTTAAACGTTAGCGCAATAAAAAGGAGATCAAACAAAATTGAATGCCTTTGACACCACTCTGAAGTTGTTCTAACTACTATTCACTTTCAAAGATAGCGCTGTTGAGTTCAGCTTCTCTTTGATTCAATCAAATTTTTTTTTTTTACATAATCAAACAACAACATAGTTTCCCTCCTGTATATATAGACCAGCATTTTTCTTCAATTCCATCAACACAATTTCAAACTCAAATAACAATTTCATCCTTCATTCAGAGAGAAATTAAACATGGGAGTTTCCCATTTTTCATCACTGAAATTCCCATTGATCTTTTTATCATTGATCAACTTTTGTACATATGAGCTTGCATTGGCAGGCATAACCAGACACTACCATTTTGATGTACTAATACTACTTCCTTAACACACTTATTAGGCATTATCCATTATTTTTGCACAAGCTTTTTGTTTTAGTATTTTTTTTGTTTCCTTTCTTTGTTCTACATGTAACAAAATTGAGGTCACTAATGCAGTTAAGGTACCAAAATGTGACAAGATTATGCCATAGCAAGACCATGGTGACAGTGAATGGTCAATTTCCAGGACCTCACATTGTAGCTTGGGAAGGAGACCGTCTTCTAATCAAAGTGGTTAACCATGTGCAAAACAACATTTCAATTCACTGGTAAAACAAAATTGCTAAAATGTTGTGACATTTTTAAGATTTAAGCATAAAATTAATGTGTAAAAAACTTGGTTATCTTTGAAATAGGCATGGCATTAGACAACTTCAATCAGGATGGGCTGATGGACCAGCATATGTGACTCAATGCCCAATCCAAACAGGTCAAAGCTATGTTTACAATTACACAATTAAAGGCCAAAGAGGAACACTCTTTTGGCATGCTCATATATCTTGGTTAAGGTCAACACTCTATGGTCCTCTCATCATTCTTCCCAAGAAAAATGTTCCATATCCTTTTGCAAAACCTCCACAAAGAAGTTCCTATCATATTTGGTAATAAAACTATTAAAGGGGTGATAACCTTGAACTACCTATTCTAATTTGCATAAACTAATTAAAACTAAATTTTGGTATTAGGTGAATGGTTCAATGCAAATCCGGAGGCAATCATTGCACAAGCCCTCCAAACTGGTGGAGGACCAAATGTCTCTGATGCATACACAATTAATGGACTTCCAGGGCCATTGTATAATTGTTCTGCAAAAGGTATCAAGTTCTAATCAACACATGTTGGAGGAATAATCATTGTTGTCAAAATTCCGACTTAAATCCTAAAATTCAGTATTTTGCGACTTTCTTCACCTTCAACGACTCAAATCCATAGTAGAATCCCAAAATAGACATAATCCATCGATTTTGATTGCGATTTTACGATTTCTTATAAACTAAGTCATTTATGACTATATACCATTTATAACATATATTTAGTATTAATTTTTTCAGGTAAAATCCATCGATTATGATTGCAATTTTACAATTTCCTATATCGATTCTACAAAAGTCCTTAAATAAAATCCTTCAATTTTGATTGCGATTTTATGAGTCCCGATTTTGCTATTCACTTTCGACCTGAAGTAAAGTTCCAATTTTGACAACCTTGGGAATAATAGCCAGTTTTATTTCTTGAAGATTGAGCAAATAAGAAGTACAATTGAAACAATAGACCTCCTTAAGAAGTTCATTTAAGTTCACTAATTACCAGAATAATCAATTAGAAAATATATGAGAAATATGATTTAAATGTAACATGTAATTCTCTATAGATACATTCAAGCTAAAGGTGAAGCCTGGAAAGACTTACCTTCTACGTTTGATCAATGCTGCACTGAATGATGAGTTGTTCGTCAGCATTGCAAATCACACCCTCAAAGTTGTTGAAGCTGATGCTATTTATTTAAAACCTTTTGAGACTAACACCATTCTTATTGCCCTTGGACAAACCACTAATGTTCTTCTCAAGACTAAGTCACACTATCCCAATGCGGCATTCTTAATGACTGCTAGACCCTATGCCACTGGCCCGGGAACTTTTGACAACACAACGGTTGCTGCTATCCTTGAATAGGAAATTCCATCTAATACTCACCATTCAGCTTCTTCACTAAAAAAGCTTCTACTACTCAAACCTATTCTCCCAGCACTTAACAACACTTCTTTTGCAACAAAGTTCTCCAACAAACTCCGTAACCTTGACAATGCCCAGTTTCCGGCTAATGTTCCACAGAAAGTTGATAAGCACTTTTTCTTCACAGTAGGCCTTGGAACTAGCCCTTGTCAAAGCAACGAAACTTGTCAGGGACCCAATGGAACAATGTTTGCGGCATCAGTGAACAATGTATCTTTCACAATGCCAACCACTGCACTTCTTCAATCCCACTTCACTGGACAATCCAGAGGGGTCTACGCTCCTTATTTCCCAAGCAGTCCTTTGCATCCATTCAATTACACTGGCACCCCACCAAACAACACCATGGTAAGCAATGGAACAAAGGTTACAGTTCTTCCTTTCAACACAAGTGTGGAGATTGTGATGCAAGACACTAGCATTCTTGGTGCCAAAAGTCACCCTCTCCATTTGCATGGCTTTAATTTCTTTGTTGTTGGACAAGGATTTGGTAACTACGATTCAAATAAGGACCCAAAAAACTTCAATCTTCTTGATCCTGTTGAGAGAAACACAATTGGTGTCCCATCTGGTGGATGGGTTGCTATCAGATTTCTAGCAGATAATCCAGGTTGGTTTCAAAAAAAAATGTCTTGGTTCATTTTCACAAAATCACAAAAAGAAAGCATGCAACTAAATATGTTGAATTGTGTTTGCAAGGGTATGGTTCATGCATTGTCATTTGGAAGTACATACAAGTTGGGGTCTTAAGATGGCATGGATTGTCTTGGATGGAAAACTCCCAAATCAGAAGCTGCTTCCACCACCAAGTGTTAACTTCAACAAAAACTTACTTTATTTTGTTTTAACATTTTGGCCCATTTTGTTATTCAATACTGGGCAAGTTGGGAATCATTATGTAACAGAGATTGCTCAGTCTCTTTTTCGTTTTTTCTACCATCTTTATCTTTTGATGTAACTTGAGACTTTTTCTGGTTCTTTTTTGACACTTCTTGTGCTAGAACGAACCGGTGGCTAAATCAATATAATCCATTTTAGCTTCTTCAAAAATAAATAAATAATAATACTGGGCAAATTGTTTTGATTTCTTTGGGTGATTTATTTATACAATATGTCTTGACTATTCAATTGTAATCCAATCATTTGAGTAAAATTCCTTATTCAAAGTTTATTATGTTAATAATTTGTTACTTTTACCTTGTTTGTATATTAAAATTAACTGAACCTTTCCAATATTAGAAACATCACTTTGTAATCCTGGCAATAAATTAAGGCATAATCTTCAACCTGATAAGGGTGGCTTGAGTACCATTATTATCTTCAAATGAGTATAATTTGTGGATTAACTAAAACACACTTTTTAAGGATAAACAACTTGGTGAGGTAAATTCATAGATTTTAAATTTAAATGTAAACGACTACAAGACGAAGGAAAAAATAAAATAGAGAAAAGAAGACGTGATGGAACTTGGAAGCATAAGCACATGGGAGCAGTGGAGCATGTGGAATAGATTCAAAACATTTTCATTTCATGAATTGATATTTAGGGAAAAATCGGAAACAAAAATACAACATGGTCACACTCTTAAAAAAAAACATGGTCACACTCCAAACTTTTTTAGAGTTTGAAAATGCTCATCTCAATTTTGAAATTGCATAAAAACTACATAAGTGATAGTTAACTATTATTGTTTTGCTTTTTCAACAACTATTAACTATTGTTGGATGCTTTTAAAATCAGTTAAATTGATTTAAAAGTCATTGAACCGATTTTAAAAGTGTCCAACGGTTAACTACCTTTGAAAAAGTCGAGTTGCAGTTTATTATGGCTGATGTAATTTTTGAGCAATTTCATAAGTGAAATGAACATTTTTTTAAGAGTTTTAAATGTTGTTGTAGGGTCAGGCTAAAACAATACACATGATGGTCCCATACAAAATGAAACTCCTTGTAGATTCGTACCTCACCTTTTCCAGTTTTCCACCACCATAGTTTTGCATGGTTATAAGATCAAATACTCACTACTTAGACACACACAAAAAAACCACTTTTTTTATAAAATTAAATTTAACTTTTTGTTGATATTTTTGTTTTAGTTAATGCTAACATGCATTTTAAGGACTCATGTTAAAGATTTTATAAATAGAAAATATTCATTGATAAGCATTAATTTTCAGCTTCTTGAGAAATAAATTGACAAATTTTTAAGACAAAATTTTCACATTAAGTTCCTTAACATATACCCTTAAACACATTTTAGTATTTCGTATTAGGGGTGTTTAAAACCGAACCAACCCAATAAAAAAACCGCAAACCGAACCAACTTAAACCGAAACCGCAAAAAACCGCATTTGGTTCGAATGTAATCATATCATTTTCTTACTGAACCGCATAGTTTGGTTTGGTTTGTGGTTTTCATTTTACCAACCTAACCAAACCAAACCAAACCGCAACATAAGAAAAATGTTAATTAAACATATTTCACCTAGACCAATACTCATAGAAACTCAATGGAAACTTTTATAAAATGACATATTTTTTCTCTAGTTATATTTTTCTTGCTTTTTATTTAAAAAATCTATTTACGTGCTACTTGAAATTTCTGAGAATGAGAAATCTTAGCCTTTTGCATTTCCTACAAAATATGATTACGTTTTGTCCATGTTTTTAATTTGGTCTATGTTGTTGGAACATTGTAAAATGAAAATGAAATTGTAATATTTGATAAAATTTAAAATATTGCTGAAGATATATTGTGTTTCAGCTTTTTAACTTGATTTTAATGTTGAAAACAAAAAATTGTATCGTCTTGAAAAAATCGCACCAACCAATCTAACCCAAACCGCATTGGTTTGGTTTGGTTTGGTTCGGATTTATTTTTAAAGTAACCGAACCAAACCAAACCGCATGCTTTTTTATCTTGCGGTTCGGATGACTTTTACCCTTAAAACCAAACCAAATCGCATCACGAACACCCCTATTTCCTATACATTAGATCTTGTGAGTATGCAAGACTAGCTATACTCATGATTATGATCATGGAGTTATGATCGTCTCCATTATGAATCTTCTTCCTTTCTTCCATTTAGAGAGATAAAAACACAATAAAACTTAAAAATAATTAATGATGGTAGTATCACTTGCTAGTAAGACTTACAATCTATTTTTATGTATGTCTCTTTCTAAATGACAATCTCAATTTATTTTTATTTTTATAAATGAAGAAGATCCTTACCAATGATTATGACCACCGCATAAACCAATGTGAAATTGCAAATGATTTATGTCAGCATTGGAAAAGGGAGTGCACCCAATGATTTTTCCATCAATTTATAAACAACACATCATAATCATTTTCCATACAAAGTCCATTTATTATATAGTACTCCCTTGATCCTAAATTATAAATTATTTTGGAAAAAAATTTGTTCCAAATTATAAATCGCTTTACAATGTCAACGAAACACTAAATATTAATTTCCTATTATAGTATCACCAACTATTTATTCTTTTACTTCTTTGATTTATCTTTTCTATAGCATTAATGAAGAAGAATTTAGTAAACTACTTATAATTTCTCCTTCTCGTACAACATTAATTACATTTCTTAATTTGTGTAAAATGATCAAAACATCATATAATTTGAGACGATTAAGAGAGTAATATAATAGAGCTACTATGAAAACTTTCTTTCTCACACCATCTCTTATGGGGTGAAACTCATGTACATCATACACTTTGAAAATGAATTCCACTTAACATGGATAGACCTACACGAGTTTCACCCAATAAATGAGTGTGTGTTAGAAAAAAAAATTATAGAGTATTTCTAACATTTCTAAAAGAGTATTTTTCTAGAGATTTTTTTAGAAAAAATATAAATTATGGTTGAAACTATAAATATTGTCCATCTTTCTGCTCTTTTTATTGCGCCAACACGTGTAAATTATGAGTGACATTTTTTATATAAAATTTTAATTTTGATTAAAATTATAAGTACAAATATTTGTGACTTTCAAGTTGTAACAAACCCAAAAAACCCATGTTTATCTTTTTCAATGAGACAAAAATTTAACAAATATAATATGAATTCTTATCCTTTTTAATACACCAGCAATATAACATTAATATAGAAACATTTAGTTAAAGGTATAATTGGAATAATGAAAAGTCATCCCAAAATCGATATTTCAATACAAATAGCACATATAAAAAATATTAACATAAAAATGTAACAAACACGATATGAGTATATACTCTATATATGTCCAGGTTTTTTATTTATCATTTAAAAAGTGTAACAAACTAAATCAATATATTTATACTTACTTTTTCATTGTCTCAATTATACCCTTAAGTAACTTTTTCTATAACAAAGATTGATGTTGGTGTCATTAAAAAAAAAATTTAGATTATATTTTTTGTTATATTGTTGGTGTCATTAAATTAGATGATCATAATTAATTTGGTTTGTTATAACTTGAAAGCAACACACATTCATATTTTTAGTTTTTAATAAAAATCAAAATTTTATAAAAAAAGACCGTTTATAATTTTTAAACGTTAGTGCAATAAAAAAATCGCAAAGACAGACACGTGAATGTCTGTCTTTTCGCTGATATAGTATAGAGAATATTCTTCATATTATATTAGGATATTTCCTATTTAATGAAATTTAATTTTTTAATTTAAGTTTAAAATAATATCATTAAAAAATAAAATAATAAATAAAACAGTTAAATATAAAGTAAAAAATACGGTACAGATACTATCACATTTGTTCTTTTCTCTCTATGCCTTAACATCACTTTCTTTGAGTCTCTGCACCTATCATTATATTCGTCATCATCGTCTCCCTTTCCAATACTTTTGTCACCATGAAAGTGAGTGCCAAACCCCTCTGAATATATATTATTATGTCATGTGACAGATGAATATAGTATAGCTACTTAAATTTAACTAGGGATCTAGAGAGAGACACAAGAAAAACAAAAACAAGTCACCAATTTGCATGAATGTATCATATCACTAGCATTCAATATGGCATTCCCACCACCTCATAGTTTCATGTTTAACAATCATGAAGATCATGATCAACTCCCTTCAACTTCTCTCAACACCTTCCCTTCTTTTCCACCTCAACACTTTCAACAAGGTCAATCTCTCATACTCTCTTTTATCTTTTTATATCATAAAAAGGTAACCAGTTTTATTGTTGTTTTAAATTGCAGTTGTGGTCGTGTTGCAAACTTTATTGTGACTAAATACTGACAATTAGAACCGATGTGACTGTAATTGTGGTTGCGATGTCATTGCAGAGTCCTTTGAAACTTTATCATTGGACTCATGGTTTTAAATTGTAGTCTGTAACCATAATTGCGGGCGCAACATATTTTGAGGTCTCTGCAACCACATCACAACCACAATTACAACCGCATTAGTCACATTTTACCGCAACATAAACGTTCGTAGCATAATTACATCTGAGGCTGTATAGCAATTTAAAACCATAATTGGACTATACTTTCATTTGTGGACCATAATTCAGAACTATGAATTTAACAACACTATCAATTTTTTTTGTTGTCTTAGGTGCACCTTTTTTGCTGAAGAAATCAATGTCATTTTCTGGCATTGAGAACAAGTGTCATGATCATCATGAAGTGCATGGAGATGATGATTTATCTGATGATGGATTCCAAAGTGGAGAGAAGAAGAAGATCAGGCTGAATTTGGATCAAGTGCAGGCCCTTGAGAAGAGCTTTGAATTTGGGAACAAGCTTGACCCAGAAAGAAAAGTGCAACTTGCTAAGGCTTTAGGGTTGCAGCCAAGACAAATTGCTATATGGTTTCAGAATAGAAGAGCAAGATGCAAAACAAAGGAACTTGAGAAAGAATATGAAGTCCTCAAGAAGAAATTTGAAGCTGTCAAGGATGAAAATGATGCACTTAAAGTTCATAATCAGAAACTACAAGGAGAGGTAAATGAATATTAGTTACCCTATACTCTCTCTTTTCTAATTTAACTGTGCTTTTATAAAAAAATTGTGTTTCTATCTATTTGATATTTTTAAAGTTCAACGTGTCATTAAATATTATTGTTTTTCTTTATTTTTTACTGCAGAGAGAGATATAAGTGAAATGAGACATTGAATATGAAAGTATGATAGGACAAATTCAAATATTTTTTAAAAGTATCAAAATTTATTTATTTTCTTGTGTAAATAATCCCCACAAATAAAAATGGAAAAAGGGAGTAGTGTGCCATAAATTGGATCCTCTTGAATTTTGCATACTCTTGTTCCTTTGTGCATCAAAGTAATAGTGAAGTTTTCGGAGAAATTCATAAAGGGGAACATGGTTGGAGGAGTGATTAAACTAGTGTCCATGAATCTTGATCTTGATCTTGATTCAGATATTCACTATTTTAAATACCAATTTGTATTTGGGCCATCATCATATATAAAAGAGTATTACTCTAATTCAATTATTAGTTAAGATTTTCCATTGTGATATTTTTTTGCATGTTGTATCTTTATTTATCTTTTCTTAGTCTTGACTTGCTAGTACTCAATTTCTTACATTTTGTGAATACAATGTTTTCTTACTACTCGTGTTTTCTCTCCTTTGTAATTGATATAGATTATTTGATACTTTTGTGCTTGAATAAAATTTGACTATATTACAATTTGAACATCTTTTTATTGTTTGAGTTTTGTGCTTTTTTATATTTAATGCATTATATGATTCTATCGGTACTATTGAATTTATAAAGTGACCAATATCCACATTTTAACTTTCTCTGCTTGATTAATTGTCTGCCATTCTTGTTAAGAGTCAGTATCATTGTCAGACTCAGATCCCATAGCTTCAAATTAATGTTTTTCTTTTTGTATTCAATATATGTGTTTTAGTTCCATGTTTCTAATCACAAGACATAGTTGCATCAGATCCAACTAATATGCTTTAACACATGGAGAAAACCATGTTGACACGAAGAGAGTGATAATATTTAAACGGTCTTTCATCATGTGCAAATTTTGTACAAGTTAAAAAGTTCAAAATGATAAATTTGTATTGAAATTGGTGGATTTTATATAAATATATAACTTTTTCATATATTTAAAGGGTTTAAAAAATGACAGTAATCAAATGTAATTATGATTTTCAGACACTTCATATTTAAGATATATTTGATGTCTGGCAGGTGTTTGTTACCAATATGAGACCAACATAAGAAGTTGCATTCAACAATTGCATTTATCCAAATTATTATAAATGTTGCCGTTAGTGACGGAGCCATGAATTTTATGGAGTCTGGGCAAAAAATTTATGGCAAATTCATATGTGATATAATATATATAAATAGTCATAAATTGAAATAAATTATTTGAGGTTGGCCAAAATTTTGTTTTTTTAAGTGGGTTAATGGGCTATTGGGTTGGGCATAGTATAAAGAAAGTATTGATTGAGCCCGAGCGAGTGTCCGGGGTCGCCAGGTGGTGTCTCCGCCATTGGTTACCGGGTTTGTGTGTCTGCACTTAATAGAATGTAACCTAATGTATCGGTGTGGTAGACTCGATCATGCTTTCAATCATCATATAGTTTAAACATTAATGTAATTACATATATTTTGTTACACTTTTATGTTTTAACCTAATGGTGTTGCATTGCAGTTACAAACATTAAAAATCAAGGACTGGTGTGAAGGTGGAACAAAATGCCTAATGAAAGAAACTGAGGGTTCTTGGAGCAATGGAAGTGATAATAGCTTAAACATTAATTTAGATCTCTCAAGAACACAAGCTTTGACCAGTACTGTTTCTTCACAGAATGGTAGAAACCTAATTAGCCTTCTACCAACTTCATTAAATCCTAACAACATACCCCAACTTCTTCAATTCACATCAAGACCAGATCTTCAAGATGAAAACTTCAGCAACATGTTTCACAACATTGATGAGCATCAGACCCTCTGGCCTTGGACATAGATGCATCATTTTCATTGAACTTATTATTGATTTTGGATATCATTGATCAATTGGTTCAAAAATGCTATTAGAGTTACGCTGCAAACCTTAATATTGCAGAAAAATAGAGAAAAATGTGACTAATATGGAGACAATTGCTGTTACAAACTTACAATGGCATTGTAGAGACCTCTAAAATATTTATATATTGACCACAATTATAGTTGGAGATCGTAATTTGAAGTTATGTTGTTTTTTTAAAGGTTAAAATGAGAAGCAAATTATCAATTTTAAATGAAGAGGATCCTAACTCATATTAAACGCACACTATAATAATTACTTTATATTTATTTATTTTGGTACAAAATAATCACTTTATTTTCTATTAATTTGTGTTGGGATTTATTTATGTCGTAGGTAAAGTTGAAACAGATCTATGTAAGATAAGATCTAGAATTAAATCATAATTAGGTCACATAGAGTAGTGCTAGCTTTTTCTTTTCCATACTTTATTGTAATGCAAAATATAAAATAATGTTTTTGTGTGTTGAAATAAAAAATTACAAATTTTAGTTAAGGTACATGTGCTCCCTCAGTGGATTGCCAGCTCTTGCATGTTGTATGGGCCATGAATAAAGGATTTTTCGTTTGCATTCTTTCTTTAATCATTAATTTTAATTCATAATATAGTATACTTTGGAATCATGAGATATTGATCATGACAGGGACAATTTCATGCAAAATCATTGATAGAAAGTTTAGATTGAGGGGGTATGATGAGAAATAAAGTGTGATATGATATGAGTCATTCATCTCGATTATTAGCTGAAAATGAGCAAAATTTTGGTGATAGTTTATAAAGCAGTACCACTACCAGCCAACAGCAAAGAAGGTGGGGTCAAGATTTTGATCCATAAAAAAATTAACATTGTTAAGTAGAGACCATTGTTTAAGATAAATGTATGTCTCCACAATTTAATGATAATGAAACGACTGCAAGTGTTATGGTCAACATTATTTAAAAGGAAATGTTAATAAGGGCCTTCAAGATGTTGGTTAAGAAGTTTAAAGAAACTTTATCTTAAAAATGATACATATTTATCTTGAAACTTTAAAGAGTAACTTTTTTTTTTTACATAAAACTTATCAATTATTTTTATTCTTGAATCTTTAACAAGTGCCCTAAGGACACTTGTTAGCAAATCATGGTTGAGGTCAATACATATAGAAGTGGAGAAATTAAGGTTTGAATCTCTGTGATGGCGTCTGACATAACAATTTCGTTATTTTTACCGGTTAAACTAGAATTTATAGATGTTTTTTTTACTATAGATAGTATATTGATTCATATATTTGTGTCCTTTCAGAAGACAACGCGAATTTTTAATCTGTAAAATTTATTAATAGGTCTCCAACCCCCAATCCGATCACAAGGTGTTATCGGAAAAAATTAGACGGATGAACCAAAGGAAACACAAATACTTCCATCCAATAGTTTATTGCATCCATGTATTCCCCAATCCAATATATTTTTTTATGAAAAATTTAAGAGAGGTATATAATAATCCAATAAAAGATAAGTTACTATTTTGTTTTTTTAATATTTATATTTATAAGTTACTACAGTGCAAACCTTCTCACCCTTTTTTATTTCCCCCATTATAGTAGCAACTCCTTTAATTGCATAGGCAATTTATCATGAGGCCACTATTTTTTTGGCTATACTTATTATATACTATGTGTACGTCACCAATCTAATACCTATTTGACAGTGTCAAAAAAATTCAAGGAAAGAACAATAGTATTTTACATTATTCCTCTAATACGTATTTGTAAAGAAGAAAGAAGGAAAAAATTGGACCAGAACGTATACCTGTAGTGATATATAAGTGCTTTTATGCTTTTGTAAGAAAAAACTATTTTTATTTTAAAAATAAACATATCAACGTTGCTCTAATAATTCTATTATTCTTTATTCATCCAAGAGTTAGATATCTTTCAACTTCCAAATGTTAAACCACTTTTTGTGTCTTAAATGCATTTAAAGTTATGGTGTGAGTATACACATATGGGTTTGTTCCAAGTTGTTTTTGTGGTGTTGGGTGATGTGTAGTCAATTTCAATGATCTATGTTACTCAATGATTAAGAAATTCTTCTACATATAAATTCATTGGATTTGTAAATCGTAATTGTTTCGTTGCTTTCACAACCTTAATGTTTCATTGCGAATTGAGACAAAAATCATGTTGGTGGCAATTGGTCAAAGGACAACAAGAAATAAAGTGAGAAATGAATTATTGGAAGTTGTTAATCATGTGATGTTGTAGTAGTAATCTATCTATATATTATCTATATATCTTTGTTATGTTACAATATGAGCTTGAGTTTTTCTTAAGCAAGTATTGTTATGAGGTGACATGTCTAAATGAGTTTCAATTTCTCATTCTCTATTGAAACCTTGCCCCTCTCTCCAAACTATTACCGCTAATTCTTTAATTATTCTTCACTAAATCAATTTAATGATTATTTAACTCGATTATAGTCGATAGGACCCGTGTGTCACACAGGTTGAAAGTCTAGTTTAATTTAAGTAGGATGAGAATAAGTCGGGCCGCTTGTTTTTGGTCTATTGTCCGACCTACTTAAATTCCGGTTCAACCTAGTTCGTTTAGTAAATAGGTTAGACTCATGCTTTTTTACAAACTCATTAATTTAAATTGGTTAGATTAAAACTTATTAAAAAAAAACCCTACTAGACTTACTAAACCGGTCCATATATGTGTAACTATACATACTTCATTATATTAATAAATTTTGGTTCCTCCAAATGTTCAATACCATAATTTATTTTATTTTTTCCCATTTGTAATTTTCAACGAGTTACAAAACTATTAGTAGTACTCTCTTATTTGAGTTCTAACAAGTACACATTTTGATATCACCCTCTTAATATCTAACTATTGTCATGCACATGTCATTACAAATTATAAAGTAAGGAATTGTAATAGACAAAAAAAATGTCAAATGTAAGCAATATATGTTTATTAATTAATTTCTACAAAATTGATGTACATGCTTTACAATTTTTGTTTTTTTGTTTATTAGGCTTTTTATAAAAAGGCCAAATGTTAAATTTAAAATCCTTAACAAAACTAGGCTTTTCAAGAGAATAATAGTGTGGACCAAGTTAAAATAAAGCATTTGTCAGTCTAATAGTTCAGACTTAGACTTTAGTTTTTTAACTAGGCCCTGACCTATTTAAGTAAAGTTTGGTTCGGCCAAACATATTTTCATCCCTAACTGTAAGCTATTATTATATGGATTTTGCTAACAAGTGTCTTTAAGACACTTTTTAAGGATTTTAAAATAGAAATAATTGATAAGTTTTATGTAGGAAATTTTTTTTTTCTTTCAAGTTTCAATATGTTAAATGTATCAATCCCAAGACAAACTTTCTTCTTTAGACTTCTTAACAAGTGTCACTTTTTTGACAAACTTAACAAGTGTCACTTGTTAGCATTATGTTATTAATTCTTTTGCATTATGGTAGTACATACCCTCTCCATTTATAAAAATAAATAGAGAATGTCATTTAGAAAGAGATATACAAAAAAAAAAGGTTATAGGTCCTACCATTGAGTGGGTCCCACCATTATTAATAATTTTTTTACTTTTTATTTATTTTTATCTCTCCAAATAAAACAAATAGAAAAAGTCATAAATGAAGAGGATCTTAAGTCATATATATGTCCCCTAACTTTACCTTTTTGCAATTTGTTTTCCCCACTAGTGCTTTGCAAGTATTTATTTTTTTTATTTTTTTTTGTGTTTAAATGAAGAAACTGCTTATCAATCTGCTCATCATGCACTCAAACTCATCACAGGCCATTAGCAGTTGTTTTGTTTAAACTTGAAATACTATATAGCGGCAGTTAAGTCAGTCAATTATGTTGGCATACCTAACTCATGGTCCAGGTAAAATTGATTTGGCTTATAGTACTATGTTGGTTTAATTTAACTTAAGCCTAGTTCTAATATATGTTACCTAACTCATGGTCCACGTGAAAGTTAATTGGGTTATAGTACAATGTTAATTTAATTTAACTTAAGCCTACTTTTTTTTTAATGAATTTAACTTAAACCTAGTTTCTTTCAAAAAAATAATATTTAAACCTAGTTCTAATATGTTACCTAACTCATGGTCCACGTGCAAATTAATTGGGTTATAGTACTATGTTAGTTTAATTTAACTTAGAAAATTGCTCTTCTCCAATGTACTTTTGCTCAATTCCAAGTGTTTTGACCATAATACCCCCAACATGATTTAAGTCACGTTCGATAGCATCAGCGTGACTTAAATCATGTTGCAACGTGACTTAAGTCACACATGTTATAACTCAACGTGACTTAAGTCACATAGGTTATATTCCAACGTGACATGGGTCTTGTTCTCTTTATGTCAGCAAGCAGAACATGTAGAAATGAGTGTTTTCCCTATTTTCCTTCATTTCTTCATTCATTCATACATCCATTCATTCATTCATTCATTCATTTTCATTCATGTTTTCATCATTCATTCAAACATTCATTCGTTCATTCATTCATAATTAAAATACGCATAATAAAACCAAAAATTACGCAAAATATCATAAAAAACGCAAAAGCGCAAGTGCAAATCTATTACATCCATATCCGCTAAAACATCATAAAAGAACTACAAATATACAAATGTCATAAAATAAGACTATACTCCTCTGGACTATGACTCCTAGTCCTCCTCCGAGGAACCAACTCCTCTTGCAAAATGAGATACTCTGACTAGATGTCCAGCAACACACTGGTAAAGACTGGAGACATAAACACATCAGGAGGCTCCATTACACTCTCCACTCTGGCATCAATGTTCGCAATAATCTGGAGTGGGTTTGGAACTTGTCTGGCCCACTGTTGCTGAACATTAATCTCCTCGTAAGGAGGGACATGAGTTGTGAACTCAGCGATGGGCACAAGGTCGCTCATAATAGGCTGAGATACACTGCAGAGCAACATCATGTACCCATCCTCATACCTCCACTACTGTTGTCTACCGACTCCTCTGCGCCTGGTGAATAACATGGACCAGAAAATACTGAAAGGCCACAACCACATTCTTTGCCTTATGGGCCATTAACGTCGTAGGAGATCTGGGTTCCTGAGAACCTGCTCCGACAAGTGAAGGCCCATCGTCGTATTGTTGGCCATGATCCAATCTTAGTACCATCAGATTTCATGTAAAGGCGTAACGACCCTCTGATCCTCGTAAGACCTCCAAATGACATTAACATTCACCATCATATCAATCAAGCCTCGGTAATGTCCATGATCATATTGGCCACTAGGGGGTTTCTATTTGGCAGCAAGCAGGTCAGCACAATCGTAGTCTTGTAGAAGATTCCTCGGAAAAAGCTTCAGAAAGTGCTCTAAAACCCATCCATAAAAACACAAAGAGAAACAATAATATCATCACAAGTATCATACAAACAAATATTTTAGCATCACAAACGCATAAATTATAACAATAATATTGTAAGACATTTATAATATGCTATAGAAAAGAAAAAAAATATTACCTGAAGTACAGTCATGTAATCACCAACGACGCCAATCTTCGGGTCCGTAGCAAGAGAAAGTTGGGTGTAGAGAAAAGCAAGTTCCATCCCTCCCCAAGACCACTCGTGAACCATGTCCAAGTCCTACAACATAGTCAGCCATAACATATGAATGCTTTTGCTAATCTTGTCCTCCTAATCACTAGGCTACTCTAACTCATTACACCTATGTATGAGTCTGTCATACACACCCTTTAGGTGAGTTATGATAATATACCCACCACACTGTTTATTTACCTCACCAATCGCCTCCTCCTCCATCATACCCATCTCGCTCTGCAGTAGCGGCATACCTGTCTCGTATCCTACATCCTCGTCACCCACGAGCCTCCCAACGATGGGGATGTGTAGAAGACACGTCACATCATCTAGTGTGACGATCATCTCCTTAACGGGCAGATGGAAGCTGTTGGTCTTCACATTACATCTGTATGACATGGCGGTGATGAGGCCAGGGTTGATGTTCTTGTACCCAGTCTGAAAGAGGGGTCTGGACCAGATACACTCACCTGCTCCCGTAACCAATCATTGTCCCGTCCCAGTATTTTCATCCTCTCACTATTAAGCTTCTTCACATGCGAGACAGGAGATGCCTTATGCACCCTCTAAGCCTGAAATATAAAAATTAAACGAACAACAAACTGTTAAAATAAACAATAATTAAAATAAATATTAAACATTTTAACATAACAATTAAATAGTAAAATTAAATTGATGCGTAAGTAAAATATTTTAACAAAACAGTTAAAATATAAAATTAAATCAAAATAAACAACTAAATTGACGTGTAATTAAAATATTTTAACACAAAAATTAAATTGTAAAATTAAATTAAAATAAACATATAAATTGACACATAATTAAATAAAATTAAACAATAAAACTTACCTTGACGTCGCTCCATAGCCTGCATGCCACGTGTCTAATGAAATTCGGTATAAGCGACATGTCAGTTGGGCCCCGGGAAAAACTTGCAGTCTGGCCTCACGCTCCTGATGCTGAGCCTGCTCATACTGAGGCTGATACTCCTCCTACTGCTTATGTTGCGTGGGGTCCAATACCTGGGATGCACCCGCCTGGGATGACGTCACATCTGCATCATCACTCCTCGTGATCCTAACGTCATGTCTCCTTTGAGGACCAGGGTGCGCAACCGCCTTTTCGGCCCTTGCACTGGGTGTTATGGTCTCCCTTTCTGCTCTCAGTTTGTCCGATGTCTCAAACATATCTACTCAACATTTTTGAAAGCAAAAATCAATGATTTTTGTATATAGGGACATTATGTCATTTCTAACTAATCAACAACAACAATTCAATTTCGGCAGTGTTATTTCAATCTCTAAACTACCACATTGCACTTAAACTCACTATAATCAACATGAAAATTTCAATATCTAACTAATTTCATCATTAACAATGCAAAAATCAAACAAATTTTCCTTGAGACATTTTATCAAACACCTAGAGCTCAACATAAAATCTAATAATTTCTAACTCTAACGTACCACATTTTAGTCAAACCTACTATAATCTACATCTAAATAACAATTTCTAACTTAATTCATCATTAACAATCCTAAAAACTAACATGCAAACCAAATATCTAAAAACCTAAATATGTTAAATTTCTCCATAAAAACCAAAATGTAAATCATAAAAAGCCAACACAATAGGATAATAAACATTTACTTGGTTTTGTGGGGTTGAAATTGGCATTGATTGACTAAAAATTGGTTGAAATCCCACTTGAACGGAGAAAATTTGTACTTTTTTCTTTATAACACAATTGTTCTGCGTTCTGGCTATTTTGTTCATATAACATAACTCAACGTAACTTAAGTCACGTTGGTATGTACCGAGCGTGAGTTAACTCACGGTGGCTGAACATGACTTAAGTCACAGTGATGATACCGAACATGATTTAAGTCTCATAGGGGTAATTTATGTATTTCCTATGGGAATGAGCAATTCTCTTTGGAAGAAGAGCAATTTTCTTTAACTTATTCCATTCACGATTAAATACATATGTGTTTCGCATTCGTGCTTTTATATATGTTGTTCCAATTATATCAACTTGTTACAAAAAGGAGAAAGAAAAATTGAAAATAAAAATACTCCATTTAAGTGTCGTTTTAGAATATTAACACCAAATTAGTGAAGTATATTTTTGCACATTTTCTTTCTATTATACCCTCATTTTAAGCCACCAATGAATTCTGTTTTATTGCACACACCTTCGTTTTTCAATAAATTTAATATGTTATCTTTATCTCGTAACAAATAATAGTTACAATCTCTTTCGCTAACAAATTTATATTTTTTTGTACACTCTCTCATAACAAACAATTGTCAATTTTTTAAATATTGTGCACATCTCTTTAATTATTTTAAGTCAATTTCCAACGAGTCTTCCATTATCTCTTCCTTTTGAACATTCATAGAGCTTTTTATTTTTTCTCTTAGACATGTTCTTTTACTTTGTACTTGAAATATTGAACAATTACTACTCATCTCATTTATACTAGTGAAAAGACGGGCACTTACATGCCCGTCTTTCCACTCTTTTTATTACGTTAACGTTTGAAAATTATTAATGGTGTTTTTTTTTATATAAAATTTTGATTTGAATTAAAACTAATAATATAAATGTTTGTCTTTCAAGTTATAACAAACCAAGCTAATCATTTGTTAAAAAAAATAAAATCAAGTTAATCATGATTATTTATTTCAATGACACTAACAATATAACAAAAATATATAATCTAAATTTTGTTATCATTTAAAAAGTAACAATTTAAATGTAACAAACACGATATAAATATATTTATGTCTGATTTTTTTCTTTATTATTTAAAAAGTGTAACAAACTATATGAGTATATTTATACTTATTTTTTTCATTATCTCAATTATACCCTTGAACAACTTTTTTTATAATAAAGATCGTTGTTGGTGTCATTAAAAAAAATAGATTTTTTATTTTTTTTTATATTGTTGGTGTCATTGAAATAAATAATCATGATTAACTTGGTTTGTAATAACTTGAAAGCAACAAACATTTATATTTTTAGTTTTAATTCAAATCAAAATTTCATAAAAAAACACCGTTAATAATTTTCAAACGTTAGCGCAATAAAAAGAGGGGAAATACGGGTACGTGACCTGCCTGTCTTTTCCTTAGCATAAAGAAATTAAACTCTTCTAGGATACACTGATGGTAGCCAAATTGATTTCGTCATGTATTTATATAGTGCGCTATCAATGTATATATAAAATCATTTATCTACTATCCATGCATTTCTCAATTCTCACACACTACAATCATCAGGTAATCAACATTGTTTATCTACATCTCTTTCATTTTTCCATTCTAGCTGTTTCAATATTAGGTTTTTTTTCCTTTCTTACATTCAAGGATGAGTAAATTAATCTCTTTCGAACGAAATATAAGCAAAAATGCTTAAAAAAATAAGAAGTAAACAATGTATTTGATTTAAACTTTAGACGATACACATTTAACTTTTCGAATATTTGTAAATTTTTATTTTATTTATGAAGGAATGGATAATTTTTTAGAAGATTGAAACAAATAGATTGTACTTTTCGTTAAACCTGTTATTTCATGTTTATTTAATTGAATCTTGTTTCATGTAACAGGATTGTATTTTTGTGATGCACAAGAAAGAAGATATAGAAATACAAAATGGAATTTTTGAAGCTTTTTATTGTTGCATTGATGCCTGTTCTTAAGGTACTGTTGATCACTGTTCTTGGAACATTCCTTGCACTTGATCGTTTTGATATACTCAGTAGGAAGACTGCAAGGAAAAACTTGAATACTGTAAGTTTCGTCTCTTTCTTCCCTTATGTAATTTATACTCCAAATGTTTTTTTATTGTTCTAAAGTTTTTAATTTATTCATGTTAATTTTTTCAATCCATGAATTAATGAAATTCAATGTTGTTTTATTGGATCCTTCAAAATAAATGTTGAAATGTGAACAAGAATCTTATTTTGTTTAGTAGTAGTACTGCATAAGCAAAAATACTCTTCATACTAAGTGTGTCTTGTGTCGAACACACGTCGGTATCCAACACTAATATGACACCGACATATATAATTACAATGAATTATGTGATATTCTCAAATTATTATCGGTGTCTCTGTATTATTGTTTGTGTCGTGTTTGATGTCCGTGTACTTTATAAGCAAAACTTTTCATGGAAGATTATGATATTTTGCAAAAGGGAGATTATATATAAATGGATAATGAAAGAATAAAAATAATTATAAACGAGACTAAAAAAACTGAAAGAGACTCCTTAATACATATCGATCACTAACATCACATACGAAAGAAGTTTTTTTGGTTTAAAGCAACTTTTACCTTAAAGTTCTTGAAAGCCACCGAAATCTATTTTTTATTTAGTTATTTTTCTCTTCTGATTTTGACCCTTTTTATATTGACATTTCAGATGGAATTTGTCAACATTTATCCGTGGAAGTTGACAGACATATTGATTTTATTACATGAGACGACACCTAACCTTGTTGCATGTGATAGAAATGGAAGTTGCATGTGTTTAAAGTGACAGTAATGTTGGGATTGCCGCATGAAATACACTTTTATTTTTTCATTCTATATGTATAACTTTTTGTCGTCCTCCACCTATAAATAAGGTTATTTATTCTTTTTGAGAGGCTATAAATAAGGTTATTATTTTTAGACTAGAAGCTATAAATTAGAGTGAGTGGGTGAGGATGGAAGTGTGGCCGTGTCACCTGGGTGTATTTCCGTTTCCGTTCCATAGTCTAAAGAACCACATTTGGATTTTGCTCCCAAATACCATAAAAATACCAAAATACCCAACGACAATTACTCTTGCTCGACAAATGTTGTTAGAAAGTGAGTGGTAGTTAATTATCGTTAGAGGTTTTTTAGTATTATACGGCGTTTGAAGAGAAAAAAATTAAAGTGAGAAGAGTTGTTTTCCCACCTTTTGGATAAAATAAAGTTTAAGATTTCAAAATAGCTTCTTAAAAGAGTTAGAGAAAAGAAGGGGGTGGTAACCCATTTTTCTTTTCTGGCATGAATTTTGTTTTCACACTGTATACCCTATCGGAGGCCTTGCAAATTTGTGTTTTGGATTCTAGTGGGCCGATTCCTTTTGCTTCAAGATCTAGTTGCAAGTTTGTGTGGCTGATTTTAGTGTCTTCCTTGGCGGCTTGGGGATGAGGGGTACCTTACTAATTTGACTATAGAGTCTGGTGGGCCAATCGCTTTTGATTTGAAATCGGGAGTCAGTGCTTTGATTCAAGTTATGCTTTGGTCATATTATGGTGTTTTTTCCTCGGTGATCGGGGTAGAGAGGTGGTAAAAGTTGAACGAGTGTTGGAATAGGTTGGGTGTGGCACATCTATGGGGAGGTGAAGAGGATGTTTGGTTTGGGGTTTTTTTTGGTGTGAGTATTGGTGATGGGTGTGTATGAATTTTGTTTACAGTGGTTACTTGGGGTGGAGTTTGATTTAGGTGGTAAAGTTGGTTTTGGTGGAGGTGGGTCTTTTGGGCGTTGAAGGTTCAGGTATTAGTTAGGCGATGATTGCATTTGTGTCTTTATTGGTGTTTAATTTGGGTGTTCCGCCTATATACAACGCCTTTGTAGTCTTTGATTTACCGGTCTCGGTTCATCTTGAACAGAGATCTGGTTTTTAATAAATTTTGCTATTAAAAAATAGTGTTTTTATCATTTTTGTAGAGAAAAATATGATGATACTGTGATAATAATAATTAACTACTTGCATTACTTTTGTCAAAAAAAAAAGTAGACTAACATAACCTTTTTTTTTCATCTAGATTGTATTTTTTGTCTTCTCTCCCGCTCTTGTTTGTAGCAGCCTAGCTGAAACAGTAACATCAAAGAGCATCATTACGTTGTAAGTTTATCTCTGATATATATACAACATTTTCTCTAAACAAATTCCATATAATTATTGGATTGGAAAGTTATGTTTCATAAATTATGTAGGTGGTTTATGCCATTGAATGTTCTTCTCACATTTATAATTGGGGCAGCTCTTGGATGGTTGCTAGTTAAATTGATGAGAGTTCCTCATCATCTTCAAGGCCTTGTGTTAGGGTGTTGTGCTGCAGGTAGAAAAATTCACTTACATTTTTTAATTTCTCTCCTTACACGTCTAATTATCATTTATAATTTTTTCAATAACTTAAAACATTGTAAATTATCATATAAGAATATAAAAAAGTTTCTAATGTTAAAAATGAATTTGATTTGATGTCTACAGGAAATCTAGGAAACTTGCCCTTGATTATTGTCCCAGCTGTATGTAAACAAAGAGGCAACCCTTTTGGAGATGCGGATATTTGTCATAGCAATGGACTTGCTTATGCTTCTCTATCAATGGCGGTACGATACTGAAATAATACATATTTAATTTAACAGTAAAATTGTCAGAATCACGGTAATCATAGTAAAACTACAATTTATAACTTAAAAAAAATTATAATGTCACCATTGAAACATACATTTTAAACATTTAGAATTTAAGTATGCAATTCATTGCAGGGTTGACTTTAGCTTAAGCATAACTTGCTTCTAACACATGTTTTGGGTCCACAAAAATCATGTTTTAATCATTACTTGGAGAATAAGATTCAAAGTTTTACTGGAAATTATTAACATATGTTTTATAAGGTGTTTTTTTTTTTTGAAAAAATCTCCATTTTTAAAAGATAGTATATAATTATAATAAGTAGTCCTTCCCAAAAAAAAAAAAAAAAGTAGTTCATTAAGTTATATGAAATTCGTCAATTTAGTCTCTCCTATTAAGATGTTATGAATAAATAGACGAGCTTCTTATGCATCAGAGAATACTTATTATTTTTATAAATTTTAGAAACTAAATTCGAGAGAGAGTATACTTTAGAGATTAAATTGATGGTTTATTTAGAAAGATACTATACCTATATTGCTCCATCTCATAGTGGTATTAACATTTCTTTATAATTTTGAACTTTTTTTTTTCTTTTCAGATTGGAACCATTTACAGTTGGTCAATTGTGTACAACATTGTTCGAATATATTCAAGCAAGATTTCCAATGAAGTTAAAGTTGATGATTCAATGATTAGTTCAAATTCTGCATTAGAAAATGATCAAGAAAATATTTCAAAGGATAGATCGCATAACGATCTTACAAAGCAATTTGAAATTGAATGTACAAATTCTAATGGACAAGTAAAGGTAGCTTTACATCACTTCTTATATAATTAAGTCTTAAATTTTTCTGTTTTTTCCCACTCAGAATTTTTTTCACCAAATGATAATGAATTTGTTGTCTATGTGCAACAAGTTTAATCAAGTTGGGAGAAGTTATTAATAATTTTGTTTTGAAGTTCTAACTTTGAATTCTAATAATATGGTATACATTCACAAACTATTTTTAATTCATTAAGCATTGTACTATTTATTTGATAGAAGTTATTATGATCTTACATTTTCAAGAGTTTTACATAGGTATCAAAAAAGAAAAAAATTATGAAACAAGTAAAAGTATTAGCAGAAAAGATGAAATTGAAGACCCTATTTGCACCAGGTACAATTGGAGCGGTATGTCATATTTCTTCCTTATAGTTTCTCTCTCTCTCTCTCTTTTTTTTTTTTTTTTTTTTTTTTTTAATTTT
>Ga0315914_1000821_pt1 | contig 42733 bp, 25 predicted proteins | sample MpolenodulesMG_FD_203920 | JGI IMG/M metagenome (GOLD analysis project Ga0315914, IMG submission 203920) | Medicago polymorpha root nodule microbial communities from Los Angeles, California, United States - elongated nodules | ecosystem: Host-associated > Plants > Roots > Nodule | place: USA... | reverse complement strand
CTTGTTGGTTTTTTTAACTCCCAAACAAGGGGAAGGCTTTCCCTCCTTTCTCCCTTCCCTTCCTTCCCTTCCCTTCCCCTCCTAAGCCTTTCCTTCCCCTCCACTCAAAACTCGCAAACAAAGCCTAAATAATTTTCTTATTAACCTACCAACCACTAAGAACAAGTTTACCCTATAAAGCTTGCAATTATTTTAATCCATATACTGCAATTATTTTAATCCATATATAGTAGTTTTATGTGCTAACAGAGCATAATTACTCTTATATAGTAGAACCCTGTCTATAAAATCAAGGACATACATGATGAAATCTGTGAATTATTAGTCATGAACATATAATAAGATACTCAATTTCAAAAGGTCAATAAGCAACACAAATGAAAACTACAATATTAGTTATGTCATAGATTTTTGTTTATATCAATCACAACCTCAAGTCTACTCACTCAAACAATAACAAGATTAAAAAGATTTTAGTATCAAAATGTGACATCAGAAAATCAAAACAAGCACAAGCAACTCCAACATTATACACAAGGAAACAAATCAAATAGCAAAAAATCACTAAGAATCCGAATCACTTTCCCCATCAGATTAACCTTTGTTGATCTTTCTCATAGCAGATTCAAAGATGCTCTCAAGCTCCTTCAAAAAGTTCACAAACACAAATGCATCTTCCTGTTGGTTGTCATCAACCAAACCTTTTCCCTTTATCATTGCAGAATTGATCTTCACTTTGTCTACAGGGGCAAGCTTGGAGCTAACACAATCATCTTTCATTACTTTCCTCACATTGTAAAGATAATACTCCAAATTATTTCTTGCATCGACTTTCTTTTTGAACTTCATATCTTGAGCTTTGAAATTGTCCGCTTCCTGGATCATTCTCTCAATCTCTTCTTTGGATAGTCTGCCATTTTCATTAGTTATTGTAATAGCATTCTTATTACCACTGGTTTCTTCCTCGGCAGAGACATTTAATATACCATCAGCATCTATAGCAAAGCATACTTTGATAGGAAGGCCACGAGGGGCAAGAGCAATTTTGAGTCCAAATAAACCAAGCAAGTTGTTTTGACTGGCTACTATTCTCTCACCCTCATAAACCTTAATCAAAACTGTGGGTTGGTTATCACTCACGGTAACATAAGTTTTTGTCTTCTGGACAGGAATTAAAGAGTTCCTAGGAATAACGATATCCATAATATCTCCTACATTATCCTTCCCTAGAGACAAAGGTATAACATCTCGAAGTGTCAAGTTTGGAACAATCGTACCTTCACTCAACAAAGCAGCCTGCACAGCAGCACCATATGCAACAGCCTCATCAGGGTTGATGCTCTTACATAATTCCTTCCCCTTGAAAAACTCCTGTAATAGCTGTCTCACTTTAGGAATCCTAGAAGAACCACCAACAAGGACAACATCATCTACACTATTCTTGTCCATCTTAGCATCAGCAAGACAACTATTAACAGTGTCCATACACTTTTCAAAGAGGTCCATATTCAATTGCTCAAACTTGGCCCGAGTGATTGATGAACCAAAATCAATACCTTGATGTATAACATCTAGGTCAATTGTGGCTTCGGTGTTATATGAAAGTGTCCTTTTTGCCTTCTCACAAGCAGTTCTCAATCTCCTCAAGGCTTTTGGGTTCCCACTAATATCCTCTTTGTTCTTCCTCTTGAACTCCTTCACAAAGTGATTCACCATTCTGTTATCAAAGTCCTCACCACCTAGGTGAGTGTCTCCAGCAGTGGCCTTGACTTCAAAGACCTTATTTTTAATTGTAAGAATAGAAACATCAAAAGTTCCACCGCCAAGGTCAAAGATAAAAATATTTCTCTTATCAACACAATTAGCTCTCTTCTGAAGGCCATATGCAAGAGCTGCCGCAGTCGGTTCATTGATTATCCGCATTACATTGAGACCAGCAATATCACCTGCATCTTTAGTAGCTCTTCGTTGTGAATCATTAAAATAAGCAGGTACAGTAATCACTGCATTCTTTACAGGTGACTCCAAAAACGCCTCTGCAATCTCTCGCATCTGCGAGAGGATCACAGATGATATTTCTTCAGCAACAAATTGCTTTTCCTCACCCTTGTAGCTCACAAGAATTGTCGGTTTGTCATTAGCACCGGAAATGACCTTAAAGGGCCACAACAGTAGATCATTCTGAACAATGGAATCACTATATTTCCTTCCAATTAACCTCTTTGTATCTGCAAAAAATTAAGGGCACATTTACTTCCTATTTTCATTTTCATATCAACTAATAAACACATGACACATGAAAATGTTTTTAGAAAGTAAACAAGCCTTAAAATGGTGATGTATAATATGTTGTTCTAATGAAAGTAAAGAATACAAAAAAAATAAATTATAATAATAACTAAAAATTAAACAATGCTGGAACAAAAGAATAAGTAAATTACCAAAGACAGTGTTGGTTGGGTTAGAAGAAGCCTGATTTTTGGCAGCATCACCAATCAGCCTTTGGGAATTAGTGAAAGCAACACAAGAAGGTGTTGTTTTGTTTCCTTGATCATTGTGAATAATTTCCACACGATCGTTCTGCTCATGCCATACTCCAACACACGAGTAAGTCGTGCCAAGGTCAATTCCGATCGCAACTCCCTCGTATTTTTTTGCCATTGTGCTTCAAGTGAATGAAACCGTTTGTAGAGAAGATTTGAATTGACTTCAAAATATGGAAGAGATATAGCACTGTAGTGTGTAGTAGTAGTTTGGAAAGGTTTTGAATCTGTAAAATCTGAATATTAGCTGAATCTGAAAGTGCAAACATGAATGTATCTTCGTTACATAAAATGAATTTTTATCTTCCTATCAGAAGCCATGACTTTTCCTTCTTCAATGTGATAGCTAGTGTGGTAAGTTCTACATGATTATTCTCCCTTCTTCATTAGTATCTTAGTTTTGACTCACTAGTCTTTATTTTTAATCAGCAAAATTGTATTAAGAAACTGAATGAGTACAAGAAGTATTCAGAAGATGAGTAGATTAGATCATGGTTCTTACTGATACGACCATTTAAGCCAAAAACTAGATCATCAAACATCAGTTCACCAAATTAAACTCATATACACAATACATATACCAAATTAACACCCAGGTTAACCAGTTTACATAAATAAAATTCCAATTAGGAGAAGACTCCCCAAGATAATATGATACAATCTACTACGACAGACAAATTTACTGCATATTATGTATCAGTTCGCTCTAATCCATTTTACTTTCCGCCTCATTTCATCCATCAGCTCTCCTGCCACCCATTTCTATTCCTTCACTTCTTCTATGCATGCAGTGTTGTACTTCTTTTCAAATCAAAAGTCCAAAAGTTTTGCAGCGAAACTATCCGGTTTCCTCTCAAATTCAATACCACTCTAACAGACCCACAACGTAATGGATATACACACCATTGAGAAATTTGATAGCCAAAACCTTTGACAGTTTGACTTTCACATACAACCAATTCCAAGAACTGATTTTCACCTCCTCCAACATTATTTCCATATCTTCAATTCTTTAATCTCGAATACCAATTTATTCCTTGTTTTTACACCCAATTTTTTACCCTCTCTCGAGAGCACACCCTCTCCCATTTAACCAATGTACCTTCCTAGGCGGCTTTTGAATATTGTATTGGCATAGGGTTGTGGAGGGTTTTGAATATTCTATGTTGTTATAATGCTCTCAATATTTAAAAAATATATTAATCATAAACATTTATTTATCATTATCTACAAAAACTCTCTACAAAAATATGAAAGACTTCTCAATTTTTTCATTTATTTCCTTTCCCCAAACTCCCAAAGAGTGCCTAGGAGACCTTAACACCATTTCTCTAACCAAAACTTACGGCATTAGAAATACGGGTCACATCTCTGATATATCCAACATTTTCTCCATTCCTAGTTGATGTGGAACTAACCCCTCAACTTGAATTGGAACACCCTATGCATCAAAAAATCCAAATCTACTCCAATGAATCTTTAATCCTTTTCAAAATCAACTTTAAAAAGATCAATGTCTTCTTTTTTAAGCATTGCTTCATCAATCAACCAAGTCATTTTTTTCCCTAACATAAAAGTCGAGAGAACTGTAATTTAAACTTCTATTCCAGTATAATTTTACCCTAATATTTACATGCTTAAATAATAAGTGTAAATTTAATAGTTCTGTGACTTCAACTGAGTATCGTCTGCGCAACTGCAAAGATTAATCCTTCGTTTTAGATAGAACGTAATAGATGGTAAAAAAAACTCCTCAAGAGATTTAATACTATCTAAGGGTTAGATTCGAACTAGAATGTCTGAATAAGATGGAAAAAAAATCATTTACCATATCACTCTCCTAATAATTTATACACAGAAATTCAAATATTTAGGAAAGGGAAAAAAAACTACAGAATTTATTCAACATTCCGAACTTTGGTTTGGCGTTGAAAATAAATATTATCCGATTGAGGAATATTAAGAACTCAAGTAACAACGCCAAAAAAAAAATAAGAACTCAAGTAACGGTAAATGGAAGAAAAATGTTTTTCTATTAAAAGAAAAACAGAGAAAGAAGAAGAAGAACGTTTACCTTGTTTTTTACTTGAGTGTGAATGAATGTGAAAACAAACGAAAGTTTTGGATTTTTCTTCTTGATTTCACCTCACAGAACTGTCAAAAATGTAGTTTTTTTTTTTTTTTGAAATCTTGCGCTCTTTGTGGTGTTGTACGAAGAATGCGCTCAAAACAATTTTTTTAGACAAGATTTTGTAACAAAAATAAAATAAAAATAAAAGAAAAGTAGAAAATTAGAGAAAAGAGATGATTTGTTTATGGACCATGATTCTTTGCAGTCAGGCAGATAATACAGTCACGCAGTCAGAGTGTTGTTGGTCTTACGATTGAAATCGAATTGTGAATATTTAAAGATCAGAAGTGAAATAAAAATTGTGGTAACAGATCAGACGACTGATATCATTCTACAGTCACTATTTGACTGCAGAGAATCATTTTCCTTTGTTTATGGATCTTGTTAACGAATGTACCGGAGTATTCTTTAATATTCTTAGACTTTGTTTGATGGTTAAGATAGGATAGAGACAATATATGATATAAAGCTGGATAGAGATAGGATATGACATGACCATGATAAACATTAATCATACCATGTGTTTGATGCGCACATGATAACAAACATGATATCATTATAATTAAATGAAAAAATTGCTCTCACAATTAATTAAATATTGTAAAAATGACATGCTATTAATTATAATAGAAAATACATGCTATCATTATTTTAAAAATGACAATATTTTAAAAATGACAAAATATCAAGATAATAAATAACGAATGATTTTCTAATCCCACCAGGATAATATCTAACCCAGCCTATACTTAGGATAAAAATTACAAAGGAAAGTTAGAATAAGATAGGAAAATGGTTTATTTTATCCTATCCATTTGGTGCATCAAACATGAGATTTAAGTAAGAACATGAGAAAGTTATTCTTTTAATAAAGTTAAGATTTTAATTTTCAATGCAATAAATGAACAAGCTTCCATAAAATCTTATTTTTTATGCTTAATATAAGAGTTACCACATCATAAATATTGAAAAGGGTACGATGTCAAAAAAATTGAATGTTGAATGATCTTAGGGATGACAATTGGACCCAGACTCGATGAGTATCCACAAAAAATACCCACAATGGGTAGGTAAACCCCGCTTTCATGGGTTCGGGCTTGGGTCCGGGTATTACCCGCAACCCACATATACATATTTATTTAATATGATAAATAATTTAGACATTTAAGTCTAAGCCTAAACCTAAAAATTACTTAATACAATAACCGATCTCTCATGCTCGTATACAATTTTTTAAGGATGTTTTGGATGTTTTTTATTTTTTCAAATACTATAATTCGTGCTATTTTATGAGTTGATTTAAAACAATTTGAACCATAGTTTTATTTCAATTATGATATTTTTATTGTCAGAGTTATGGGTGCAGGTATAGGCGCTAAGGTACGCATAAGGTATGTGGAAGGACACTAAAGTTGTTGTCCACGAAGGTACGAACTCGCGTACAATTATTTTTTTACAAACGTAGTTATGAGAAAAGCACTAGTTTGGCTAGGTTACTCCACCTTGTAATGCAGCAACTTGGTTGCACTAAAGTTAAGCACAAGTTGTGCTTAACTTGGTCGATTTTTTCTCTGATATCTATTTAATTTTCTCTTTGGCTTCTTAAAAAAAAAACTATATAAAACAGATTTTTTTTTTACAAAATTATGTAAATTTTTTTACACTCCCTTATGTTCTCTCTCCTCAAAATATATTTTTTTTTAGGAAACTAGTGTTAGCATATTCTCATTTGAAAGCTGATTTAATTTTTTTTTTTAGATTCTTATTTTTATAAAAAAAATTGTAACAAACAAATGCAAACGTTAAAAGTTGTTTTTTTTTTTAAATTGATTTCTTTTCTTAAAAAAAACTATAACAAATGACCTATAAGTTGAATATTGATCTAAAAAAATTTAGTTTAATTTAAAGTTGTGACCATATAAGAATTATACTTGAAAATATCTAAAAAAAATTGGACATCAAATATTTTGCACATAAAATATATTTAGTTTTTGTTGAGATTTCTTGGACAAATTTATCTTCAATATTTCAGTTATCTTTACAATTTAAATTTGGATTTAAATCTTGACCCAAAAAAAATTGGATTTAAATTACAATCGCTATAATACAATAATTAAGCGAGTTTTGTTTATACCAAAAAACAAAAGAGGAGTTTTGTTTTTTTTTTAAAAAATAACTACTTTTTTTTACCATTTGAACCCGTACGACTTTTCCTTTAACAATACATTTTTTTTTTTAATTTTTAAAATATATTTTTTCCTGTAACGATACACTTTTTCTTTAATTTGAATTTAATTTTTAAAATATTTTTTTTGGGTAAGCTTTCAAAAGAAATTAGTAGTCTCATGCATTGGTTGTTATCAATTTGTCAAACCAAGCCTCACTTTCACCAATCACATGGAAATATTTTCCAAACAATAAGGAAAGATATTTAAAAAAATATATAAAGAATTTAAAGAAAATAAATGATCAACCAACAATATTGTGATAAATAATTTTTTTTTGTGGTGGCCGGGGTTCGAACCCCAAACCTTGCATATATTATGCATTGTCCATACCAATTGAGCTAAACTCATAAGGAAATAGAAGGATTTAGTTATGAAGAAGCTGGATTTAGTCATAAAAAGTTGGTTTAATCCATATTTTGTTTTTCTACAATTTGTGATAAACGTGGAGAATTAAAAGAAAAATTCACAAACAAAAATAATAATCAAACTTTTTTGTTTTAGGGAAATAATAACTTAACTTGAATAAAAACACGTTGAACCAAAGAAAAATAACTAGACTTCAATTTTTGAGTTTCCACAATACTAACATCGAATCTAAAGTAGAGAAATAAAAAACAACTTTAAACTAGAATAATAACTAGACTTTAACTAAGTAGTGCTTGTACTTTCGAGTTTTCATAGTTAAACCTAAAACATCTTACAAAATAAACTCAATTCATAGTTTCCGTCGCAATATTTGCAAACACCAACAACATCACTATCAAAGTCATCAATAGACCATGTTGAGTGTTTCTTCACCACCTTCTTTGTCCCATGGTTGTGGCATGTGCTAGAAGAACACAAAGACAATCCTTGATTTTGAGCCACCACAACATTTTTCAGCCACATGCTTTGAATAAAAGATTTCACCCTCTTTCTACATTCCATAATGCACGTAGAGTTTTTCAACTCACCAAAGAGATCAAACCCTAGCTTTCTTCCATCTTCATCATCACAATTAGCCATCAAAAGCATAGAATAAACATATTTGGCTTCATGATGACCCTCTAATGCAGCCTTTTTCAAATTCTCAAACCCTAAATTCATCATCAAAGTACTAAAATATTGCACCATTCCTTCACGATATAAAATATCCAAGTTACCACTTTCTCTACAACGCGTCAAGAACGAGACTTCTTTTTCATCGGTGAACCATGGAAGTGGAATCAATGCAAACTTATCCATAGCTGCATGTTGATACACACAACCGTCCTCTGAAGCATTAAGAAACTCTTTGCAGCTTAATTTGATTTTGCAAAGATCCGCCATTGAACGTGAAGCAACCTTACCCACAATATCAACCAATAAGTCATTTGGAAGAGCTTTTACGATGCTTATCGGTGTCTGGTTTCTGCGGCTTTTAAGTTTATTGATTTCTTTCTTGGGTTTTAAAGAAGTCATGATAATAAACCCTTGGAAACGTGTTGAAGTTTGTCAATAATAAAGGGAAGAGAGAACAAACAAAGAATTTGTGGATAATAAAGGGAAGGGAAGAGAGAAGGGTGTTGAAATTTGTTGATAATAAAGGTCAGAGAACAAACCCTATATATAGCGAAATTCTGAACCCAAGGAAGTTTCCGGTGCACGTAATATAAAAATATCAAATCAAATCTTATAAGATTTGATAAGAAAATAAGATACTAGCAAAAAAAAAATACTATAATACATCCTAAAAAAACGATAACAACCTATCCTTAATACGAGGTGAAAAATTACTTTGGAGATTTCTTAAAAAGAAATTGAGATTCTGATTTTAAAGAAATCAATAAAGATATTTTGACTATTTAAATAGAAGGCTTTATATCCTTTAAAAAAAAAAAAAGAAGCTTTATTGGATATATACTAAAAATTAAGATAAAAATAAAAGATAACAGTAACAGTATAATAGTAAAATATAATAACATGTTTGACTTGAGGAAGCAGTTTGTGATGGCGGTTGGACCAAGCTAAATGATTACTTAACATAAGAGTAAGTCATGTGTTATTTTGGCATTTGGTTTTGGTTTTGCATTTGTTACACATACTTCTGGAATTGAGTAGGGTGGTGGTAGAGATGGACAAGAGTCCCACAAAGCTGGATTACTATGGTGACATGTGGAAGCTTCATTCTACTGCCACACTTGTCTCTCACTTCAATGTAACTACTCGGTTACTATATGGCAAATGAGAGTAATTAGTCCTAAGTAACATCCACTATGATCTATGAATAAGCTATTAAGCTATATGATCGATATACAGGATTTTGCGACTTTCTTCACATTCAACAACTCAAATCCATAGTATAATTTCAAAATAGGTAAAATCGATTGATTTTTTTATTGCAATTTTACGATTTCTTATAAACTAAGTCATTTATGACTATATACCATTTATAACATATGTTTAGTATTTTTTTTTTGGTAAAATCCATCTATTTTGATTGCGATTTTACAATTTCTTATATCCATTCTATAAAATCATTCGATTTTGGTTGCGATTTTACGATTGTTGATTTGGCCCTTCTCTTTCGACCTGAAGCAAAATCCCGATTTTGACAACCACTCTCGCATATTTTGGATGGATATGTGATGTCCCCATTTTTTGATGGTTCTCACTTTCTGGTGTATGGTTTTCCAGGCAATGGGTTGGATATAAAGGTGTAATTCCACAAAATGAAATGCAGAATAAGCAAAAGGAGTTAGAGAGAGAGGCTAATGCATTAATTTCCATTCGAAGGAAATGTAAGTTAAAGCGCTTATAATTTGCCTTTTATATTTGGCACTTCTGTTATAAAAATCTTCACCTTGTCATTTAGGTTTCTGCTGACATAAAACTGTATGATGAAGCTGCTAAGCTTTGTTGTGGTGTTCTTCATGACTATGTTCCTAAGGTCAGTCTATAAAAGATATATACTTTTCTATAAATAATTCTTCCTGTGTTCTTTATCATGAACTAGTTGCTTGTTTTGACATAACTGTGAGTTTGTTATCTTACAAGATTCCTTCTCTGCTGAATTTGTTTCCCTTTGTTATCCTGAATTGCAATATTTTAATGAAGATAGAAATAACAGTATTAAGGAAGGAAGGAAACAAATCATTTTCCCTTTATTGGTTTCACTAGTACTTGGCATTGTTGTCAAAATCCCAACTTAAATTCTAAAATCCAGGATTTTGCGACTTTCTTCACCTTCAACGACTCAAATCCATAGTAGAATCCCAAAATAGGCATAGTTCATCGATTTTGATTGCGATTTTACGATTTCTTATAAACTAAGTCATTTATAACATATATTTAGTAATTTTTTTTTGTTAAAATCCATCAATTTTGATTGTGATTTTACAATTTCTTATATCAATTCTACAAAAGTAGTTGAGTACAATCCTTCGATTTTGGTTGCGATTTTACGATTGTCGATTTTGCTCATCTCTTCCGACTTGAAGTAAAATCCCGATTTTGACAACCTTGCTTGGAAGTATCTCTCCCTGGTTGGTTTCACTATGTGCATGTATTTTATTTGCTGGGGCAGAATCAACACAGTGAGTCTCATTCACCAGACTTCATGTTTGGAAGAAGTCATTTTTAGTGTGATCTTTGATTTGTCCCTCCCGGACCCTGCTTATGCAGGAACTTTTTGCACCGGGCTGCCTTTTTTTTCCTTCTTTTTTTTTTTTATAGTATGGCTACATTTTATAGTTTGCTGTTTTTTTCTTGCTATTGAAATGTATAGACTATAGTGATGTTGATAGTGTTGAGAATGAATTTCTGAATACAGGAGACAAACATGCTTGGTTCTGAAGGAGAAATTAATATAAGTTTTGGCTATAAATGCAATAGTGATAGAGGTATTCCTAATGAGATCACCAACAGCTACAAAACCCTTCCTGAAGTTCGTCGAATGAGTAGTTTCTCTTGTTTGTCAGGTGCTGCCTTAAGTGCAAATGCCACACTAGCCAACACAAACATTTGGAATGGTGAGACAGGAGGAGAAATTCTTCCAAGTTGGGTCTTCGTTTCGTAGAATACCATCTTCGCCAAGTCTTTCACGGTTTGACAGACTATCATTTTCTCTCTCTCAAGTAGTCTCTTATACCTAAGTTGCAGCTCTTCGCTCCAAGTGATATTCTTGACTACGACTCATTGAAATCCGTGAGTGACCGTTCCAGTAGCGACAATTTTCTTATTGCCAAGGAAGTTCAAGTAGCGGGAGGAGCTGCTGGTGAAGAGAGTTCAAGCAGACTGTTCTGAAGAAAATGGTTGGCTCTTCTGTGCAATTTATGATTGATTTAATGGGAGAGATGCAGCTGACTTTCTTGCTGGTACACTTTACGACACCATCATATCTTACATAGATAGGTTAATTTTGGAATTTAAGCCAGGTTCTCACTTCTTCCTTCGATATAAGTTGAGTGATAGTCTTAATTGTCACGAGGTTAATTTTCTGTCAAGAACATCACACAAATCTTTTTCACGCAGAGCACTTGATAGTCTAGAAAGTGCTCTCAGTCAGGATGAGAAATGGGAATGATTTCTTGTACATGGTTGAACAGGTAATAGGGGAACATCTGGATATAGTTTCAATTGGATCTTGTGTTTTAATTTTGCTTCTTCATGGTAATGATTTGTATACAATCTCGGTGACAGTAGAGCAGTATTGGCGACGGGCAGTAACAGTGACAGTATGAATAAGAGTGAGAAAGTCAATGCGATACGACTTACAGATAGTCACACTGTTGATAACGAAGCTGAAAGATTACTTGAAAAAGGTTTGTATTCTCTTTCACCTTTTAGAGTTTTTAGAGTGTATTTGGATATACCGTTTATGTATAGACTCTTTCTTTAATCATAGGGGAGATGCGGTTAAACGAATTTCACATGATTTTCATTCGCAATTATGAACAGTTTATGGAATATGTCATAAGGTATTTCCATAAACTCGTTCAAACACTTGTGCAAGTGTTTATGTCATAAAGTTATTCTGAATCTTTGTCCTGCCAAACATAGATTTGAATTTTATTATTATTTCGTCGCAGAAAAATCTGAATGATGCGTTGATGGGAATCCTTAGAGTTTGCAATCTTCCGAGCCCACTGATAGACTTTTAGCAAGTGTACTAAAAATGAATCGAAGTGATAAAATTGATAAGTTCGTATCCACATGGACTGTGTTAATCTCAATTTAGCAATAAAGTAAATATTTAGGATTTAGTTACAAAATATGATTTGTATAGATTTGATTTGATTGCATGAAATTAAATAACATAAAATAAAGATTCGTTTAGAAAATATAGATTTGGTTAGAAAATATAAAGAGAGATGAGATCAGGTCTTTCGAATCATCTATGTTCCCCTAATTGGTATACTGCAACTATTCTTATGAATTATTTTCTAGTTCCACGATAGTTAACAAAATAGTCCCAATCAATCCCTTGAGTTAGGACCCTCTTCTCAAACTACAGCCCCTGATCCCTTAGGTGGGTCTAATAATCTTTGAAGGTTTAAGCACGGTAACATAATATCACTGACAAACGATTATCCATTCCTAGACTAACCATGTTTATTAGAACAATTTAATTAGGTCTAAGTCGAAAGCTATGGTCAGTAGTCATTAGTTCGCACTAAATCATGTTTATATTTGATCAGGATATAAAAAGTATTAAGAACAATTGAATTGAATAAAAACTAGATTGTCATTCACAATAGATAGAGTTTTACAGCAACATGACTCAATTAGGGTTACACAGAATCATCTCAGACCTAATCTCTATAAATTAACAAGACATATAAAAGGATAAGCAATATAGATAAAAGAAATTACACAACATTGATCATGAAAATTCCTTCAATTTGATATGCTATTCTCCTTTGTGCATGCGTTGCTGGCTCTTCTCCTTGTCTCGGAATGCGCGACTCCCCTTTCTTTCCAAAACGTGATCCACTTGTGCCAAAACGTGATCCACTTGTGCCAAAACGTGAATGAATTTTGTGATGTGCAGCTCGTCCTTTTATATCACACAAGTGACCTAGTTGCTTGTTCTCTTGAGTCAACATCATGATGATTTGGTCAAAGCCCAATTAGTTTTCTTAATGCTAGCGACACCTCCATGTATTATGTGTATCAACTCAAAAATATATGTCACTATGGTATGCTTCCTGGACTCACTTTTCCTCATTTGTTTAATTCACACCACAAAAAGTAAACACTTTCAAATTAGGGTACCTAAAATCGTGTTACGAAATAGCCATCGTGACACGTTTTAACCAATGTCGAATAAACTTCATCCTGTGTTTCAAATCGGACACGTTTTCAACAACCGTGACACGATTTTGCTTTCTTCAAAATCTTCTATTTTTCTTGCTTTCTTTATTGTTTAAGCTTACTTGTGAACTCAAAACATCATGAAAATGACACTAAAAATAACGTAATGTCTACTGTCATCACCCACCATATATTTCCACTCAACCATCACTGAATGTCCATAAAATATCAAATTCTGATCAATTTGTTATAGTAGGGAGTGATGGTTCATTAGACTTCTTCAGCAATGAAGAAGCAGTGAAGCTTGTAGAGTCTTATATCTTGGACAATCCTTTTGGTGATCCTGCAAGGTTTCTCAGCCGATTCTGTTGATTAACATTTCTATATCTTATGCCAAATTTAATCTTATATGCATGGATATAGATTGTTATGGGTTGTACTGATGAGTAAAGCTCTTGCAGGTTACACTGTTACAGCATGGAATAATTGATGAATGTTCCGGCCGGGAGGAGAAGTATCACGATGATGTCACTGTAATAGTGACCATGCTTGGGATGAATCAGCGCCAGCGGACTTCAAAAAGCTTCAACTTGCATCTAAGACGGACCAGGATCTGCCGCAGTAAAAAGAAAAAAAGAAAAAAAGATGCAGTTGCACACACTTTTCGAACTTGGCCATTAATATGAGATCAGACAATTTAAATTACACAATGAGATCAGACAATTTAAATTACACAATCAATTTAAAACGATCTCGACCACTAATCTGAGATCGAAAAATTGCATGACACACTCACTGCACCAAATCCAAATCCAAATCCATCTAAGATTGCCCAAGGTAATTTGTATGTAAGTAACTTTTCAATGGATGCCCTTTGCCAAATATCATTTTATAGGATAAACTTTGTAGTATTGGAAGTGTATATATGCCATTTTACAAGAACCATCGAGACTTTATGTATTCATATTGGTGAGTCTTATTTTATTAATTTCAGTCACCATGACATTGGATCAAAGTTACTACTATGTGCCTTTTTAATTAGTTATCATATCAATTCACTAAAACATTAGTTACTTATTCAAAAAACTGTAATAAACCATACCAACAAAAAATGGACAAACAATTGCAACCAACATAATTTTGAGCAAATACTTCAATTTTCTTTCTCACTTTAAAAAAGATTCTTCATTATTATTTCAAAGACGTTGTCCTATTGTGGCCTCACCCTTCCATTATAAAATTATAAATGAATTTGTGTATCAAGTAACAGCAACTAGAAACATCGATTGATTCAAAGCAAACAAGTTGAGTTCAGGAATCAGGATTAGACTCAATCAACAACAAAAAAGAATCAGTATAGGCAAAATACCATATATCATTACATATGATTTTATTTTCACCAAAATGCATAATGTCAACAAAGGACAAGTCCTTTTGGCATGAGAATGAAATATTAAACCATGCCTACCACATGATTTATCACATGATCACAATAGCATTAAAATTCTAGTCTAAAGCTAATATCATGAGCTGAAGAAATTGGCGACGATTCTAACAAGGTTTTAAAATCGACATTCTCATCAATTTTCATTGAGTGTGTGACTTTCAAATCCTTCAAGCCATGCCACCAACACTTGGTATCACTTGAGCTGCAAAAGCAGTCGTCGTCTTTGCTCGTCATCAGAGTCTCGTGGAAAAACTGTAGTTTAGGACAATTAATAAAATAGAGTTATAACTCAGAAGCTCCACATAACATTTATGTTGATAAAAAAGTATAACAACAACGACGACGACCAAGTCTTATCCCACTAAGTGGGGATTAAAAAAAACTAAACATAAACATTCTAAATTTACATGCAATGATTTTGACAAAAGGAAATCATGGCAGGACAAGCCTTTTTTCCCTATGTTATGAAAGAATTGCATTGACAACTTGAAATTAAGGAAATATGGGAGACAATGGAATACCTCGATGAATTCTCTGCTGCAAAAACAAGGATGCATGCTCATAGATATAGTTGCAAAGCAACAACTTGAAAGTAAGATACTTAGAAGAGATGAATACAAAGTTTCATTTTTTGGGAAAGTGTGCAGATGCAAGTGCTTGACGCTTGGTGGAGGGGATGAAACTTGAAATACCGCTGGGTTGAATTCATTCTACACAATACAGGGTAAGTACACACTCATTCAATATGAAAATATGAAAATTGAATGAATGAAATAAGTAGCTAATTCATACTCACCTCTGTTAGCTCCAAGATGAATAGAGATAGTGATGTCAAAACATTTTCAGGTTTGATGTTTTGGAGAAATTCCTTCAAGTTACCAAGATCCAAATAATCAATGTAGATTTGAACATCAACTTTCAGTTTACTAGAACTTTGTACAAAAGAAATAATAGGTTCTAAATCACCATTAATGATATATTCACATGACAATAGATTTGGAGCATCAATGTTGACATCTTTCATGTTATGGCAACCAGATAACTCCAACACCTTAAGTTGAACACTTGAAATATTAATCGTCTCAGACATTGTGCAGTTCACAAATTTCAATTTCTCAATGAAAGGGAATTTCGAAAACAATTCAAGAAACCATTTGGCCGTGATAGTATTACCTTTCAAAGAGAACAAGTATAACCCTTTCAAATTTCTGCAACTATCAAAATGAATATTAAATGGTGCGTCCAAAACATCATGACAATAATATAGATTCTCAAGACTTGGAACATCAATATAAACCTCTTGTATTCCATGAACATCAACTGTCTTGAGCTTTGGTAGACCATGCATGCTCAAACACTTCATGAATTTTAAGCCACCTCCAGGGCTCAATACCGAACAACGCTTCAAAGTTATATGTTCAATGAAAGGACAACAAGAAATGAGATGCTCAATTGCATGTTCATCTTCCATAAGAACAATCCACAATGATAATACTCTCAATGAAAAAAACTTAATTGACTGATTCATGAATGCTTGATCAACTCGAATCCCCCCCTTCAACACCAACTCGGTAAGTGATTTTGCTTCAATTACACCTGTCGGTAACACATAGCATTTTCCACGACCTTCCTCGCCGTGGTTGGGACCACATGGCAAACAAAGTTGTAGTACTTCAACACCACTTTCACTTGCCAACTTCAACCAAAGATCAACATGCATTGACATGTAATGAAGCTCAAAACGATTCAATATAATCTTACATTCTTTGATAGCCAATCCTTGATCATAAAACCTCGACAATGTTCTCGTCACATAATCAATGAGCTTTTTTCTCTTCCTTTTAACATCATCAATTGATTCGTGAAGCCAATCTGTGAATTTATTATCAGAAAAAGATAATATAGGAAAAGTAAGCCATGTATCTGCCCAAGCTTTGGACAAAACGCTTGTCCTAGCAGCATCTTTCTCTGGCAACCTTGACAAAATGTGATGAAGAATGATTTTGGGTAGATTTGATAATCGGTCCTCCTCCTGCTCCATTTCTGCAGTGAAAGCAACTAGAACAGCTGAGAAATTAATCATAAATGTGCGGCAAAGGAGAATAACATACTAAGAATCACCGATAATAATTTAAGAAAATCGAAGTGGTTGAATCATAGGGGTTTATTAGGGGGATTGAAGAAGCACAAAATCGAGATTACTCATGAAATTTAATCAACAATATTGCATGTATATAATTAGATTAGATAAAACAACTAAATTCAATCAACAAAGTATCACATACAATTATTCAGCAATGATCTATTCATTCAATCACAAAGTTTTTAACATCCCAATTTCTGTCAAACATTTCCACGACCCAAGATTCTTAAACCCTGTTTGTTTTGTTTCTTCCTTCCTTCAAGTTTGTTTTTAAGTTGTTTTTTGGGTAAATTCAATTCTTTGTTTTTTGTTTTTCACTGGTTTGGCTGTTATTTATTTTGTTGTGTATGCTTAGTTTGAGTTATCATGCATGTATAGATCTACTTTGGTTTTCTTTAAAAAATAAAATAAAGTTCTACTTTGGTTTCCTTTCTTTAAGTTGTTTATAGAAATGGGAAGTTTAGTATGTATTGCAAGATGGCTGCTACTGCTAAGAGGAGATGTGGTAAAATCTGCTTCCCCTATTTTGAATGTGAAATCATTACCAGATTTCTATGTTCTATTTAATGTTCTGAACTCTCTTTTGCCCACCCCATGTTACTCTAGCTACCTAGTGCAAACTATATATTGTTACTCTAGCTACCTAGTGCAAACTATATATTATGTTTAGTGTCACGACTCTCTAGGGTCATGACCGGTGCACACGCTAACACTCACTCAACATATGATAAGCCTGGCATATAAATGCATTCATGTTGACAAATCAAAGAGCTACCGAAAATTTGGCAGAGTTAACTTTTTTTTTTTTTTCAAAAAAAAACTTATGATATTAACCATATAAATATTAAGTATTCATCAAAAAATATTATCTGGGAGCAGTTAGATTTCTCATACACTAAATTTCTCATGTATTCAGAAGAAATAGTGGCTACAAAAGTCTTTGAGTAAAATCCTTTGATTTTGATTGCGATTTTACGAGTCTCGATTTTGCTATTTCCTTTTGATCTGAAGTAAAGTCCCGATTTTGACAACCTTGGTCGCACGAACAAAAAAATAATAATCAAAGTAAATTATAAAAATAAATAAAATTCATCAACTAAATATAGGTTTTATCTTAAAACTTTTTTAAAACTTGAAATTAATATCAAAACAAATATCACATATTTCGTGAGTTGAGGTCTAGTATCACCAACAGTGCATTTCACTATGTGCACTCATCAGCGCATATACTGCATTATCTCTTTGTTGCAGCAAACAATATTCATCTCAATTTTACTATGAGCACGTAACTCATATGCTGTATCATCTCTTCGTGCAGAGAACAATAATCATCTCAATTTTACTATGAGCATATAACTCATAGGCTGCATTATCTCTTCGTTGTAGCGAAAGGAAATTATCTAAAAATTACTATGAGTGTGTAACTCATAGGATACATTATCTCTTCGTTGTGGCGAATGAAAATGATAAAAAAATTACTATAAACACGTAACTCATAAGCTACATTATGTCTTCGTTGTACTGAACGAAGATTATCTTAAAATTTCTATGAGCATATTACTCATAGGCTGAACTATCTATTCGATTCATCAAAGAGATATAAAATTCTCAATAGAACATCAAAGCATAGTTTAAAAATAATTTATAGCACTAAAAAATTTGCAACTTAAGAAAAACAAATTTGTAACTTAAGAAAAAGTTGCAACAAGGTAAATTAGCTACTCACAACAATGTCGATTCAACTCTGTTTCAAGCAATGCCTCCCGGAACGACCACCGGAGTGATTTCCACTTAATCTGAACATCATCAATCATATCAACTCATGAGAAAACTTATTTAAGGCTAACCTAACAATAGATTAAAGAATTAGACAAAACCCCCAATTTTATATACTTAGGGTTTAAAGGAAGTCATGAAAATTTAAGATTATACAATCTACAATTGTTTCCACTACTCATCAAAGCTAAATATCATCTCTAAATTCAATAAATCATAAAGTTTGACCTCGAGGAACGCCAAATAGTAAATTCTTCATGAATGGTTATTTCCACTTCTCACTAAAGCATGAATTCACAATGAATGTAGAATATTTGATTAGAATTAGAGGAAACGTAGTGAGAAAAATGAAAGGAAAAGGTGGGGAATGTAAAATGAGGGGGTGTGTGTTGAAAATAAAAACACTATTCTCTTTCGGCCTCATTTGAATATATGTAATTGCATTTTAATTATACTAACACTGAATACTTAAAAATGACCTCTGATATTTCAGTTACGTTAGAGAAAACCGATACCATAAATAGTGCAAAAATATACATCAATTAGACGTTTCGCCACTTTTGGTTCATCTCCTTTATTGGTGAGACGAAGTTGGCTCAAGAAGTTAACCTTAAAAGACAGTGAAATAAATCAGTCAAGGCATGTCAAAAGTCATCAAAAATTAAAACGTCTCTTTTGGGACTACATTAAAGTGATTTCAAAAGATAAACTCTTGGTGTGAAGATTTTTTTTTTTTTTGGTCAAGTAGCCTAGTGGTTAGAGCTCACATAATTAATTGTGGAGAAGTGGGGTGTCTGGGATTCGAACCCAGACTCCTGTATATAATATGAAATATTCCTACCAACTGAGCTAAACTCACAGAGATTGCTATTAGAATTTTTTTGTGTGAAGAATTATTACATTGTGGTCTGAAATTTATTTCATTGAATGAATGAATTGAGTTACAAGACAATGCACATCACAACAATGTTGTCGAAAGCAGATCGCAAAAAAAAGTAGTTTGTTTAAATTCCGCTATGCTACAATGTTATAGCTCCGCAATAGTCGTATTATACAGCTTGCAACTATTTGCTCCAATTACTGCAACTACTTTGACTGCTAAAAACATAAAGCAGTTTTATGTGCTAACAGAACATAATGACTCTTTTATTGGGGCTATAGCTTATCAAACAAGAATTAAACCACAAGATAACCTACAAAATCAAGGACCTACTATGGAAAAGCTATGACGGTCTCTGAATAATAAGACTCTCAATTTGTAAGTACAATCAGTAACAGAAATTAAAATTATAATAGTAGTTATGTCATAAGGATTTATGTTTATACATCAATCACAACTTCAAGTCTACTCAAACAAAAACAAGATTATAAATAATTAAGTACCAGAAACAAGAAGCTCCAACGTTATACATAATCTGAGAAACCTTTGCTGATCTTGTTCATAGCAGCTTCAAAGACCCTCTCAAGCTCCTTCAAAAAGTCTACGAAAACAGACGCATCTTCCTGCTCGTTGCCATCAATCAAACTTTTCCCCTTTATCATTGCAGAATTGATCTTCACTTTATCTACAGGGTTGAGTTTGGAAGCAACACTATCATCCTTCATTACTTTCTTCACATTGTAAAGATAATCGTCCAATGCATTTATCGCTGTAACTTTCTTCTTGAACATCATATCTTGAGACTTAAAATTTTCAGCTTCTTGAACCATTCTTTTAATTTCATCTCTTGACAGTCTTCCATTTTCATTCGTTATTGTAATATCTTAATTATTACCATTAGTTTCTTCCTCTGCAGAGACGTTTAGTATACAATCAGCATCTATAGAAAAGCATACTTTGATAGGAACATGGCCTCGGGGAGCAGGAGGAATAGAGATTCTAAAAAACCCCAGTAAATTGTTCTCACTGGCTCTTATTCTCTCTCCCTCATAAACCTCAGTTAAGACACATCGTTGGTTATCTTCCACAGTTTCGTAAGTCTTTGTCTTCTTGAAAGGAATAGAAGTGTTCCTAGGAATCAAGACATCCATGATATCTCCTTTTATTGACTTAGCTAGAGACAAAGGTGTAACATCTTGAAGCGTTAGGTTTGGAACAGTCTTAATGCCTTCACTCAACAAAGCAGCCTGAACAGCTGCACCATAAGCAACAGCCTCATCAGGGTTGATGCTCTTGCACAATTCCTTCCCCTTGAAAAAGTCTTGCAATAGCTGCCTCACTTTAGGAATTCTAGAAGAACCACCAACAAGGACTACATCATCTACACTACTCTTGTCCATCTTAGCATCTGCAAGGCAACTCTTAGCAATCTCCAAACACTTTTCGAAGAGAGATCCATATTCAGTTGCTCAAACTTAGCCCGTGTGATTGATGAACAGAAGTCAATGCCTTGACATATAGCATCTATGTCAATTGTCGCCTTAGTGATGTAAGAAAGTTCTCTTTTTGCCCTTTCGCAAGAATTTCGCAACCTCCTCAAGGCTTTTGGGTCACCACTAATGTCAACTTGGTTCTTCCTCTCGAACTCTTTCACAAAGTGTTTCACCATTCTGTTATCAAAGTCCTCTCCTCCGAGGTGTGTGTCTCTGGAAGTGGCCTTGACTTCAAAGAGATTATTCTTAATTGTGAGAAGAGAAACATCAAAAGTTCCACCACCAAGATCAAATATGAAAATATTTCTTTCTTTAACACAATTAGATCTCTTTTGAAGTCCATATGCAAGAGCAGCTGCAGTTGGTTCATTGATTATCTTCATTACATTAAGACCAGCAATTTCACCTGCATCTTTGGTGGCTCTTCTTTGAGAATCATTAAAATGAGCAGGTACGGTAATCACTGCATTCTCAACCGGTGACTCCAAAAATGCTTCTGCAATCTCTCGCATCTGTGTGAGAATCATAGCTGATATTTCTTCGGCAACAAGATGCTTCCTTGCCCCTGTATTTCACAAGGACCGTTGGTTTGTCATTATCGCCAGCGACGACCTTAAAGGGCCACAACAGTACATCACTTTGGACTATGGAATCACTGTATTTCCTTCCAATTAACCTCTTTGCATCTGCAAAAATTAAAATGGTCATGCATGTATTATTTGTTTTTCAAATGTAACAATAAAACATAAAATATAACAATAACAATTATAATAGTATCTAAAAGAGTTAAATATGCTTGTAGTGCATAATCATCTCAAATTTGACTGAATTGTGTTTTTAGTCTTTGTACTCTCACTATTTAGTCCCTACAAATTTTGAAAGAGAAATGATATTTGTACAATTATTTTTTTGTGACAACCAAAGTTTTAAATAACGGTGTGGTCATGGTCACGGTTGCGTTAAGGTTTTCGTTATTTCAGAGGTAATGGATGTTGCGGTACAAACAACAGTCTTCGCGGTGTGAATTATCACAACGTTGCACATAACTTAAATTAATGTTATTTTCCCATTGTTATAACATGTTTAAAGCAAATATAATAATAAAACTAGGCTACATTCAAAATAAAATAAAAAACCACGACCTCGTCCTATATTATCAAAACGGACGCAGCACATACAATCTAATTTTTTCTACACCACACATGTAGTAAAATCTTCATTGTACTTTCGATCCCTCAATTTGAGCACTATTTTGTATAATTACATTTTCTGATGATAAGGCCCGGAAATACTTTATTTGTAAAAGGATAGTATTTTACTTGGCTACAACATTGGATATTTGTATTGACTATTCAAAGGTCCCAGATTTGATATTTATGAGTGAAAAAAATGCTATTGAGAGGAGAAACCTTATGTCTTAGTTTTGGAGCCTTGCTTGACTCAACGTGAACTACCAAAATAATCCCCAACTTTTTGGAATATTTCAATTTGATTTTCGATTTTGTAAAACCTTTATAAAGTTCGTTCTCCTAACGATATGTCAGCTAATTGTAATATTGGCAACCAAAATGGGCTTCTGGCTTTGTTGCACACTCACAGTTTGATAAGAACATTTCAATTTAATCCTCAACATTGTGAATATTCGCTACTAAATATTGTGACGAATCACGATCATATGCCAGTTAAATGTATTGTTAGCGGTCCTATAAAATAAAATAGTGAACAATTATGCGTCCCAACTCTCCTGCGCAAAATAAACTCGTACGTCTTTCCTTCTCTTTATGAACATGGTAAGGTGCTTGCTTGCAGGGAGAGATGTACCTAAACTCTTCTGGCCTGAATAAGTTAAATGGCCCACGTATGTGTTAAATAGAAGTCCTACTCTGTCAGTTTAAGAGTGGTGATAGGCATACCACCTTAGGTGGCAAACACCATTTGACCTCCACACAAAAAATTGACACATGGAAAAATTTAATTGTTCAAAACAATAAAAAAAAAAGTGAGAGTCTCCCTCACTCCTTCTTTTCCTCCCCTTTCTCTCTCTTCTTTCCCTATCCCTCCCGTGCTCTCCCACTCACCTCTTCCGTCTTCTTTCTACTCACCGGATCTGGAGAACCACCTCCCGCCCTCCATCTTCTCTCCTTCAAAGCTTCAAGTGCAATTCCGACCACCACAACCATGTCAAGTGTTCGGTCTCTACCAAAGAACGAATCTCGTGATGGTTTTTAAATCCGACGATGTCGTAGTCAATGAGAACTCAGGCGAAACACGTCGGATCGGTGAACCGCGACGGAGATCGAGGTGGTGACAAAGAATGGCGGTGATGGTGGTGTTGAGTTATGTGTTGAATGTGAGAGAGAGACGAGGGCAAATGAAAAGAGATAGGTGGATGTGGGAAGATTGTTGTTGATTGCCGGAGAAGGATGAACGATGATAATCGGTAGTGCCATTGCATAGTATCTCAAACACATAACACACCTAGCTTCCTCTGTATGAACCTCTACCAGCTTGTTTAATTCTTAAACCAACTATTTTCTTTATCATAGGCCTTATTGTACTTATGAGCAACAAAATAACCATAACTTGGTACTTCCAACAAAAAATTATAACAAAGTAAATTTGTTGAGCCGCGCTGTCGAAATCAATGATTACCAGAAGTGCTCACATTTTCCATTCTCTGAGCCATTTTAACAACTTGCAGCCAAACTCCAAGAAAGCAATTTAATAAAATAAGAACAAAAACTATGAATTCTGCAAAAGAGTAGCTTAATCTATAAGAACACTTCCTCCAGAAACAAATCAAAGAATTTATGTTAAGAATCAATTTCAAGGAGCCTATTTAGGAAAATTTCACAACTAAAGAAATGGATATAAGTCAACATTAAAACAAACAAAGAACCACAACAACTAAGTACGTTTGACGAGAGAGAGAAAGCAAGGTTTTGGGATGAATGAAATTATAAAATGTGTGAAATTACTAAAATGCCCATACCACATCATTAGTGGTACAAAGGGGTGTATAGAAAGAGTGGTCTATGTATCTTTTTCCTTAAGGATATCACTATGAATCAATTCAAGCTTAATATGAACATAGGGATTTAATATTGAAAAACATAAATATTAAAAAAAAACACAAGTATAGGGATTTAATATGTTCAAACTGACAATCCAGAGCAAGCACAAGCACTTCTCCTGGCAATGGGTAATAAGAGCAAGACAATAGTGCTTATGACATTAGAAAATCTAGGGTTGGTATCGATTACCAGGAAGCTTTAACAGTTTCACATCAGTCTTCTCTAAAAAAGATTATTATGACAATTTCGCATCAGTGTTCTCTAAAAATGACGTCAACAAGAATCCTAAACAAAGACAATACAGTTTTCAGGCAACATAAGTTACACATAACATAACCCACCAACACACATGATTCAAAACTATAATCAAAAGTACTTTAAAAACTGCTTCTGCATTAAAAACTGCTTCTCTATCTCTTGCTCTCAGTCCTCATTCTTTTTCCCATGTCTTTACTTTTCCCCTGGGAGCTTACCAACGTGAAAACATTTCTCCCACCTTTCTTTATACTCTGCATCTTTCTGCAGGTTTAGAGATTGATAATAAAGAATTCATATATGCACATAGAAACTAAATTTGTGAATATCAAAATCATTGCTGCAAGGCCACAAACTTTGTTGAGATGTCCAAAAAAACTTGCCTCATCATTGTCGCTGCGGTCATCAAGACAAGCATTGTCGTCGAGGTTATCACAATAATAGTCCGGCCATTCCTCATAAGTACTCATATCAACATTATGGCAGTGGCGACCCCAAGGAGAAACCCAAGAAACCTCGGATTCTAAGCCCTTTACTTCTGACTTAGCAACTTCTTCTATTTCGTCTTTTGAATGGGGCTTCGTAGCTACCTCTATTTATTTATTGTTTTGATCAAATAAGAAACCCAAGGGTGAGGGAGGATATTTAAATATGGCTGAAAGTTAAAAAAGAAAAAGACAAGGCAAAAACATAAAAAAAAGACAAACAAAACAACTAAATTATTAATAGACAATGAAATGGGGTCAATTCTTCAAGTCTAGCAACAATAACAAGATAAACATAACCAACTTATGTGCATATTAACACTCAATCAAGAGCTAGCATTTTCACATAACAATAAAGCAAAAATAATTGTATTTTCCCATGGTTCTACCGTCAAAATTTAAATCATAACAGACATATGAAATGCAAATTAATTCAACCGCAAAGAACATATTAATACAAGACTGAGTAAACTTACTTTCTGCTTCTTGTATCTCGGGAAGAATCGGGTTGGTTGTCACACGAGGCTTTTCCTCTATGTTATCTCCTTTTGGCTTCTTAGCATTTTCTGTTTATTGTTTTGATCAACCAAAGGGTGAGGATATTTTAATATGCTGTAAGTTAATACACCATTACAGCATTGTCAAAACTTACTTTCACTTTCCTAATCTTAAAAAAAGACAATAACGTAAGATAATCAAAAATTAAAAAAATAAATACAATCGGTTTATAAGATGAAAGAGGTGATTTGAGTTACCCATTTGTGACGCTTGTGAGATATTCAAAGACGGACATTCCTGATAAGTACAACCATCATATTTACGCTTTGAACTTTCTGCTCTCTCTACTTTTGACTGAGCAACTTCTTCTGTTTTGTCTTTTGAATCGGACTTCTGAGCAACTTTTTCCTTTTTGTCATTTGAATCGGGCTTTTGAGCAACATCTGTTTATTTATTGTTTTGATCAAATGAGAAACCTAAGGGTGAGGATATTTTAATATGGATGGAAGTTCAAAATGAAAAAGACAAGGCATACATGAAACAGCCAAAAACATAACAGAGGACATATGATGCATAGGTACGGGTACCGGTATGTAATACGACAAATTTTAAAAAACAAAGGTACGAGTACATTGATAATAAAATGTCAAGAAAAAGATTTTCCAAGTGAGTTACTACCATTGTTGTTGTAAAAACATGGTTAGAAAAAAATCAATTATAATAAAAAAAAAATAGTATCATACTATTTGTAATTCAATCATGTGTTTAAACACACTTCTATCATCTAAGTAAAAACGGGTACGGTTTGGTACGTACGGTACAAGTGCCGTATGCGTAACCAGTACGGGTGGGTATGCATGCTTCAGAGCAGAGGACAGACAAAACAGCCAAAGAAATATTAATAGAGAATAAAATGGGCTCAAGTTTTCAGGTCTGGCAAAAACAACAAGATAAACATAACCAACTTGTGTGCATATTAACACTTAATCAAGAGCTAGCATTTTCACAACAGTAAAGCAAAAAGAATCGTATCTTCCCACGGTTCTACGGTAAAAATCTAAATCATAATAGATGGATGAAATGCAAATTAATTAAACAGCAAAAAAATATCAATATAACATTGATCACCCAATCAAGAGTTTGCATTTTCATAAAACAACAAAACAAAAAAAGAATTGTATCTAGACAAAATTCTAAAGTCAATGCAACATGTAAATCATAAGAGATGGATCATGAATGAAGTGCAAATAAAGAACATATTAATGCAATATTACAGCATTCATTGAGATAACGTATTCTCAAAGTTTCCTAATCTTTAAAAAGACAATAACATGAGAGAATCAAGAATTAAAACAAATAAAAAAATACAATTGGTTTATAAAATGAAAAGGAAGTGATTTGAGTTACCCATTTGCAGTGCTTGTGAGATGACGATGATTGAGGAGAAAATGAAATGGGCTCAAAGTCTAGCAACAATAGCGAGATAAACATAAATATGAACACTAATTCAAGAGCTAGCATAATAATAATTGAGGTTTTAATTTCATCAAAAGAAACTCAATTACTGGACAGCCTTATTCAAAGGTTTTAAACCTTAATCCCCCAAACCGGCTTAAACTAAAAATCCGAGAAGATTTGAATATTTCCAACCTTCACAGAACAGATTTGAATATTAATAATAATAATAATAATAATCAGTGTGTTTAATGGTTTAATTTCATCAAAACACACTCAATTTCTCAAAATCTGTCGCATCCCCCAATTAAAAGGTTTTAAACCCTAATTCCCCAAATCCAAGAAAAATCTAATCAAAACAGAAAAGATTCAACAATCAACTATATTAGGTTTTAAACCCTAACACCTGAATGGTGAAGAACGAGGGGGAAAACGCAGAAGAGCAGAATGGGACAAGTATACAATAGTTAAATAACAGTTCCTATTGGTTAAATTACACGTAAATCATTTAAGTTATTTAATTTTAATTCTAATAAATTTCTCATTTAATTTTTTTTCTTTTCGTATCACTTCCAACCCTTGTAGTTATTTATTTAAGCGTCCTATAAATATTCAATTTTTCGTTTTTGTCCTTCTAAAAAATTTCTTCAACTTTTAGTCCTTGAAAAAAATTTCATCTTCACTTTTGGTCCCCCTTTAATGTAAACTCATACGTAGAATTCACATTTTTGAATAAATTTTCCAAAAAAATTCATAATATTATAATAATCTCTCCTAGAAAAGATTAGATTTTTTTAACAAAACATGAATTTAATATGAATTTTTATATTTTTGACGGTTAAAAATTCATATATAATTCGTGGTTTGTTAAAAAATTCTAATTTTTTTTGAATGTTTTTTTACAATATTTTACACATTTCTGGACAATTTGATTAAAAAAATTCAAAATTAACTTAAAAATAGGGACAAAAGTTGTGATTGAAAATTTTATAGGGACTAAAAGTTGAAGGAAAATCTTAGAAAAACAAAAAGTTAGTATATTTATAGGGACCAAAAACATATTTAACCCTTTATTTAATTGTAACAAGTTATTTTTTAAGTTTTTTCGTACTATTTAAGTCTTTTAAGTTATTTAATTATAACTTTTAAACGACATAATGACAATGGGTCCTCAACATCGATGTCTCTATCACGTTTAGGTGTGCATGGTAAGCTACTTTTAGGATCCTTTGATGTATGTCTCTCAAAACGTGCTTCCACCGTGGTAAGTCTGAACATAAAGAATATAAAATGTAAATTATTAATAATATCTAACAATGTAAATTAGAACCACCAAGATTAAAAGAACCACCAAGATTATGTTGAAATAATTATAAAGGGTTTTTCTATTCTGTGTAGATTTGCACATGTTAAGAAATTTAAAATGTTAATTTTGTCTTAGAACTTCTGTATTTTATGTTAAATATATAATTTTTCAATAAATAATTGATGTTTCCTTAAAAAAAAAAATTGATGTTTTTCAATAATTTTTTTATTACTTTTAGTTGTTTTAACATGTTCAATATTGCACATGTTAAACAAACTCAATTATAAATTATTGTTTAAATACAAAGACTCAACCATCACATAAATTGATGCCCATCAAAATATACAATCTTATAGTTCCAACTAATATTTTTTTAGAACTTCCAATAAAGTTAGTGATGCAGAATACTGCCATTTAAGAATAAGATTATAATATCTTATATCAACCAAATCGTAAGGATCAATATTAGATTGAAGAGGAATCATGAGGAAACTCTGACACATTCAAAAAAAGGCAAACCAATCAGGATGTCCAATCATCAGGTTTTGAGTTTGGAATCTCTGAGGTTGCCTAAATATACAAATTGAACGTGTTTAGCAGCAAGCCTATGTCGATGTTTTATAGGTTGAATTCAAACTACATGATTTTTTCATTCTGCATAGGCGATCGTTTTGCACTTGTCGTTGCTATTGTGAGTTAGTTGTTTGGGTGTCAGTTTTGCGTATATTAGAGCAACCCTAAGGGTGGACTTCATATAAGAGTATTTTGTGGGTTGCATTAAGTCACATCATCTTGAAGCAACTCATTCATCTTTTACTCCAATGGTGCATCAAATTTAACTTATAATAATATTACAGTCCCCTGTTTAGGTCTATCGATGTTCAGTTATTTGCAATTTTTCTAAAAGATTATATTAACTAATGAGTTGATTATAATTCGTTTAATTTAAAAACCTAAATAATTACAAAATTCGAAAGCAAGAATGTATATATCCAAACAACAAAAGACCCCTTCAAAAATCAAAATTAAGATAATAAATAAGGTACTTTTCGAATTCTGCCTGGAACTTCTTGCTGTATGAGCTTCCTTCTTGCTCAGGCCGCTCTTGCAGCTAAAATATTCATATCAATTCTTACTATGGACACCAAATACCTAAGAGAATATCAATATTGGCGAAGTTGTGAAAGAATCAATATAGATGAAGTTGGTAATGATTAAGATAAAAAAAAAATGAACTATAAAGGGAAAAAAAGACACCTGATGCCAAAATAAGGTCGGGTGTTAGCAGGTTGCAAATTAGTGACTATTTGAAGCAATTTTTTTTTGTTTTGTTAAGGGAATGAAGCAATGTCTTCATGTTAGTTGTATTATGTTAGCTGAAAAAATTGAGAAATCTTGCACACTATTTCGGAGAGTGTTTTTTTTTTTTTTTTATAGAGAATGATAAATAAATGTTAACATAGTTTTAATATTTAAAGTATTATATCAATATAAATTAAATTTGAAGAATTTATCCAAGTCTCCAACACTTCTCATCCAACATACAATTTTTTAATTTTCCCACATTAGGAGAAATTTTTTACCATAACAAAATAAATAAGCCTTCAAGACTCTCTCGTCCCAAAATGCTTCATTCCTTTCACATTATTATAGACATTTTGAAAAAAAATGATATTATCATATGTTTCTCAAAATTGTAGACATTTTTTTGTAACAATTATTGTAGACTTAGATCAAAAAATACTCCCTCATGTCATATTTATAAGAGAAAATTGAGTCAACAAAGGTTGATCTATCTGGACTAACTTTTTAATCAAATACTTCAACTCTTGTTGACTCAAATTTTTCTTATAAATAGGACCATATATTGTAGACATTATTAATGTCATTATTGATTCTTTAAAAAAATAATTTATACCACATTATTGTTTCTAACATGTCAAGTGTCATTTATTCAATCATAATTACCATAAATCATTTGATTGTTGTGTTTTAAATATACCACAACCGAATAGCTAAAAAAAGTCTTTTACGCAATAAATACACCTTAAAAGTTGCAACTTTTTATTATAAATAGAACCAAAGGTTTTTTTTTGTACAAAAAAAAAAAGAACCAAAGGTTTTTTTAAAAAAAGTTTCTTATATAAAGGGTTGAAGGGAGTAGTACATAACTAATTCAAATTTTTCTTTAAAAATAATAATAATTAAATAAGTAGCCATAAATTTTAAATTATTAATTAGAACTATTAGATTTGAAATTAAAATTGGAATGTGCTTAAAACAACTAAATTTCAAAAGAAGGAGGCTTAAAAAAAAGGTAATTACTATGTATTTTTTTAAGGAGTTAAATTAGCCCATCTAAACCGATATTGGGGAATCGAACCTAAGATCTTAAGAATGAACATACTTCAAGGTCTCAAGCTAATATCACCAGACCAATCCAAGTAGGTTAAAGTTACGACTATATAATTGAAATTCAATCTATCATCTTATATCAAAATAATAAGACCCAGTTTTATACCTATATGTAAGTGTCTTATATTCAAAACAAATTAAAAAAGATCGAGAGCCAATTTTTTTTTATAATTGTAAAGTAAAATATAATATGCATACTGGTCAGTTGGTGACTATTAAAATTGAAATACTTTTTTTTAGGAAATTAAAATACTTTTTTTGTTGGTCAAATGAAATATGCTTTTTTTTTATTATCAAGAATCGATATATTGTATCCATTTATTGGGTTGTTTAATTAGGAATAAATGAGGAATGCATTTTCTATAAAAATAAATTATGAGAGAATGAGAGCCCAGAAATAAGGAGAGCATGTTAATTCAAAGAGAGGAGAAAGAAGGAGAGAATTAAAATTCAAAATGTGTTTTCAACACTTAAAATTCGGATTTCTCCTTTAATGTATTTTAATTCAAAATTTGGGAGATCATTTCGTTTAAATCTTTTTTTTTTATGGTGAAATCTCCTTTAAAGCATTTACGCATTACAATAAATCCCTTTAAATAAATAACAAAAAGCAAAAAAAAATTGAAATAAATAAATAAAAGCCACCGTGAGTATCTACCTAAAAAGAAATTATGCTTGAGCCATAATGTTTTGTTAATTTTATGTCAAGTAACCTAAGTTAAAAATTAAGTGTTTTTAGGGTGCATAAGTGGAGAGTCCAGAGACCTTGAGTGATGAATGCTAGTCCTCTTAAAAATCATAAAAGTTGCAAATCCAAATGTATAGAAGTGTCATGATTGATAGCATATATAGCCTTAACATACTTCTCTAAAAAAGCTGATTGTTATCGTACTAATTTCTAAGGTATTAAACCAGTAACAAAAAATGGAGAACATCACGTATAATTCAAAACATAGAAAAAGTGAAGCACTGATACCAAATAACAAACTGCATTGAAATTTTTTCACTTACTGGTTAAAGTAAAACATTATCTAAAGTCCGGACATCACTTATGTACATCCAAGGTAAACAACATTTATAGTCTTAGAAAATCAAAATTACATTATTATTATTATTTTTACTTCTTTACCACCGTTAGAAACCATCACATCTACCCAAAACATGCAAAATAAAGAGAAAACTATATAATTATAATTTTTGTAGTATTAATGTATGATTAAATGGACATTTTTTAAATATTCTCGTAGGATATTAAATTTTAGTTGAAAAATAAATAATTATTTTTGTTGGGTTTGGTTTAAATTTCATTGCATTTTATTTGTAGGGATTCTCATTTATATATGAATATGAACATGAATGATTGATATAACTAAAAAGATTCAAATCAAAATAAATATATAACACAAATCAGATTTACAAAACTTGGATTTTCATGAATTACATACGGATGAAACCATCAAAACTATGTTTCCTAAAGAATGAACCAAACACGTACAATTCGCACAAATATGCTCCATAATTCTTTGACTAGATCGACATCAGAAATATTGAATAAGCAAGTGAAAATGATGTAAGATGGACCGACTATATTTAGGGAAAAAGGCTAGCAGATTTTTGAACATTAAACTTAGTATTAAAAACAAAAATCATTCATTTATCATGTTAGAGGAATCAAATGAATTATTTTTTAAAGGAAAAAGGAATTTATGGTAATTGATGATCACCATTAAGGTAAACGTGTTATTATCTTTGACCATGCATATTATCCAATCAACTAAAATCAATGCATATAAATTTCATTCAAAATATAATTCTTGTAGTATTAATGTATGATTAAATGGACATTTTTTCTTGCAACCAACAACAAATTTGGACATTTCTTAACCAAATGAATCACGCATGTCCAATTTTTTTTAAACAAAATATGGCCTAATAAGTTTGATTGGAAAATTTGCCTAGCTTGATTTATTTTTCTAAAAATTAAAACAAATTTTTGAAATTTTTTTTTAAAAATTCTTGTAGGACATTAAATTTTAGTTGAAAAAGAAATAATTATTTTTGTTAGGTGTGGTTTAATATGTAAAAATGATTTTTTTTCTTCTATTTACTTGAAATAGGGAATAGTGACATGAATTTTTCGATACAGTTAAGGTGGTCACGTGATCACCATACTGCCATCAAGAAAACGAAAATAAAATTAAAACACATTGCATGAATAAAGAAAACGAAAACAAATAAAATAAACATATGAGTGAAAACAATACTTACACATCCATCATAATCATATAGAGAGAAAATGTGCGCGTCACAATAAAAATAGAGAGAAAAGATGTGTGTTACTATGAAGATGAAATTATGACAAACATATTGACCATGTATAGATGTCATTGCTGTAAGCCGGAAGAATTACCAAACTTCATCAAAATGAAAAGTGTCCAACTTTTTGAAGTAACATTATTTTTATTTTTGAATATTTATGAAAAACAAACTTTAAAATGCAATGTCCCAAAAAAATAGAAAGCAAGACAGTTGTATAATGATAGAATAGTAAAAATAAAATAGAAGAATGTGATAAGAATTGATTAAATTACTATTCCATTAGAAAAAGAAATAAAAATCACAAACTCCAGTTGATCAAGTATTTTATTTCGATAGTCGATTTACAATAATAAGCATAGTTAAAATGAAATAGAAGATTGTGATAAGAATTGATTAAATTACTATTCAATAAAAATATAAAAAACATGATCATAAACTCTATTTTATTTTGATAGTCGATTTACAATAATAAGTATGGTTAGTAACAATTTATATGATGTTCTTGTTTTACACAACGAACGAACAAAACACGTATAATTCACGCGACTATACTTCATGATTCTTCAACTGAATTAATTTCTGAGATGTCATCAAATGAAAGGAGTAATGATGAAAGGAGTAACGAGATGAGAATGATGCAAGTTTGATCGAATATATATAGGGGAAATGACAACCAAATTACTTTTAAACCCCTGATCATATCATAATACATAATAATATGATGATGAAAAAATGACACATGTTAGAATTTGGCTGGCTAAAAAAATATCATGTGACACATGTTATTATTGGATTGGTCTTATGATCACATTGAAACATATGAAATAGAAGAAGCATATAAACTATTTTCCTTTGTCATATTTAAATTTGTCATAAATAAAAAATGCAGTGCTAGTTAATAGCATTTACACACCATAAACAATTCATTTTTAGTCAACAATTTTATTTTAATCACTACAACAATGATAATAATAGATTTAGATGAGAGGAAAATGATGTTAGAAAAGCATTAAATGAGTTATTACATTTTAAAGTGCCATGTGTACTATTTGCTTTTAGGCAAGGCAAATGTTTATAATAGAGATAGAGATTAAAAAAAGGTATAAAGTTTTTGGTTACATATATATATATATATATATATATATATATATAAGGAAGGCAATCGTTATGCAGACAGATTGACAAATATAAGTTTGTCTATTACCTCTTTTTTGTGGATGGCGCAGACTGCTTATATTGTTAGGTCTGATTACATTAGCAATAGGTTTAGTTTACCAAGCTACAAATTTGTAAATGTTTGAAAGATTTCGACCTAGTCATTTTTTTTTTGGTTCCCTTTTTATTTTCAATATATTTAAACGATGCTCCTTGCATCATCAATTATTAAAAAAAATAATATTAGGGCTGCCCTATTTCTATTGGTAATTCGAGAAGTATGCACTTTTAAGCTCTCAGCCTGGAAAGGTATGCTATTATGCGTGTGAGTTGATTTGTATAATTGATAGTTACTACACTTTAAATTCCACTTAATCAACTAAATGGTCAGCTTCCTCCCTCTTCCTGTAACTGATCTTGGTTTTCTTCCATTTTTCACCAGGACTCCTAGAAAGCAAACAAACACATATTTGTACAGTTGTTGTTACAAATGGACAATGCTGTGGCATAAAACCAAAATCAAAAGTTATAAAACTAACATAAATAAAGCAAATTTGCATAGCTAAATTAGTTAATTTCTTAAACATACTATAGTAAGACACAATTTGTTCAAATTACTCTACGCTATACCACTACTATAGCTGCTATTTGATAACACTACATCATGGCTTTGCTAGTGAAAGACCTTCCTAGCTCTCGAATTATAGAAATCCAGTTTGGCTTGTGGGTGCTCTTGAAGATCTTATTTCTTGGATCTCCTTTTCTTTTCATCTTGGCAATTACTAAGATCATACAACATGCAATTATGTGTTCTAATTACTACAATTACTTTGAATGCTAAAAACATAAATCAGTTTTATGTGGTAGCAGAACAGAATGCCTCTTATTTGGTGCATGGCATATCAAACAAGAAATAAACAACACAACAAACAAAATCAAGGACCTACTAAGGAAAAGTCATTATGGACTCTACAAATTATTTGTTACGAATTTATGAGTATATAATAAGACTCAATTTTAAAGACCGATCTCTAACTGAAATAAAATGAAAAGTTCAAGTTTACTGACTCAAACAATAACAAGATTAAAAAGAAACAAAGTACCAAACATAGCATAGTTTATTAAAATGTAATTAGAAAGTAAAATAAGAAGCTCCAACATTTTGCATGAGAAAGCTAATCAAATGAAATAACTAAAAAGTCATCAACTAGAACCCAATCACTTTCCTCATCAGAGTAGCCTTTGTTGATCTTGTTCGTAGAAGATTCAAAGATGCTCTCAAGCTCCTTTAGCAAGTCTACAAAAACAGACATATCTTCCTGCTGGTTGTCATCAATCAAACTTTCTCCCTTTATCATTGCTGAATTAATCTTCTCTTTGTCTACAGGGGTGAGCTTTGAACTAACACTATCATCCTTCATTACTTTCCTCACATTGTGAAGATAATCGTCCAAAGCATTTATTGCTGTAACTTTCTTCTTGAACTCCATGTCTTGAGCCTTGAAAATATCAGCTTCTTGAATCATTCTCGCAATTTCTTGAGTCGATAGTCTACAATATTGATTCGTCATTGCAATATATTTCTTATAACCACTTGTTTCTTCCTTTGCGGAGACATTTAATATACCATCAACATCTATTGAAAAGCATAAATGGATAAGATGGCCTCGAGGTGTAAGTTGACCTTCGATAGGAGGAACAGAGAAATTAAACAAACCGAGCAACTTGTTATCATAAGCTGTAATTCTCTCACCCTGGTACACCTTAACCGTGACACTGTATTTGTTATAGTAATCATAACACTCAAAGTATGTTTTTGTCTTTTCGACAGTGACAGGAATGGAAGTGTTCCGAGGAATCATAACACTCATGAGATTTCCTAGTTCTGATACACCAAACGACAATGGTGTAACATCTCGCAACACCAAGTTTGGAACATTCTTACTGCCTTCACTCAACAAAGCAGCTTGGACAGCAGCACCATAAGCAACAGCCTCATCAGGGTTGATGCTCTTACATAATTCCTTCCCCTTGAAAATCTCCTGTAATAGCTGTCTCACTTTAGGAATCCTAGAAGAACCACCAACAAGGACAACATCATCTACACTATTCTTGTCCATCTTAGCATCAGCAAGACAAATATTAACAGTATCCATACACTTTTCAAAGAGGCTCATATTCATTAGCTCAAACTTGGCTCGGGTTATTGATGAACAGAAGTCAATACCTTTATATATAGCATCTAGTTCAATTGTGGCCTCAGTGTCATATGAAAGTGTCCTTTTTGCCTTTTCACAAGCAGTTCTCAACCTCCTTAAGGCTTTTGAATTCTCACTAATATCCTCTTTGTACTTGTTCCTGAACTCCATAACAAAGTGATCCACCATTCTGTTATCAAAGTCTTGACCTCCTAGGTGAGTGTCTCCTGCAGTGGCCTTGACTTCGAAGACATTGTTCTTAACTGTGAGAATAGACACATCAAAAGTTCCACCGCCAAGGTCAAAGATAAAAATATTTCTCTTATCAACACAATTAGCTCTCTTTTGAAGGCCATATGCAAGAGCCGCCGCAGTCGGTTCATTGATTATCCGCATGACATTTAGACCAGCAATTGCACCTGCATCTTTAGTGGCTCTTCGTTGGGAATCATTAAAATAAGCAGGCACAGAAATCACTGCATTCTTAACAGGTGTCTCGAGAAATTCCTCTGCAATCTCTCGCATCTTTGAGAGAATCACAGATGATATTTCTTCAGCAACAAAGCGTTTTTCCTCACCTTTGTAGTTCACAACGATTGTCGGTTTGTCATTAGCACCAATGGTGACCTTAAAGGGCCACAAAAGACAATCCTTCTGAACAATGGAATCACTATATTTCCTTCCAATTAACCTCTTTGTATCTGCAAAAAGAAACTTGGTGATGTATAATTTTCTCTTCAGATATTCATAAAAGAACAATTATAATATTAACTAAAAGAGTTAAATACGTTCTTTGTCTCTATAATCAATTCGAATTTTATCGAATTTTGTTTTTAGTATACTCTCTTTTCAGTTCCAACAAATTTCCAAAGCATGTATTTGTCTACAAATACTAAAAAGTGAGTACTCTATACAAATATATTCTGTTGGTTACAGTAAAAAGTTATTAAACCCTAACTAAAAGTATGAAATTTATAGGTAATATAAAGATATTTAACCCTAACTAAAAATTCAACAATACAGGAAAGAGAAAAAGAAAAAAAAAATAATAGTTACCAAAGATAGTATTGGAGGGATTAGTAGCAGCTTGATTTTTGGCAGCATCGCCAATCAATCTTTGAGAATTGGTAAAAGCAACACAAGAAGGAGTGGTACTGTTTCCTTGATCATTGTGTATGATTTCCACACGATCGTTTTGTTCTTGCCATACTCCAACACATGAGTAAGTCGTGCCAAGGTCAATTCCGATCGCAACTCCCTCATATTTTTCTGCCATTGAGCTTGCTTCAAGTGAATGAAAATTAGCGAAACCTAGGTCAAACTTTTCTTTTTGTTGAGCGGACTAGGTTTTTCTTTTATAAAACGAAAGTTGGGCTTTATTTAACTAAAAAAAATAAGGGTTTTTCTATCATGTGCAAATTTGCACATGTTAAGAAGTTTAAAGTAGTATGTTTGTATTGAAACTTGTGTATTGTTGTTTTTCAATAAATAGTTGCTGTTTTTAGTTACTTTAACATGTGCAATATTGCACATGTTAGACAAACCCAAAAAATAAAAGGAAAACTGGGCTTTATTTAACTAAAAAAAGTCATGCTAATGTTTATTACTATGCAACAAATCTTGATGGTCAAATTAGACGGACTTAATTTTTCAGTGAGAGAAACTCCAATTTCTCTTTAAGTTTTCTTTCTTTTTCACTTGTCGAGGAGGTATGGTTTTAGGTCATTTTTTGAACTAGAATCACCCCCTCTGCATCCTTTTTTTTCTCTTTCAATCTAAATAAGTGATTTCCACATATATCAAGTGTTTTCTTTTGTGTTTTTTCCTGATTTAGTCGTCTGAGTGCGGCGTTGTATTGTTCGTCGTCTTGTGCGGCGTTGTTTGTTTTCGCGCCTTGTTGCGGTGTTCGTTTGGTTCATATTGAAAGATCAGATTCAGTCAATCACAGATTCAATCGATGATTTGGACGTCAACGTTGCAGATTCGGAAGCATGAGTATTCTGGTGATTTAGATTTAATCATATATTTTATAGGCATTTTGTCGTTATTTACTATTAACTTGGGTGTTGTGAGTTTGTTCGCATATTCATCCTTTACGTTTTTAACAATGTTGATTCTGATGTATTCTATCAATTTGAATCAATGAATATCGTTTTGTTTTTGTAAAAAAAAAAAATATCTTGTTACCTATCTACTTCCTCCTTCCCACAATACATGACCTATTTATAAAAAAAATTTGTCCCAAAATTCTTGAGCTTTTCAAATTTTCAAGCAAAAATTTCTAAGTTTACCCCTAATAGATGCTTGTAGACTTTTGTGGTCTCCATGTAAAAAGTGTATGTCATTAATTCTTTATTTTTAGGAAAGAGGAAACTATAGTTAACATTTGTCTTGTGGTTTCGTAAAACTAATCCAATGTCTATAGAAATCACCGATAGAATAGGGAAACTTCCATGGTACACCTCACAAATTAAGGTATACCGGTATTCTTATTTCATAAATTTATAAATGAACGGTCATTTTATAAAATAAATAGTTATTTGTCAATATTATATTCTAGTAAAACATCATTTCATAAGAAAAAAAATGTCATTTCATTGTTTATAAGAATCATATTAAATTTTTAACATTTTCTCATAAAAAATAATCAATATTATTTCTTAAGAGTAATAAAAATTCAAAAAAAGCAATTTTACATTCGTTGACGCTTTTAGTAAATAGGATTTAATTATTATAATTGTCAATGATAGAAAATAATTCTTTTTAGTAAAAAAACAACTAATTTAATTATCAATTTAATAATTTGGTGTACCGATGCACTTAAAATTTTACGTGTACCATAGAATTTGCCATAGAATAGTCTCTCACATAATTAGACATGGGAGCATGATTAAATTGGTCTGTAGCTATGAATTAAGAAATTGTCTAAATGCAATTTTAGTCCCCCAAAGTTTATGATTGTACAATTTTGGTCACCCTAGTTTTTTTTAGCAATTTTAGTCCCCTACATTTACCCCCTTTTTGATTTTAAAGTCCCCACACCAATATGTGGTTGGATTTGGTTTAAGTCTATGATGGAATGATAGACCTTTCACACCTGATCACTCTTTCTTTTATTTTTACAGTTTTTTTAATCTGTGTGTGCAAACAATTCATATATTGCGAGACGGAGGCAGTACTAAATAGTTTGTTCGGAGCGGTTTTCCGCTTTGAAATTTTATAAAATCAAAATCATATTTTGTTTTAGTTTTTGTAAAAGTTAAAAAAAATTAAATCACTTTATTATTATTTTTTTATAAGAAAAATAAAATCACTTTAAGTAATTTTGAGTTATGAAATTTTTAAAAACAAAAATCAATTTTAAAATAAATATAAAAATAAACATTAATCATAAACATATCTTAATTCAAACAAATCATACCATTAGATTTTCAAAATAATTAAAATATTTAATGTATTTATTTATTAATTATTATTTATTATTAAAAATATTAAATCATGATGTACTATTGGGTAATTCTCAACCAAGGAGCGGGGAGGATCATATTTCATGCACTCAGGCTGCAGTTGCCAAGGTGCCACAGTATGTCGTTGGTCTAACGACCGGTCTTTTGTTCTGTAACGAGTGGCTGGCTGAATTGGAGCATATTGTGCCTCTCATGATGATTTGCGCACAGTCTGGGCAGCAGGTACAATCAATTTGAAGCCGAGGGTGCTTCGGTTATTTGAATGGATGAAGGAATTTAACATTCACACACAACGGCAAACGCATACACATGTTTGGATTCGATTGTGGGAATTACCACAAGAATATTGGATGGAAAGAACTCTTTATGAGATTGCAAGGGATGTAGGGACTCCGTATCTTATTGACAATGTTAACAAGTATAGATTGACTGGACATTATGCCAGGGTATTAGTGGATTTGGATCTTTCCAAGGACATTTTCTATGAGGTTATGGTTGAACGGGAGGGTTTTGCATTCCCAGTAGAAATTGAATATGAGGGGCTGCCAGAGTTTTGCACCCATTGTAAGAGCATTGGCCATGATGTAACATATTGTTGATGGTTACATTCGAGAAAAGCGGACAAAGGTGAGCATTTGGTTGACAAGGGTAAAAACCCAGTAAACTCGCAGAGGCAGAAGCAAGGATGGAAACCACGGGATAATCCAGAATGTATTGGTTCCTCAAGGCTTTAAAGTTGCGGCATCTAATCAGCAACAAGATGCACACGCAGAGACCCCTCATGCTGCACACACCTCACAATTTCGGCCTCCGACACCTTCAACTTTGATGTACAACATGTGACCTAGAATATTCCTCATGGTGCTCTGTCGACTAGTCCGGTGTTGGAATATGTTCCTCAAGTAGCGCACGTTGACTTGCATTCAGATGAAGTGGAACAGTCAAGTTCGGAATCACGGGACGTGATGGTGTTTCCCCGGGTTCCCGATGCGACTATTTCGCTCTCATCCTCAGTTGCACATGTAGATGTGCATGATTTTTCTGTTGACTTGGTTTCCTCTGCTTCTGCTAAGGAAGAGTCACCTGTTCATAAATTTGTAGTGCACGATGACATAAAATCTAGCTCTCCAGTCTCTCCACTTGGTCCACCTGTTGAGACATATTTGTTAACTAATGTCGAGAGGCTAGAACATAATGACTCCCTGACTATTGTGACAGGTCGTGGGTCCAGATGCATATGGTAACATGGTTTTAGTTGTGCATGAGAATACACACAATAGTCCAGAAATAGAACATGACATGGAATTATGGCTTCGTATTCATGAATATGATGAAAAAGAAGCTGTGATATTGTTCACACCCATTTTATCTAAGAAGCAGAAACAACAGATTAAGAAACAATTTCAGGTTGGGAAGCCGCCGTACCGAACCCGTTCTAGGGTTCCTTCTCCAACTGCTAAATGATTGTCTTCTATTGGAATGCCAACGATTTTGGTAACTCGGACACGGAAATTGCATTAAAAAAGTTTATTTGTATCGTAATCTTGTGGTTAATTTTTTGGTTGCACATAATCACTCGCTTCAGGTTGTAGTTTGGTTTTTGGTGTTGGCTCCTTATTTGCATGTTTAGTTCTTTAAGGATCATTGTGGTATGCCTAATTATAGGTTTCCTCAGGCAGCTCTTGTTGACTGTTTTTGTTTTTTTAATTTTTGTTTTTCAGGGTTTTGGACTAGTCCTCCCTCTTGTATATATTTTCCCCCTTTTTTAATAAAATTTTATTTGAGCTTGGCGGCAGATGATGGGGACTCTTCGAGGTGCCAACCTAGTAATTGGGATGTCGTTGCTTTCCCTTGATGTTTGTCCCGCTCTTGGCTTAGGAAAAAAACAGGAGCATATTGTCGAGTGTGCAATACAAGAGGTGACGATAAATTAAGATGTGGTTGTAACTTATGTTCTGTTTATTAATCAAGAAGATGGTACTAAAGTGCATTCAAAAACCGGCAACTGATCGCTCGGTTGTTTATGGACCGTGGAGTTTAGAGTGGCTTCATGAACAAAATCATGGTCATGCCGCTATTTTTTTTCTGCTAGAAAGAAGGTAAAAATTGGTGAATGCAAATGAGACAACTTCCCCGTGTTCTGTTCGAGCTATTGACAAAAATAATTTAAAAAAGAAATCTAGAGGTTTACTTAAACATTATGTATATAGTTTGAAGTAAATTTCTCGTTTACCTGGAAAGGATAGGAAATAGGTTCTTCGGGCTTTGGAAAGTGAGTTCAGAAGCGCAGAGGGGTTAATACAGCCAAATGTTTGATTCGTGTGGATAGTGGAGGGTCTCATCTCGATCATCCAAAACTTCGTCAACGTCAGTTAATATTGACTAGAAACATTGGGTGGTTTTACATGGGAATGAGGAGGTAGCGGTAGAAGATGTTCAGCTAATTGGGAAGACAATTGGAGTTAAATTTAATGAAGATAAATCAAACATGTTTAATGCTTTATTCAGATCTAGTAGTGGTAAACAGGTGTTGGTAATTGCTAAGGGGGATGGGGGAGGGTGTATAGGTAGTTTTGTGGGAGAGTGGGAGTAGAGGGTAGGAGAGTGGAAGATGAAGATTATTACTTGGAATGTTAGGGGTTTGGGTGGCTTTGCAAATAGGAAGTTAAGAATTTGGTGGACGAAAAAAGACCCTCACATTTATGTGTGCTAGAAACAAAGTTGGGGGGGTTTGGATGATTTTTTATGTGCTTCTAGATGATTTTATTTTCTTGGTCTAAATTTTCCTTTGACTTTTAATGCTTCAAAAGTTTTCAATTTTCACTTTTGGTCCCTCCTTATAAGTAAACTCATATTTTTTTAATAAAATTTTGCAGAAAAAGTTATGATATTTCAACAATCTCTCCCAAAAAAAATTAGAATTTTTTAGCAAAACATTAATTAAATATGTTTATATTTTTTCGTAGTTAAAATTAGAATTTTTTCTAGGTCTATTTTCAATTGTTTTGGTCCAAAATATGACATATTTTATAAAATACATAATTTTTATTAAATATATTTAAATTTTATATATATATATATATGTACTTGCAAAAGTACAATAATCGATACTAGGGTTTAGACTGTTTATGTGATGTGATGAGCAAAACCGCAAGTGCACGGTTTTACCGAAGTAGTAAAAATAGAGTATCG